>Ga0268299_1003002_pt1 | contig 17248 bp, 13 predicted proteins | sample NOBtaG_FD_193484 | JGI IMG/M metagenome (GOLD analysis project Ga0268299, IMG submission 193484) | Activated sludge microbial communities from bioreactor in Nijmegen, Gelderland, Netherland - NOB reactor | ecosystem: Engineered > Bioreactor > Aerobic > Activated sludge | place: Netherlands...
ACCTCGCCTCGCGGCTGCGTCCTTGCGCTTCGCTACACTTCATCGTCATCAGATTGTGAGTGGACTTTCACCTCCAAGTTGTTGAACATGCCCGGCACACATAGAAAGAAGGGCGACGCTGACAACGTCGCCCTTTCTGTACTTTCTCTTGCCCCGCAGCCTTAGATGGCAACGGTTTCCTTGGAAGGAACAATCTGAGCAATTGCGATTTCCGCTGTTTCAAGCGCGTCTCTTGCAGCCTGACTGGCGGCTTCAGCGGCTTCATTGGCAGTTTTGCCTGCCGCCAGCGCAGCTTCCCGAGCAGCCGTTCCGGCAATCTCTGCAGCTTCTCTGGCAGCATTGCTCGCTGAATCAGCAGCTTCGCGGGCGCTCTTGCCTGCTGCCACCGCAGCGAGGTAAGCAGCTTCGGCAGCTTCGTGCGCAGCCTGGCTGGCAGCTTCAGCAGCTTTCTGAGCGGCTTCGGCGGCGTGAGTCACTGCAGCAGTGACTTTGCCTTTCGCTTTGCCGACGACGGTTTCGCGCTTCTTCTCGAGCAATTCTTTAGAGGGCAAATGCACTTTGGTGGCAAGACCAAGTTTTTCCAGAACCCAAATGCAGCACCATGTGAAATCAAATTCCCACCATTCGAGGCCGTGACGCGCACTGCGCGGAATGGCATGGTGATTGTTGTGCCAGCCTTCGCCAACGGCAAGGAGACCGACCCACCAGACATTTCTCGAATCTTCGGTGGTTTTGTATGTCCTGTATCCGAGAGCGGGCAAGTGGCAGAAAGCATTTACGAATTGCGTGCTCCAAAAAATGGTGAAGGTCGCAATTAAGTTGCCGACCACGCACTGCCATCCGAAAACGAAGAAGAGAACGACGCGGAAAGCGACACACAGACCCAAATTCAACATTGCATGATAGGAGCCGTGATCGCAACCCAACTTTCTATAGAGCGGATCTTGCATCAGATCATGTGCTTGCTTTTGCAGCTCTTCATTGGACTGAACACGGTTCGTGTAGAACATCCAACGGTAAAGTGCGTGACGAATTCCATCTCTGGGCGAATGTGGATCAAGCGGTGTATCGGATTTTTGATGGTGCTGGCGGTGCACACCGACCCAGACGATCGGCGCCCCCATCAGCGCGAAATAAGCGCCGGAGCAAATGTAGTACTCAAGCCATTTCGGCACGACAAGCGCCTTGTGGGTCAGCAAACGGTGGTAGCCCAACGTTATGCCCACTCCGTGCCAGTGATGCCAAAATACCGCCCAGGCGGCAATCACCAAAATAGTCGAAACGACCGGGTCGCTAAAGATGCCCAAAATCAAAATGAATTCCTCGTCTTGCCAAAATTAGTGCCTAAGCTGCTATTTAAAGCTTGATTCGCACAGTTATAACACGTAGTTCTCAAGACGCGCGCGCGCATCCTGGCTGTTTCCGGCGAAGGGCTCCGGAATGGGCAACAGGCCCACATCTGAATAATATCTTATGCCGCAACAAACCGCATCGTTTGCCAGCCGATTATTGCCTGGCGGTTATACTGACAATCGTTCGACCAACACCGACCGGGCAGCCGCTCATGCCGAAATTTAGCCAATTCAAATACAAAATTGAAATGCAACTTAATAAGGCAAGCAAGTTGAAAGCTGTTTTGACGGCTGTTCTTGCTACCGGCTTGCTGTTTCCGCAGCCGCTGCCGGCGCATCCAACCTCCGACGCGCCACTAAATACGGTGCTGAAGGCTGAGAAGAACACCAGGCGCGCTCGCGTAATTCTCGCCCTTGGAGGCGGTGGCACCCGCGGTTGCGCACACATCGGCGTACTTAGAGTGCTGGAGCGCGAAGGAATTCCTATCGATGGAATTGTCGGAACCAGCATTGGGGCAATCGTCGGAGGTTTGTACGCAGCCGGTGTAAAAACCGATGAAATCGAGCGCAGAATGTTAGACCGCTCCCTTCTGAAAGCCTATCAGACAGTGCCGATTCCGCTGAGAGTGGCTCTCGTGCCGATATTTTTCGTGCCGCACATTTTCGGCTATCGCCCTTATGAAGGGCTATATAAGGGTGGCAAGTTCCGCAAATATTTGAACAATTGCGTACCGGAGTGCGACCGCGAGCTAGATGCACTGCCGATTCCCTTTGTCGCTGTCGCGTCCAATTTGCTCGATGCAAAACCATATGCAATCAGCAAAGGTAATCTGGGGATGGCAATTCAGGCATCGTCGGCCATCCCTATCTTGCGCCGCCCGGTAGAAATGAACGGATTGCTGCTGATAGACGGCGGATTGCAAGCCAATCTGCCCGCCAAACAAGCTCGCGAACTGGGTGCCGACATCGTCGTCGCGGTCAATGTGGACGAAACTTTCACCAACTTAGATCAAAAGGAATTTCGCCGCATAGGCAGCGTCGGCAAGCGCGTCATCAATATGGTCCTCGCCAAAGTAGACGAAGACCAGGTCGCGGCCGCCGACATCGTCATCCATCCTGTGGTCAACAACATCAGCCTCTTGAGCACAAAATCAAAAGACGCTCGCAACGCAATCGAAGCAGGCGAGGCGGCTGCAACCTCGGCGCTGCCGGCAATCAAAGAGCGTTTGAGCAAGATCACAGCCACGAAAATAGCCGGCGAAGCCAAAGACGCGGATTAGTGTATGAATGACGACGTGCCGCGCAAGCGCATTTCACTGATCATATGTTGCCTGCTCTTCATCGGCATAGGCATTCTGCACTTCACGAGCACGTCTACCTTTACCCGCATCGTCCCTGACTTTGTCCCGTTTCCGGATTGGGCGGTATACATCAGCGGAGTCATGGAAATCGTTGGCGGGACGATGCTCTTCTTCCGCAAGACCCGGCGTTTTGCGTCATATTTCTTGATCTTTTTGCTGATCATGGTTTTTCCCGCCAATATCAACATGGCGGTCAATCACATCGATTTCGGCAAAGTGCCGACAGCCGTCCTCTGGGCGAGATTGCCGCTGCAAGCGCTTCTCATCTACTGGGTCTACCAGCTTCGTAAGGTCCAGTAGGCGAACTCAGGTTAAAAACGCCGCAAGGGTTGGGGAAAACCGCCCAACCTTGGTTTTATTTAGCTTGCGCAAGACTTTTCAATTACTTATTGTTGAACAAGGACTTCTTGATTACTTGCGACCTCCTGCCGCAGGCTGAAGTCAGTTATAGGGACCGACGGGAACGCAGGACGCGCGACAAGCGCAAATTGGAAACACGAAAGACGCGAGGCACTGCATGCGAATAGTCATAACCGGCGGACCATCGGTGGGCAAAACGACCATCGTTTCAGGCGTTGCCGAGCGTGGCTTTCCAATCGTGCATGAATTCGCCACCGAAATCATCAAAGAGGGCGTCTTTCTGCCCTGGGTCGACCGCTGTTCGTTTCAAAACGAAGTTCTGAGACGCCAGTGTGCCGCGGAAAAAGAGCTGGACTGCGTCGAAGGACCGGTCTTCCTTGACCGCGGGCTGTTCGACGGCGAGGCCTATTACATTTACGACAAACTGGAAATTCCGGAAAAGTTCTCCCATCTGGATGCCTCGAAATATTCGCTGGCGTTCCTCGTAGAGGTGCTGCCATTTTTCGACAAGAATGATGTGCGCCGGGAGAATTTGGAGTTCACAAAAGAAATTTCGGTAATTCTGGAAAACTGCTACAGCAGCCGCGGCGTTGAAGTTGTCCGCGTGCCCGCCATGCCACCCACTGAAAGAGTGGATTTCGTCATCGCGGAAGTCAGAAAGAGATTGCCGTCATTCACTGTTAAAACAACAGTTGTCGCAGCCGGTCATTCAAGCTCGACTGCAGTCCACGATCGACGCAAGAACAGCCGCCGCATTCTGGGCGCCGTGTAGTTTACATTTAGCTAAAATCCTGATTGCTAGCCTAATTTCTCGCGCAATGCATTGAGTTCTGCATTGATCGAATTTAGTTCGTCTGCGGCGGCGCACTTCTTGAAACCGTCGGTCGGCCTGCGCTTCGTCGCCATCGTTGTGAGACGCTCAACTAAAATTTCCTCGATTTCGCTTTCCCCGTATTTCTCCACTAGTGCAACCAGCTCAGGAGTGAGTTTGGCGCGGAGCGGCTCTCGCAAAATCTTTTTCTTTCGAAATCTAAAAGCGCTGGATGCATCTCTAGTTCCTCATCTTGTGATTGTTGAGTTCCGGGTCCCGTGTGATTTGTGACTTCCTTATTCGACGATTTCGAATTTCAGACCGCCTAAGTACACTTCACCTGGTCCTTGAAGAACCGCGCCGAAACTGATTGCATAAGCTTCAATCGGCACATCGAATTCGTATTCGCGCAGCGTCCAGTCTTTCGTTCCCGTGACCGGATTTTCCTTCATGACGCGCATCAAGTCCTGTGAATCCGCGTCGTACATATCGGCAAATAAAGATGCACCCAAACATGCGCGTTTCGTCTTGAGATAAAGCGAATACCGAACGCGTTTGCCGCGATAACGCGCAGCAGCAAAATGTTGATAGAGATATCCGCAATCCGGTTTATCAACAGGTCGTAAAAGAGCAGTTGGCGTGCACTGGAAAAGCACCTTCTTTGGTCTTACAAACTCGTAGGCTGCACCGTTTTCCTCCCAGCTAATTACCCAGCGGCGAGCTTCTGAGATGTATGGACGATTCTCGCGCAGCGCAGGAAGTTCATCTTGAGTAAAGTCCAAATTGACTGGCTCGAGATCCCAGAAATCGACGCATCCAAGCGCGTACTGATCGGTTGTGGGTACCGACTTAGATACGACTTCGAGTTGCAGATCTTTGAACCAGACCTTGCCGTTGCCTCGCAAGTAAGACCCGATAGCGATGTTCGCCGCTTCAGGCGGAACATCAATAACCAGCTCATAACGCAGCCAATCGCTCGACCCGACAAGGCAGCGATTGGCAATATCATCGCTAGTGAGCGATCTGCCATTCAGTCTTTCAGTTCGGACAAAAATTCCGCCGTACCATGTCACATTTTCACACCGGCAATGACCAGTGAGCCTAATCCGTTTGCCCGAATACGGATGCGCCGAAAATCGCTGTTTTAATATTCCGCGGTGATTCTGCCCGCTGTTCGAACTTATCGACCCAAAGTCGCGCCCTTCTGCGTCTTTATCCAGGTCGTATTCATAACCGTCACCCTGCGAAACCCAACCAGACGTGAGCTGCAGCGCTTTAACCTTGGGCATGACTCGGCACCATTCTAAGTGTTCACCAGTAATTTATTCCCGGCAGCGCCCCGCCAGCGTCACATAAACCAATTAAGTTCTAAAGCTTTTCAACAGGCTATCCTATAAGGGATTTAAGAAATTCTGGTCGGGAGAGATTTGATGCACGCATCGGAAGCAACGGCTTACTACTTTAAAAGGGCAGCCAAGCATCTTGGCATGAGTGAAAGACTGGAAACAATCTTGATTAAGCCAAAACGCGAGGTCAAAGTCGAGATTAACGTCGAGCTGGACACTGGCGAACTGGTTTCCTTTACCGGCTTTCGAGTGCAGCATGACAATTCGCGCGGACCAATGAAGGGCGGCTTGCGCTACCACCCCGAGGTAGATCCGGACGAAGTCAATTCGCTCGCCAGCTTGATGACGTGGAAAACAGCAGTCGTCAACGTTCCTTACGGTGGCGCCAAAGGTGGTATCAGTTGCAATCCATCGACACTTTCTCACGCGGAACTTCAAAGACTAACTCGCGCTTTCGTCGATGGAATTCATGACGTCATTGGACCGACACTGGATGTGCCGGCGCCCGACATGGGCACCAATGCACAAACAATGGCCTGGATAGTCGACCAGTATTCCAAATACCACGGCTGGACACCGGCGGTGGTGACAGGCAAACCGGTGGAGCTGGGCGGCAGCAGAGGTCGCGATGCGGCAACAGGACGAGGAATCTTGTTTGCCATTCAAGCTTTTATGCAAGACGAAGGCAAGGCACTGAGCGATTTGACATTTGCAGTTCAGGGATTCGGCAACGTCGGCAGTTGGGCGGCTTTGCTCATTCACCAGGCAGGCGGAAAGGTAATTGCGATCTCGGATGTGACGGGCGCAATTCGGAACAAAGATGGATTGGCAATCGAAGCGCTAATGCGGCACGTTAAGGAAACAGGCGGAGTGGCGGGGTTTGCCGATGCGGAAAGTTTCAATGCCGACGAGCTTTTGACCACCGACTGCGATGTATTAGTTCCTGCCGCACTAGGCAATGTTCTGACCAAAGCCAATGCGAAAGAGGTCAAGGCGAAATACATCGTCGAAGGTGCCAACGGACCGACCTTGCCGGAAGCGGACGAAATCTTCATCAAAGCAGGCAAGCACGTCATTCCCGATATCTTCGCCAACGCGGGCGGAGTGGTCGTTTCTTATTTCGAATGGGTGCAAAACATTCAGCAATTTCGCTGGAGCGAAGAACGCGTCAATGCAGAGCTGAGAACAATCATGATGGAGTCGTATCAAGATTTGCGCACGTTGGCAAAATCAAACAATTGCGATTTGCGCACAGGCGCGTTTTTGCTTGCCATCTCACGAGTGGCTCAAGCAGCGGCGGTGCGTGGATTGGAAAACGACAGCTTCTGCATGATCAAGCCGTCGGCCTAACGACAGGAAACTGGCAGAAACAGAAACTAAGACAAACTTTGAGGAGATTGCCCGGTGGCAGATGCTGACAGAAAGAGCGAAACACCAGAAGAAAATCCCATTAACAGGGAGGTGCCGGAGCAGACTACTGCAATGGAGAAGGGCAGCCAGACGGGCGAGGAATCGGGCGCAAGCGGCGAGCCGCATCACGTAGACGGCGGCGAATCAGTCGATGAAGCGACTGGAAATTATTCGCAAGCTTACTGGTTGAAAAATGTCTATCAGGGCGATAAAGTCCCGCAGCTAACATTGCGTGCAGTGATTATGGGCGGCTTGCTGGGATCGCTCATGTCCATATCGAACCTGTATACATCGATTAAAGTCGGCTGGGCATTTGGCGTGGCAATTACTGCCTGTGTTCTTTCATATGTGATTTGGAACGCAATTAGAGTCGTGTTCCCCAAACTCTCACAGATGAGCATTCTGGAAAACAATTGCATGCAGTCTACCGCCTCTGCCGCCGGTTATTCTACAGGAGCCACCATCGGCACCGCATTCGGTGCATATCTTTTGATCACCGGCAATCACGTGTCGTGGCAAATTCTTCTTCCCTGGACGCTCGTGACTGCGCTGCTTGGAGTATTCCTCGCAGTGCCGATGAAGCGTCAGATGATCAACGAGGAAAAGCTTGCGTTTCCCAGTGGCATCGCGGCCGCCGAAACACTCAAGAGTCTTTACGGACAAAGCAAAGAAGCGATTCTGCAAGCGCGCTATCTCATCATCGCGCTCTTCACCGGCATGTTCGTCGGCCTTGTAAAAGGCGAATATGAATGGCAAAAGGTGTTCAACATCCACTATCCAAAGATGCCGGATTTGATTCCTTTCTACACCAAAATCAGCGGCGTTGACCTTTCCAAAATGCCCGGCTACGGCTTCGAGCCGAGCGCTCTTCTGATCGGCGCCGGCATGATCGTCGGCATGCGCGTCTGCGCCACGATGATGGTCGGCTCGCTGCTGCTTTATTTCGGTTTTGGTCCGTGGGTAGTAAACATTCACGAGATCCCCAGTCCGGACAAGCTCATCAAAGGCTGGGCGCTGTGGGGCGGAACAGGTCTGATGGTGACGTCGGGATTGACGGCTTTCGCCCTGCAGTGGAAAACAATCGCGCGTTCTTTCGGCAGTGTAAAACCAGGTGCGGCCGCATCCGACACTTCCGAAGAAGAACGAATCGCCAACATCGAAGTGCCGCTCAAATGGCTGATTATTGGCGCCATTCCATTGACCATCGCCATGGTCATTTTGGAATACATCGCCTTCTCGATAAATCCTGTGCTCGGCCTTATTTCGGTTGTGGTCAGCGCTTTCCTCGCTCTGGTCGCGTGCCGCTCGACAGGGGAAACGGACATCACGCCGATTGGTCCGATGGGCAAACTGACGCAGCTCACTTACGCATTCCTGGCTCCCTCGAACATCACGACAAACCTGATGGCTGCCAGCGTCACGTCCAACATTGCTTCCAGCTCCGCTGATCTTTTGACCGATTTGAAGAGCGGTTATCTACTGGGCGCCAACGCACGCAGGCAGTTTATCGCGCAATTTTTCGGCGTCTTCTTCGGCACGATTGCAGTCGTGCCCGCGTGGTTCTTGATGATTCCCACTCGCGAAGCGCTGGACAAATACAATCCGCCCTCGTCCAATATGTGGAAAGCTGTAGCCGAAGCGCTCTCCAAAGGCATCACCTACATTCCGGAAACCGCACGCTACGCGCTTTTGATCGGCGGCATACTGGGGATTGTCATGGCTCTTATCGACCACTTCGCGCCCAAGAAGTGGAAGCCGTACATGCCTTCTGCCATGGGTCTCGGGCTTGCCTGGATCATGCCCTTCGCCAATGCCTTCTCTTTCTTCGTCGGCGCGACAATTGCGCTTGTCTGGAGCAAGCTCAATAAAAAGACCGCAGAACTTTACGTCATTCCAATCGCATCGGGCGCAGTAGCCGGTGAGTCGTTAATATGTGCTTTACTGGCAATTACTGATGCTGTTCTGGCATTGTCTAAGCACTAACAGGCGCAAGCAAAATGCAAGCTGCAGTTAAAACGAAAGAAAAAGAAATCGTCCTCAAAGCGGTTGATTCGCTGGGGCGGCGCGTGACCGCCGCTGACGTGGCCGCTAAGACGGGGCTGCCGGTGCTGGTCGCACAGGCGGAGTTGAACAAGGTCGCCTCGGAAACCGGCGGTCACATGGAAGTCGCCACTACCGGTGATGTCGCATATAAATTCGCGCCCGGGTTTCAAAACGCATATCTTGCCAAAGGCATTGCTGCATTTTTTCAAAAGATAGGAAAAGCGGCTTTCAATGTCGCCTATTTCTTGTTGCGCATTTCCTTCGGGATCATGCTCATTCTGTCGGTTTTAGCAGTGCTGTTTATCTTCATCGCCATCATGATTTATGGAAACAGAGGCAATAATGATCGCGATGATTATGGCGGTGGTGGAAGTTTTCACTTCGGCTTTTTCGATTATCTAATTCTGCGCGACTTGCTCACATGGGGAATGTATTCTGCCAGCGGTCCGCCCGGAAATCGCCAGCAACGACGTGAGCGCAAGAGCAATTTCTTATTCGACTGCTTCTCTTTTCTTTTCGGCGACGGCAATCCAAACGCTGAAATCGAAGAAAAGAAATGGTCACTGATTGCAAATTCTATTCGAGACAACGGAGGCGTTGTTACCGCCGAACAGTTGGCACCATATACGGGGGCAGATCCAAAAGATGAGGATGCCGTCCTGCCGGTATTGGTTCGTTTCAATGGCAAGCCGGAAGTGACCGAAGAAGGCGGGCTCGTCTACAGTTTCCCGGCGATGCAGGTGAGCGCGACGACCCGAGATTCTCACATTAGCGCGCCGTTTCTCCAGGAAATGCGCTGGCCTTTTGTCGGCCCGCAAGCAGGCAGTTTGATCATGGTATATGCTCTTGCCGGCTTCAATTTTCTCGGCACCTGGTGGCTGTTTCTCCAACCAGGCTTGCGTGAATTATGGCCGCTGCTGCTTCCTCTGGTGACTTACGGAACGCTGTTCGTCACCATTCCTCTGTGCCGAAAGCTCGTTCTCGATGTAATAAACAATCGCATCACAGAGCGCAACGCAAAGCGTTCTACATACGCTGAAATGCTGCGCGCACCATCGGCGGAACTGGCGAAAAAACTTGGCTTCGCTTCGCAACTGCGCATTGGAAAAACCAGAATTAAGGAAGACGACATCGTCTACACGACTGAAAAAGACAATCTGGATCAGGAGTCTGCCGACCAGTTAATCGAATTCGATAAGAAATTAAAAGAAGGTCGCGGCGCAGACGGCGACTTCGACGCCAGCCCTTAAAATAGTCATGTCGTCGGGCGGCATAGGCAATAAAAAATGAAAAAAGTGCGCGTAGTCGAATTAAACCGATATCCCGTGAAGTCTCTGGCGGGCATTCCGCTGACGACGGCGCGCGTCGAGGAAAAGGGAATCGCATACGACCGCACCTGGCTCGTCACTTTGCCCAGTGGCAAATTTCTCACGCAGCGAGAGATTCCGAAGATGGCGCTGGTGAAAACCGCACTGAGCGACGGCGGCGATCTCACTTTGAGTGCGGAAGGACGCCCCAGCATTACAGTCGCGCATGCCAGTCATGACGACGAAATGGATTTCAAACGAGTCACGGTATGGCGAGACGAATGCTATGCAATCGACGAAGGGGACGATGTCGCCGCGTGGCTTTCGGATTATTTAGAGACGAAATGCCGCCTTGTCAAAATGAAGGACGGCTTCAAGCGCCCGATCATTGATGACGGCAAAGAATATGACGGCAGCGTGCGCTTTCAAGATCAATATCCTTTGCTAGTAATTTCAACTGCATCGCTGGATGCGCTCAATGAAAAGCTGGAAACGCCCCTGCCGATGAATCGATTTCGCCCGAACATCGTTATCGAAGGCTGCGACGCTTTTGAAGAAGACGAGTTTAAAACGCTGACGTCCACTTCCGGATTGACGCTCACTTCAGCCAAACCTTGTGCTCGCTGCGTAATTACGACGACAGATCAAAAGACATCCGAAAGGGGAGTGGAACCGTTGAAAACTCTGGCAACGTTCCGCAACTCTGAGCTGGGTGTTCTATTCGGGCAAAACCTGCTCGTCACTCATGCCGGCAGTCTCAACGTAGGCGACGAGTTGACCGCGGAATAACGAGCAAATCGCTGACGCCTTTTTCGAAAAACCGGGAATAAGGTGGCATCACGGGGCGATGCTATGTTCGAGAAATGGCAGCAGGAAATGGACCAGGGCAATCTCGCATTCAAGATGCGCGACTTTGCCACCGCTGAAAAACACTTCTCCGCAGCGATCCGAATGGCGGAGAAATTCGGACACAACAACCTGAGCCTGGCGCAAAGCGCCGAACGCATGGGTGATACGATTATGTCGCAGCCGCCGCTTGCTGATGAACGGGTTGAGGAATGCTTTTCTTACTTCGATGGCGCATGCAGCATCTATGAGGCGACGCTCGGTCCGGTCGATGCAAAAGTTGCCGAATGTCTGACCAACATGAGTAAATTGCTTCTCTGGTTCAACGTCGAAAAGACAGAGAAGATGCTGCGCCGCGCGATATCTATTTACGAAGAGCTTGACTGCGATCGCATCATCGAGCCGGCAGAAGTGCTCATCAGCCTCCTGCATTTGGACTCACGAAAAGAAGAGAGCGGCAAAGTGCTCGAAGATCTCTTGAACAAGTTCGAGGCAAAAGCGGACACGTCACCAATCTCACTGGCGATGTTTCTAGCCAGTCATGCCAAGCGAGACGACGACAACGCGAGCGCCATACTGTACTACAAGCGAGCGCTCAAGTTATTAGCCACGTCGTCCGAGCACACATCGCACAAGGTGGAGATTCACGTCGCTTTAGGGCGCTTGTTGTTTCAGGAAGAACATTGCAAGGACGCGGAAAAGAATTTTCAGTGCGCAATAGAATTGGGTGAGTGCGCTCCGGATGTGAGTGCGACGGTGATGGAAGAAGCGTTGTGCCGCATGGCACGATTGCAGGCTTATTATTATCAAAACTACAAACTGGCAGAAGATCTTCTCAAACGCGCCGAAGAAATTCGCGACCAGAACGGTCAAGTGCCTATTGGTTCCGGCGTTTATGTCGAGCGCGGTTTTCTTGCCAGAGCTTCCGGCAAATTCGATAGATACGTCGAAGACTTGAGGCGAAAAGTTGAGGAGTCGAAAGAAGCCCTTGCCGCCGATTCGAGCGAATGGAAAGATTTGCGCACGATGACGTGGGTTTTGAATTGCATTCTACTCGCTCCTTTCGAACTAAAATTAGGCAATCGCGAAGAAGCTTACCGCCTCTGGCAAATCGCCATTGATGATGGCAAACCCGGATCGTGGATGGCTGAAAAGGCCCACTTTGCCATGGCACATGCAATCGCAAAGAGTGGTGATTTAGATAGAGCAAAAGCTCTGGCTGACGAGGGACTCGAGCAATTTCACGAAGGAACGTCAGGGGAAGTTTTGCCCGTCATGGTGTTGATCGAGCATGCAATCGGCAGAACCACCAACTTCGAGAAGCTCATCGAAGGCTGCCGCAAAAAAGCGCAAGTGGCGAAAGAAACCGGAGATGACGAATACGGCACGATAACAACATCGATGTTGAACCTTGCCTTGGCTCTCGCGGGCGCAGACCGTGGGGAGGAAGCCGACGGAGTAATTGATGAAACTGCAGCTTTGAATGTGAAAGGTTTGCTCTTTCGCGCGGTCCTGTTTGAAGGGTGGGCGAATGTCTTTGATGATGAGAAACTCTCGGCACAAGCAGAGCGCCTGCGGGAACACAGCAAAGCGATCAGAAAAAAAATGCATGAGAAAGACGCGCAGCAGAGTGAGGAAACCACGCTTCCCGCATAAACTAATCAGCGTGCGCGCCGGCAGCGAATGACAAAAGGTAACAGCAGACGGGCTTACGCGTGAGCTGCGGTGACGGCTGCATCGCGCTTCTTGGAGCGCTTTTCGCGACGCATTTGAGCTTTCTTTGAGCGTGAAGAGCCCTTGGATTTACGAGCAGGTTCAACATTCGCTACGGCAAAGTCAGCGGCGTCGCAATCTTCAATTGGAAGCATGGTGAGGTTTTGAATTTCAACTTCAGCGCCTTTGGCTTCATCGACGGAATTCAATTCAATGGTTTCGGCAGCGAAGGAATTCGGATCGAAATTCAATTGTTCATGCGCATAACCAGCGACATTATTCGATTCGCTGATGTAGACGGAATCAGCGACTGTCACTGCGATGTTGCCGGTGTAGTCGATGAAGTTAAACTTCGCCGTCATTCTAGGTGCGCAGGAAATCACGGTCTGAGTGACATCAATTGCATTGTCGAATTCAGCCGTCAGAACTTCGTATGACTTCGCGGCCGCGATGCAGTCGGCAATCAAATCATCCAGGTCATCATGAATTTCAATCGGCTCTTCAGTAACAACAATCAATTCGATTACGTCGCATGTTGACTCGCAGGCTGATGCGGTGAATGCATCCTGACCATCTGTTTTGGCGGAATCTGCATTCTTGAAGGAAACAAAAGAGCTAAACGTATCGAAAGAGTTGCTCGGCTCGACCGGCTTCATGGTCTGACCTGCATCGGCACACTCGATCATCTTCGCCGGTTTGTGAAGTTTGCGAATGCCGCCACTCTGACTGTTGAAGTCTGTCAGCATCTTCGCTTCGCCGCGTGCAAAGCGCTCGATCGCCGGTGTTTCTTCATGCGTGTCAAACTCAATAAAGCTCTCGCCTTCGCGATGATCATCGCGCATCACAGGCAGACTGTCTGAGCTGGTCGTATACTTGGAATTTTTGACGTACTCTGTGACACTCTCTTGAACCCGAGTGTCCCAGGCGTCAGCACCGGCAAGTTTCTTTTTCGTCCAGTGCTTCATCTTCCACTCGCCGCTGTTTTGACGTGGAAAGCTCCCGCTCAAGCCACTTCTGATTTCGACTTTCGGCGGCTCGAAATCTACAACCGGCAGATCGCCAGTAATGACGCGCGGATCGTCAGGACTGATCTCAGCGGTAGGTATTAAGCATCCACCGTCAAAACTCGTGTGTGCCTTTATATATTGTTGGCAGTAAAAGGCGAGCGCTTGCGCAGAAGCGTCGAAAGTTGCAGAGCTTGCCGCTACGGCTGTCGACGGCGGGTTGCAGTCGATCGGTTGCGGTTTGACTGCAGGAAAAGTTCCACTTCTTTTGCTGAGTTGTGCGAGGCGCTTTCTGTTTCCGGACAGATGCTCTTCATCTGTATAAGAAGAAAAGTCCGTACCGACTGCGCTTACTGCCTCATTCCAGGTCAAACTCGCCGAAAACAACTGCTTCATTAAGAACCCAGCCCTTTAGAAACTCACGCCAAACTCAGATCCGCGTCGCGCGGACCTCATTCATATTCGCCACTTACACAGTAATACCGCCCCTGCCAAGAGTCAAATTAAGCGCTAGTTAAACTGCCGATTCTACGGGCGTTGTGGGGAAATTACGTATACCCCAAAAATCAGCGCCAAGACCATATGACAACTCCAGGCGTGGGCATGTTCCAGCCACGCGGGATTTTCCCGCGGTAACTCCAATACGTCATTGTTAAATTTGTTCTACGTACAAACCGTCACACACAGAAGCGTGACATCGTCATTCTTCATGGCAGCTCGGCCATCCTCTAATAGTGACTGCCTTTCCTCGTCCACCAGACGACAGAAATCATCCTGCGTTTCTATGTTTTGCAGCACATTAGTCATATCCTGCATCTCTTCTTCGCGCCGCAGTGCCCAACAAGCGATCGCATCAGTTAACAGGAAGAAGGAATCGCCATCTTTCCACTCGCCCTTCCTGGACAATTTTTCCATCTGCGCATCGACTCTTGCATCCTCGTGGCTGCAAATCAAAGCCGGCGCATTGTGAAACTCCTCGGAGCGAACCATCGGGAAGCTGGAAAGCATCTGGTTCTCGCGCACGTGAAAAATACAGCAGTCGCCGACAGCTTCTATGGAAAAGGGATTTTTCTTTCCACGACCTTTTTTCAAATACAGCCCCGCAAGCGCAGCATATGCGCCTTTCTCCAGTTTTTCCTCCGCATACCAGGGCAGCTCCCGCTGTCTCACGTCGGCATTCCAACGTGCTCTCATTTCTTTCAGTAGATGTTTCTGCGTAAAACCCTCAACCAAGAGCTGTGCCCACAGCGCCGCAAACGATGTCTCTGTCGCCCCGTCAGCCACAGCGCACTTGAACTCAGTGACTTCCGCCTCAAAAAACTCGAATGGGTACGCAGCATCCTCATACTCATCGATCGAATTGCCGCGCTTGGGCAACCAGAATGTTTTGGCGGTAACGTGCATTTTTGCCTTTGGTCAGAACAGCATTCTGCTTTTGGTTAAACCTGCATCTAGCGAAGGTTTGCCGGGCGAGTCCCAATATCCAAAAAGCGGATCACGGAAACGAGGTCCGCATTGAAGACAAATCCTCTCGTGTAATAAGTGACGGGCAGCCCTTCGGCAGAAAGCATCTTCTGCATGTAATCGGGCAACAGGCTGGACATGCTGTACAGCAGCTTCGAATGATCGTCCGGTAAATTCTCATCGCTGGACGGATACTCGATCGCTTTCTCTTTCGACGACGACAGGTGCAAGTTGAAGAGCAGCACCTCGCCATCGGTGCTCGCCAGAGACAGCAGGTCGCATGCGGCTTGATACGGGTCCATGTCGGAGGATTCACCGTCGGATATGTTGATGACAATCGGAGGAAAACAGTTGGGATGCTCGGACATCCACTTAGTCAAAAGTTTATTGGCAGTTATAAACGCGGTGCACATCGGCGTTCCGCCTTCGCCCATCGCATCGAACCAAACCGGAAATTTGATCTTTTGCTCGATGATACCGCCGGCGCCATCGTCGGTTTTCTTGACGCGCTGTTCGACACGCATCGGATTGTTGGCGATTTCACTGACCGGCACCATCTCCTTGTCTTTCAACGCGCCGCCGAAAGCAGGGCCGACGCCCTTGCCGCCGTAGCCGATGACGCCGACATGATAGTAATCGCGGATGCCGTCGGACTTTGCGCACTTGATGACGAGGTTTTGCAGCAAGCGATTGATCGCGTCCGCCAGTCCCTCAGCTTTGGTTTTGCCGCCCGCCGCCGCGCCATCGGCTGAGCCGAAGGGCTCTTGCATCGACCCCGACTGATCTATAAGAAATAGAAAGCAGGAAGGGTTGGTTCTACTGATTTCGGCGGTGTATGGCATTTGCTTCTCTCTCGCTTTTTTATTGGATCTCTTTCGCTTTTCAGTTGAATAGTGTTTCCGTTTAACTCTTCACTTTCTTGCGCGATCCAAGAAACGCAGCAAGTCTGTCGAACGCTTCGTCGAATTTATCGCCGGGCACACTGAATGAAACGCGGCTCCATTCAGGCGTTCGGCACCACGAGTCCTGATTGATAAGCAACTGTTTCTCGACGGCAAGCTGATCTCTTAAATCACCCAATTTTGCCATCAAGAAAATTCCGCCGCGATAAGGCGTGTCCATTTTGTCGTCGACATCATGCTCTTTGAAAAGCGTGAGAAGTTTTTTGCGGCGCTTGGACAGGTCACTGCGCAGATCGACAAGATAGTCCTTGAGCCCGTCCAGCTCTTCCTTTACATCGACAAGCAAATGCGGCGATTCTTTGAGGAACGCAGAATAAAGCGTGTCCCACGCGCGCAGGGTAGAACGCGGGGGCAGAGGAGTCATAGATTGAATCTGAGATGCAAAACCGGCATCAGGGCAGACAAGAAAACCTGCGCGCAAACCGCCGGCAGCAAAAGACTTCGCGACTCCATCAGCGAGGAACAGATATTTGCCGCCGTCGGATTTAATCAGCGGCAGAAAACTCAGCGATTGAGGAGTCCATTCGCCCAGGCGATTGTCGCTCAGCAAGAAAAATATCTCATCGGCGAGCATGTAGATGCCGCGCTGGGAGCAGGTTTTATACAAGCTCTCAACGGCGCTCGAATCATAGAACAATCCGGAGGGATTGTTGGGCTGCGTCAGCCAGAGAAGATCTGGTTTCGTCTCCATCGCGTCAATTGCGGCCGCATCGAGCATGAAACCGCGCTTCGCATCGGTTTTCACTTCCATCACCTTGCCGCCATGATAAGTGACAAGCGTATACAAAGGTCCGTAACTTCCAATCGGCAGCGCCACTATCGGAGCGCGGCCGAGCCGCTGTTTGAGCGTGTCGAGCAGAGCAGCCAGCAAAGGAAAGACGCCCTTGCCCAGAGAGATGTTGTCCTCACTTACTTCTGTGCGCCTGGTTGTTTCCAAATACGCCTTTACGCGATGGCGCACAACTGCCGGAAGCAGTTCCGAATCTTGCTCTAAAAAGCCTTTGAAAACGCCCTTTATGAGCAGTTCCGGCACAGGATATTCAACTTCTCCGTAATCGAATCGGATAACGCGCTCGTCGTCGAGAGAAATCGGCTTGGGCGCAAACACCGGATCCGCCGCAATCTCCTCAATCAATGGAAGCACTCCGCCCTTGGAAGTGTTAACCGCTGGAGGCACGTCTGCTTCCGGAAACGGGAAGGCAAGCAGCTCTTCGAAAAGCCACTGATAATAGAGCTGGACTTGATATGGAATACGCGAATAGGTAAGTT
>Ga0268299_1003003_pt1 | contig 17237 bp, 6 predicted proteins | sample NOBtaG_FD_193484 | JGI IMG/M metagenome (GOLD analysis project Ga0268299, IMG submission 193484) | Activated sludge microbial communities from bioreactor in Nijmegen, Gelderland, Netherland - NOB reactor | ecosystem: Engineered > Bioreactor > Aerobic > Activated sludge | place: Netherlands...
AACCCGAGCCGATCGCGTACGTTCCTCTCTTTGCTACGACCGTCGCCTTCACCTCGTTGGCGGCGCGCTTGCTTCGGTCGGCGATGACCACTTTGGTGATTCCGAGCACGGGCGCCGGCGTCTTGTCACGATACGTCCACACGGTGCCTTTCTTGTTCCGCGACCACCCCCTGCTGCCTGCGCCAGCATAGGCGCCCGGCGGAATATCGCCCTCCACCAGAAGGGAGCCGGCGGCGTCGTAGAGATGCACCTGCGCGCCCTGCAGGCGCGGATCGAAGTCGCCGAAAGCCGCGCCGCCTGGCAGCGTGAATGTGGCGATGATCTTCAGGCCGTCGTTGCCCGGCGTGGTGTCGCTGTTGATCTTGGTTGCGATCACCTTTGCCTGCGACGGTCTCTGGCAGCGCGGCACGGCCGCGAACCAGTCGCTCGCCATCGAGGTCAGCACGGTGACGCGGAGATCGGCGTCCGGCAGCGGCAAACGCTCGGAGACGCATGGGTCCGGTTCCGCCATGCCGCTCGACCCCGTGCAGTCGGGCAGCTCGACGCCGTTCCTGTAGATGTCGACTTCAACGGGATCGACGCCCGGCGGTATGCGCGACGCGTCGAGCACGAAGGTGAACTGGAGAGGCAGAGCCGCGGTCTGCGCGGGAGCGGCGATGGTGATCAACTGGCCGGCGAACGAGAACCCGCCGGGAGGTTCGATCAAGGGCACCGCTTGCGTGATGTCCACCATCCCGCCACCCGGTACGGTCACGGAAGTCTGCACCGGCTGCGCGGGTGTGGCGCCACCGCCGTCGTCGGTGCTGACCGTGCCACCCACTGGCGCCGTGTCGCTGACACAGAGGGCGTCGGTGCAGATGCCGATCTGACACGCGTCCGGCTCGGCGCACGCGGCTGCACCGGTGCACGCCGTCCCGTCAGGCTTCCACGGCTGCGAGCATCCGCCCGTGTTCGGATTGCACGTACCCGCGTCGTGGCATTGGTCGAGCGCGGTGCAGGTCACGCCGGTGCAGAGCGGCGTCAGCACGAGGCGAGCGAGCACCGATCGTTCTGGCAAGAACGGAGTGTACCAGAGGTTTCCATCCGCTCCAGCCGCGACGGCGAGTATGGTGTTGCCGGCGGCCGGCGCGGGAATGGTCTCGATGCTAGCGGGGTTGGCGGGGGAAAATCGCCACAGAGCAGCTCCGTCGTCTTGATCGAACGTGCCCGTGATCCAAATGCTACCATCGGGCCCTACCGTTCCGTTGACCGGACCGTACATGGACGGTTCGGAGTATTCCGTGACGGTAAAGGGCGGAGAGGTTTCGATCGAACCGTACGAATACTGCCGTGTGTACCAAACTCGGCCGTCGGGTCCCGTGAGGCATTTGTTGTAGATTGCTCCGAGATCGAACGGCAGTTCGATGCTCGAGATTTCGTGCGGTGGCGAGGTGTCCACGCGGCCGATTCGCGTCCCGAAGCACCACCAAATGTCCCCGTCCGGACCTGTGAAGGGCTCTCCGTCCACCGGCGCGGGGCTCGGAATCGGAAATGCGGTCAGGTCGTGCGGCGGATTGGCCTCCAAACGGATGATCGCTCTGGCGCCTTGATAGCGGCCCATGAACCACAGATTCCCGTCCCCGCCGCGCGCCATGTGAGCCCCGTCGTGCTCGAAGTCACCGGAGATCGGGAACGTCTCGATCGTGTGCGGTGGAGTCGTCGGGATGCGGCTGATTCGACCCAGGCGACTAAACCAGATCTCGCCGTTGTCACCCGCTATGAGCGAGTTGGTCTCGTAACTGAGCATTCCGTCCAGGGGGAAGGCCTCGATGGGATTGGGGAACGCTGGATCGATGTAGCCGATCGCCGGCGCATGAGGCGCGCCGGGGAACTCCTGGATCCGACCGGAGAACCATATCCTGCCGTCGGGACCGGAAGTGATCGCAGGCGACCCCAATGGGACGTCGTACTCGATGGTCTGAGGCTGCGCGGACGCGGGCGTGGCGCAAACCGCTGCCGCGAACACGAGCAGCGGTCCGATGCGGCTTGCAACTCGAGTCGGATTCGACATCACGACCTCCTTCAGTCACAGCTCGCGTTGGCGAGGCCGTCGTCGAAGAGGTCGCAATCCTCCGCGAGCCCATCCATCGCGTTGAAGAGACGGCACACGCGGCAGTCGGCGCGCCGGTCGAAGCAGGTGGCGAGGTCCCCCATGGAACACGCACCCGGAAATGCGGTCGACTGCGGAACCGCCAACGCGGCGCACTTCCGATTGTTCGTGTCGACGAGCTTGGTGTACGCCTTGTACATCAGATCGCTGCTGTCGGATTGCACTCCGTCGAAGCAGGCCTGCATGTCGAGAGCGGTCACCATGAGCGGCGTCTTGCCGGAGAGGCCGTGCTTCTTGCACTTGAGGAAGGCCTTCACCTTCGCGTCGAGGAGCTTGGCCGCGCTCTTCGCGATCGCCGCCTGGCACACCGCGGCGGGCCGATTGGCGGCGGACGGGATGACGGCCGCATTCAAATTGGCACCGAACAGGTCGGCGATCAGATCGAGACCGGCCTCCTGGCCGGCGGCATTCACCGTCGCCGCACCGGTGAAGCCGAAGGCCGGCGTCGCGGTGCACTTCGCCGCGACGATCGCATCGGTCTTCTGGAACGCCTTCAGCATCTTACCGAGCACATCCGCGGTGAGACAGGTTTGCGGATCCGACTGCCGTCCCGCCGCGGCGTCCTTCAGGCATTTGTGCGCCGCGGTTCCTTGGGCCTTGGCGACCTTGCGGCCGGCGAGGTTCATCAGGTTCACGCATTTCTGAGCGTCGGTGGACAGAGCGCGGACGATCGTCCGCCACGCGCTCGCCTGCGAGGTGAGCACGGTGATGGCGACGTCGCCCGCGCCGCTCACGGTTCGATCCGAGACACACGGGTCGGGCGAGGCGGCGCCCGGGGCGCCGGTGCAGTCCGCGACCACCGCGCCGTTGCGCGTCACCTCGATCCGAGCCGGCGGCAGTCCGGCCGGCACGATCGAGGCGTCGAGAGTGAGAACGATCTGGAGCGGAGAGCTCGCCGACGCCGCCGGTGCGGTGATGTTCCACTCCATCCCGAGGACGACGATGCCGGCGCCCCCTGCCCCGACCGAGGACGAGATCGCGACTGTGCCCGCATTCGGCGTCGTCAGCTCGACATGCGCCGGGAACTGCTGCGTGGCACCGGTCGATTGGACGTCCGTCGTCACCGTCATGCCACCGGCGACGACGGTGTTGATCGTCGTGTAGGTGCAATTTGCCTCGCAGCCGTCGCCGGCGACGGCGTTCCCGTCGTCACACGACTCGGTGCCGGTTCGAATGCCGTTGCCGCACGCGGTCGCTGTGCAGTTGGAATCACAACCGTCGCCCTCGACTGGATTGCCATCGTCGCAGGCCTCGCCCGGCGCCGGAACTCCGTTGCCGCAACTCGAGACGGTGCAGTTGGTGTCGCAACCGTCGCCGTTGACGGGGTTGCCGTCGTCGCACGCCTCACCCGGGGTCGCGATGCCGTTGCCGCAGCCCGTTGGCTTGCAGTTCGCATCACAGCCATCGCCGTTTGAGAGGTTGCCGTCGTCGCACGTTTCGGCGCCGCCGGTGATTCCGTTGCCGCAGGCGCTGGCGGTGCAGTTGTTGTCGCAGCCGTCGCCGTTGACGGAATTGGCGTCGTCACACGCTTCGCCGGCCGTCACGACGCCGTTGCCGCAGCCGGTCGGCTTGCAGTTCGCATCGCAGCCGTCGCCGTCGACGAGGTTCCCGTCGTCGCACCCCTCGGCGCCGGCGGCGATGCCGTTGCCGCAGGCACTGGCGGTGCAGTTGGTGTCACAGCCGTCGCCGCTCACGCCGTTGCCGTCGTCGCAGGCCTCGGCGCCGCAGGTGTTTCCGTCACCGCAGACCAGCACCGGCGAGCCGGGCTGGCAGCTCCCGCCGCCGCAGACGTCGGGAGCGGTGCAGGCGTTGCCGTCGCTACAGCTCGAGGTGTTCGGATCGTGGACGCAGCTGCCGGCGCCGTTGCACTGGTCGTTGGTGCACGGGTTCCCGTCGCTCGCGCAGGCGGCGCCCGCCGGGGACTGGCAGACGTCACCCGCCTCGTTGCACGCGAGGCAGGGATCCGCCGGGCACGGATCGCCGCCGTGGCCGCAAGAGCCGCCGCCGCAGACGTCGGTGCCGTTGCAGAAGATGCCGTCGTCACACGGGGCGCCGTCGTCCGGCGCGCAGCTCGAAGGATTGCCGCTGCACGCGAAGCACTCCTCGACCGCGCAGGCAACGGAGCAGCCGTCCCCCAACACGAGGTTCCCGTCGTCGCAGGCCTCACCGGCGTCGACGTTCCCGTCGCCGCACGGCGTGCTGCGCACCAGGAAGACGCCGAACTGCGGCAGGGTCGAGGCGACCGCATGAGCGAACCCGATCGGCTCGGTCACCGCGGCGTCGGTCATCGGCACGTTGACCGTCGGCGAGGCCGAGTTGAAGCTGCCGCTCGCGACGACGGTGCCGAAGTAGTCCGTCGGCGAGGACAGGTCGAAGGCCTGAAGGTTGTAGATCTTGTATCCCTGTCCGTTGATCAGTCCGGCGGCCGAGAGATTCACACTGGCCGAGGACGAGTTCTGCCAGTTGTAGACGACGACGTGCGCACGGCCGGCCTCGTAGAGGTTCGGCTGGACGAATACCGCGTTCGAGCCGGGCACGGTCGTGGCGTACGTGCTGTTGGCGTCGAACGGCAGCTCCGCCTTCCACTGCGCGAAGGTGAAGAACTCGTCGCCGAAAGTGTTCTTGAGGAACGGCGTCGTGCCGCTGCCGGTGAAGCAATACTGATTGTGGTTCCAGAACGTGTAATCGGGGTTGAACGGTCCGCCCTTGCAGTCCCCCTTCAGCAGGCTGATCAGGGTCTCGGTATCACCCACTGCGGGCGTCCCGCCGCCGACGAGCGTGTTGCCCGCGAGCGAGACGCTGGTCCAGCGGTCGATGGCGACGGGCCGCCCCGGCCCGACCATGTAGTTGTCCTCGAAGATCAGATCGGCGTTGTTGTCGAGGCTCGAGCCGAAGCGGCCGGTCACCGCGGCCGTGCCCGGGGGCTGATACGAATGAGAGGAGCGGACCGAGATCAGCGCCAGCGGCTCCTCCGAGTCGATGTACAGGTTGTTGTACCGAGCCCCCTGGACACCGGCGTAGGCCGGATCGCTGCCGAAGAACGCCGACGCCGGCGCGCCGTTGTTGAACCCGATCGCGCCGTCGTAGTGCACGTTCACCAGCAAGCGCGGGACGGGCGTGTAGGCGTACACGCCGTAACCGAAATTGTTCCACACCACGGAATCGCGCACCCGCTTCGCGCTCGCGTGGAACGCGGCGTGGCGGTTCTCGAGATGGATGCCGTGGCCTGCGCCGCCGAGCGGGTTGACCCAGCCGTTGTTGAACACGAGGCCGCCGTAGATCTCCGTGTCCTGCGCCAGGTAGCCGGGCGCGAGACCGGTGCCGCCGTCGTGCAACGCGCAGTTGATCAGCGACACGCCCCGGCCTTCGATGATCATGGTGCTCCACTGGGCCCGTGCGATGGATGCGGGCGCCTGGGTGCACTCGGGCTTGAGCGGCGGGCCGAGGCCGTCGATGTAGCAGCAATCCGGCGCCGCCGAGCAGCCGCCCGCCGGCACGCTGATCCGGCCGGAAGGCTCGCTGTAGGTGAGCTCGAGGTCGCGGAAGACGACGTGCTGGCTGCACTCGGGAACGACGAGCGAAGCGCAGCGACTCGCGTCGACCGTGCATCCGACGGCGGCGCCGGGGTTGCAGGGCGCGCCCGAGTCGTGATCGAGCACGACGCGCTCGCGCCGGAGCGCGCGCACCGTGATCGGGTCCGCGGCCGTACCCGAGAGCAGCACGGCGAAGCTTCCCGTATAGGTGCCGCCGCGGACCCAGATGGTGTCGCCGGGCTGGACGGTCGAGGTCTGTGCCAGCGCCGTCTGGAGATCCCACGGATCCGCCAGCGTGCCGGCGCCGCCGGGAGTACCGGTGGTGGACGCGTAAAAGTCTGCGGCTTCGGCCGTCGAGGCCGAAGCGAGCACGAGGCCGAGGAGGACACGATGAGCGATGGTGCGCATGGTCACACCCCCCCCCGGAGGAGAAACACTCCGAACAAGAGATTCGTGAAGGATGCGGGTTTCGTCGGCGGCACGGGATTGGTCGCACCGAAGACGGTCGTCTGGGTCTGGAGGAAGCCGATGGGCTGCGTCACGGCCAGATCGGTCATCGAGACGTTCACGATCGGAGCTGCGCTGCTGTACGTGCCGCTCGCGACGACGTTGCCGAACCAGTCGGGACCGTCTTCCACCTTGAAGCTCTGGACATTGTGGATCTTGAAGCTCTGCCCCTCGGTCAAACCGGCTCCGGAGAGATCGACGGGGACGCTGGCGAGATCCTGCCAGTTGTAGATCACGATGTGGGCCCGCCCGGGCTCGTACTCGTTCGGGCGCACCGCGACCTGGTTCACCGCCGGCAGGCCGACCGCATAGGTGCTGTTCGAGTCCACGCCGGTCGTCGTCTTCCAGTCGGCGAAGTTGAGCATCGAGCTGGCGCCCCAGTTCTTCCGCCACAGCCGGAACGGCGTCGGGTTGGTTCCCGTCATGAAGTAATGGTTGTCGTCCCAGACGTACTCGCCGAGATGCGCCATGGTGCGCGCGTCGACGTAGCGGACGATCTCCTCGGTGGCGTTGCCGACGTTGTTGTCCCCTCCGCCGACGAGGGTGTTGCCGGTCACTTTGGCCAGCGCCCAGTTCTCGATGTAGAACGGGATGCCGTCGCCGACGAAGTAGTTGTCCTCGATCGCGACGTCGACGTTGAAGTGATTCTCCGCGCCGATGCGGAGCGCATTGCTGTAGAAGTTGCCGGTGCCGACGGGCGAGTAGCTGTAGTTGTTGCGCACGACCATGTCCCGCATCGGCGGCGCGGACTCGAAGAAGTAATTGGGGAACGCACTGTTCAGTGAATCGACGAACAGCACCGGGTCGAGCGCGAAGAAAGCCGCCTTCGGCATGCCGTTGCCGAACGAGACGTTGCCCTCCATCGTGAAGCCCTGCACCCGGCCGCAGCCGCCGCGAGCATGCACTCCCCAGCCGAAATTGTTCCAGGTGAGCGTGTCCCGGATGAGCTTCCGGGAGGCGAGGTCCGTCGTCTGGAAGTTCTGGGTGTAGAAGCCGTGGCCATTGCCGCGAGAGGGATTCATCCAGCCGTTGTTGAAGATCATCGAACCGTAGGTCTCGCTGGTGCCGCCGGCCGGCTCCCACCAGGCGATGCCGACGCCGCCGTCGTGGAACACGCAGTTGATCATCTTGACGTTGTCGCCGTACACGGTGATCGCATCGAGCACCGTGTGACTGGACAGCGCGGCCGATTGCGGTGTCTGGTCACACTCCGGAAGAAGGGGCTGATTGAAGTCCCCGCCCGGGTAGCAGCACTCTGGAGCGTCGCTGCACCCCCCGGGGGGGCCCGTCCAGCGCGAGGGATCGTTGTTCACGGTTTCGATGCCCCAGATCCACACGTCGTGGCTGCAGGGAGCGATCGTGAGCGGCGTGCCGCGGCTGTTCGGGCAACGCGGATCGCTCAGGCTGCAAGTGCACGGATCCAGGAATCCGCTGCACCGGTCGGTCAGCAACGGATCGCAGTTCCAGACGGACGCTTCGAGCACGACCCGCTCGCCGTCGTAGTTCCGCACGGTAATCGGCGCGGCCGAGGTTCCCTGCAGGCGGGACGTGAATGGGCCAGTGTAGCGCCCGCCGCGGACCCAGATCGTGTCGCCGGGCTGCACCGCGGCAGGGTGCGCCAAGGCGGTGCGCAGATCCCAAGGGTTCGCAAAGCTGCCGTTCGCGGCCGGCGTGCCGGTCGTGGCCGCGTAGAAGTCGGCTGCGCCGACGCCCGCCGGCAGCGCGGCCACGGCGCAGGCCGCCACCCAGGCGCGGAAGAGCCGCGCGGTTGCTGATGCCCTCATTTCCATGTCGCCTCCTGAGCGGCTGCTTCTAAGATTTCAGGCAGCGGGTACGACTCACCTCCGTCGCTGGAACGCGCGACATACGAGGCGGTGCGAGCGCTGAGCATGCAGTTCTGGTTCGTTTCATTCGTCGACCTCTCGATCTTCTCCGAAGCCCACCCGCCACTGGAGCGGCACGCGCGGGTCCGGCGCGTAGATGCAGGCAGCACCGGTGCGCACGGTGCGATGCAGATGATCGCCGAGCCGGTGATGGTGCGTTGCGATACGGCGGAGCGCCGAGCGCACCGCGCGCGTCGTGTTGACGCGCGCCTGCTCCGCGGTGGCGCCGCCGAACGGCAGGCCGTTCGGGCGGCCGACGTCGCGTTGCCCGACCCCGCGCAGCTCGAGCGCCGAGATCCGCTCTCCCGGCCGGCTGAGCAATTCCGCCAGTTGTCGCAACCCGACCGAGTCGCGCAGGCGGCACGTCACTTCTTCGTAGATGATCAACCAGTACTCGCCTTCACGACGAAACACGCCCGTGTCTCTTCGCGCAGCAGCGTCGGTGTCCGTGTCCATCCCTTTCCCCGTTCAAAGCAAGGGAACGATCGTTCTCCCAGATCCGTTCGCCCCTGCTCCTCGAGGCGTGCGCTCGGACGGAACAGGTGTTCATTGCGGCGCGCGGTTCGCCCTCCGTCGCGTCCGATCTCCGCGTCGGAAGGAACAACTGTTCGGTCGGTTTGCCCGCCTCGCGCGGGCGAAGACGACCTAGGCGCGCCGCATCACGCAGGCATGCGCGCAGAGCGCCCGCCGGGACATGGGAGGCGGACGCGAACCAGCGTCCCCTCCCCTTCGCGGCTGTCGACCTCGATCGCGCCGCCGTGGTCGCGGATGGCGCCGTACGCGATGCTCATGCCGAGACCGGTGCCCTTGCCGATCTCCTTGGTCGTGAAGAAGGGATCGAAGATGCGCGCCTGCACCTCGGGGGACATCCCCGAACCGTTGTCCCGCACCTCGACCTCCACCCAGCGCTGATCGCCGTCCTCGCGCGGACGCAGCGCGACCTGAATCGACGGCGACGGTCGGCCGCTGACGGCGTCGATCGCGTTCGAAAGCACGTTCATCCAGACCTGATTCATCTGAGCCACGTTCAGCTCGACCGCCGGCACGGCAGCGTAGTCCTGCACGACGCGGATCCCGGCGCCCTCGAGCCGGTCGGCCAGGAGCCGGATCGTGCTCCCCAGCCCGTCGGCGACGTCGACCGGCAGGCGCTTGCCGCGATCGCCGCGCGCGAAGGTGAGCAGGTCGAGCACGATGGTGCGGATGCGCTCCGATCCTTCGCTGCAGATGTCGAGCAGTTCGCGCGTGTCGCTCATCGCGCCGTTCTGGCCGAGGCGGGCGCGGACCTCCTCGATGCGGCGCTTCAACTCTGCGTCGGCGATCGGCGCCAGCTCGTAGAGCCGTAGCAGACCTTCGAGCTCGGCGACGTTCTCGCGCAGGTTGTCGACGCTCGAGTGCACCGCGCCGATCGGGTTGTTGAGCTCGTGCGCGACACCGGCCACGAGCTGGCCCAGCGCGGCGAGCTGCTCCGACTGGATCAACTGCGCCGTGCGCTGCCGTACCGTCTCGTTCAGAGTCCGATTGTGCTGCTCGAGCGCCTCGTACGAGAGCGCGTTCTCGATCGCGATCGCCGCCTGGTCCGTGAGGGTTCGCAACAAATCGAGGTCCTCGGAGTGGAGCGGCCGCCGCGATCGCGTCGGGCCGAGGGCCACGAACCCGGCCAGCCGGTCGGCGAACGTGAGCGGCAGGACGACGTTCGCGTCGACCCGCTCGAACAGCTTCCGGAGCTCCGTCGCGGCCCTTTCGTCGATCCGCGCCAGGAAATCGGCCGCGAGCTCTGGTCCGCCCGCGGGGAGCGAGATCCCGGCCGGAGAGCTGCGCAGAGCCGGCTCGCTCCGGCTCACGGGACCGTCCCCCCGCCGCAGCCAAGGCGGCATGCCGTTCAGCAGGCACACGCAGGCGGATTCGAGCTGCATCTCGACCGTCAGCACGCGGGTGAGCTCGTCCATGATCCGGTCCGGGCTGTGCCAGGTCGTCATCTGCCGGCTGACGCGGCTCACCGTGTCGCGGTAGCTCCACGGGGTGCGGTAGTAGGCGCGATCGACGAGCCGTTGCGTCACCCGCCGGAGCGGGTCGAGCAACAGCGCGAGCGCGACGAAGCCGAGGCCGATCACGAGCTCGGAGCTGCCCCCCACCGCCTGCCCCACCGCAGGAGCGACCGCCACTACGACGAGGTAGAAGGCGTACACGACGACGCTCAGCGCGGCATAGACGAACGTCAGGCGGACGAAGCGGTCGATGCCGAAGAGGTCGTGGGCGACGATCGCCCAGGCGACCGTCGCGTAGAACATCGGCACCAGCAGGAGGCCGAGCTGCATCGGGAAGTCGCCCCCGCCGAGGGTGTTGTTGAGAAAGACGAAGACGGTGAGCGCGCTCACCAGAGCGACGCTCGGCAGCATCGCCCGGGCCCGGAGCTGCGTGCGCGGATCGCTCCGATCCCGGCGCGCGAGAACGAGCATCGCGAGGAAGACGACGAAGGCGAGCACGACGTAGGCGTACGACGCGTACAGTCCGCTCAGATCGGGCGGCTCGCGGTAGAAGCCGTGCACCTTGAGCGCGAAGATCGCCGCCGCCAGCGCATAGGCCGAGACGAGCACGACCGGGCCCCCACGGCCGCGGATCCGGTCGACCGGAAACCGCAGCGCCAGGTGGACGAAGGTCGCGGGGAAGACGCTCTCGGCCGCGAGATAGACGAGCGTGAGGAGCGGGAACCCCGGCTGGTGCAGAAAGACCGAGGTCGTCGCGAACAGACACCCCGCGAGCGAGAAAACGGCGTAGGCCCGCGCCTGCGGGTCGCTCGGCCGCAGCAGCGACACGGTGAGGCCCAGCGCGACGTTGAGGCAGCCGATGAGGATCAGAATCACGTAGACCTCGACGTAGTCGCCGAGGCCGAAGACGCGCGTCGCGACGGCGCGCGAGAAGGTGTGCCCGTCCTTGCGGAACACGTACTGCACCTCCGACCCCGGCGGGCGGCTGCGCGCTGCCGCGTACACTTCCTCCGACGACCCCACCGGGCCGCCGCCGGCCGCGAGCACCTGCGCGTGAAAGAGATCCGCCTTGGACGGCGGCCAGTCGATGCCGCTCACACTCGGCACGACGCGATTGCGCATGACGAGAAAACCGGGGAACGGTTCGCCGATCCACTGAACGCTGCGATAGACGGCATACCCGACCAGCGGCGCGGCGAGAACCAGCGCGATCGGCAGCACCGCTCGGCTCAGCGCCGCGGCGGCACGCGCCCGCGACCGGGCTGAACCTGGTGTGGCGGCGGCCTGCGCCATCGTGCGCCTATCTCGCACGCGCGCAGCGACGAGCGCAATTGGCAGCGGCCGTTCCAGCCCCGAGCGCTGCTTTGACTGCGGCAGACGGGCTGGATAAGAACCACCCCGCTTGAGTGAACCCGGCGGCACAGTTTCGGTCCTGGTGCTCGACGACGACGCACTCGTGCTGCGCTCGCTCGAGGCCACCCTCAAGCGTCACTTCCGCGTCCACACCGCCGCTTCCGGCGAAGCCGCTCTCGAGCTGCTCGCCGACCATCCGGAGATCGGGGTCGCCGTGGTCGACCAGCGCATGCCCGGGATGTCCGGCCCCGAGTTCATCCGCCGCACGGTCGAGCCGCATCCGAACCTGGTCCGCATCATTCTCACGGGCTACCAGGACATCGAGTCGCTGAAGCAGGCGATCAACAACGGCGGTGCCTACCGCTACCTCGAGAAGCCCTGCCCGAACGAAGAGCTGATCGGCGCCGTGCGCGGAGCTGCCGAGGTGCACCGGCGCCTGCTCGACAGCAACGAACGCCCCGCCGTCCTGGCCGCCGCCAACGACGCGCTGCGCGGCACGAACGTGCGCCTCCAGCTCGAGAACCTCCAGCTCCGCCTCGATGCCGAGAGCCCGTTGCAGTCGGGTACCCGCATCGTCGGCCAGAGCCCCGCGCTGCGCCGCGTGATCGAAGCCGCGGAGCGCGTCGCCGCCACGGATACGTCCGTCCTGATCCTCGGCGAGACCGGAACCGGCAAGGACATGCTCGCGCGGCACGTACACGAGTGCAGCCCACGGCGGGCGCAGACGTTCCGCGCCCAGAACTGCAGCGCGGTCGTCGAGCAGCTCATCGAGGACACCCTCTTCGGCCACGTGCCGGGGGCCTTCACCGGCGCGAAGAATCTCAAGAAGGGGCTCTTCGAGATCGCCGACCGCGGCACTCTCTTCCTCGACGAGATCGGCGACAGCTCGGCTTCGTTGCAGGCGCGCTTGCTGCGCGTGCTCGAGGAACGGGTCATCTACCGCGTCGGGGACGACGAGCGCGCCGTACCCGTCGACGTGCGGCTGATCACGGCCACCAACCGGGATCTCCAGGCCGACGTGGAGTCCGGCCGCTTCCGCCGCGACCTGTACTTCCGTTTGAACGTCCTCGTTCTGCACATGCCGCCGCTGCGCGAGCGCCGCGAGGACATCGCGCCGTTGGCCTCGCACTTCCTCGCCTGCCTGAACGAGCGGGCCCGCTCCTCGACGGGGAAAGTCGTGGCGGGGTTCGAACCGGCCGCTCTCGCCGCGCTCGAGTCCCGTCCGTTTCCCGGCAACGTCCGCGAGCTGGCCAATGCCATCGAGCGGGCCTGGCTCTTCGCCGACGACGAGGGGCTGCTCTCCGCCGAGCACCTCCAACCCGACGCTCGGAGTCACACGGCCGGAGCACGCGCCGATCCCGGGTGGCTGAATGATGCCTCCGGCGGGGCTTCTCTGAAGGACGCGCTCCAGTCGTTCAAGATCGAATTCGTCACCCGAGCGCTCGAGCGCAATCACTGGAACGTCGCTGCCACGGCGCGCGAGCTCGGCATCAACCGCGCCAGCCTCTACGCCGATCTCAGACAGTACGGGCTCCGGCGACCCGACTGACGCTCAGAGCTCCCACTCCAGGCGCGAACGCGGATCCGGCAGGTAGCCGCAGAGCGTGCCCGTGCGGATGGTCGCGGACAGATGCGCGGCGAGCAGCGGGCTGACGGCGCGAACTCGTCGCAGAGCGGACGCGATGGCGCGAGTGACGTTGACGCGCGCCCGCTCGCCTGCGCTCCCGTTGCGCTCGCTGTGCTTTCCGAAGCCGACTTTGCGAAGCGCGTCCTGCTGGAGACTCTCGATCTGCAAGCGCACGCGCGATGCGAGCTCGACGTCGTTGAAGGCTTCGGCCGCGTGCAGCTCCGCGCGCAGATCGTTGATCCGCGCCCGGTATCCCACGAGCTCTGTATGGTCCGCCCGGTCCCTGCGAATGGGCGTCACCGTCGCCGGCAGACGCCGCGCTTCGGTGGCCAGCTCGAGAGCGGTGATCCGCTCGCCCGGCCGCCCGAGCAGGTAGGCAACGTAGGTGAGGCCGATCGAATGCTGCAGCTTCGACGTGTTGTCCTCGTAAACGACCGTCCAGCATTCCCAGCCGCGGCGAAAAACCGCCCGCCCGTGCGTCTGGGCATCTCGAGCGGGCGCCTTGGATGGGGTTGCCGGCGCGGATAGCGCGATCTGCTCGCTCAGTTGCAGGGCGGCGTCGGCCAGATCGCGCGCGCGTTGCGTCAGCTCCGCCAGCGCCTGGTGCAGATCTTCTCCGGTTCGCCCATCCGGCGGCGCAATCGCCTCCGCCATGGCCAGTGCTCCGTCGTGCAAGCGGATCACCCGTCTCCGTGCTTCGTCCATGTCCGACTCCTCAGACCGGTCCGGTCAGAGGCACGCACCGTGCCACCGCGAGCCGCTCGATGTCTCGGCACACGCCTCGGAGCAGCGTCTGTATCGCCAGCCCGACATGGGTGTCAGGGGACACACCCCGTCGCCCAGGATTTCGTTGACACGAGCGACCGCGCAGCGATAGATCTCGCAGGGGATCGCGGATCGCGAACGGAGCCTTGCCTGGCGGCGGCAGTGTTCACTCGGAGTGAACAACCGTTCCGTCGGAACACACGCCCCATCCAAGGAAGCCGATTTCATGAGGAGACACGTTTCGGGCGTGGGCCCGTTCCTGGCGGTTGCAGTCGCCTGGATCCTGGCGGCGCGTTGCGCCGAGGCATCCTGCGACATCATCCCGCCCGCGTCGCCGATCTTCCGCGCCGCCATCGGCGATCTGGACCGGCCCTTCGCGCGCCCCGGCGACTGGCTCCGGATCACTCTCGATTCTGCCTGCCACGGGGTCTCGCCGGGTTTCAGCGGTACGGCCGCGGACCAGATCGTCACCCTGCTCTTCGAACCGCCGAGCGGCGGACCGATTCACGTTGTCGCACTGGCGACGGACTGCGGCGCAGTCGACACCGCGAGTTGCGCGGCACGGCCGGACGTCGAATCGGCAACCTGCCTCACCGTGAACACCGTCGGCGACGCGGTGAGCCTCGAGCGCGTCGACCAGCGCACGCTCCGCTTCCGCTTCCCGGACACCGATGCGCAGTTCTCGCCGAACGGCGACGACGCCACGTTGACGGGGCCAGCAACGGTGGCGGTGACCGCCGCCGGTCAGCCCCTTCCCTGTCACCTCGCGTCCGAGACCTGTCACGGACAGACCGGCCTACTCGCCTGCGCCGACGCGCTCTTCCAGGCGAACGGAACCTGCAACCCGGCGGTCGAACCGGCGTTCGGCCACTTCACCGCGCTGCCGCTGCCGAACAACTATCAGGCCCTGTGCACGGCGCCGGTGCCGCCGTGCACCGGCCAGATCGACGATCTGCGCTTCACGATCGACGCCGCCGGCAACGCCCTCGTGCCGATGGACTGGCGCGGCATCCTGGTCGAGCGCGATGCCGTACCGATCGCACGCCTGCTGCGCGGCGCAACGACCCTGGAAGCCTTCGAAGGGCGGGGGGTGCCGCTGCGCATCCCCGATCTCGAAACCCTCGCCTCGTACTCTCCGGCGGGCGTACGTCTGCCGCCGCTCTTCGATCCGCAACGCGATCCCACGCAGACCTCGAGCGCGGCGTTCTTCGGCTCGGCCGACGCGCCCGAGACGGTCCTGCGAATCGCGCGCCACCGCGCGCCTTCGCCGCAGTGCGTCGGCGGAACCGCGGATGCGCTTCCCTGCACGAGTGCAGCGCATTGCCCGGGGGGCGGCTGCGAGCCGCCGCGGTGCGCCGGCGGCACCGCCGCCGGAACCGCCTGCGCGGCGGACGGAGAATGCCCGGGAGGCGAATGCGGCGCCGGATTGTTCGACTTCAGCACCCGCCTCGCCGGCGGCGCCGGGCCGATCGTTCTCCGCCTCGGCGCCTGCGTCGGCGGCTCGAACCCGCTGGCGACCTGCACCGGCGACCTGGAGTGCCCCGGCGGGCAATGCGGCAGCTTCTCGTTCGAGGCGCTCGACCCGGTACCGCTCGACGGCCTCAACCAGAGTCCGGTGCTGAATGCGTTCGTGACCTCGGAGGCAATCGGCAATCCGCCCGCCGACCTGAACGGCGACGGCGATGCGATCGACGCGGTGGTGAGGCTGTCGGATCGGAACACCGGGATCGGCGAGGCGATCGGCGCGGGAGGCGCGCCGGCGCGCGCCATCGCCCGGATCCGGCAGGCCCCGTTCAGCTTCGCGGCCCTCGCACTCGAGAACGATCTGCTCGCCTTCCTCGAGCCGGAGATTCTCCAGGGTACGGCCGATGCCAACGCCAACGGGCGGGTCTTCGAGACCGTTCTGCGGGTCTTTCGGCTCGGAGGCGGGGAGATCACCGGCGCTCCCCTCGCGGCAGACGTCGCTCCCCGGATCGGCGGGCGGAGTCTGGCGATCTCCAACTCCGAGGTATTCTTTCTGACCTCCGAGTCGTCCGTCGGACAGCAGGAGACGGTTGCGGTGAGCGTCGACTCGAACGGCAACCTGGCGAGCGGCGGAACTCGCAGCAGCGCGCCCTCGCTGTCATACGCCGGTCGGTACGTCGCCTTCTTCAGCGATGCGACCAACCTCGTTGCCGGCGACACGAACGACCGCTCGGACGTGTTCGTGCACGACCGGGACACCAGCCTGACCCGTCGCGTCAGCGTCCGCTTCGACGGCCAGCAGTCCAATCGCGACAGCGAGCATCCCCCCGTCCTGTCGGCCGACGGCCGGCACGTCGCGTTCACCAGCCACTCCTGCAACATCATCCCGGGCGAGTGCGACGTTCCCAACGGCGACACCAACGGGCTTCCGGACGTCTTCGTCCACGATCGAGATACCGACGCCGACGGTGTGTTCGACGAGCCCGGCGCCATCAGTACCGCACGGGTGAGCGTCTCCACCAGCGGCGCGGAAGGAGACCGCAAGTCGGGGAGCTACCGCATCTCGATCTCCGCCAACGGACGGCACGTGGCTTTTCCGAGCGACGCCGGGACTCTCGTCGCGGGCGACAACAATCCGTTCTCGTGCTTGCCGGGCGAGGACTGCGGCGACGTCTTCGTCCGCGATCGAGACACCGACAGCGACGGTGTCTTCGACGAACCCGGGGCGGTGGCGACGATTCGGGTCAGCGTCAGCTCTGATGGCTTGGAGGGCAACGGCGTCAGCCACGAACCCTTCCTTTCCGGAGACGGGCGCTTCGTGGTCTTCAGCAGCGCCGCGAGCAATCTCGTACCCGGCGACACGAACAACGCCGACGACGTGTTCCTGCACGATCGCGACAGCGACGAAGACGGCATCTTCGACGAACCGGGCTTCCGGTCCACCGTGCGGATCAGCGTCGACTCGGTCGGCAGCGAGGGCAACGGGCCGAGCTTCGACCCGAAGATCGCCGCAAACGGGTGCTGCGTCGGATTCACCAGCCTGGCCAGCAACCTGGTCGCCGGCGACGTGAACGGCAAGCGGGACATCTTCGTCCGCGACCTCGTCGCGCGAGAGACGACGCTGGTCAGCCACACCCCGACCGGCGCGCCGAGCCTCGGCAACAGCGGCGGCGCCGGCCTCTCGGCCGACGGCCGCTTCGTGGTGTTCAACAGCAGCGGCGGCAACGACATCGTCGCCGAGCCCCTGCTGGCGACCGCCAACGCGTTCCTGCACGATCGCCTCACGGGAGCGACCGTCCTCGTCAGCCGGAACACCGCCGGCGACGCCACCAACGACGAAACGCCGCCGCCGCCGTGGATCTCGGCCGACGGCCGCTCCGTCGCGTACGGCAGCCGCGCGACCAACCTCGTGGCCGGCGACGGCAACGGCGCCGAGGACATCTTCGTCCGCGGCGCCGGCGACGCAAGCGG
>Ga0268299_1003004_pt1 | contig 17225 bp, 15 predicted proteins | sample NOBtaG_FD_193484 | JGI IMG/M metagenome (GOLD analysis project Ga0268299, IMG submission 193484) | Activated sludge microbial communities from bioreactor in Nijmegen, Gelderland, Netherland - NOB reactor | ecosystem: Engineered > Bioreactor > Aerobic > Activated sludge | place: Netherlands...
GAACCGCTCGGCGACGGTCGCTGGCGCGTCACGCTCGAGGCGCGGGCACGCAAAGTCGTCGCCGACAGCAGCGGGACCGAGCGGGAGGTGCCGTTGGACGAGTGGATCGACGTCGGGGTCTTCGTGCAGGCGCCGAGTGGAGCGGCGGAACGACTCGCGCCGCTGGTGCTGGAGCGTCGGCGCATCCGGAGCGGGCGGCAGACGCTGGTGTTCGATGTGGCCGGCAAGCCGGACCTCGCGGGCATCGATCCACGCCACGTCCTCGACTGGGTGGAGGAGGAGGATGACAGCAACCTCGTGCCGGTGACGTTGCCGCCGACGCGCTAGATTCCGCTGCTCGTGGGTGTTCCCTGGACCCGGTTGAGGCCCCCTGCCGTGGCGATCGATCGCGCGTACGACCGTTGGGCAGCCAGCTACGACCACGACGTGAACCGCACGCGTGACCTCGATGCCGAGGTCACGCGGCGCCTGCATGCCTCGCGACGGGTGGCCGTGGCGGTGGAGGCGGGCTGCGGCACGGGGAAGAACACCGGATTCTTCGCCGAGCGGGCGACGCTGCTCCACGCGCTCGACTTTTCCCCGGCGATGCTCGCCGCAGCGCGTGCGAAGCACACCGCCGCGCACATCCGGTTCGCCGAGCAGGATCTCGCCGCGCCGTGGGCGCTGCCCGACGCGACGGCCGATCTCGTGAGCTTCAATCTCGTGCTGGAGCATCTCGCGGACCTGCGGTCGGTGTTCCGTGAGGCCGCACGCGTCGCGCGCGCCGGGGCATTGCTGGCGGTGAGCGAACTGCACCCGGCGCGGCAGTACCGCGGTGGGCAGGCGCACTTCACTGCGGCCGACGGCGAGGAGGTCCGCGTACCGGCGTTCGTGCACCACGTGAGCGAGTTCCTCGACGCGGCCGAGGCGGCGGGACTGCGGTTGGAACGATTGGAGGAGTGGTGGCACGAGGCGGACGCAGGCGCGCCGCCCCGGCTGCTCACCTTGCAGTTCCGGCGGCAGTGACCTCCGCGATGTAGAGCCCGATCCCGTCGAGCACCCGCTGCAGACCGAAGTCGAACGACTCCTCCAGCGATTTGGGGGTCCCGCTCGCCGGGGTCGTGATGATGGCGGCGAAGCACGGGAATCGTGGGTCGCCGATCGCCCGACCCAGGTCCGCCCCGACCCCCGCCGCCCATTCGGCGGCTGAGACGCCGCGCGCCTCCGCGCGCGCGAGCGAGACGGCGGTGTCCGACGCGCCCCGTGTGTAGCCGTCGATCACGCTGATCATCTGCCCGACGTCCGCCGGCTCCAGCCCGGTGCGCGTGAAGGAGTTCGCGAGCGCTTCGAGCCAGAGCAACCAGTTGGGGCCATGCGGGGCGGCGACGAAGGGGAGTTCGGCGAGCCAGGGCCGCGCGCAGAGCATGCGGCGCTTGGCATGGGACCAGCGCGCGACTTCGCTGCGCCACTCGTCGCGTGGCGAGCGGAAGGCCGGGGGACGCCCGGTGCCGGCATCGATGACGGCGTCGAGCAGTGTCTCCTTGTTGGGGAAGTAGCGGTAGAGCGCCATCGTCGTGAAACCCACGCGTGCCGCCACGGCATGCATGGTCACCGCGCCCAGGCCTTCGGCGTCGGCGATCGCGATGGCGGCCTGCACGACATCGTCGGGCGCGAGCGCGGCCTTCGGGCCTCGCGTCGCGGGTGCGCGCTCCTCCCAGAGCAACTGGCTCCGGCGCTGCAACTCCGGGTCAGGCCGGGCGGCGGCCGCCATGACGTCGTCGTGCCGGAGCACGCGCCGGTCGCTGCCGGCGCGCGTGGCTGCGGCGGGAGGGCTCTTCTTGCGGGGCATGCGGGGATCCGGGTGTGGGCTTGACAAGTTCGAAACTGTGTATATCGTACACTCAAACAGTGTACGCTGTACACTAATACCGGGGCCGGCCGAGTGGAAGGGTCCACGTCGTCCGCTGCTGCCCCTTCATCCGAGGTCACCTTCCATGGAATACCGTCTCAATGCGCGGCCAAGTGGCACCCCTTTGGCACCGCTGGCGCTTGCACTGCCCGCCGTACCGCCCGCCATCCTGCTTGCCGTACTGATCGCCGGTCTGATCGCCGTGCTCACGGCCGCGCTGCCTGTCGCACTGCGCGCCCAGGTGAGCCCCCGGCGCTGGGAGGTCCGCGTGGCGAGCGGGGCGATGCTGCCGGTCGCGGAGTTCAACCGATCGATCGCGCGAGGGCACCTTACGGCCGCACAGGTCGCCTGGCTGCCGGATCCTTCGTTGGCGCTGGTCACCACGCTCGGCTGGGCCAAGAGCCGAGACCTCGTGACCGCCGGTGAACCCACGCTGCACGCGTATACCGTCGACTTCGGTCTCGAGGTGCGTCCCGAGGGTTGGGTGCAGGGCGGACGCCTGCAGCTCAGCCCGTTCGTCGGTTCCGGGGCGGGTGCGCGCCGCTATGACGGCGCCGGGCGCGCCGGGTCGTTGCCGTCGACGATCGCTGGCTATGGCAGTGTGGGAGGTGAACTCGGCATGGGGAGGATCGGACTGCGCCTCGAGGCCCGCCACTACCTGAGCGCCTTCGCGGCCGACGCGCGTGACGGTGCCCGGGACCCACGGCGGGACGTGCAGCTCCTCGCGACGCTGCGCTTCAATCGCCGCGCCGACACCCATCGTTGACCCCAACCGGAATCCTCCCATGCAGAACTCGACGCGGGATCGCTGGATCGTCGCCGGATTGATCGCCCTGAGTGTCGTGCCCGCCATCGCGGGTTCGGTGCGTGTCGGGCAGTTGATCGGCGGAGTGGCGGTGACGCCGGAGAATGCGCGCTTCGTGCATGCGCCGTGGCCGGTACTGCTCCATCTCCCCGCCGCCGTCCTGTACAGCATCGCGGGCGCGCTGCAGTTCTCGACGACGCTGCGACGCCGGCGGGCGGGCTGGCATCGGATGGCCGGTCGTCTGCTGCTGCCCATGGGTGCCCTCGTGGCCGCCACTGGGTTGTGGATGACCCTGACGTATCCCTGGCCGGCGGGCGACGGATGGATGGTGTTCGTGGAACGCATGGTCGTCGGCGTCGCGATGCTCGCGTTCCTCGCGCTGGGTCTGCGCGCGATCCAGCGGCGCGCCTTTGCGGTGCACGGGGAGTGGATGATCCGCGCGTACGCGCTCGGCCTCGGCGCCGGCACACAGGTGCTCACGCACCTGCCGTGGTTCGTCCTGATGGAGCGTGCGCCCGACGAGCTGGCTCGCGGCGTGATGATGGGGGCGGGCTGGGCGATCAACGCGGTCGTCGCCGAGTGGGCGATCCGCCGCGTACGCGCGGGTCAGACCGTGACCCGCGCGACCACTCGTCGCACCAGCGGCGCGACCACGGCGACGGTGGGGAATGCCACCGACCAAGTCGTCGCGCAGTTGCGCAGCCAGGTGCTGACGAATCCCTGATGCCAGCCCTGGGCCGTGAACTGCACGAAGCCGGAGACGATGGCGACCATGATGGCGGACAGCAGGGCACTGAAGACGAGTGGGGCGAACCGGGCGGGAATGCGCATGGGCGTGTGGGATGGAGGTGGCGTCGGCGCTCAAGCGCCGACCGGGAGCACCGCGGCGGCGATCTGCGCGCCGAGGTAGAGTCCGAATCCGAAGACGAGGTGGGTGAGGATGCTCTGCAGGCGCACGACGCGTGGATTGGGCGTGCGCGATCCGGCGATGCCAGCGCCCATGCCCGGCTGCAGCATGAGGAATGGGGCGAGGACGGTGAGCAGTCCGAGCGTGAGTGCCGGGCCCACGGTCGGTGTTGCGAGCCAGGTGGCGCCGCCGATGTGGACCATCAGCGCCGCGAACGTGAAGCCGACGCCATAGTGGGCCATCCAGCCGATCGCGTGCTCGTACGGAAGGGGGGCTGACGCCGCGATGGCGGGATGTACGAACCGTCCACGCAGCAGGTACGCGAACCAGCGTCCGATGAGGCGGTAGTCGGCGCGCGGGAGACCGAAGAGGGGCGCGCGTGCGTAGCCCCAGAGGTCCATGGTGCCGGTGGCCACGGCGCCGATGGTGGCGATATGTGTCCAGTGTGTCCAGGCTGTCCAGTGGGTCACGCGGTGCTCCGTCGGTCGCGGTGTCGGTTGACGCAACAGTCGCTGCGTCGGTGGTACGCGAGCCAGTCTAGAACGTGAAGTCGACTTGAGGTCAAGGGGGCGAGGGTGGATATCGCAGAGGTCGCGCGGTTGTCCGGCGTGCGCGCGTCAGCGCTGCGCTTCTACGAAGCGAAGGGGCTGCTCCGATCGACCGGTCGCGTCGGGGCCCGGCGGACGTTCGCGCCGGACGTCCTCGAACGTCTCTCGCTCATCGCCCTCGGGCGGGCGGCCGGGCTCGCCCTCGCGGAGATCGCCGAGATGCTCTCGGGTGAAGGTCCGCCGCGCATCGACCGAGCGCTCCTCGATCGTCGCGCGGATGAACTGGACCTGCGCATCCGGCAGCTCACGTCGATGCGCGACGGGTTGCGCCATGCGGCGCGCTGTGGGGCGGCGAGTCACCTTGAGTGTCCGACGTTCCGCCGGCTCCTCGCCGCCGCGGCGAGCGCCGGCGGGCGGAAGTCGCCCCCGCCGTGGTCAGCCGATCGTCGCTGATCTGGGGAGGCGCCGGTTACCGTCGCAAGCGCTCGGCGATCACCCGGCTCTCCGCCGCCGGACGTGACTGCAGTTCCTCGCGCAGCAGGCGTTCGAACCGCTCGTAGCGCTTGAGGGCGCGAGCGGGTTCGCCGAGTGCCTCGAGTGATTCCAGCAGAGTCCGCAGCGCCGACTCCCGGAACGGCTCGCGTTCCAGCAGCGCCTCGCAGCGCGCGACCACCTCCGCGTGCCGCTCGGCGACGCGCTCGAGCGACGCCAGACCTTCCATGGCATCGCACCACAGCAGATGCACGCGATCCTGGGCCGCCACCAGCCAATCTCCCGCCGTGCTGCCTTCGGCGAGTGCACCGTGCACGCGGGCCAGCACCGCGTGCTCGGTGTCCAAGCGCTCGGGACTCCAGCGTTCGCGACGACGCGCGGCCTGGCGGATGCGCGTCGCGGCGGCGGTCACGAGGTCGAGGTCGCACTCGAGCTGCACGCCGGGTGCGGGCGCGCGGTCGACACGGTACACGCCGTGTTCGAAGGTGATCCAGCGCTCCGGGCCGAGTTGCTGCCGCAATCCGTGCAGGGCGACGTGGAACAGGTTCTTCACCTGCGCGGGCGAGGCGTCAGGCCAGACGGCGAGTCCGATCTGCTCCTTGGTCGCCGATTCGTGGATGAGCAGGAAGAGCAGGATCTCGCGCGCCTTGCCGCTCGGCAGCCTGCCGGGCCCCAGCGATGCGCCGTCGCGTCGGACCGCGAACGGACCGCACAGGTCGATCGCGAGTCGCGGGGGTCCGATCACGGGCACCGGCACCGCGGCGGCAGGATACTCCCCCGTGGCGCCGTCCGGTGCGACGCCCAGCCGGGCCGCCATGCCCGGCAACGTCGTGAACACGTCCTCGAGCGACCGCGTCCTGCCGGTCTCGACCTCCGCGGCGAATCGCGTCGTCCCGAGTCGCGTGCGCAGCGCGGCGGTGGTCTGTTCGTGTCGTTCCACATCGGGGCCGATGATGCCCGCGCCACAGCGCAACCGCAGCGCCTCCGCGGTGCCGAGCCATTGCGCGGCGATGACCGCCGCGTCGTCGCCGGCGAGCACGCTGCGCCCGCCCGCGGCGGCGGCGATGATCGTCGCCAGCGCGTCGAGCGAACGCGAGACGAACCAGGCGTCAGGTTCGTCGCGCAGCACTTCGATGCTGTCCACCCCGTGCAGCACCGCCTGCGGCAGGTCGCCGACGATGAGCGCGTTCACGGCCATGCCTTCGAGTGCGAGCGAGAGGAACCACGACTCCCCCATCGCGCGGAGTGCCTCGGCGCCGCCGGCGTACTCCCGTGCGGCGTCGGCGTGGTCGCCCACGTAGAGCAGGGCCAGGGCGCGACGGATGCGCATGACCGCGAAGAGCCAGCGGTCTCCGGACGCCTCGGCGGTCGCCACGCAGCGCGCCGCCGTGCGGCGGGCCTCCTCGGGCGCGCCGGTGAAGGCGAGCGCGAGGCTCCGCAGCTGGTAGGCGAGTGCGCGCTCACGCTCGGCGGTGAGGCGCTGCGCCGGGTCGAGCGGCGTGGCGGCGAGCGAGTCCCAGAGCAGCAACGCGCGGCCCGTGAGCGCGAGCATGCGGGCGGGGTCGCCCGCGAAGAACGCCAGCCCGATGCGCGGATAGAACGACTGGCCGAGGGCGATGCGCTCGGGTACCGGCCGCGCCTCGTCCGCGATGCCTTGGGCGTCCGCAGCGGCGAGGCTGCGGTCCACGAGGGCGATCGCCTCGTCCCACGAGACGCCGGAGATCCAGAACCAGCCGAGGGCGCCGGTGATGTGCAGCGCCAGCGCGATGTCGCCGCCCTCGTCCGTCGCCCATGCGAGTGCCGTGCGGATCTCGTCGATCACGCCGCGGAAGCGCAGCACCGTGCGACCGCGCGCCGGGCTGAAGAACAGGTCGACCGCGGTCGTGGCCTCGCGCGCGACCCACTCGGCGTGCCGGCGGCGCGTGCGTGCATCGTCCGCGGTGCCGGCCCGCAGCGCCGCAGCGTATTGCCGCACCGTCTCGAGGAGACGATAGCGCGCCTCCCCGTCGTCGTCGCGCACCTCCACCAGCGAGTGTTCGACCAACCGCCCGAGCGCGGTCACCACGTCACCGTCGCCGCACACGAACTCGATGGCGTCGAGCGGGATCGCGCCGCGGAACACGGCAAGGCGACGCAGCAGCTGGCGCTCCGGGTCGGCCAGCAGGTCGTAGCTCCAGTCGAGCACGGCGCGGAGGGTGCGGTGCCGGTCCTCGGTGCCGCGGCGGGAACGCGAGAGGAGGCCGACCGCGTCATCGAGTCGCGTGACGAGCGTCTCGACATCGAGCACCGCGACCATGGCGGCGGCCAACTCGATCGCGAGCGGCAGGCCGTCGAGCCGCGCGCAGATGCCCGCAACGGCCGCCGCGTTGGCGTCGGTGAGGGCGAAGCGCGGCGTGACCGCGTGCGCGCGGTCGACGAACAACCGGATGGCGTCGGCTGCGGCGACGTCCAGGGCGCGCAGCGGCTGCGCGGCCGAAGGGCGCACCGGCAGGCTGAGCGGCGGGACGAGCCAGGCGACCTCACCGTCGATCGCGAGGGGCTCGCGGCTCGTGGCGAGGATGCTCACATCGCTGGCGCGCCGGAGCAGCGTGGCGATGAGGGTCGCCGCCGCGTCGATGACATGCTCGCAGTTGTCGAACACGAGGAGCAGCCCGCGGCCACGGACCGCCTCGACGAGCGCCTCCGTGAGATCGCGTCCCACCCCGGCGTTGACATCGAGCACCGCCGCGAGCGCGGCGCCGACCTCAGCACCGACCTCAGCACCGACCTCGGAGCCGACCTCAGCGCGGTCCGCGATGCCCGCACGGATGGGGGCGAGTTCGACCCAGCGAACCGAGTCGCCGCGGGTGGCGCGCCGTTCGGCGACCTCGCGCGCGAGGCGCGTCTTGCCGGCGCCGCCGGGACCCACGAGGGTGACAAGCCGACGCGCGTCGAGCGCTTCGACGAGCTCCGCGAGCTCCGCCGCCCGTCCGATGAACGAGGAGACTGCCGCGGGAACCGCGTGACCGTCGGTGAAGAACTGCGGCGGGGCAGTCGTACTGGCGTCGGTCATCGCGTGCGAAGGGGAGTACGGACGACAAGAGTTATCCTCCGGCGCGGGGAATGGGAAGCACCATGCGCGGCACGGCTGCGCGTCCCCTGTCCCGGGAGTACCTTGAGCGGCGATGCCCGACGCCGGGGTGCTGCGGATTCGTGGACCGGCGAAGTGTTCCGTTTCCCGCTCGGATGATGACGACGATCGATCGGCTGCTGGCCCAGCGGCTGGAACGCGCGGAGGGCGCGACGAATGCGGCCTACGTCGAAGCCCGTGCCCAGGTGGAGCCCGGTGTGGGTGCGACCTGGACCGAGGTCGCCGGCGCCTACGCCATGTTCGACGGCGTCGGCTCACCGCTGACCCAGACGTTCGGGGTGGGCATGTTCGGCCGATTCGGTCCCGCGGAGTTCGATGCGGTGGAGGTGTTCTTCGAGTCGCGCCGTGCCGCCACGCAGCATGAGCTCGCCGCACACGCCGCCGCGGAGACGACGCAGTTGCTGCCCTCACGCGGCTACGTCCCCATCGAGCAGTCCGTGGTCCTCATCCGCGAGACGGCGGCCGCGCTCCCGGGCTCGGCGAGCGGCATCAGCGTGCGCCGGATCCGCGAGCACGAGTCGGAGCACTGGGCGCGGGTGTCGGCGGCCGGATGGAAGAGCGAAGGGGACGGGCTCAGTGCCTTCGTCGAACAGATGGGACGCATGATCGCCGCGGCCCGCGGGGCGCACTGCTTTCTCGCGGAGCTTGCCGGCGAGCCGATCGCGGCCGCTGCGCTGAGTCTGGCCAGCAACGTGGCGTTGCTCGCCGGGGCGAGCACGGTGCCGACCGCGCGGGGTCGCGGCGCCCAGCGGGCGCTGCTGGACGCGCGGTTGCGGTTCGCGGCAGCGCACGGGGCCGACCTCGCGATGGTGGTGACGGCACCCGACAGTGGGTCACAGCGCAATGCCGAGCGCGCGGGGTTCCGCGTCGCCTACCAACGCACCAAGTGGGAGCGGAATCCGTTCCGCGCCTGATCCCGAGTGCGAGCCTAGGCTTCGCGCGCCCAGCGCAACGTCTCCGCCAGCGTCGGCTCCTTGCCGTACAGGAGCACGCCGGCGGCGAAGATCTTGCCTGCCGCGCGCCGGAACGCCCACACCGAGGCCGCCAGCAGGGCGATCGCCAGCGCAGGCTCCCACCACGGGACCGCCGTCGAGAGCAGCCGCACCGGCAATACAGCCATTGACGTCAGCGGGAAGATCGCGAGCACCTGCGCGACCGTGGACTCGGCGCGCGACACCAGCACGAAGGCGAGTGTCGTCGGCAGCACCGGGATCATCAGCATCGCGCCGCGCGGGGACGAGTTCGGGTCGTCGATGGTCGCGGCGATGGCCGCCATGAATGCGAACCACATGGCGGTGCCGAGCAGGGTCACGAGGGCGATCATCGCGAGGAGTCCGAGCTCGGTGGGCGGCGGCGGCAGGGTAGGGACGGAGCCTCCGAAGATGCGCGGAAGCATCAGGAACGCGACCAGAGCCGTGGCGACCATCATCACCGTGCCGACGACGGCGGCGGCAGCGAGCCCGAGGATCTTCCCGTCGATCCAGGACTGTGGCGAGACCATCGACAGCATCTGCTCCGTGATGCGCTGCTGCTTCTCGCCAGTGATGCCGACGAACAGCGACGCGAATCCATTGAACAGCACCACGAGGCCGATGCCGAGCAGGATGTTGGCGTAGAGCCGGCTGCTGCCGGCGCTCGCGCCACCTCCGGTGCCCAGGGCCGTGATCCGCACGGCGAAGGGTGCCTCCAATGCGCGACGCTGCTCCGCCGACAGTGGGAGCTGCCCGAAGGCTGCGGCCTGGTGCGCCTGCGTGAAGGCGGGGGCGACCCGGGTCGTCCATGCCGACTTGCGGCGCACCAGCACTTCGCCGCCGCCATCGGCCGCGATGATCAACCCACCACCCACGGAATCGGCGGCGACCGCTGCCCGCAGCGCCTCGGCGTCGCCGTAGCGCTCCGGGAGCCACGTCACGCCGTCCACGTCGGGCAGCGGGAAACCAAGCGTCGCGGCCCCCACCACCGCGACCTCCACCTGCTTGCCACGCGCGCCGGTGATCAGCTTGGTGACGCCGCCGATCATCGCGCTGAGGCCGAGCATGACGGCGATGCCGATGAACTGCTGGCGCCACTTCACGAAGCGATTGAACTCCCACCACGCGATGATGCGGACCTGCTGGGCACGGGTCATGCGGCCTCCGCGGGCGTCGCAGGGGCGGCGGTGCCCACCACGTCGATGTAGACGTCGTGCAGCGAGGGTTGTTCGGTGCGGACACTCACGATGCTCAGGCGACTCGCACAGAGCGCCATGAGGTCCCCGACATGCTGCCCGCGGGCCAGGGCGATCACCACCGCCGCATCCTCGCCGCGGGACACGCCGACCACCGCCGGATGCGCCGCGATCGCCGCGAGGGCCTCGGTCTGGCTGCCGACACCGGCGGCGGCGCCGTCCACCGTGAGGATGAGGCGCACGCCGGTCCCCCAACGCTCGCGGATCTCCGGCATGGTGCCGGCAAGGACCTCGCGCCCATGCTGCATCACGAACACGCGGTCCGCGAGGCGTTCCACCAGCGACATCTGGTGCGCACTGAGGATCACCGTGGTCCCCTCCGCGCGCAGGTCGCGGACGAGGCCGAGGAACAGCTCCTGGTTGAGCGGATCGAGCCCGCTGAACGGTTCGTCGAGGATCGCGCAGCGCGGCCGATGCAGCACGGCGGCCGCGAACTGCACCTTCTGCTGATTGCCCTTGGACAGCGACCCGACCTTGTCCTTGGCGCGCGGCAGCAGCTCGAGGCGGTCGAGCCAACGCTCGCCGGCCTGCTGCGCGTCCCGAGGCGCGAGGCCGCGGAGGGACCCGAAGTAGGTCAGCACCGCGATCAGCGGCATGTCCTGATAGAGCCCACGGTCCTCCGGCAGGTAGCCCAACTGCACGCCGGGCAGCTGTCCGCCAGGCATCGTCGGCCACTGGATGCGCCCCTCATCGGGGCGCGTGATGCCGACGAGCATGCGCAGCAGCGTGGACTTGCCGGCGCCGTTGGGGCCGAGCAGCGCGAAGATCTCCCCGGGGGCGACCGCGAGGGAGATGTCGGCGACCGCGTGCACGCGCGCGAAGCGTTTGTGCACACGAGCGACGTCGAGGAACGCCGAGGATGAGGCCATGATGAACGCTAAAGCTCGTGCGGCGCGCGCGGCAACGGGCGCCCCGAGGGCTGTCCATACTATGTTTGTACAACTCCTCGTCCTCCTGGCGGCCGGTCGCAGACACGCCGACCACCTGCCTCGGGCGCGCGGGCTCCACCGTTCCTCGACATGACTCCGACATCGCGTTTCGGCACGTTCTTCCTGCCAGGGCCCACCGAGGTCCGCCACGAGGTGCTCGAGGCGATGCTGCAGCCCATGCTGCCGCACCGCAGTCCCGCGTACGAGGCGCTGCATGCGCGGATCTGCAGCGGGCTGCAGCAGGTGTTCCGGACGCACCGCCCGGTCTACCTGATGAGCTGCTCGGCCACCGGCGCGATGGAGATGGCGATCCGGGGCGCGCCGGAGGGCCCGATCCTCGCCTTGGTGAACGGTGCGTTCTCGGAGCGCTTCGCCCGCATCGCCCAGGCCTGCGACCGCTCGACGCGCGTGCTCTCCGTGCCCTTGGGCGACACCGCGCACCTCGAACAGGTGGAGGAGGTGCTGGTGGAGGGCGGGTTCGGTGGAGCACACTTCGCGGCGGTGACCGTCGTCCACTCCGAGACCAGCACCGGCGCGCTCACCGACATCCACGCCATCACGCAGCTCGCCCATCGGCACGGCGCCATGTGCCTCGTGGATTCGGTGACCGGAGTGGCGGGGATGCCGGTGGAGACCGATGCATGGGGCATGGACTTCGTGCTCACGGGATCCCAGAAGGCGCTCGCGCTGCCGCCGGGGCTCGCGTTCGCGGTGGCGAGCGAGGCGTTCGTGCTGCAGGCCAGCGTCGCCCCGTCGCGCGGACGCTACCTCGACGTCGTGGAGTACGAGGAGTTCGCGCGTCGCTCCCAGACGCCCAATACGCCCGCGCTCTCACTCCTGTACGCGACGGCGCGCCAGTTGGATGCGATCGCCGTCGAAGGCATCGAGGCACGCTGGGCCCGGCACGCCGCCATGCTCACGCGCACGGAGCAGTGGGTGGAGTCGCAGCGCGCCACCGGGGTGGAGATCGCGTACCTCTGCCGGCCCGGAGAGCGCTCCCCGACGGTGAGTGCACTCACGCTGCCCGCCGGCGTGTCGGCGAAGGCGGTCGTGGGGCGCGTGGCCGAACTCGGCTACGTCATCGGCACGGGGTACGGCGCGCTCAAGGAGTCGACGATCCGCATCGGCCACATGGGCGACCATTCGGTGGACACCCTCGAGCCCTGCCTTGACGCCGTCGAGCGGGCCCTTCGCGAGACCGGAGCCGCACGATGAATCCCGAGACCCGCCGCTACAACGCCGCGCAGTCGGCCGCGTACGCCCCGATCTGCGACCTGCTGGCGACGGAGATCGGCAAGGGCCTGAAGGGCGCCGAGAACCGGGTGTGGCATGGGCATCCGGTCTGGTTCCTCGATGGCAACCCGACGGTGGGCTACAGCGTGCAGAAGCCCGGTGTGCGACTCATGTTCTGGAGCGGCGCGGATTTCGGCGAACCGCGGCTCGACGTCGTCGGCAAGCGGTTCAAGGACGCGTCGGTGTTCTACGCCGACGTGACCGAGGTGCGGAAGTCCGAGCTCAAGCGCTGGCTGTCGCTCTCCCGCCGCATCCAGTGGGACTACAAGAACCTCGTGTGGCGGAAGGGGCGTCTGGAGCGGCTGCCGTAAGCGGCAGCATCGGCGGAATCGGGTCGCGGGACCACCATCGTACGGAGGCGGCGTCATGGATCGTCGACAGTTTGTGCACTCGGTTGCGGCAGCGGTCGCGCTGCCCTCGGCGTGGCCTGGCGCGCGCGGCCACGCGGCGCGCGCGGGACGGTTGGGCCTCGAGCTGTACTCGGTCCGCGGCGCGATGCGTGCGGATCCGGAGCGCACCATGGCTGCGGTGCGCGAGGCCGGCTATGAGGACGTCGAGCTGCTGTGGTCCTTCGGCAACTTCGGGCGCACGGCGGCGCAGGTGCGCGCCACGCTCGACCGTACGGGCCTCAAGGCACCGGCCTGCCACCTGGCCCCCAGCGCGCTCCTGAAGGACTGGGACAAATCGCTGGCGATGGCCCACGAGATCGGACAGCAGTATCTGATCGTGCCCTCGCTGCCGTCGGAGACGAACACCTCGCTCGACGCCTGGAAGACCTGGGCCGAGCACTTCAACACCGCAGGCACGGAGGCGCGAAAGGCGGGACTCTGGCTCGCATTCCACAACGAGCCCAACCATCAGAAGCCCATCGACGGGGTGATCCCGTACGATGTCTTCATCGAACGCACGGACCCGGCCGTGGCGCGGTTGCAGCTCGACACCGGCAACATGCTGATGGGTGGCGGCGACCCCTTCGCCTACCTCGCAAGGCATCGGGCGCGCTACTGGTCGTTCCACCTGAAGGATGTGGTCCCCGACCGCTCGCACGACACCGACCTCGGTCAGGGCATCCTCGACATCCCGCGGTTCCTCCGCGAGGTTGGCGATCTCGCGGAGAAGCCGTTGTTCGTCGAACAGGAGGGATCCGCCGAGCCGATGGAGAGTGCGCGACGCAACGCGCAGTACCTGCGCGCGCGAGGCTACTAGCCGTCGCCCCGGGTGACGCCGGCGAGCGCTGGGCGCCCCGTCAGCGCCCGCCGGGCGGTGCCTTCTCCACGTCGAGTTCGGTGATGTTCGCGTTCCAGCGCGTGTCCCCGAGCAGGTGCCGCACGAAGTACTCGGCGCGGAGCCAGTGCCAGTAGTCGCTCATCGTGCCGTAGCCGTGCCGCTGGCCCGGGAACACGAAGAAATCGAAACGCTTGTTGGCCTTGATGAGCGCCTCCGCCATCCGGTAGGTGCCCGCCGGGTGGACGTTGTTGTCGATGTCGCCCGTGGTGAGCATCAAGTGCCCCTTGAGGTTCGCCGCGAGCTGCGAGTTGCGCTCGATCGCGTACTCGAACGTCACGGTGTCCCCCTTCTGCGTCTGCTTGATGCCGTGGTGCTTCTCGGACCAGTTGAGGTTGTAGACGTCGTTCTCGTGGTTGCCCGAAGACGACACGGCCACCTTGAAGAAGTCCGGGTACACGAGCATCGCGGCGGTGGACATGAAGCCGCCGCCGGAATGCCCATAGATGCCGACTCGGTCGAGGTCGATGAACCGGTGCCGGTCGCCGAGCTGCTCGGCCGCGACCTTCTTGTCCTCCAGTCCGTAGTCGCGCAGGTCGCCATAGCCGTAGTTGTGGTACCACTTGGAGCGATCCGGGTGTCCGCCTCGGTTGCCGATCGTGATCACGATCATGCCGAACTGGGCGAGCGAGACCTCGGACGCACTCGAAGTGAACGCCTTGGCGACCGACTCGGTCTGCGGCCCGGGATACACGTACTCGACCAGCGGGTACCGCTTGGTCGAGTCGAAGTCGAACGGCTTGTACATCACCCCGTAGAGGTCCGTGATGCCGTCGGCCGCCTTGACGGTGAACACCTCGGGGAACTTGAAGCCCGCCTCGAGGAGCTTGGAGAAGTCGGCCGTCTCGAGGTCCATGACCTTCCGGCCGGTGACGACGTCGTGCAGCGTCGAGCCCGGCACGGTGTTGACGCGCGAGAAGTTGTCCACCGCGAAGCGGTTCGATTCGCCGAGCACGACCGTGTGGTCGAAGTTGCCGGCGTTGAGCAACGTGAGGCCGCTGCCGTCCAGTCCCACCCGGTAGGCGTGCCCGTAGTACGGGTCCTCGCCCTTCTCGCGGCCGTTCGCGTCGAAGTACACCAGCCCGCGCGTCTCGTCGATGCCGGAGATGCCGCTGACATGGAACGGGCCCTCCGTGAGTCGGTTCTTGAGGCTGCCGTCCTTGCCGAAGCGGTACAGGTGCGCCCAGCCGTCACGCTCCGACCACCAGAGCAGGTCGCCGGACTTGAGCAGCTCGAGGCGTTGGTGCTCGACGTACGTGTTCAGGCGTTCCTCGATCACCACGCGCACCGCGCCGGTGATGGCGTCCGCGACGAGCACGTCCACGCTGTGCTGGTCGCGGCTGCGCCGCCAGAACCAGACCTCGTTGGCGTTCTCGGACAGCCAGAGGGCGCGCTGCGGCTCGTCGGAGTCCGGGTACACGAACTGCCGCGCCGTGAACACCCCCATCGTCTGGTCCTTGAACTTCGCGCTCTGCAGCATGACCATCGCGTTCGCCGCCAGGTCGAACACGCCGATCTCGGGTTGGCTCACGTCCTTCTCGCCGGGCATGTCGTACTTGTAGGTCTCGAGCTGCGGCCGCTTGTTGCCCACCGACCGGATCACCCAGAGGTCACCGACCTTCCGCTGGTCGCTGCGCTGCGCGGTGAAGCGCCGGGAGTCGCGCGACCAGGTGATGTTGGCCCGCTTGCGCCGGTCCTTCGCCTTCTCGGCCTCGTCGTCGGTCGAGCCGAAGTCGTTCTGCATCCAGCTGTACCACTTCTCGCCATTGGTGGTGAGCTGGGTCTCCGTCACCGTGACGCGCCAGTCCGCGCTGTCCGCGGCCGCGCCGGTCTTGCCGCGCCGCGCGTCGAGGATCTTCTGGTACTCGGCGCGCGTCATCTTGTAGAGGTTGTGCTGCCGGCCGTAGATGATGGTCTGCCCGTCCGGGGAGACCGAGGCCCACTGCGGATGGTTGTCCGGATGCTTCCAGTCCGGGATCTCGGTGAGCGACTGCGTGGTCACGTCGTACGAGAAGTGCCAGACCTTCTTCCGGGTGCGCGGCCGCCGTGCGCCCTGCGTGCCTCCCTGTTGATTGCCGCGTTCCGCCTCGGCGTCGACGATCTCCTCATCCTGCGAGGATTCGACTTCGAACTGCAGCGTGGTCGGGTTGATGAACTTGATGGACCGGATGGGCAGGTGTCGGCCGTCCCACGGATCCTTGGTGAGGCGCGTGAGTTCGGCGGCGATACGGTCGTTGTCGAACAGCACCCGCTTCGTGCCCGCCACCGGATCGACGAGCATGTAGCGCTTGCCCTCGGCCGTGTCCCACTCGTACCAGAAACGTTCGCTGCCCTTGATCCACCGCGGCGTGACCGACGTGGAGTAGATCAGCCGTCGCATCTTGTACGGCGCGAAGCGCGCGGCCAGGCGGTAGTTCGCCTCGCCGGTCGCGGCGCTGGCCGACGCGGCTGTGGGCAACTGAGCGAGGACGGGGGCCGCGGGAGCGGTCCACGCAAGCGCGACGGTGAGCCAGAGGGCAGCGGACGTGCGACGGTGCATCGGTGGGGTCTCCAAGGGGCGATCCACAGGGAACAGCCAGCGGGGATTCTAGCCCGTAACGTCCAGCAGCCGCCAGACGCTGAGTGGGGGTGCACCACCCGTCGGACGGCGCTTCGCCCCAGCCGACGCGCGGCTCATCACCGGGCGTGACGAGCGCTGCGGCGTGCTGGGTATCGTCCGCATCATGCACACACTCCGAATCCGCCTGACCCATGCGCTGCTCGGCTGCGCCGCCATCGCCGTCGCGGCCTGCACGTCCGTCACCGGGCCGCTGCCGGACGCCCGCCCGACCATCGAGGTGCTGCCCGGCGAGGTACTCGTGCGCAACGAGACGCCCACCACCCTCTACGTGGAGCTGTATCCCACCTCGTGGCTGGTCTCGCTGCGCGTCGGGACCTGTGTCGCGCCCGCCTGTGAGGGTCTGGCGCCGGGGGCCAGCCGGCGCTTCGCCAACCCCGTCGTGGAGGCGCAGGCCACCGTCTACTGGTGGCAGGCCGAGCGGAAGGGGTTCGGGCCCGCCGTGCCCACTCTGCTGCGGCAGGAGGTCGTGCAGCTGTTGCGGCCCTGAGGCGCGCGGGGCGCGCCGCCGCGTTACGCGATCACGTAGGCTTCCATCGCGAAGTACTCCGCGAGGCCCAGCTGGTCGAGCTCGGCGGCCGTCCCCTTGTTGCGTTGTTCGACGCGTTGCCAGAACTCGCGCTCGTCCTGGCCGGGGAAGGGCATGGAGTCCTTCTGTGACTGGTGCTTGAAGATCGCCTGGATCTTCAGCGTGAGCTCCTCCTGCGACATCGGGCAGAGCACCGTCGCCTCGGTGATCGGCCATTCCTGCCAGGCCCCGCGGTACAGCCAGATCTCCGGGCGTGCCGCGGCATTGCTGCCGGCGTAGACCTCGGCGACCGCCGCGTCGATCGCCTCCTTGCACATGCGGTGCGTGCCGTGCGGGTCCGAGAGGTCACCGGCGACGAAGATGATCTCGGGCTGGAGTTCGCGGAGCAACGCCGCGACGATGGCGACGTCGGCGGGGCCGATCGGATCCTTGCGGACCTTGCCGGTCTGGTAGAAGGGGAGGTTGAGGAAGCGCGCGTGCGCCCGCGACAGGCCCATCACCTCGATGCCGCTGACCGCCTCGGACTCGCGGATCACGCGCTTGATGTCCTGCACCTCGGCGATGTCCACCTCACCC
>Ga0268299_1003005_pt1 | contig 17209 bp, 17 predicted proteins | sample NOBtaG_FD_193484 | JGI IMG/M metagenome (GOLD analysis project Ga0268299, IMG submission 193484) | Activated sludge microbial communities from bioreactor in Nijmegen, Gelderland, Netherland - NOB reactor | ecosystem: Engineered > Bioreactor > Aerobic > Activated sludge | place: Netherlands...
GCCGACCGCGCCCTTGTGCAGGGCCCGGACGCCCAGGCCCGCCGTCACCGCTTTCGAGAGCGATTCGACGGCGCCATCCTTGGCCTCGACCTTAAGGGTGCGGGACTGGTCAAGATAAAGGTCCCAGCCCGAGGCTTTCTTCGCCTTGAGCTGTTTCGCCAGGTCCGTGAATAGCCGCTGCGTGTTCAGTGTCATCAGAGTTCCAGTAATACGGCGACTTCGTCGCACTCCAGTAGTTTGGGACATTTCAGGCAATCCTTCCATACCTTGTGCGGAAGGAATGTCTTGTCCACCCGGCGGAAGCCGGACCGCTCGAACAGCTCCGGCTTCCTCGTCAGGGCGAACACCTCGCCGATCCGGAGGAACCGGGCCTCGTCCAGCACGGATTTCAGCAGTACGCCGCCCACTCCGCAGCCACGCCATTCGGGGGCGACACAGTAGCTCCGGACCTCGGCGAGATCCCAGGTATAGACGTGCAGGGCGACGGTGCCGATGGGCGTTCCGTCGCTCCGGCGGGCCACGAAAAAGTCCCGGAGCGATTCGTAGATCGCGTCCTTGTCCACGGGCAGCAGCTCGTTATTCCGCGCTTCGGCGGAAATCAGGGCGTGGATCGCGTCCACGTCTTCCGTCGTGGGCCTCTCGACCCTCACGGCGGGGAGCGGCTTCAGCCGTTCGCCTGTTTCCATAGGTTCAGCATCTCTCTGGCCGTCGTCCGGGTCGCTGCCGCCGCGCTTTCTCCCCCGAGCATCCTCGCCAGCTCCTCGACCCGTTCATCATAGTCGAGCCGGCCGGCAAAAACCTCGGATCTCTGTCCCGCCACCCGCTTTTCCACCCGGATGTGGTGGGCCGCCCGGCAGGCGATCTGCGGGAGGTGGGTCACGCAGATAATCTGGACAGCCTCCGAAAGTCTACGGATCTGGTTGCCAACTTTTTCGGCCGTGACGCCTCCGATCCCGGCGTCGATCTCGTCCAGAACGAGCGTGGTGTTCTCGTCGGCGTCGAGACGGCAGAGCCGGACCGCCAGCATCACCCGGGACAATTCGCCCCCCGAAGCGACCTTCGCGATCGGTTTGGCCGGTTCCCCAGGATTGGCGGAAAACAGGAATTCGACCCGGTTCTTGCCCGTTGCCGATGCCCCGGCGTTGTCCACGGCCACCTTGAAATCGGCCTGCATGAAATTGAGCCCCGCCAGCTCCTTGCGGATCGCTCCGGCAAGTTTTCCGGCCCCCTTGCGCCGCTTTTCATCCAGTGACGAACACAATTCGTCGTAAGTCCGCCGGGCACCGGCAATGGCCCCATCCAGCTTCGAGGAAGCCGAATCGAAATTCGCGAGCCGGTCCCGCTCGGCCGCCAGGGTGCCGGTGCGTTCCAGGATTTCCTCCACTGTCGCTCCGTGCTTCCGGCTCAGCCGTTCGATCAGCGCGAGCCGCCCCTCGATCTCGTTCAGCCGGGCGGAAAGCTCTTCCGGCGACATCTTGAGGTGTTCCAGCCGGTCCGACAGCTCTCCGCCCAGGTCGTCCAGCTCGATCGCCGCGCTCGCGAGGCGGGCGACGAGGCTTTCGAGTTTCGGGTCGCCTTCGGAGAGGGGCCGCAGGCCGTCGGCGATCCGGGCCACGGCCCTCCCGGCGGGGTTTTCACCTTCGGCGAGGAAATCGACGCCACCCGCCAGAAGCCGGACGATCTTTTCCAGAGACAGGAGCTGCTTGCGCTCGGCCTTCAGGCGGGAGTCCTCGCCCGGCTCCAGCGCGGCTTCCTCGATCTCCTTGAGGACGAAGTTCAGGTAGTCGAGCCGTTCGAGCCGCCCCCGGGCGTCGGTGAGCAGGGTTTCGCGCTCCCGCTCCAGCACCTGCCAGTTGTTCCAGGCGGCGGCGGCCTTCTCCAGAAGGCCATCGTTCCCGGCATATTCGTCCAGAAGCTCGAGCTGCGACTGGGCGTCCACGAGCGTCTGGTGCTCGTGCTGGGACACCACGGAAATGAGGGGCAGGGTGACCGCCGCCAGCGTCGAGACCGTCACGGACCGGTCGGCGACGAACGCCTTGGCCCGGCCGTCGCGGCGGATCGATCTCCGGATCACGAGATCGTCGTCCTCGGACGGCAGGAGATCCAGTTCCCGGAGCACACGGAAGGCGGGGCCTTTCTTCGGGCGGCGGAAAACGGCTTCGACGGTCGCTTCCTCGGCCCCGAGGCGGATCAGCTCGCTCGAAGCCCTGGCGCCCCAGAGTATTTTCAGCGCTTCCACCATGAGCGACTTGCCCGCGCCCGTCTCGCCGGTGAGCACGGTGAGACCGGGCTCCAGCTCGAAGCCCAGTTCGCTCACGATGGCGAGATTCTTGAGGCGCAGTTCCAGCAGCATGAACTCGATTCCCTAGTTCGACCGGGTCTGCGTCGGCGCCCAGCCGAGCTTGCCGCGGAGCACGCTGAAGTAATCCTCGCCCCGGTTCTTGACGAGATGGATCCGCTTGGAAGCCTTGGTCACCCGCACGGAGTCGCCGGCCTGGATTTCCAGGGTGGTCTGGCCGTCCACCGAGATGACGATGTCGCCGTCCGGGACATTCGCCGCCTGAAGGTCGATGACCTTGGTGTCGGGGATAATGAGCGGACGGTTCGCCAGCATGTGCGGGCAGATCGGCACGAGCTCGATGGCCGCGATGGCGGGGTGAAGGATCGGCCCTCCGGCGGCGAGCCCGTAGGCGGTGGAACCTGTGGGTGAGGCCACGATCACGCCGTCGCAGGCAAAGGCCGTTACCGGGTGGCTGTCGATGGAGACGTTGACATGGAGCAGCCGGGCGACTCCGCGCCGGGAAATCACGGCGTCGTTCAGGGCGAGGGAGCTGTGGACGGCCTTGCCATCCCGGACGACCTCGACTTCAAGGAGCGACCGGGCCTCGGTCTCGTAGTCGCCCTTGAGGACCCGGGTCAGGGTTTCGACCGCCTGGTCGCGGGGGATTTCGGTCAGGAAGCCGAGATGGCCCAGGTTGATGCCGAGGATTGGGCACCGCTCGCCGGCGACCAGCCGGGCGGCGCTGAGGAGCGTGCCGTCGCCGCCGAGCACCAGCAGGAGATCGACGCTTTTGGCCAGCGTCGCGTCCGAGACACCGGCTTCCTCGCCGATGAGCGGGGCGTTCTCCCGGTTCACAAAAAGACGCACGCCGCGTTTCTGGAGAAACTCGCGGATGTCCCGGCCGAGCGCGATGGCGCGTTGGTCCCGGGCCTTGATCACCATGCCGACGCTGTGAATCTTTTCGCTGTTCACGGGCTCCCCGGCCCCTGCCCGGAACGCCCCCGTTCCGGACGGGGGAACAGTAGCACAGCCAGCGGAGACTATAAGGGGGGCAGGTGGCAGTTGTGGATAACCTCGGTTAAGTCACCCCGCATGGACCTGTTTGACCGCGAACCGAAGGCCGCCAAGGCAGGCCCGGACCCCTCAGCCCCGCTGGCCGAGCGGCTTCGGCCCCGGACCTTCGAGGAACTGGTGGGGCAGGACGAACTGTTCGGCGAAGACGGGTTCGTGAGCCGCCTGCTACGGGCCGGGAAGCCCCCCTCGCTGATTCTCTGGGGGCCGCCGGGCTCCGGGAAGACGACCGTGGCGCGGATACTGTCCGCCCAGTACGGCCTTCCGTTCGTTCATTTCTCGGCCGTCATGGGCGGCATGAAGGAAGTCCGAGCCATTGTGGATGAGGCGGACTCGACCCGGCGCCGCACCGGAAAACCCACGATCCTGTTCGTCGATGAAATTCACCGGTTCAACAAGGGCCAGCAGGACGCCTTCCTGCCGCATGTGGAATCGGGCCTGATCGTCCTGATCGGGGCGACGACGGAGAACCCCTCGTTCGAGATCAATGCGGCGCTGCTTTCCCGGTGCCGGGTACTCACTTTCCAGCCCATTTCGCCGGAGGCCATCGAGGGACTTCTGGAGCGGGCGCTGTCCGACCCCGAGCGGGGGCTCGGCGGCAGGCGCCTGAAGCTCCCGGACGACAGCCGGAAGATGCTCGCGCAGCTCTCGGGCGGCGACGCACGGAACGCCCTCAACATGCTCGAAACGGTGGTGGAGACGCTGCCCGCAGGCCGCACGGAGATTTCGCCCGAGGACATCCGCTCGGCGCTCCAGCGGACGACGCTCCCGTACGACAAGGCGGGGGAGAACCACTACAACGTCATCAGCGCGTTCATAAAATCCATGCGCGGCACCGACCCGGACGCCGCGATCTACTGGCTCGCCCGGATGCTGGAGAGCGGCGAGGATCCGCTGTTCATCGCCCGGCGCATGGTGATCTTCGCCTCGGAGGACGTGGGAAACGCCGACCCCGGCGCCCTCGGCGTCGCCCTGAATGTCTATTCCGCCTGCGAGCGGATCGGTTTGCCCGAATGCCGGATCAACCTGGCTCAGGGGGTAACGTATTTGGCGAGCGCCCCCAAATCGAACGCGAGCTACGCGGCCATCGGCAAGGCCCTCTCGGAAGTGAAGAAAACGGGCCCCTTGCTGGTGCCGCTGCACCTTCGCAATGCCCCGACGGCCCTCATGAAAGACCTCGGCTACGGCAAGGGCTACCAGTACGCCCACGAGGCCGACGACGCCCTGATCCTCCAGGACCACCTCCCCGAGGGAACCCTCGACAAGACCTTCTACGAACCCAAGAAGGTCGGCGCCGAAAAGGAAATCGCCGAACGGCTGGACCGCATCGCCCAGTGGAAGGAAAAGAAAAGGAGAGGGGAGTAGGGGGACTTGATCCCGGAGCCGCCGGGACGGGTCTGAACTATCCTCCGCCCCTCCGGGGCACCTCCTTTCAGGGAAAGGAGGATCGCTGCCGCCGAGGTGCAGCTCATTGGTGTGCGAACGACGCCCTCTTTCCCTGAAAGAGGGTGGCCGGAGGCCGGGTGATAGTTTCCCCGCCGGTAACGTCCCGGATTATTTGTTCAGCACGTACGCGAAGATCAGCGGCGCGACGATGGTGGCGTCGGAGTTGATCTCGAACTTCGGGGTGTCGGCGCCGATCTTCTCCCAGGTGATCTTCTCGTTGCCGCCCGCGCCGGAGTAGCCGCCGTAGCTCGTGGTGGCGTCCGTGATCATGCAGAAGTAGCCCCAGAGCGGGCAGTCCTTCTCGAGGTCCTGCCGGATCATCGGGACGACGCAGATCGGGAAGTCGCCGGAAATACCGCCGCCGATCTGGAAAAAGCCGATGGAGTGCTTCTTCGTCGTCTCCATGTACCAGTCGTGGAGCATGACCATCTGCTCGGGGCCCGAGCGGATCGCGCAGGGCTTCGTCAGCCCCTCGATCAGCGAGCCCGCGAAGATGTTGGCCAGCGTGGAGTCCTCCCAGCCGGGAGTGATGATCGGGAGCTTCTTCTGCCAGGCGGCGTAGAGCCACGAGTTCTCGAACGGGACGTGGTTCTTGCCCTTCCACACGCCTTCCTCGAACGCCCGGTAGAAATACTGGTAGGGGAACATGCCGGTCCCCTTCTTCGAGTTCTCGATCCAGTACTGCTTCATGATCCCCTCGACCTCGCGGATCACGGTCTCGGGGAAGGCGCAGTCGGTGACGCGGTTGAAGCCGTCCTTCAGCAGCGCTTCCTCGTCGGCGGTGGAAAGCGAGCGCCAGTGCGGGATCTCCTTGTAGTCGTTGCGCGAGGTGAGGTTGAAGATGTCTTCCTCCAGGTTCGCGCCCGTGCAGGAAATCGCGTGGACCTTGTCCTGCCGGATCATCTCGGCGAGCGAGATGCCGAGCTCGGCCGTGCTCATGGCGCCGCCGAGCGTCACCATCATTTTGCCGCCTTTGTCCAGGTGCCTGATGTAGCCCTGCGCCGCGCGGACGGTCTCGCCGGCGTTGTAGTGCTTCAAATTCTGGTCGAGGAAATCTCGGATCGGTCCCATGAAATATCGTCCTTGCTGCCCGTTCAAAGCGAGCGCGCGGTTCCTCTAGCAGAGGGGGGCGGCAAAGTGAATACAAACGGGGCTGGTTTGGCGGAACTGTTACGGGCGGCCCGCCGCCCGGTACTCGGTGAACCCCGTGCCGGTATGCCCTGGGCCGCCGTCCTCGAAACGGCCCTCGAAGTCGAACCCGAGGAAGCCGCCGCCGGGGACCACCGGCGCGACGGGGGTGGAGCGGATTGCCTCATAATGAAAAGAACGCTCCCCGAGCGCCAGCCGTCCGGTCCAGCGGCGGGGGACGTTCCGGCCCGCATCGCGTTCCCAGTCGAGCACTTTCGTCTGCAGACCCCGGCCCGCCGAAAAAGGCATGCCCGGCGCCGAACCGCCGCTCCGTATCGGCAGTTCGCGGCCCAGCACCGTGGCCGAGAGCCCTGCGCAGGCCGAGCCATCGTCGAACGTCAGCACGTCCCAGTGCCAGCGGGGCGGGGCGAGCCGGGCGAGATCCAGCCGGCTGTCGCCGCCGAAGGCGTGTTCCGTCACGCTGACACCCTTGAGGGTTTTGCCGTTCTGCATCCAGGTCAGGCCGCCGAAGGCGGACCAGTAGGTGAGAATTTTCGGGAACGAGCCCCAGAGCAGCACATTGAGGCTCTCGGTTTCGGCCCTGAGCCTGGGCTCCTCACAGACCAGCTCCAGCCGCGGCCAGTCGCCTTTCCAGTTGAGGCCGTTCGAGGAACCCACGTTCCAGGTCTCGGAGGACTTGGAGAGGAACCCGGTGCCAAGCGGGCGGCGGACTTCCTCCACCCGGTCCCGGTAGCCGAACAGAAAAAGTTCCTCGCCGGGGCCGTCCATCGCTTCGAGGGCCGAAAAACAGTGGCGGCCGGGGTTACGCCCGCCGGAGAAAAGCTGGACCTTGACCCACCGGAGGCTGGACGACGCCGGGAACACGCCGATCAGGAAAAACGCTTCCCAGGCCTCCGGCGGCGAGCGTCTCGACAGGTAGTCTCTGGGGAGTGCGGCGGCTTTCAGCGGAGCGGCCCTCGATTCAGATCCCGCCTTTGCCCGCCAGATACATGGGGCCTGACGGCGCGGGGAGTCCGCCTTCAGGTTCAAGCGTCACGGCGAAAACGTCAACCGTTCCCGAAACCGGCAGAACATTCACGTTCAGTTCGCAGCTCCCGTCGGGCTTAGGGGCAAAGACGCCGGCCGAGACGGGTGCGTTCGCCCCCTGAATCGCCCAGAGCTGGTAGGTTTTCCCGGCGGGCGGCACAGGCAGCCCCGTAGCGACGAACACGCCGCCCGTTTTCGTCTGCCAGAGCATCCGGCCTGCGGCACGGGGACCGGGGTCGAGCCCCTTCAGAAACACAATCTGTGTCGAGGGGTTTTTGACCAGTTCGGCATAGACCCTCTGCGCCTCGATCGTCGCCCTGAAGTCGTCCCGGTCGGCGGCGATCCCGGCCATCTCTTCCCGGATCGCGGCGAGTTCAGATTCCAGCCGGCGGTACTGGTCGCGGTAGCCGCTCACGAACGAATACCCGGCGACGAGTGCGAGGATTCCCGCAGCGATGGCGCCGCCGGCGAAGCTGTTCCACCAGTCTTTTTCTGCTGCCGCCGCAGCGGGGATGATCTTCCGGACCGGAAGGGAGATCACTTCCCCGGGGCGGTTGCGGTCTTCGGCGTCGATCCGGACGAGCAGGGCGTTTTTCACGGCCGGAGGCGGCGGAGAATCCGTCATCTCGGCGACGAGCGCCGTCACCGCCTGCTGATAATCATGGAGCATCCGGGCCGCTTCGCGGTCGCCGGAGCCGAGCCGGGATTCGAACGCCTGCCGGTCGCCGCCGTCCAGGGCTCCCAGGGCGTAACCCGCCGCCAGATCTTTCAGTTCGTCGCCGTTCATGCGCGCTCCGCCGAATAGATGGTTCTGAGCCGTTCAAGGCCCGACCGTACCCGGGTCTTTACCGTCCCCAGCGGTTCGCCCAGTTTCCGGGCGATCTCCGAATGGGTGAGTCCCCCGAAAAAAGACAGTTCGATGACGGTCCTCTGTGCCTCGGAAAGCTGGGCGAGGGCTGTCTCCGCCATCCGCCGGTCATCGGCCGTACTGGCGGGATCGGTGGCCACTGCTTCCGTCAGTTCGGACGGCACCTCGCGGGAGCCCTTCGCCCGGAGCCGGTCCAGGGCCCGGCTTCTCGCACGGGTATAGAGCCAGGCCTCGGGGCTCCCCCGTGCCGGGTCGTAGTCACCGGCCCGTTCCCACACCTGCCAGAAGACATCCTGCAGCACTTCCTCGGCTGCCGGTTCGCTCCGGACGATGCGCCGGATCAGGCCGAACACCGGCGCCGAAAACCGGTCGTAGAAGACGGCAAAAGCCTCCCGGCTGCCGGAAGCGATCTGTTCCAGCAGCCGTCCTGAATCGCCCGGCTGGTCCAGGAGTTCGGTCATGACCCTCTGCGTTTTACGTGGCTATCAGAGCGGACGGATGTGCACAAGAAAAAAAAATAATTAGACGGCCGGAGGCAGCCCAATCCACGGGTAGCGTGACTCCCGTATTGTGGGGTAGAAGCAGTCGTATACCGAAAGGCGGTCGTTACCCCATGAACAGAACATTTCTGATGTCCCTCGCCGTGATTTCAGTCACTCTGGCGGCTTCCGGAGCGGCCGATGCGGCTCCCCGCAAACGGATTGGCTCCGTGGCCCTTGTGAACGGCCAGGTGATCATTCTTTCGGGTGGAGTGACATTCCCGGCCGAGCCGGGCTCTCCGCTCTACGAAGGCGACGTGGTCCGCTCGTACAATCCCGGCAAGGCGAAGATCGTTTTCCCTGACGATTCGATCATCAACATCGGACGGGATACGGAGTTCAAGGTGAGGAAGGCCCACTTCGACCTCGACAAGCGCGAGAGTGCTTTCGAGTTCGCGAGAGGGCGGTTCAAGGTCGCGGTGGGGAAGGTCTTTACGGCGTCGACCAACCTGTTCCGGGTCTCGACGCCGACGTTCGTCGCCGGGGTGCGCGGCACCGTGTTCTGGGGCGACACGGATCTCGACGCCTTCTGCACCCTCGAAGGCGAGGTCGAGACCTACGCCGTCTCGAATGAAGGCGTGAAGAAATCGCTCACCGCCGGAAGCTGTGTCGCTGGCATGAAGGGCGGGGCGATGAATCCCATCTCGCCCACGGGCGAAGCGGTGAAGGGCTACATCGAGGAAGTCACGCCGGAATAATCCGGACGGCTGACTCGCGCACGAAAGGCCGCCGTTTCCGAACGGCGGCCTTCGTCGTTACGGGATCAGCACCTTGATCTGGATCACCTGCCAGCGGTAGACGAAATGCTCGTTCCCGATGCCGAACGGGAACAGGAACTCCATGTTGCTGCCGAGGGCGAACTGCTGGCTGAAGTAGTAGTTGAAGCCGGCGCCCATCTGGAAGTTGGCGCCCCAGTCGGTGTCGGCACCCGGAAAATCAGGGATTGCGGCGATGACTCCCGCTCCGGCGCCGACCCAGGGCTTGAAGTTCCGTTCGATCTGGGTGCCCTGGATATCCATCGTGTAGCGGGCTTCCCCGGACATGAAGCAGAGATCCCCGCCATCGGCGGAAATGAAGCCGATCTTGGGCCCGAGGCTGATGTTGTTCGTGGCGTAATACTCGCCCTCAAACCCTAGGGTATAACCCCCGGGACTCAGGCCGAACCCGGCGCCTGCACCGAGCTGGAACTTGCCTTTGCGATTGTCGCCGTTGGCGGAAGCCGTGAACGGCGCCGTGAGCATGATGGCGGCGGTGAGAAGCGTCAGGGAAAGTGTCTTCTTCATGAAATGGTCGCTTTCAGGGGCCCTCTGTGTTCAATCTGAAACACAGTTCAGCCTTATCCCGGGAGTATTAAAACTGGCAAGCAGGCCGGGTGAAGTTTGTTTAATGCCGGGGCTGGAACGCCCATAACCCCCGGTCTTCCGGCACGTTTCCCCCGTGTGACACTTCCTGACACACGGGTGTGGCAGGCTTCTTCTCCAGTGGAAATGGGTCCACGCGAACCAGAGGAGAAAAGGTCATGGCGCGTCCGTCGAAGATCATGAGCCTTCCGCCGTCCGTGCGGGAGTGGCTCGAAACCGAGTGCGAAAAGCGGAATTACACGGGTTTCCCGGAGATCGCCGCCGAGCTGAACCGGAGGCTGGAGGCCGAAGGGGAGGAGCCGGTGGGGGAGGAGGCCGTGCGCCGCTGGGCGCGGGGCCGCGAGGCGGAGCTCATCGGCCGGAGGGAGCTGGTGCTGGCGGCCGCCGAGGCGCTCCGGCAGGGCATCACGCCGGACGCGGATTTCAAGCAGGCGTTCGTGAACGTCTTTCTGATGCGGAACTTCCTGGGGCTTTATGAACTGGGTCTTCACGAGCGGGTGAACGTGAACCACCTGTGGAAGCTGCAGCTGGCGTTCGAGAAGAACCTCCGGATGGAAACGCAGCTGAAGTTCGAGCGCCGTCTGGACCGGCTGGAAGCGGAGGAACCAGCGAAAACCCCGGAACCGGCCTCGAAACCCGCACCGGAGAAATCCGAACTGTTTCAGCGAGTTATGGCGTCATGGCCCGGAACCTCGCCAAACCTCGAAACCCCTCCGGCCTCGAAACCGGTGCCGCTTCCAACGCACCCGGTACCTGCGGAACCGGCTCCGCACACCTTACCTCTGCCTTGGGCTTCCCCGCTCCGTACGGCGGAGAGGGGACCGGAGGGCGAGGTCACCTCTGCACGCTTCGGCACGGAACAACACACAACAACACGGAACCTCACCCGCCAGCAGCGCCGCCAGCTGGAACGCGAACAGGCGAAGGCCGCCCGGAAGGCGGAAAAGCAGGCACAGCGGGTGGAGGAAAAACGGGCGGCGTGATTCGCGGGACTATCTAGGGCTTTTCTGGAAGCTCCAGAATCCCGATGTCCCGGCGGATATCGAGGCCGTTGATGGCAGAGCCGCCCGCGCCGAAATCGAGCGCGACGCGGGTTCCGTCCGGGGACAGCAGCACATACCGGAAGTTGCCGTCCCGGACCGGTGTCGGGCCGGAGGTGTCCTCGCCCACGAGCGATATCCGGTCGAACGACGAACCGTTCCAGCGGGCCCAGATGCCGGAAACCCCTTTCGCGCCCGTAAGGCCGTGCCAGCGCCAGAGGCCGTCGGCATCGCCCGGCAGCGGACGGATCTCGGATTTCGCGCCGGTCCTGAGGTTCGTCCGGAACAGCCGGAACCGTACGAAATCGGTGGAGCTGTGGACGGTTTCGTCCTTCGTGAGCCACTGCTCGAACCGGGTGCCGAGGCCCTTCTTCGGCGGCGGGAGCCGGACGGCAGTCAGTGCCTTCGTGTTCACGGCGTAGAGCGAGTTTCCGAACGGCCGTCCCTTGTGATCCCGGTCGAGCACGGCCAGCACGAGGTCGGATGTCTTCGGCCCGGCCCAGAGCGCCATCCAGTCGAACTTCGCGATCCAGCCGGGGAGCTTCACCTTCTCGATCTTGCCGCTCGCGGGATCGACGGACCAGGGCTTGCCATCCTTGAGAATATAGAGCCGCTCGCCGGTTCCGCTCCAGGCGAAGTCGGTGACCCCTTCGGCGCCAAGCATGAGCGGAGGAGACGCGCCCTCTGCAGCGCCCGTCCGCCAGTTGAAGACCGTGAGTTCCACCGGCGGCTCCCCGGGAGCGCCCGACAGGAGGGCGGCGTACGGGCCGTTCTCCGGACAGCGGAGGCCTCGCAGGTGGCGGCGGTCGAAGCGGGTGGCGGTTTTCAGGGAGCCGTCCGGCTCCCGCACGATGACCTGTCCCTTCGCATAGTTGAGGGGGTGAACGGCGGCCTCGGAATCCCCGGCCCCCGGTTGTCCGTTTTCGAACGCCCGCCAGAAGGCGGCATCCGTACCGGCGGGGTCGTAGTCGGCCTCCGACCGGATGAAGAGGAGGCGCCCGCCTTCCGCCCAGCAGGGCGAGTGGCTGAGTCCGTCCTCCGTCACGCGGATGAACTGGAGCGTTTCGGCTTTCGGCGCGGGAGCCGGGCCTTCGGGGTGCGTGAGATCGTCTGGCGATCCGCCCGGCCGGAACGGTGTGCCGCTCGGCAGGTCCGGCAGGTCGGCCGGATCCGGCGAGGTGTCGTGCTTTCCGCTCGGCAGGTCACGGGGACTCTGCGCGGATACCCCGCCCGCAAGAAGCAGGATGGGGAGCAGGGCGTAGCGCACCAACAGGGGGAGCCGGTTCACGAAAGAGAGTGTAGCCGTTCGGATTCCGTACATCCGCAACTTTTGCATGGGGCCATCCATTGTTAACCCGCGGTAACTACAGGGTTTTTAATTTTGAGGCCGTGGCATGGTCCTTGAGTTCAGGGAGCCGGGAAGGAGTCCCTCAGAAGATGCTAGCCATGACCTGCAGTGCGACAGTTCTCGGAATCGATGCCCACCCCGTCAGTGTCGAGGTCGACCTGCAGCTCGGGGTGCCGAAGTTCTACACCGTGGGGCTCGCCGAAACGGCCGTTCGCGAGGGAGCCGAACGGGTCCGGGCCGCCATCAAGAATTCCGGCTTCGATTTCCCCGGACGGGTGGTGACGGTGAACCTCGCCCCGGCGGATATCCGGAAGGACGGTTCCGCGCTGGACCTCCCCATCGCCGTGGCGCTTCTCGCCGCCACCGGACAGATGCCGGAGGACCGCCTGCCGGGCCTGATGTTCATCGGGGAACTGTCCCTGGACGGTGCGCTCCGTCCGGTGCGGGGGGCGCTCTCGGTCGCGGCTCTTGCGGCGAAGCTGAAATGCCGGGCGCTGGTTGTCCCGAGGGAGAACGCCCCCGAGGCATCTGTCGTGCGGGGTATCACGGTGATTCCGGTCGAATCGCTCGCTCAGGTAGTCCGCTTTGTGGCCGGCGAAATCCAGATCCCGCCTGCACAGCCTGAACCGGAACCCCCCGCAGCTCCGGCTGCGCAGGTGGACCTTCAGGACATCAAGGGACAGGAGCACGCCAAGCGCGCCCTCGAGGTCGCCGCCGCCGGAGGACACAACATCCTGCTGATCGGCCCGCCGGGGGCGGGCAAGACGATGCTCGCCCGAAGGCTCCCGACGATCCTGCCGCCCCTTAATTTCGATGAGGCGCTGGAGACCTCCAAGGTCCACTCGGTGCTGGGTCTTCTGCCGCGCCGGGGCGGGCTCCTCAGAGAGCGCCCGTTCCGCGCACCTCACCACACGCTCTCGGATGCGGGGCTCATCGGCGGCGGGGCGATCCCGAAGCCCGGCGAGGTATCGCTCGCGACGAACGGCGTGCTGTTCCTGGACGAGCTGCCGGAGTTCCAGCGGAATGTCCTCGAAGTGCTGCGCCAGCCCCTCGAAGACGGACAGGTGACGATCTCCCGGGCCGCGGTCTCGCTCACCTACCCCTCGAGGTTCATGCTCGTCGCGGCCATGAACCCGTGCCCGTGCGGCTATCTCGGGGACGCCTACCACGAGTGCACCTGTCCGGTAGAGCAGATCCGCCGTTACCGGTCGAGGATCTCGGGGCCTCTGCTGGACCGGATCGATATCCAGGTCGAGGTCGGGGCGGTGCGGTACCGGGATCTCGCCGATACCCGCAGGGGGGAGGACTCGGTGACGGTCCGAAAGCGTGTCGTCGCCGCCCGGGAGCTTCAGGGCCGGAGGTTCCAGAAGAGCGGCCTGCACACGAACGCCCGGATGACGCCGGCGCTCCGCCGCGAACACTGCGCCCTCGACAAGGAGGCCGAGCGGCTGCTGGAACGGGTCGTGGACCGGCTGGGGCTCTCGGCCCGGGCCTATGACCGGATCGTGAAGGTGGGCCGGACGATCGCCGATCTGGACGGCGCAACGGTGATCGGGGCGGCGCACCTCGCCGAGGCGGTGCAGTACCGCTCGCTGGACCGGCCGCTCCGTCAGGAGGCGGCGTAGGAAGAATGCCCGTTCAGGGGATAAGGGGGCGGGCCGCGCGGGAAATCACATGGTCGAGGCGGGCAGCTTGTTGCGGCCGCCGCCGAGCCACCAGGTGAGCTTGCCGGACCAGACGTTGAGAAAGTTGCTGCGGCCGAGGAAGGGGAACAGGGGTTTTCTCCGCACGCCCATCTTCCAGGCTAGCCGGTTCAGCTCCTTGTTGTCGGTGTGGTATCCGAGCCCTTCGCGAAGCGCCGAGACGGCCCGTTCGCGGTCGCCGGTCTCGAGGCAGGCGGTGACGAAGTTGGCGACGAGCGAAGGCTGCTGGACGCCGGCGGTCGCGGCCTTTTCGCACATCCGGAGTCCTTCCGTAACGTCGGCGGCAGTGAGCACCATCGTAAGCCCCAGATAGGAATAGACGAGGGCATCCTTGGGGTAGGCCGTCTGGAGCTGGCGGAGGATCTTTAGGGCATCGTACGCGTGGCCGGTGCGGATGTACCGGACAGCGGTCTGGATACGGTCGTGCTTCTCGCGCAGAGCGTCCATCGGCAGTTTCTCCCCCGGCCTGTTATGGAGTTATTATTTGGCTGCCCGGTGGAGGAAGCAACCGGATTTAGCGGCGTTAATCTTCTGATTTTGCCACATCGTGGCAAAATCAGACCGGCATGACCTGGAGGATTTCATGGCGAAACATGCAGGCGGGTGTCATTGCGGAGCGGTCCGCTTCGAAGCCGAGGGCGATCTCTCGAAGGTGATCGAGTGCAACTGCTCGATCTGCTCGAAAACGGGATCGCTGCTGGCGTTCGTTCCGGCGGTGCAGTTCCGGCTCCTCTCGGGCGAGGACAGCCTGTCGGACTATCAGTTCAACAAGAAGGTGATCCACCATCTGTTCTGCCGCAGTTGCGGCGTGCGCTCTTTCGCCAAAGGGACCGGCCCCGGCGGGCAGGAGATGCGGGCAATCAACGTCCGGTGCCTCGATGGCTTCGATCCTGGGAACTTCACGGTCACGAAGTTCGACGGCAAAAGCCTGTGAAGGCGGCCGCCGGAATTCGGGCGCAAGATCCGGAGTGTGCGGCTTCGCAGACGGGAGTATCGTCATCCTCGTGAAGGGCGAATCCTTCGGGGAGTGCATGGAGTGGAAACTGTAGCAATATCTGGCCGGGCCGATTCCCGCTGGCGGGCTCTTGCCGCCCGTGACCGGACTGCCGACGGCAGGTTCGTCTATGCGGTGAGAACGACCGGCATTTACTGCCGCCCCTCGTGCGGCGCGCGCCGCCCCCGGCCGGAGAACGTACGTTTCTACCGGACGGGTTCTGACGCCGAACGGGCGGGCTTCCGGGCCTGCCGCCGCTGCCGTCCGGATCGTTCCGTCTCGAAGACAGGGGAAACGATCGCTGAGCTGTGCCGTTACCTCGAGACGGCGAACGAAACGCCGGCCCTCGAGGTCCTTGCCGCACGGGCGGGCCTGAGTCCGTGGCATCTGCACCGGCTGTTCAAGTCGGCGACGGGTCTCACGCCGAAGGCCTATGCCGCAAGCCGCCGCGCCGAGCGGATGCGGGCGGCGCTCGGCCGGGGAGCGCCAGTCACCCGGGCTGTATACGAGGCCGGGTACGGTTCCGGCAGCCGGTTCTATGAACGTGCAGACGGGATACTGGGCATGACACCGGGGAAATTCAGGGCCGGAGGACAAGGCGAGACGATCCGGTATGCCTTCGGCCGGTGTTCCGCCGGTCTTTTGCTCGTCGCAGAGGCGGGCCGGGGGATCTGCGCCGTCGCGCTCGGGAGCAGCCGCGCCGGACTGGTGAAGGAACTCCGCCTGAGATTCCCCGAGGCAAAAGTGGCCGGGGCGGACCGGGCTTTCGCCGGGACGGTGGCAAAGGTGGTCCGGTTCATCGATAAACCCGGCCGGGGCGCGAGCCTGCCGCTCGATCTCCGGGGGACTGTGTTTCAGCGACGGGTGTGGGAAGAGCTTCGCAAGATTCCGCCGGGCAAGACGGCGAGCTACAGCGAGCTTGCCCGCCGTCTTAAGGCTCCGCGTTCGGTTCGTGCGGTCGCCTCAGCCTGCGCGGCGAATCCGGTCGCGGTCCTCGTGCCGTGCCACCGGGCCGTGCGTTCGGATGGCAGTCTCGCCGGTTACCGGTGGGGACTTGAGCGAAAGAGGGCGTTGCTGGCAGCCGAGGGGCGCAAGCGGAGGAAAACCTGATCCTGAATGGGGGGAGATGATTGGCTCCGGTGCCTGGGCTCGAACCAGGGACACGCGGATTAACAGTCCGCTGCTCTACCAACTGAGCTACACCGGAGTAGAGTCAGGCTCCATAAATGAAGCCGTGAGGCCCCTCTAGTAGCCAGAAGACGGGGGCAGGGCAAGAGGGCTCCCGGGGGATTTTTTCCCCTGGATACACAGCTTCCCCGTGGTTACGATCCGCCCCGTCCGGCGCGGGATGGCCGCCGCCCAAAGGGAGTTTCTGAAACGTGAAAGCCTGGCAAGTGACCGAGTGGTGCGAGCCTTCGGAGATGAAACTGGTGGAGATTCCGCCGCCAAGTCCCGGCGCGGGGGAGGTCCGGATCCGGAACGGAGCCGCGGCGCTCAACTTCTTCGACATTCTTCAGGTGCAGGGCAAATACCAGCACAAGCCGCCGTTCCCGTTCACGCCGGGCGGCGAGGTGGCGGGTACTGTCGAGGCGCTGGGCCCCGGCGTCTCGTCGCTGAAGACTGGCGACCGGGTGATGGCCATGGTGAACACCGGTGGCTATGCCGAGAGCACAGTTGCCTATGCGGATGCCTGCTACCGGATTCCGGACAAGATGAGCTTCGTCGAGGCGGCGGCCATGCCGATCGTCTACCAGACGTCCTATTTCGGCCTGCGCTACCGGGGCCAGCTGAAAGCGGGCGAGTGGCTGCTCGTCCATGCGGCTGCGGGCGGCGTAGGTTCGGCTGCGGTCCAGATCGGCAAGGCCATGGGGGCGAAAGTAATCGCCTGCGTGGGCGGCGAGGACAAGTTCCCCTTCTGCCGTGAACAGGGAGCCGATTTTGTCCTCGACTACAAGCAGGCGGGCTGGGTCGACAAGGTGAAGGAGATTACCGGCGGCCGCGGCGCGGACGTGATTTACGACCCGGTGGGCGGCGATATCTTCACGGCCTCAACCAGATGCATCGCCTTCGAGGGCAGGCTGCTCGTGATCGGATTCGCGAGCGGGAAGATCCCCTCGATCGAGGTCAACCGGGTTTTGCTCAAGAACATCTCCATCGTCGGCCTTCACTGGGGCGAGTATCGCAAGCACAACACCCGGCTTGTCGCCGAAGCCCAGGCCGACCTGTTCAGGATGTACACGGAGAAGAAAATCCATCCGGTCGTCCAGAAGACCTATACGCTGGACACGGCCATCGAGGGTATGAAGGATCTCGCCGAGCGACGGGTGCTCGGCAAGAGCGTGATTGCGTTCTGACGGAAGCCGGAGTTACTGGCGTCTCATCA
>Ga0268299_1003006_pt1 | contig 17209 bp, 16 predicted proteins | sample NOBtaG_FD_193484 | JGI IMG/M metagenome (GOLD analysis project Ga0268299, IMG submission 193484) | Activated sludge microbial communities from bioreactor in Nijmegen, Gelderland, Netherland - NOB reactor | ecosystem: Engineered > Bioreactor > Aerobic > Activated sludge | place: Netherlands...
GGCGCTCATTTCGCGCTGCGCCTGGTCGAGCGCGCGACGCTCGCGGACCTGGATGCGCTGACGCTGCCGCTCGTCGCGACCAGCTCGCATGCCGGCCCCGCACTGGACGAAGGCCGCTTGCCGACGCCGTGCGCCTGGGTGCTGGGTCACGAAGGGCAGGGCGTCGATGCGGCCCTGCTGCAACGCTGCCGCGAGACGCGGCGCATCCCGCAGCCGGGCGGCGAGGAGTCGCTCAACGTGGCCGCAGCCGCGGCGGTCTGCTTCTACGAGGCCTTGCGCCAGCGCCGCCAGACCAGCACATAGACCGCGAGGTTGATCGCGATCACGCCAGCGCCGAGCAGCCCCTGCAGCTCGCGCGTCAGCCCCGCCGGATAGATCAGCGGCAGCAGCCAGTGCTCGATGAAGCCGGCCTCGTAGCCGCGCTGGCCGGCCTCGGCGCGCAGTCGGTTCTCCAGCTGCGTCAGCGGGCAGATGCTGCCGCTCAGCTCCACGTAGGCGCCCCACAGCCAGGCCGGCAGGTGCACCAGCAGGAGCCGCGGCCAGCGCAGTCCCAGCAGTCCGCCCGCGACGACGAAGGCGATGAAGCCGGCGTGCAGCAGCAGCACGGCGTCGGCGAGCCGGGCCGGGTTCATGTCGCCGGCTCGCGGGGGACGACGCGGCGGCGCGCGGCCAGCCAGGCGCGGGCCGGGTCGAGCGCGTCGCGCAGGTCGGCTTCGACCGGGCAAGGCACGCCGGTGACCCAGGAGGCGAGCAGCTCGCCGCACAGCGCCGCCCAGGTGATGCCCCGCGAGCCCAGCCCTGCGATGACGTACAGGCCGCCGTCAGCATCGCGCAGGCGCGGCAGGCGGCGCAGGCGATCGTCATGGCGTGCCGTCGCGCACGCGGCCAGGTCGGGCAGTGCGCCGACCAGCGGCAGGCGATCGGGCGTCACCGCGCGCCAGCCGACGCGTCCCTTCAGCGCGCCCGTCGCCAACGCCTCGATTGCCGGCGTGGCGAGCAGTCGCGCCGCCTGGGCGAGGTTGTGGCGATGGTCGGCCTCGCGCGGCTCGCTGTCCTCGTCGCCGGGCTGGGCGGTCGAGCCGCACCACAGCAGGCCGTCGATGGCCGGCAGCACGTAGCCGGCATCGGCGATCGGGACCTGCGGCGTCGGCAAGCCGGCGGCAGGCAGTCCGGTGATCTGCCCGCGCACTGCGGCGAGGGCGCCGGTGGCCTCGGCCAGCGCCGGCCCGAGCAGCTGCGGCAGGTCCCCCGCGGTGGCCAGCACCAGGACCGGGGCGTCGGCGGTCGAGGCCCCCCGTTCGTCGAGTGCGTGCCAGCGGCTGCCGCGGCGCTCGATGGCGGCAACGCTCGCCCCGCCGACGAAACGCGCGCGGCCGTCCTCGAGCAGCGCGCGCGCGCAGTCGCCGGGCACCACCCACCCGCCACCGGGGAACCACCAGCCACCCCCGGCCACGGCCAGGCCGCTGCGCGCCCGCGCCGCCTCGACCGGCAAGGCCTCGACATAGTCGACCGGCCAGGGTGACGCTGCTCGCTCTGCAGCCAGCCGCAACAGCCCGTCGACCCGGCCGCGCACGCGTCCGCCGGCGACCCACGGTCGCAGCAAGCGCTCGGTCGCCAGCGCCGCGGCGCGGTGCAGGCGTGCGTGCGGCCCGTCGTCACCATGCACGACGCCATGGAACAGCCCGGCCGGATTGCCGGAAGCGCCCTGCGCGACGCTCGCTGCACGATCCAGCACCGTGACCTGCCAGCCCTCGCGTCCCAGCGCCCGTGCCGCGGCGCAGCCGGCCAGTCCGGCCCCCACGACCAGGGCCTCGCGCGGGCCCGAGTGGGCATGCAGGCCGCCGGCCGGCGCCGGCCGGCGGTGGCGCGGCGCGTAGCGTGCCGTCGTCATGTCGCGCTTGCCGGCGAACCCGGGCTCGATCGAGACCTCGAAGCCCGCCGTCGCGAGGCCATCGCGCAAGGCGCGCGCCGAGCTCCACGTGGCGGCCGTCGCGCCAGGCGCCGCCAGCCGCCCCAGCTGCTTCATCACCGGCAGGCTCCACATCGCCGGATTGCGGTCCGGTGCAAAGCCATCGAGGAAAAAGGCGTCGACCGAGGCCATCACCTGCGGCAGCACGGCCGCGATGTCACCGAAGCCGAGCAGCAGCCGCAGCCGGCCGGACTCGAACTCCAGCGCGTGCAGGTTCGGCGTCAGCGGGGGCCAGGCCGCGACCAGCTGTTGCGCAAGCTCCGGCAGCGACGACGCCTCATGCAGGCGTGCCAGGTCGGCGCGCGTCGGCGGGTGCTTGTCGATGGCGACGAACCAGAGCTGCTCGCAGCGTCGCGGGTCGGTCCGCCACGCGTCCCAGGTGGCGAGGAAGTTGTTGCCCAGCCCGAAGCCGGTTTCCAGCACCACGAAGCGCAGGCGCCCGGCCCAGCGCGCCGGCAGCGCGTTGCCGGCCAGGAAGACATGCCGCGCCTGGCCCGCCGCGCCCGCCGCCGGGTGGTAGACATCGCCGAAGGCCGGCGCGTGCGGCAAGCCATCTGGCGTCAGTGCGATCCGGGCCGGCTCGATCGGCACGGTCTTCATCGCGCGGCCCGACGCGCCAGCCAGGCCAGCAGTGGCGCTCGCGCCTCGCTCAGGCCGCGGTAAGTCAGCACGGCGTCGCTCATCGACGCCAGCGCGCCGTGCAAGGCCGCAGCACGGGAGGGCGTATCGATCGCCGCCGCGAGCGGCTGCAGCTCGACGTGGATCGTGAACACCGCCTGCCGCAAGGCCGGCAGCGGCACGAAGGTCTGGTGCTCGGTGCGCCAGCGGGCCTGGGCAGCGACGGCATCGACCGTGTCGAGCCATGGTGTGCGGCGATGCCGGTCCGGGTGCGCGTCGTGCGTGTCGTGCGGGGTGATCGTCCAGACGAAGCGTTCCCAGCGCTGCGGCTGGCAGACGAGCTGCATCAGGTGGCGGCCGGCGGCGATCAGCACCTCGTTGTCGGCCACCGGGCCGTGCACGGCCGCGAAGGATCGACCGCACTTGTCGCGCGGCGCCCAGTGCGAAGGCAGGCAGACAGCCATCCAGGGCAGGGTGCCTGACGCGCCGTCGACGATCGCCAGGTCCTCGTGCAGCGCCAGGCTCAGCAGGCCGGCCGGGCGCTGCGACGCGGGCAGGGTCGCCAGGCAGGCGCCGATGGACGGGCAGGCTTCGCTGTCCAGCGCGGACAGCCGGCCATCCCAGTCAGCGCGCCAGCCGGTCTGCAGGCCACTCAGGCCGCCGTCGTCGGCAGCGATCGCTTCGGGGCACTGCCGCGCAGCCTCGGCGGCCAGCTCCCGCAGCGCCGGCAGCGGCTCGAAGCCCTCCGCGCACAGCAGGGCCTCGCCCGGGTGCCGCGTGAGCACGGCCAGCTTCTCGGTGCGCGCCGGATGGTCCGCCGCCAGCGGCGTGAATTGCCGTGCACCGGCCGCCAGCTTGCGCAGCCCGGGCTGCATACGAAACGGGCTGCCGACGGCCGCGTCGAAGTCGAAGGGCATGCGGGATTCTGTGCGCAGCGCGGCCGATCACATCCAGGAACGACGAGGCCCGCGCGCGGCGGGCCTCTCGGATCGTGTCGCGGTGGAGCTCAGACGCGCTTGCGGTACTCGTGCGTGCGGGTGTCGATCTCGATCTTGTCGCCGGTCTCGACGAACAGCGGCACCGAGATCTCGAAACCGGTGGCCAGCTTGGCGGGCTTGAGCACCTTGCCCGAGGTGTCGCCCTTGACGGCCGGCTCGGTGTAGGTGATCTCGCGCACCAGCGAGGTCGGCAGTTCGACCGAGATGGCCTTGCCGTCGTAGAAGACCACTTCGACCGGCATGCCGTCCTCGAGGTACTGGATCGCATCGCCCATGTTCTCGGACTCGACCTCGAACTGGTTGTACTCGGCGTCCATGAAGGCGTACATCGGGTCGGCGAAGTAGGAGTAGGTGCACTCCTTCTTCTCGAGGACGATCTGGTCCATCTTGTCGTCGGCCTTGAAGACCACCTCGGCGCCGGAGCCGTTGAGCAGGTTCTTCATCTTCATGCGCACGGTGGCGGAGTTGCGGCCGCCGCGGCTGTATTCGGTCTTGAGCACGACCATCGGGTCCTTGCCCTGCATGATCACGTTACCGGCGCGGATTTCCTGGGCGATCTTCATGGTGAGTCCTGTCGTTGCGGGGCGCGGGAGGCGCCGGGGGCGGCTTCGGATGTTCGAGCCACCCGGAATGCGCAAAGCCCCGAATTTTAGCGTTTCGACAGGGCGTAGCGATAGAGCTGGCTGCCGAGGTCGCCGCTTGTCGCCAGCTGGGCGGCGAGACGGGCTTCACGGCTGCAGGCCTGGTCGAGCCAGGCCTGCGGATCGGGCTCCGCCGGCGGTGGCGGCACCAGGCCGTTCCAGTGCCGGAAGCAGCGGGCGATCGCCGCCGCGAGATCGTCGGATGTGCCCCGCAGATGACCGTCGAGGAAGGCCTCGAGCTTGGCCTCGTGGGCGCCGTCCTGCTGGGGGTAGAGCTGCCAGACGAAGGGCCGGGCGGCCCACAGCGCACGGACCGGCGAGTCCTCGCCGCGCACGAGGTTGAGGTCGCAGGACCACAGCAGGCGGTCGTAGTCGTCCTGCGGCAGCCAGGGCAGGAAGTGCACGCGAAGCGCCCCTTGCCCGGCAGTCGATCCAGGCGCGCCGGTGCAGCCCAGCACGGCGGCCACCTGTCGCGCCGCGAACCCGGGCGTGACGAGCAGCTGCGTCGGCGTCTGGCACCAGCGCACCATCCAGGCCGCCAGCGCCGGCTGCTCGTAGCAGAACAAGCTGATGCGCCGCGCCCCCGGTGTCGCCTCGATGCCGAGGCCGCCGAGCCAGCGGCCCGCGTCGAAGCGATCGCGGGCGGCGGCCAGGCCGTCCTCGCGCAGCAGGCCGCCGGTCGCCCCGGTGAAGCCGGGGTAGTAGAACCACTTGCGCAAGCCCGTGCCCGGACCGCCGAGCTGCGGCGAGGGCAGGCCGTGGTTGCGCTCGGCTGCGCGTTCGGCGCTCAGGTATTCGAGGTTGATCCACACCGGCGGCCGCCCGGCCGCGGCCATGGCTTCGACGAAGCCGGTGGGCGGGTCGCAGCCGAAGGCCTCGACGACGACGTCGCCCGGGCGCTCCGGGGGCATCGGATCGCGCCACGGCATCGTCTCGACGCCGGCGGCGCCCTTCGGTGCCATCCAGGCCAGGGCCGAGGCGTCGTCGATCCACAGCCGCATCCGCTGCCCCAGTGCGGCCAGGCGACGCGCGAGCCGCCAGCACACGCCGAGGTCGCCGTGGTTGTCGATCACGCGACAGAACAAGTCCCATTGGAGGGAAGGGCCGGGCATGCGGAGGATTATCGAAGCCGTCGCTGCACAATCCGCGCCGATGAACGAGCCGCTGCCACTGCCCGACGACGCCGACGGCGTGCCGTCCGACGCGGCGCGCCAGCGCCTGCTGGACGACGTCGCGGCACTGCCCAGCCTGCCCGGCGTCTACCGCTACTTCGATGCCCAGGGTGCCTTGCTCTACGTCGGCAAGGCCGGCAACCTGAAGAAGCGTGTCGCGAGCTACTTCCAGAAGAATCACGGCGGCACGCGCACGGGCCACATGGTCGGCCGCATCGCGCGGCTGGAGACGACGGTGGTGCGCTCCGAGGCCGAGGCCCTGCTGCTCGAGAACAACCTGATCAAGACGCAGAACCCGAAGTTCAACATCCTGTTTCGTGACGACAAGAGCTACCCCTACCTGAAGATCGCCTCCCATGCCTACCCGCGCATGGCGTACTACCGCGGTGCGGTCGACAAGCGGCATCGCTACTTCGGGCCCTATCCGAGCGCCTGGGCGGTCAAGGATTCGATCCACCTGCTGCAGAAGGTGTTCCGCCTGCGCACCTGCGAGGACACCGTCTTCAACCACCGCACGCGGCCCTGCCTGCTGTACCAGATCAAGCGCTGCTCGGCGCCCTGCGTGCAGGCCATCGGCGCCGAGGACTATGCGCGCGACGTGGTGGACGCCGAGCGCTTCCTGCTCGGCGAGCAGGAGCAGGTGATGGAGGCGCTGCAGGCGCGGATGATGGCGCACGCCGACGCGCTGCAGTTCGAGCAGGCGGCCGAGATCCGCAACCAGCTCGGTGCGCTGGCGCGGGTGCTGCATCAGCAGTCGGTCGAGACGAACGCCGACGGCGCCTTCGATAAGGACGCCGACATCCTGGCCGCGGTGGTGCAGGGCGGCCGGGCCTGCGTGAACCTGGCGATGGTGCGCGGCGGTCGTCACCTCGGCGACCGTCCCTACTTTCCAGCGCACGTCGAGGAGGCGAGTGCGATCGTCGAGGCCACGGGGCTCGACGACGAGGCCAGCGCCCAGCCGGTGGAGCGACAGGTGCTGGAGGCCTTCATCGCGCAGCACTACCTGGAGGGCACGCCACCGCCGCTGCTGATCACCAGCCACGCCATCGACAAGGCGCTGGTCGATGCGCTGACCGAGGCCAGCGGCATCCGCGTCACCGCACAGCACCAGCCGCGCGAGCAGCGCCGGTCGTGGCTGGACATGGCGCTCAAGAACGCCCAGATCAAGCTGGCGCAGCTGCTGAGCGAGGAAGGCTCGCAGCAGGCGCGCACGCGGGCGCTCGTCGACGCCCTGGATCTGGCGCCGGAAAGCCTCGACACCTTCCGTATCGAGTGTTTCGACATCAGCCACACGGCCGGCGAGGCTGCGCAGGCATCGTGCGTCGTCTTCGATCAGCACAAGATGCAGTCCGCGCAGTACCGCCGCTACAACATCGCCGGCATCACGCCGGGCGACGACTATGCGGCGATGCGGCAGGTGCTGGCGCGGCGCTACGCCAAACTGGCCGAGGCGGCGGGCAAGGGCGAAGGACGCTTGCCGGACCTCGTGCTGGTCGACGGCGGCAAGGGCCAGGTGTCGGTCGCACGCGAGGTGTTCGAGGAGCTCGGCCTGGACCTCGCGCTGATCGTCGGCGTCGAGAAGGGCGAGGGCCGCAAGGTCGGACTCGAGGAACTGGTGTTCGCCGACGGCCGCGGCAAGATCGCGCTCGGCCGCGAGTCCGCCGCGCTGATGCTGGTGGCGCAGATCCGCGACGAGGCCCACCGCTTCGCGATCACCGGCATGCGGGCGAAGCGTGCAACTGTTCGCACCGGCGGCAGCAAGCTCGAGGACATCCCCGGCATCGGGCCGAAGAAACGTGCCAAGCTCCTGCAACGCTTCGGCGGCGCGCGCGGCGTGGCCAGCGCGAGCGTCGACGACCTGTCGGGGGTCGATGGGATATCCAGGGAACTGGCGGAGGAGATCTATCGTGTCCTGCACTGACGAACGACGCGCCCGCGGCGCGATTGGCAGCTTCGGCCGGCTGGCCGGTCTGGCGGCCCTGCTGGCCGCCTGCTCGTCGGCGCCACCCCCGGCGCCGGCGCCTGCTCCCGTACCGGGGCGGCCCGCCAGCCCGGCGCCTGCGCCGGCCCCGGCGCCTTCGGCCGGGATCCTGCCGGCGCCGGAGACGCCTCGCTCGGCCGCGCAGTTGCGACTGCAGGCGGCGCGCCGCCTGGTGGCGGCCAACCCGACCATGAGCTACACCGGCGCGGTCCCCGAGCCCTTGCTCGCGATCCCCGTGCTCGAGGTCGAGCTCAACGCCGACGGCAGCGTGCGTCGCATCGACGTGATGCGCCATCCGAGCCAGGCCAAGGACACGACGCAGCTCGCGATGGACGCGATCCGCCGCGCGGCGCCCTACGGCGACGTGTCGCGCCTGCCCAAGCCCTGGAAGTTCACCGAGACCTTCCTGTTCCGCGACGACCGCAAGTTCAAGCCGCGCACGCTCGACTCCGGCGTGTGACGCGGCGCGGGGTGCCGCGGGGCCGGCGAGGCTTCGCGGGCACAATGCGCCGATGTTCTTCACCCTGCCGACCCTGCTGACCTGGGCGCGCATCGTCGCGATCCCGCTGATCGTCGGCGTGTTCTACCTCGAGCTGACCGAGCCGACGCAGAACCTGGTCGCCACGGTCCTGTTCGTGGTGGTGGCGCTGACCGACTGGGCCGACGGCTACCTGGCGCGGCGGCTGAACCAGACCTCGTCCTTCGGCGCGTTCCTCGATCCGGTCGCCGACAAGTTCCTAGTGTGCGCCGCTCTGCTAGTGCTGGTGCACGAGCAACGGCTGCATTCGCTGATCGCGCTGGTCATCATCGGGCGCGAGATCGCCATCTCGGCGCTGCGCGAATGGATGGCGCAGATCGGCGCTTCGCGCAGTGTCGCGGTGCACATGCTCGGCAAGGTGAAGACGACCGTGCAGATGATCGCGATCCCGTTTCTGCTCTACCACGGCAAGTTGTTCGGAGTGATCGACACGCACGTCTGGGGCACCTGGCTCATCTACGCTTCCGCGGTCCTCACCATCTGGTCGATGGTCTACTACCTGCAGAAGGCACTGCCCGAGATCCGGGCCAAGGTCCGGTGATGGCGCCAGGCGCGCGCAATGCGCTGCTGATCGGTGCGATGCCGGCGGTCTTCGTGCTGATCTGGAGCACCGGCTTCGTCGTCGCGCGCTACGGCATGCCGCACTCGCCGCCCTTCGGCTTCCTGGCGATACGCTACGCGCTGTCGATCGCCTGCTACGTGCTGTGGGTGCTGGCGGCCCGCGCCGCCTGGCCGACGCAGCGTTCGCAGTGGCTGCACCTCGCCGTGACGGGCATCCTGATGCATGCCGGTTACCTCGGTGGCGTCTGGTCCGCAGTCAAGTCCGGCATCGGTGCCGGCACGGTGGCCCTGATCGTCGGCCTGCAGCCGGTGCTGACGGCCTTGTGGGTCAGCGCGACCGGCGCGGCGGCCGACCGCGTGCGCTCGCGCCAGTGGCTGGGCCTGGCGCTCGGCTTCGTCGGCCTGCTGCTCGTCGTCGGGCCGCGGCTGGGCAGCGGTGAAGTCACGCCTCTCAACCTGGCCCTGGCGTGCTTCGCGCTCGGCTCGATCACGATCGGCACGCTCTACCAGAAGCGCTACGTGGCGCCGTGCGACGTGCGCACCGCGAGCGTGGTGCAACTGCTCGCCGCCCTGGCCGTGACGCTGCCGCTCGCCTTGCTCGAGGTCGAGCCCGTGACCTGGCATCCCGAACTGGTCGGCGCGATGGCCTGGTCGGTGCTGGTGCTGACGCTCGGCGGCGGCTCCCTGCTCTACCTGCTGATCCAGCGCGGCGCGGCGACGGCGGTGACGAGCCTCCTCTACCTGGTGCCGCCGTGCACCGCGGTGATGGCCTGGCTGCTGTTCGGCGAGTCGCTGGCGCTGCATGTGCTGTTGGGCCTGGCGCTGACCGCCGTCGGCGTCTCGCTGGTGCTGCGCACACCGCGCGCTGCGGCGGCGCCGCAGTCGTGATCGGTGCGGGTTGCTCCATCTGTTTCACAAGGTGTCACCGCGTCGCGCTGGGCTCGCGTTGGTGCGCTGTCAACCATCGCGCCGCGGCCTTGCAGCGTGCGGGCCGCATGGGGGAATACGCATAGAATCCGCTTCCGCGCTTGACACCCCGCAGGCTCACCGCTGTAATCGATCCGCATCCGTAGCGGCATCCGCAGCGCGTCCCACCGGGCCTTGTCCCGCACCTTCCACCATCGCCAGAGACACCTTACCGAGGGGGTACTTTTGTGAACAAGACCGAACTGATCGAACACATCGCCAAGCAGGCGGACATCTCGAAGGCCGCTGCAACTCGCGCGCTCGAAGCGCTGATCGGCGGTGTGCGCACGACGCTCAAGAAGGGTGGCAGTGTGTCGCTGGTCGGTTTCGGTACCTTCGCGGTCAGCAAGCGCGCGGCGCGCAGCGGCCGCAATCCGCGCACCGGTGCCACGATCAAGATCAAGGCGGCGAAGGTGCCGAAGTTCCGTCCCGGCAAGGCTCTCAAGGACGCGCTGAACTGAAGCGTGCCGCGGGTGCTTAGCTCAGTTGGCAGAGCGGCGCCCTTACAAGGCGTAGGTCGGGGGTTCGAACCCCTCAGCACCCACCAAGGAAGCGCGCACCGGCCCGATCAGGCCGCACCGCCGCTTCGCTAGAATCCAGCGGTGCCGTTTCATGCAGAGGGCTGCATGACGGGCGCCGGCTCCGCGCAAGAAGGCGAACCTCGGTTCGCCTTCGTCGCATCTGGCCGGCGCATGTCGCCACCGAGGTCTCCCGATGTTCGAGTTCGTCCGTTCCCACACCCGGCTCTTCCAGTTCATCCTGGTGCTGCTGATCTTCCCGGCCTTCGTGTTCTTCGGCATCGAGGGCTACAGCAGCTTCAACGCCGCCAACGTGTCGGTGGCGAAGGTTGCTGGCCGCTCCATCACGCAGGCTGAGTGGGATGCCGCGCACCGCAAGCAGGTCGAGCAGCTGCGCGCCCAGTCGCCCAACCTCGACCTCAAGCTCGTCGACACGCCGGCGATGAAGCAGCAGACACTGGAGAGCCTGGTTCGCGAGCGCGTGATGCTGGTGGCGGCCGACAAGCTGCACCTCACGGCCAGCGATGAACGAGCGGCGCGCTGGCTGCTCGACGCGCCGCAGTTCGAGGCCCTGCGCAACCCGGACGGGAGTCTCAACCGGGCGCTGATCGACCAGCGTCTCGCGGCGCTCGGCATGAGCGGCGCGCAGTTCGACCAGGACCTGCGTCTCGAGCTGGCGCGTCGCCAGGTCGAGACCGGCATCGGCGGCAGCGCGCTGGCGCCGGTCGGTGTCACCGAGGCGGCGCTCGATGCCCTGCTGCAGCGGCGCGAGGTGCGGGTGGCCCGCTTCGAGACCAAGAACTTCGTCGACCAGGTCAAGCCGACCGACGCCGACATCGAGGCCTATTACAACGCGCCCAAGCGCAGCGGCGAGTTCGACACGCCGGAGCGTGCGTCGATCGAGTACCTCGTGCTCGACATGGACGCGATCAAGGCCGGCATCAACGTCAGCGACGAGGACCTGCGCAAGTACTACGCCGAGAACGCCAGCCGCTACACCACGCCGGAGGAGCGGCGTGCCAGCCACATCGTCGTCAAGCTGGCGCCCGGCGCGCCCGCAGCCGAGCGCGACAAGGCGAAGGCCAAGGCCGAGGGTCTGCTGGCCGAAGCGAGGAAGGACCCGAGCCGGTTCGCCGAGCTGGCCCGCAAGAACTCGGACGATCCCAGCGCTGCCCAGGGCGGCGACATCGGCGTGTTCTTCACCCGTGGGGCCATCGACAAGGCGGTCGAGGACGTGGCGTTCTCGCTGAAGGTCGGCGAGGTTGGCGGCGTCGCTCAGAGCGAGTCGGGCTTCCACGTGATCCAGCTGACCGCGGTGCGCGGCGGCGAGAAGAAGCCCTTCGAGGCCGCCAGGGACGAGATCGCGAACGAGATCAGGCAGCAGCTCGCGCAGCGCCAGTTCGCCGAGGCGGCCGAGAGCTTCAGCAACCTCGTCTACGAGCAGTCCGACAGCCTGAAGCCGGCCGCCGACAAGCTGAAGCTGAGCCTCCGCAGCGCGAAGGCGGTCACGCGCACGCCGGCCCAGGACGCTGCCGGCCCGCTGGCCAATCCCAAGTTCCTGAGCGCGCTGTTCGCCGCCGAGGTGCTGCGCGACAAGCGCAACACCGAGGCGGTGGATCTCGGCGGCAACCAGCTGGCGGCCGGCCGCATCGTCGAGTACGCGCCCGCCCGCAAGCTGCCGCTCGCCGAGGTGAAGGACCTCGTGCGGCAACGCGTCATCGCCGACCAGGCCGCGGCGCTCGCGCGTAAGGAAGGCGAAGCCAAGCTCGCTGCTTGGCGCGGCGGCGCAGCGCCGGAAGGGCTCGAGCCGGCCATGCCGGTGTCGCGAGGCCTGTCGCAGACCCTGCCTCCCGAACTGATCGACGCGGTGATGAAGGCGCCGGCGTCGCCGCTGCCGGCCTGGACCGGCGTGGACTTCGGCGTGCAGGGCTATGCGGTCGTGCGGATCGAGAAACTGCTGCCGCGCGACCCGGCGCTCGGCGACCTGCAGCGCCTGCAGTCGCAGTACGCGCAGGTCTGGGGCGCGGCCGAGGCCGAGGCCTACTATGCGGCGCTGAAAGAGCGCTACAAGGTCCAGATCACCGGGGTCGCGAAGGAGTCCGACACCACCGGCGGGGGCGCGTCCCGCTGAGTCGGTCCGCTATACTTGCGGCCTTCGGCGGTGGCTGTAGCTCAGTTGGTAGAGTCCAGGATTGTGATTCCTGTTGTCGTGGGTTCGAGTCCCATCAGCCACCCCACAAGATGACGAAAAGGGCCCCGCGCGGGGCCCTTTCTCTTGGGCGACGCCGGCGCGAGAGTCAGCGCGGCTTGTACTGCTCGCTGCCGAAGAGCATCTTGCGCGCCTGGTCGTCGACGAGCGGCTTGCGGCGATCGGCCAGCACCTCGACACCGCGCTGCACCGCCGGGCGGCCGCCGATCTCGTCGAACCAGCCCTTGAGGTGCGGGTAGTCGTTCCAGTCGATGCCCTGGTTCTTCCAGGACCGCAGCCACGGGAAGATCGCGATGTCGGCGATGCTGTACTCGCTGCCGGCGATGTACTTGTGGCGGGCCAGCTGCTTGTTCATCACGCCGTACAGCCGCTTGGCCTCGTTGGTGTAGCGGTCGATCGCGTAGCCGATCTTCTCGGGCGCGTAGATGCGGAAGTGGTGGGTCTGGCCCAGCATGGGACCGACCCCGCCCATCTGGAACATCAGCCACTCGAGCACGCGATAGCGCTCGCGCAGGTCGGCCGGCAGGAAGCGCCCGGTCTTGGCGGCGAGGTAGAGCAGGATGGCGCCCGATTCGAACATCGTGATCGGCTCGCCGTCCGGCCCGTCGGGGTCGACGATGGCGGGGATCTTGTTGTTGGGGCTGATGGCCAGGAAGTCGGGCTTGAACTGGTCGCCGGCGCCGATGTCGATCGCGTGGACGCGGTAGGGCAGCCCGCACTCTTCGAGCATGACGTGGACCTTGTGGCCGTTGGGCGTTGCCCAGGAATACACTTCAATCATCGTCGGAGCCTCGGTGGATGGGGCCGGTCGCCGCGCGACCTGGCAGCCCGCAGCCACTCTATTCGATCGCACAGACCCATGCTCGAATCGTTCAAACGCTGGATCGGTGGGAAGCGGGGCGGGCCCGATGGCCGCGCCCTGCACGCCTGGGCACGGCAGCGCGGCTGGATGGCCAAGCGGGTGCGCGACGACGAAGGCGTCGTGATCGAAGGCACCATGCACGGCACGTCCTGGCGCATGGAGTGGGGCACGCCGCAGCGCGCCTACCTGCTCGACCGCGAACTGCGCCTGCGCATGGACCTGGGGCTGCCGCAGAGCCTGCAGATGCTGATCACCTCGCGCGGCCTGGCCGAGGAGCTCGAGCAGGCCGCCTATGCGCTGTTCACGCAGGACATGCAGACGCAGATCGACTCCGGCATGCCCGAGGAGATGCGCTGGCTGGCGATGTTCCCGAAGACGCAGCTGTCGGCGCTGAAGCCCCTGCGCTCGCGCTTCTCGGCGACGGCCAGCTCGGCCGAGAACCTGTCCAACTGGCTGGGCACCGAACTGATCGCCCAGCTCGATGCGGCCAGCCGCAGCTGGCTGGCCCAGGACGAGCCGATGGTGTTGATGACGCTGCGCGGCCGCATCTACCTGCGGCTGGAGGCCCTGTCGCCCGACTCGGCGATGCTCGACGGCGTGCTGGCCCTGTTCGAGGCGGCGGCGCGCAGTGCGCTGGCCTCGGCCGACGGCGCCTCGGGCCAGCAGCACTGGCCGACGACCGGCTCGACGGCCTGGCAGAGCCACCTGCCGTCGAGCTACCCCGAAGACAGCGTGCGCGGCGACGAGCGCTGAGCCGCGACTCGGCGACTCGCCAGCTCAGGCCGCGGCGTACTTGCCGAGTTCCTGCTTGGCGATCGCGTTGCGATGCACCTCGTCCGGGCCGTCGGCAAAGCGCAGCGTGCGCGCGCCGGCGTAGGCGTAGGCGAGCGGGAAGTCCTCGCACATGCCGCCGCCGCCGTGCGCCTGCATGGCCCAGTCGATGACCTGGCAGGCCATGCTGGGCGCGACGACCTTGATCATCGCGATCTCCTGCTTGGCCGCCTTGTTGCCGGCGACGTCCATCATCCAGGCGGCCTTCAGCGTCAGCAGGCGCGCCATGTCGATCTTGCAGCGCGCCTCGGCGATGCGTTCGCGCGTCACGCCCTGGTCGGCGACGGGGCGGCCGAAGGCCACGCGCGCCGACGCCCGCTTGCACATCAGCTGCAGCGCGCGCTCGGCCAGGCCGATCAGGCGCATGCAATGGTGGATGCGTCCCGGGCCGAGGCGGCCCTGCGCGATCTCGAAGCCGCGGCCTTCGCCCAGCAGGATGTTGCTGGCCGGCACGCGCACGTTGTCGAAGCTGATCTCGCAGTGGCCGTGCGGCGCGTCGTCGTAGCCGAAGACCTGCAGCGGCCGGTGGATGGTGATGCCCTTGGCGTCGGCCGGCACCAGGATCATCGACTGCTGGCTGTGGCGCGGCGCCTCCGGGTCGGTCTTGCCCATGAAGATGTAGACCGCGCAGCGCGGGTCGCCGGCGCCCGAGATCCACCACTTGCGGCCATTGATCACGTAGTCGTCGCCCTGGCGCTCGATGCGCGAGGCGATGTTGGTCGCGTCGCTCGAGGCCACGGCCGGCTCGGTCATCGCGAAGGCGCTGCGGATCTCGCCGCGCAGCAGCGGCTCGAGCCAGCGCTTCTTGTGCTCGGCCGTGCCGTAGCGGACGATGGTCTCCATGTTGCCGGTGTCGGGCGCCGAGCAGTTGAAGACCTCGCTGGCCCAGGGCACCGCCCCCATGATCTCGGCCAGCGGCGCGTACTCCTGGTTCGTCAGCCCGGCGCCGTAGTCGCCGGACGTGTTGTGCTGGCCGTCGGCGCTGGCCGGCAGGAACAGGTTCCACAGCCCTTCGGCACGCGCCTTGACCTTCAGCTCGTCGATCAAGCGGAGGTGCGTCCAGCGCTTGCCGGCCTTCGTGTTGTCGTCGATCTCCTTCCAGTACGCCGCCTCGTTCGGATAGACATGGCGCTCCATGAACGCCGACACGCGTGCCTGCAGGTCCTTGGTACGCGCCGAGTAGTCGAAGTCCATGCCGTCTCTCCTAGTGTGTCGGCGATCGCTCAGCGCATCTTCTGCGCGATGGCCCAGCCCATCTCCGCCAGGGGTCTGGCGCCCGCGCCGGCCTGCCGTGCCTGCTCGCTCGCCGCGGTGCCGTCGACGACCCGCTTCGCGATGCCCTGCAGGATGCCGGCCATGCGGAACAGGTTGTAGGCGAGGTAGAAGTTCCAGTCAGTCACCAGTGCGTCAGCCCCGCCCTGCGGGCCTGCGCGGCCGGTCCGGTCGCAATAGCGCTGGATGTAGTCGGCTTCGCTCGGAATGCCCAGCGCCGCGAGGTCCAGGCCGCCGATGCCGCGGAAGGCACCGGGCTGGATGTGCCAGCTCATGCAGTGGTAGCTGAAGTCCGCCAGCGGATGGCCCAGGGTCGACAGCTCCCAGTCCAGCACCGCGAGGATGCGCGGCTCGGTCGGGTGGAAGATCAGGTTGTCGAGCCGGTAGTCGCCGTGCACGATGCCGACCTGCGACGCATCCAGCGCGCTGGCCGGGATGTGCGCGGGCAGCCATTCGATCAGCCGGTCCATCGCCGGGATCGGGTCGGTGATCGAGGCCTGGTACTGCTTGGTCCAGCGGCCGATCTGGCGCTCGAAGTAGTTGCCCGGCTTGCCGTAGGCCTCGAGACCGCGGGCCTTGAAGTCGACCTTGTGCAGCGCGGCGATCACGCGATTCATCTCGTCGTAGATCGCGCCGCGCTCGGGGGGGCTGAGGTCGGGCAGGGCCTGACTCCACAGCACCCGGCCCTGGACGAACTCCATCACGTAGAAGGCGCGGCCGATGATGGACTCGTCCTCGCACAGCACGTGCATCTGCGCCACCGGCACGTCGCTGCCGGCCAGCGCACGCATCACGGTGAATTCGCGCTCGATCGCATGGGCCGAGGGCAGCAGCTTCGCCACGGGCCCGGGCTTGGTCCGCATCACGTAGCTGCGGCCGGGGGTCACGAGCTTGAAGGTCGGGTTGGACTGGCCGCCCTTGAACTGCTCGACCTCCAGCGGGCCGGCGAAGCCGTCGAGATGGCGGCTCAGGTAGTCCTGGAGCGCGCCCTTGTCGAAGGCGTGCTGGGCGGCGACGGGCTTGGTTCCGGTGTAGGCGTCCATCGGGTTCGTGTCTCTCGTTCTAGCGCTTCATCGTTCCGCGATCGCCAGCAGCTTCTGGCGCGACAGGACCACCAGCCGCGTCGGCTCGACGCGCACCGCGCCGTCGCGTTCGAAGCCCTTGAGCTCCTGGTTGACCCGCTGGCGCGATGCGCCGAGCAGTTGCGCCAGGTCTTCCTGCGCCAGCTGCAGGCCGATGCGGATCTCCTCGCCCTGCGCGATGCCGTAGCTGCGGGCCAGCAGCAGCAGCTGCTTGGCGAGCCGCGCCGCGAGCGGGCGGGTGTTGAGGTCCTCGAACACGTCGAACATCAGGCGCAGCCGCCGGCACTGCAGCCGCAGCAGGGCGTCGTACAACTCGACGTGCTGGGCCAGCAGGTCGCGGAAGTCGCCCTTGCGCACGGCCAGCAGCGTGGTTTCGCCATGGGCGTTGGCATCGTGCGTGCGCGGCAGTCCGTCGAACAGCGCGATGTCGCCGAACCAGGTGCCGGGCTCGACGTAGGTCAGCGTGATCTGCTTGCCCGACAGCGACACCGAGCTCACGCGCACCGCGCCCTTGGCCACGCCGACCCACTCGTCGGCCGGTGCACCGCGCGAGCTCAGCAGGGCCCCGTCGGCCAGCCGCCGGATCTGCGATCGCTCGAGGATCGCGGTCCGCAGGGCCGGCGAGAGCTTGCTGAACCAAGGGCCCGAGTCGATGTTCTTCTGTTCGACGATGGTAAGAGCGGGGGTATTCATCGTTTGTCCCTGACGTGACAGCATGGCGTCCGTCCAGGCGCCTATTGTTGTCCACGCGAAGGAGACCGCCGATGAACGCCCCCGAACCGAAGATCCCGAGCCGCCAGCACGACGTGACGCCGGCCGAATGGCAGGCCCGCGTCGACCTCGCGGCGGCCTACCGGCTGGTCGCGCACTTCCGCTGGGACGACCTGGTCTTCACCCACGTCACGGTCCGCGTGCCCGGCACCGAGGATCAGTTCCTGATCAACCCCTACGGCTTCATGTTCGACGAGATCACGGCGTCCAGCCTGGTCAA
>Ga0268299_1003007_pt1 | contig 17163 bp, 17 predicted proteins | sample NOBtaG_FD_193484 | JGI IMG/M metagenome (GOLD analysis project Ga0268299, IMG submission 193484) | Activated sludge microbial communities from bioreactor in Nijmegen, Gelderland, Netherland - NOB reactor | ecosystem: Engineered > Bioreactor > Aerobic > Activated sludge | place: Netherlands...
GGCGGATCGGGCACCCACCGGGACCGAACTCTTCACCTCTCCTTAAATAATCCTCCCCGAACCTTCTTCAAGGGAGGTTTCAGGAGAAAAAATTCTTTTGCTTCATCGAAGTGCCGCTGGTCACAGTATGAGGGCACCGCTCCCGGTTATGGAGACTGGAACCCAGGAGGAGTTTTTCATGGCACGCTGGTTACCGGTCGCCGTTCTGGCTTTCGCTCTCGGCGGGTGCGCCGCCCGGGGATACGACCGCGGGCAGGTCGCCCAGACCCTCAAGGAAAAACTGGTCCGGGACTCCCCGGCCACCCCCAAGGAACTGGAAGTCACCGACGCGGCGATCCTGCTGGCGCTTGAAACAAAGCCCCAGGTCGCCCCGCCTTTTCGGCTGGGAATCCACCTGGACCCCACGGCGGGTTTCACGCCCGAAGAAAAGGACCGGATCATCGCCTGGGGCGACAAGCTCAAGGCCGAAGGAATTGTCAGCGACTTCTTCCTCGTCCCCGAATCGATCCTTCCCGGCCGGGACTGGGACTCGGGCTACTACTCGCCTGCGAACCTGCGCCGGGTCCGGCTCGGCGCCGCCCGGCTGCAGGCGGATGTCGTCCTTGACGTCCGTGTCCAGTTCATCGACGACGACTACCCGAACTTCTGGTCGATCTTCTACCCGACCATTGCAGGCTGCTGGCTCGCCCCCGGCTCGCACAAGGACACCCTGTTCGTGATGAGCGCCGGGGTGTGGGACGTGCGGAACGAATACATCTACGCCTGGCTTGAATCGGAGGGCGTCGCCACAACTGTACGGCCGGTCGTCTTCCGGTCAGACCTGCTGACGCATCCACCGGCCCGCAAGGAAGCCCTCGACTTTTTCGAGACGGAATTCTTCCGCCGGCTCAGGAACCTGAAAGCCCGCTGAGATGATCCGGATAGCCGCCGCACTGCTCGCCCTCGCCGTCCTGTCCGCCTGCGCGGCCAGAGGGTACGACCGGGGCCCGGTGACGCCCAAACCGCTCGGCAAATACGAGGAGCCCGAAATCACCGACGAAGGCGTCCTCGCGGCGCTCACCCGGACGCCAGCCCCGCCCGCCCGGAACCGGATCGTGGTTTATTTTGATGACGGTTCCATACAGAACGACCTAAAGAGAGCCAATCGTTTCTTACCGTTCGCACAGAGGCATTCCGTACTGCCGTTGGATTGCGGGGTAGAGCCGTTTCAGCACTTCAATAATAACTCCGCGTGTCCGGCCTTCAACCGGCTCAAAGCTGCCCCGTTCACGGAATCTCTGTACGGGCCGTCGCTGAGCGAAATTTACTCGCAAAACTCCAAAGGGCCACTATCGGAGACCTATTACCAGTCCGCGATCTCTCTGCTTCGGGAATTCGGTAAGAGCCGTGAGGCCAACCTCGTCGTTCATTACAATGCGAATTTGCGCTTGTACATACAGCAGACCCTGTTCTCGGTTACTCGCCTCGGTTTGGTGACGGGAATATTTTTCCCACTCGAGGAAAGCCGCCTTGATCTGACAGCCGAGCTGACCGTCTGGGATATTTCTTCCGATGCACTGGTCTATGCCGCTTCGCAAACCGCTTCCCGACACGATACCCGGTTTCCCGGTGGATATGATCCTTACAGTGTCTCATCCCTTTACATGGAAACCGTCGACCGCCTGACCGAAAAGTCCCTGCCCGGCATCGCGCAGGCCCTTGCGACGGGGAAACCCCGCTCCGAATATTTCTCCTCGCGACGATAGCTTTATCCCTCCCCCGGCCATCCTTCCGTTTCCGTTTGCCTCCCCCTCCCCTCACCCGGTTAGGGTCCGCCTTCGGAAGTTCGCGGCCTGTCTCAAAGGACGGGCCGCGCGGGGCGGACATGAGCAAGAAACGGCTGTGCATCCTGGGGTCCACGGGTTCCATCGGCGTCTCGTCGCTGGACGTCGTGCGCCAGCACCCGGGCCGCTTCCACGTGGAGGCGCTCGTTGCCGGAACCAATACGGACGTGATGGCGGAGCAGGTGCTCGCCCACCGTCCGCGCATCGCCGTCATGGCGACCGAGGAAAAGGCCGCCGAGCTGAAGAAGAAAACCCCCGGCTACACGGGCGAGATCATCTACGGGCCCCAAGGATATAAAAAGGCCGTCCAGCTGGATTCAGTCGATTCGGTGGTCTCGGCCATCGTCGGTGCGGCGGGCCTCGAACCCACGCTCTGGGCCATCGAGGCGGGCAAGGAGATCGGCCTCGCCAACAAGGAAACCCTCGTCACCGCCGGCGAGCTGGTGAACCGCAAGATCAAGGAGCACGGCGTCACGATGCTCCCCATCGACAGCGAGCACTCGGCGATCTTCCAGGCGCTGGAGGGGAACAAGCGGGCGCAGGTGAAGCGGCTCATCCTGACCGCCTCGGGCGGGCCGTTCCGTACCTGGCCGAAAGAGAAGATCGCCAGGGCGACCGTGGCTGAAGCGCTCAAGCACCCGAACTGGGCGATGGGGAAAAAGATCACCATCGATTCGGCGGGCCTCATGAACAAGGGGCTCGAAGTCATCGAGGCGATGTACCTGTTCGACATGAAACCGGAGCAGGTGGGCGTCGTCGTCCACCCGCAGTCCATCGTCCACTCGATGGTGGAATACATCGACGCCTCGGTGATGGCGCAGCTCTCGGTGCCGGACATGCGGCTCCCGATCGCCTACGCGCTCGCCTACCCCGACCGGATCGAGGCGACGATCCCGTTCCTCGACTGGTCGAAGACCCGCGAGCTGACGTTCGAGGAGCCCGACCTCGGCCGCTTCCCCTGCCTCCAGCTCGCCTTCGACGCGATCCGCGCGGGCGGCTCCATGCCGGCGGTGCTGAACGCCGCCAACGAAATCACGGTGGATGCCTACCTCAATGAGAGGATCGGCTTCTACGACATCCCCGGCATCAACTCGGAAGTCATGGGCCGCCACAAGACGGTTCGCCTCGATACCATCCAGCAGGTCCGCGACGCCGACCTGTGGGCCCGTGAGGAAGCCGCGAAGCTCGTCGCGGCAAAGAAGAACTAGCCCGCCTGCACGATCTTTCCCGTCCGCGTGACCATGATCCGGCCGCCGGACGTTCCGGAAGCTGACGGCTCCGGGAGCCGCTCGCCCTGCCAGGCGGCCAGGAGCCGCGCTTCGGCGTCCGAAAGCCCTGACCGGGCCTGCGGACTGTCGTGAAGCTGCACGCGGTAGCCTTCCGACCGGAGCGATTCGACCAATGTACGGGCGATGGACACCTGCCGGTCCAGCCGCCGCTGCTCGGGCGGATTGGCGAGTTCCTCCGGCCGGCCCGAGAATGGTTCCAGCACGACGGCGAGTTCGGGGCTCAGGACTTCCCGGTGGAGCCGGACGGTGAGCTGCCCGGTGCGGGCGGTGGTTTTCCAGGAAATGAGCCGCGGAGAATCCCCCGCCTGAAAGGGGCGCAGGCCGTCGAATTCGCCGGCCGGGTCGAGCCGCCGTCCGGCGGCTTCGCTGTCCGCTCCGGCCGATCCGGCGCTTTCCAGTTCCGAAGCGTCCACAAGCGGCGGGGCGACGACGAGTTCCAGGTTCTGGTCGTTCCGGCGGCGCTTCTCGATGATGCCGAACGGGAACACTGTTCCTGATTCCGCATGCAGCAGCCTGTAGAGCCCCCGGCGGTCGAACTGCACTTCGACATGGCCCTCGACGACTTCATTCTTCGGCAGGTGGCGGATCCACGGGGAACTGACAATCCGCACGCCGGATTCCTTCCGGTAGAGCGGCGTCCACCACCGGCTCCGGCGCCACCGCTGCCAGAACGTCTGGGGGACATCGCCGTCCCGGCGGATATCGGGGAACACCTGAAGGAGATACGCCGGGAGCCGCCGCCCCCGGAGGTCGAACCGGTAGCGGAGCGTCACCGCCGCGCCGGCCGGGAGCCACGGGGGCGGAACAAACTCCGCGTCGAGCTTGCGGAGCACGGTCTCGCTCCAGAGCCCGGACGTCGTGACGATGCCGAAGTGGAGCCCGAGCAGGATGTAGAGGACGTTATTGCCGGTGTTGAGCGCGGCGATGGCGACCGCCGCCGAGAGTCCGGTGAACAGCCAGCCTGCCTTGGTCGGGTTCACGCGGCGGGGCGGCACCCACCACGAGGCGAACTGGCGGAGCAGCGACGGCTTCGGCGAGGATGCGGCGGCGGCCGGAGCTGGAGACACGGCGGCGGTCGTCACGCGGGCGGCCTACTTCCGGACGATTTTCAGGTTCGGCACCGACGCCTCGGTGAGCCCGGCCGCTTCGAGCAGCGGTTCGACGACGCTATCGGGCACCTTGAGTCGCGCGAGCAGGCTGCGGGCCTCGCTCTCGGGAATCTGGACGACGGAGAGATTGCGGCCCTTCAGGGAGGCGAGGTCATCCGACGGCGGAAACAGCCACTTGAGGCTTTCGAGCCGGATCGCCTCGAGTTCACCCTCGGGGAACAGGCCGGGATCGGTCTGAAACAGCGCCGTATGCTCTTCCGGCCGGTAGTAGGATTTCCAGGCGGCGGGCGAGAAGTTCACATACCCCCACTCCCGCTCGGCGAGGCGGCTGATCGGCTTTCCCGAATGGCTGGCGATGTCGTCGAACTCGCCGTCGATCCGGCGGCGGAACTCGGCGAGGTGGTTCGAAATGCGCTGGCGGACGTCGATCTGCTCCAGATGGCCGTTGTCGTTGAACCGGGGCGCAAACGAAGCGATGCCGAGCATCCGGGCCGTGCGTTCGATATAGAGAACGAGGTCCCGGTTGTCGCTGCGGACCACGAACGGGGCGTCGGAACTGGCCCGGACGATCCGGGGCAGATACCGGTGGAACAGAACCACGGGGTCCGGCGTGGGTTTCCTCGAAGTTCCCCGTCCGAACCGGACGGCCCGGACCGCCGACCAGGCCCCGAGGCCAAGGGTCAGGATCACGACGGCGTAAACAGCAAGCGAAGCGATTTCCATGCGGCTTCATTGTCGGACTTCCGCCGGGGGAAGGCAACCGGGTTACGCGCCCATGAGCCCTTCGTCGAGAAAGCTGAAATACTTCGGGCCCGCCACAATCAGATGATCCAGTACGCGGACCGAGAGGGTTTTTCCGGCGGCGACAGCGTCCGAGGTGAAGCGGCGGTCGGCCGACGACGGCGCCGGATCTCCGGAGGGGTGGCTGTGCGAAAGAATGAGCGCGGCGGCCCCTTCGCGCACGGCGTCCCGGAACAGGGATGCAGGCTCAAGAGCGACGGAATCGATATCGCCCGTCGTGCAGTGCACGGCGCGGAGCAGGCGGTTCTTCGTGTCGAGGAGCAGCGTGACGATTTCTTCCCGCGAGGGATCCCGGAAATGCTCGCGCAGGACCCGGAAGGCGGTATCGCTGTTCGACACCTGCGGGCGCTCTTCGAGCTGCGACCGTTCGAGCCGCGGCGCGAGCGCGAGCGCCGCGAGCACGGCGGCAGCCTTGGCGGGCCCAAGACCCGCGAGCCGGGCGAGGTCCGCCGCCGAGAGCCGTGCGATCTGCGCGAGCCCGCCCGACTTTTCGAGCAGCGAGCGCGCCTGTTCCATGGCGTTCTGCCGCGTGTCGCCGGTACGGATCAGGATGGCGAGGAGTTCGGAGTCCGAGAGGGACTGGGCCCCGCACCTGAGGAGCCGTTCCCTCGGGCGGTCGTCTTCGGGCCAGTCCCGGATCGCCGGACGCCGCAGGCGGCCGTCAGATTTGATCCCAGCCGCCTTCGTCACGTCCAGATCGGCTTCCGGCGGACCTGCCGGTCCCGCCTGGTGCGTTTCCATTACGTCAGGAGGCGGCGGCTCCGCCGGAGTCCGGTGGCGGCGTGGCCGCTCCCGGACGAGAAGCTCCTCCAGCCACTCCACGGGCTGGCTTCGGGACGGTACCCGCTCACCCCGGAGCGGCAGCACCGCCGCCTCCCGGCATTCCATCGGTACGGGTTCGTTCTGCCTGAACCTGCGGGCCATGACTTCGCCGCCCTCCTGCTTCCAGCAGCATGAAGAGCAACCCCCGGGCCGAGAGGCCCGGCACTAACACCCTGATTTCATAGGAATTTCCGCAGCGGTTTGTCAGGAATAGCCTGCGGCGTACGGATTTCGTACGGAAATAATTGCGCTCCCCGCCGCAGGCTCAATCGCCCGGCATGCGGTTCACGATCTCGGCGGGGACCGGAAGTTCAAGCTCGCGGGCGCGTTTCTGCCAGTGGAGATGGGCCTCGCGTTCCAGTTCGATGATCCGGGAACGGACTTTTTCCACCAGCTCATCGACCTGATCCACCCGGTAGCCGTCCGTGGGGATCGGATCGCCGCAGTTCACGACAATGTGCCCGCGGTGCGCCCGCACCTTGAAACCATGGCCGTACATCTGGCCCGAACCGGCGATTCCCACCGGCAGGATCGGGACCCCGCCCTGGATCGCCATAATGAAGCCGCCCTTCTTGAAGGGGAGCATCTTGCCGTCCAGCGAGCGGGTGCCCTCGGGGAATACGACGATGTTCTCGCCGCCCTTGATCCGGCGGATCACTTCCTCGGACGACTGCTGGGCCGATTCCTTGTCGCCGCGCTTCACAAAAATGAAGTTCAGCGCCCAGAACGCCTGCCCGAGGAACGGCACGTAGAGGAGTTCCTGCTTCACGAGGAAGCGGAACGTCACCGGCTTCAGCTGGAGCAGCATGGCCGGACCGTCCAGGTGCGAGCGGTGGTTCGCCATGATGATGTAGGGGGAGAGCTTCTCCGGCCGCCGGCCCATGAACTCCTGCGTCGTGTTCGCCGCCCAGAAGTTCGACTCGCAGTAGCCGTAGGTCGGGTAGTTGCCGTAGTGATGTGGGTCGTCTTTCAGCCCGAGCTTGTCCAGCGTGCCGAAGGCGATGGAATAGATTCCCATCACGGGCGTCATCACGGCCAGCTCTCCGTAGAGCATGACCGTGCGATGCCACTTGCGAAACTCGTCGAGGGGATCGGACAAGGGGGCGAAGACCTCCGGGAGCGCATGTTTGAGCCGGAGGCCGCCGGTGTCAATCGGCGGCCGCGGGGTTCACAGGACCTTCACCGGCGGGAATCTCCGGCCACGGGACATCCCTCGCCTGACCGGCCGGCGACCGGTCAGATACAAGCTGGACGGAAAGAAGGGGATTTGTTCCATGAAAAAGTTCAGGAAGCCGATGCTCCATGTGATGGCGGGGCTGTACATCTTCGCCGGGGTGATGCACTTCGTCGTGCCGGAGTTCTATGCGCAGATCATCCCGGACTATCTGGAGCCCCTCGGGCCGGTGATGCTGGTATACCTGTCGGGCGTGGCGGAAATCGCCTGCGGCGTGGGTCTGCTCATTCCCAAAACCCGTAAGCTCGCCGCCTGGGCGACCATCGCCCTGCTCGTCGCCGTGTTCCCGGCGAATCTCTATATGGCGACCGCCAACGTGCAGATCGAGGGCCTGCCCTCCTGGATGTCGCAGCCCGGCCCCATCGGCCGCTGGATGCGGCTCCCGTTCCAGATCGTCTTCATCTGGTGGGCGTGGCTTTATACGAAGGACGCCCCCGAAACCGGCGAAACCGCAGCCGTGTAAATCAGCCGCGTTGACACCGGTTCCGCCGGTATGCTTGAACATGCGGCGGCGCGGCTCTTTCTGTTCAGCCGCGCCGTTTTCTTCCTGCCCCCGTGCTGGAACTGGTAGACAGGGCGGTCTCAAAAACCGCTGGCTTCACGGCCGTGACGGTTCGATTCCGTCCGGGGGCACCACGGAACTTACCCTCCCCCGCTCCGCTATAAGGATGGTCCGTGAGCCCGGTCATATCCGGAAATCCGTAGTTCGTACATAATACAAGAACCGGAACCCTCCGGGACTGGACGGGACGATGCGGAAAGCGGGCAGCATTTTCGTAACGATGGCGGCCGCCGCGCTGACGCCGGGGGTTCTGCGGGCGGCTGATCCCGGCTGGCTTCCGCCTGCCTGCACAGCAGAACGTTTTTCGCCCGAAGGGAGCCCGCCGCTCCCTGTCTCCAGTACGAACCGGCCACCCCGGATCTCCGGTATACCACCGGTGAAAGTCCGTGCCGGGCAGGATTATGTGTTCCTGCCCTCCGTCACCGATGCGGACAACGACCGGCTCCAGTTTTTCATCGCCAACCAGCCTGCCTGGCTCGAGTTCAACCGCGAGTGGGGTACGCTCTCCGGCATTCCCGATGAAGACGATGCAGGCGTGTATCCGAACGTCTCGGTCTCCGTCACCGACGGGCGCTCGGCGCCGGTCTCGCTCCCGCCGTTCACGATTACCGTCACCGGGACTTCCGGAGCTCTCCCCGCGGCGGCGCGGAAGGACCGGGTTCTGGAGCCCCTCTACAACGGCGTTCCGCTCGGGTCCTGGGTGCGCACGCTCGAAACGGGGTCGCTGCCCGAAAAACGGCGGGCGCTCCAGGTGGTGACGGCACTGGGCCCCGAAGCCGCGCCCGCCGCACCCGCACTGATCCGGATCGTCTCGAACCCGTTCGAGAACGCCCTGCTCCGCTCCGGGGCCGCCCTCGCCCTCGGCCGCCTGGGGGCTCCGGGCCGGGAAGCGGTCCCCGCGCTCATCCGGTATCTGCTCGACGGAAGTCCGCTTGCCGTCGAGGCCGCCACGGAAGCTCTCGGCCACCTCGGCGAACCGGCCGCCGTGCCGTTTCTGGCGAACGTCCTCGACCGGCCCGAATCGCAGCTCAGGCGCAAGGCCGCCGACGCGCTCGGCGCCATCGGCCCCGGCGCGTTCGAGGCGGTGCCCTCCCTCATCCGCTCGCTCAAGGCCGGTAACGAGACGGCCGCCGAGGCGCTCGGCCGCATCGGCGAGCCGGGTTCGGTGCCATCCCTGATCGACGCCCTCTCCGACTGGCGTGTGGCGTTCGGAGCGGTGTCGGCGCTCGGTGCGATCGGACCCGAACATCCGGGCATCCTGCCCGCGCTCGTCCGGACGGTGAGCCTGCCGCAGGCACCCGAAGCCGTCAGGGTGCGCGCCGCGGAAGTCCTCGGCTCGTTCGGCCAGAAAGCAAAGGACGCGGTGCCCGCGCTCGTCTCGCTTCTCAAGGGCCCTCACTCCGCCGCCATCCGGAGCGCCGCCGCCCAGGCCCTCATGAGCATTTCGACGGAGAAGGAAAGCGGGCTGCCGATCCTCGTCTGGGCGCTCGGCGAGTCGCCCGACCCGAACGTCCGGCGCTGGGCGGCGGAAATGATCGGCCGGCTCGGTCCTGCGGCGTTCGACGCCGTGCCGGCTCTCGTGAAGGCACTCGAGGACCCTGATCCTGCCGTGCGGCAGGAGGCGGAGAAGTCGATCCGGCGGCTTCAGGGGAAACTCGCCGGGGGCCCCGGTACCGCCCGGAACAACCAGGTCGCCCGGGCGAAGGAACCCTGAAAACGCGGCGGCCCGGCAGATCGGGTCAGCCGGGCCGGTTTCCGGTGCAGGGACGGCGTGCGTTTCAGGCCGTGAGCGCAGCCTTGCGCACCTGGAGGCGGACCATCGGGAACGCCCGCGAAGTTTCGCTTTCGCTCACCGCCATCCGTACGGCGCGGGGGAGATTCTCCACGCGAAAAGAGCGGCGGGCGATGAACTCGCTCACGTCGGTACGGTTCACCATCACGTCAATACCCCGGTGAGCCTCGGCGTGCGGATTCCCGGACGTGACGTCGTCCGTGATCAGATAGGTGAACGGAATCTGGATCGACAGCGGGAACGGACGGAGCCGCCGGCACAGGTCGCGGCCCGGAAGACCCGGGAGGCGGTCTTCGGCGATCACCATGTCGGCCGACTTCGTGCGGGCGAGCTCGAGGGCTTCGGTCCCGTTGTAGGCGATGTGGATCTCGTGGTTTTCCAGCATGAGGCTGCGGATCAGCTCCCGGCGAAGGGCGAAGTTTCCGCTGGCGACCACAACTCGAAGGCGTCTCATGTTCCCTGTGTCCTTTCCCCTGGCTGGCTTCCTCTGCCGGCTGCCGGGGTGCGTCCGTCAAAAATCTCCGGACTGCACCAGACCTGTTACAAGGGCTGTGCCATGGACGAGAGACCACCTAACTGATTGTTTTTATTGAGATTCAGGATAACCCGAAGTTCCGGACTCGCGGGTTATTTCCCACCCCGTGCTGGGGAGGAGGGGTCACGGGGGACCTCAGTTCGGCGAGCTGCGGACGTCGCGGGTACGGTCGGACATCTGCTCGCGGGAACCGCCCTGGAGGGGGTCGGGGGCGCCACCGGCCGCCTCGTCGATTTTTCCGCCCTTTTCGGCGAGGCGGAGGACGAAGTTCACCACCTCGTCGGAGGTCCAGTCCACGGGACCGAAAATCTTCTTGGCGATGTTGCCGTCCAGATCGATCACATAGGTCTCGGGATAGCGGAACGTGCCGAACTGCTTGGCGATGCGCGCATCGTCGTCCCAGATGACCGGCATGGTGATCTTGAGCCGTTCGGTGAACTCGCGGGCCACCGCCTCGCGGGTATCCTGGTTGACGGCGACAAGCTCGACGCCGCTCGCCTTGGTCTTTTGGTACAGCTTCTCAAGGTCGGGCATCTCCTTGATGCAGGGGTCGCACCAGGAGGCCCAGAAATTGAGGATGATGACCCGCTTCCCCTTCTCGGCGGCGAGGGAGAACGGCTCGCCCGTGAGGAACCTGCCTTCGAACACGGGTGCCGGTTGGCCCACTTCGGGGAACCGCGTTCCGGTCGATTTCGGAAACCGCACGAACGTCACTGCCAGCGCCAGCACGGCGATGGCGAGCACGACGAGGAACCCCCTGATCGACGGTTCCTCGGGCCTGGGTATGGACGGGTCGTTTTCCACCGGAGCGGACTCCTTCAGGGCTTTCACGAGCGCCTCCCGGTCCAGCCGGTAGCGGGAGATTTCCCGCTCTCCGAGCCGGATCACCGGGATGTGCAACCCGTATTCCTCTATTAACTCCGGAACTGCGGCAATATCCACCGTCTCGATCCCGAAGGGGACATCCCGCCGCACACGCTCCAGATCCCGGAGCGCGTCGTCACAGAGGGTACAGCCCTCCTTCGTGTACAGCCGGACGACGGGGAGCGGACCGGATTTTGGGGCGGGGGCCTTCGGCATGAAGGGTGTGTAGCAGGCGGAGGGAGCGGAGAGGAAAGGGCCGGGCCCTATCAAATAGCATCAATCAAGAACTGTAACTTTTGCCCAATATTGCGTAAGCGACCCTCTTAAATACGGTATAGGATTGCCTTCGATTCGGATCCGTGTTCCATTAGGAACCACACCAAGAGCCTCAATTCCTCGAAAGTAACTTGGCCCTGCCTCCGGCTGTTCTTTCCTTAAAACCATGTTCCCATTGACGCTGAACTCTTGCCCTGTGAATGCAGTTGGAAGCGTAGTGGCGCCAGCGTTATTACCTGTAATTTTCAACGTGCTCCAGCTCCCACTGGAATAGTTACCTATCCAAATGTAACCCGTTTGTCCTTTAAGAAGAGTGCTCTTAGTCGGCGATGCCTGAACAACCAGAGCAGCAAAGTTTTGCTGAACCTCTGCCGTCTTATCATTCGCGACGAAGTTCAAACCCGCTGCTAACGCTGCCGCTTCCGTAACATCAGTAGCGGCCTGCGCTATCAGCTCCCCCGTACGCAATTCCTTACTGGCTTTGCGCAAAACGATCAGATTCAACGCAACTCGATCTAACTGTGGACCACACTGTTCGGGAGACTTTGCGCAAATTGTCTGAGTCGCCAACATAATTGTCAGACGATCCAGAGTGTCTACGAAATAGGTCTCATACTTATCATTATTGATCACATTGTTCCCTCTGGCCTCACAGAGTCTAAAGAGTGCAACATGTCCAAACTGTAAAATATCAGAAACTGTATAGATTTGCGCCAGCGTTTCCTGATTCTTATACTCGATCTCTACCTTCCCTACCGGTGCCTGTGGAAAGGTTGTAGCCAAACTAAGCGAACGGTTGTCTTGCATTGCTGCGGGACCAACTGCTTCAATACAACCATATTGCTTCGATGTCCCCGTTAACCCCCAATTATCAGATCTTTCCGACCAGACTACCTGATATCGATGTTCATTATTGATTTTGTCCGAAGAAATAGATGGTGCTTGGCTTGCGCAAGCACCGAGCAGGAACGCTGCGCATATCGTCAGCAGCCCACTGACATTATGCGGATACCCGAAATACTCATTATCAAGAGAAGTCGAATTCGAAATCAGTCTCATATCTCCACCTTTAAAACTCTTCGTCTCATCCACCCGCAATGAAGTATGAACAAAGATTGAGCGTATCAGTTTTTTGCGGAATTTCAATATAATTTTAACTATACCTATAGTCCCTCCTCTCCCTTCCCCTCTCCCCCCTCCTGTGATACCCACTGACTTCCACGTCAGTTGGGCCCGGAACCCCGCGCGGGGCCTTGGGCCGGAGGGCATCCGTCATGGCAGCAGCAGCATCCGCAAAGGCCGGGTCAGCGGCGAAGGCGCCGAGGAAATCTCCCGCGAAGAAGCCGGGCGTCAAACACTACGACGCCATCGTGATCGGCACCGGCATGGGCGGCGCGGCGTGCGGTGCGATTCTGGCCAGGCACGGTTTCAAAACGCTGATCCTCGAAAAGAATCCCCGCATCGGCGGCTCGTGCTCCTGGTACGAGAAGGACGGGTTCAAGATCGACATGGGCACGCACATGTTCATCCGGGGGAACAACGGCCCGTTCGGCACCTGCACGAAGCGGCTCGGCATGGGGACGCCCATCGAGTTCCGCCGCACGCGCGACATCGCCTGGGTGCGCGGCTTCAACATCGACTCGCGGATGCCCTCCGACTACCGGCGCATGCCGTATTTTCTCGCGCAGGTGTTCGTGCAGTCGGGCCTGCCGGTGACGGCGCTCCCGGCGGTCATCACCATGTTCCGCGACATCCTGAAGATGACGGAATCCGAAATCGAGGCCTGGGACAACCGGACCATCGACGAGTTCATGTCCGTCTACACGAAAGACCCGTTCGTCCACTCGCTCGTGGGCTTCATGATGGGCCTCTACTTCATCCTGCCCACCTGGCAGGCGTCGGCCGGCGAATCGATCTGGAACCTCCAGAAGTTCATCCACGAGAACAGCCTGGGCTACCCAAAGGGCGGCTCCATGGCGATCCCGCAGGCGTTCCTCACCGGGGCGGAGAAATACGGCGCCGAAGTGCTGACGATGGCGGGCGTCGAGAAGATCATCGTCGAGAACGGCCGCGCCGTGGGCGTCGTCGCGCGCGGGAACCGGGAGTTCCGCGCGCCGGTCATCGTCTCATCGTCGTCGCTGCAGGACACCATGTTCCGCATGATCGGGAAGGACTATTTCCCGGATGCCTATGTGAAGAAGATCGGCGCCATCAAGGGAAGTTACATCGCCGTGCAGGCGAAGGTGGGCCTGAAGAAAAAAGTGACGAGCGTGGGCTGCATCTGCGGCGGCTACCCCCGCAAGATCCCGCGCGAGCAGATGAACGCCCAGACGATGAAGGAGACGTTCAAGCTGCTGGAAACCGGCAAGGTCGCCGAGTTCACGCCGATCTACTGCCCGATCCCGTCCAACTTCGACTCCGAGCTGGCGCCTCCGGGGATGCAGCTTCTCACCGCCTGCGCCGTCGCCCCGACGACGGACGTGGAGCTCCAGGACAGCTCGAAGGTCTGGATCGACAGCATGCTAACGGCGCTCTATGACCTCGTGCCGAACGCGAAAGAGAATATCCTGTTCGAGGACACCTTCTCCGTGCAGGCGATCGCCGGATGGATCGGCAAGTCCTCGGGTGCCGCCGTCACGACGGGTCAGACACCGGATCAGGTGGGCAAAAACCGCCCCGGCCACCGGACCCCGATCCCCGGTCTTTACATGTGCGGCGACGGCGCCGGAGGCCGCGGCGTCGGCACCGAACTCGCCTGCCAGTCGGGCATGGACTGCGCCGACCTCATCGACCGTGACCGGCGCGATTTTGTGATCTGAGAGAGCATTCTCACGCCGACAGCACGAGCCCCAGTTCCTCGGGAGTCGACTTGGGCCTGGGGCCCTGCACCGGGTGAAGCTCGTCGAAGCCGCGGATCTTCAGGTGATCCACGACCATCATGAGATGGCGCCGGTCGAACTCCGACGGCGACCTGAGCCCGCAGGCCCGGGCGATCTCCAGCATGTCCTTGATGACCGCCTTCTGGTAGCGCGTCACGCGGGGAGCCTTGTTCTCCGGGTCGAGGCCCGCCTGGAGCCAGGCGTTGTGCGTGGCGACGCCCGCCGGGCAGGTGTTGTGCGCGCAGCGGAGCGCGTGAATGCAGCCGATGGAGAGCATGAAACCGCGTGCGCTCTGGGCCATGTCGGCCCCGAGAGCGAGCGCGATGGCGAGTTCCGCGCCGGTGAAGATCTTGGCCGAGGCGATGAGGCGTACCCGGTCCCGGATACCGTGCGAACGGAGCGTGTCGTCCACGAGGATCAGCGCCTCCTGCAGCGGATAACCCACCCGGTCGCTGAAGCTGAGCGGCGCGGCGCCCGTGCCGCCCTCCTTGCCGTCCACGGTGATGAAATCCGGGCAGAGGTTGGTCTCCTTGATGGCGCGGGCGAGGTCGAGCACGTACTGGGGGTCGCCGACGCAGAACTTGATACCGACGGGCTTGCCGCTTTCTTCCTGAAGCAGATGCAGGAAGCGCAGCATCCCCCGGATGTCGGTCCATTCGTTGTGCGCGGGCGGCGAGATGCAGTCCCGGTTCCGGGGGACGTTCCGGATGCGGGCGATCTCCTCGGTGATCTTGCCCTGCGGCAGCACGCCGCCCTTGCCGGGCTTCGCCCCCTGCGAGAGCTTGATCTCGATCATCTTCACCTCGGGCCGCGAGGCGTTCTCCTTGAACCGCTCGACGTAGAAGTTACCCTCCTCCGTCCGGCAGCCGAACTTGCCTGTGCCGATCTGCCAGCAGAGGTCGGCTCCGCCCTGAAGGTGATAGGGCGAGATCCCGCCCTCGCCCGTGTTGTGGTAGAAATGCCCTTCCTTCGCGCCCATGGAGAGCGCAAGGATGGCGTTCCGGCCGAGGGCGCCGTAGCTCATGGCGGAGATGTTGAACCGCTGGGCCGCGTAAGGGTGGCGGCGTCCGGGACCGATCAGCACGCGGTCAGCATGCAGCGCCTCCTGCCCCGGAAAGGCGCTGTGGCGGAACAGGATCATGCCGGGCTCGCGGACGTTCAGCTTGGTGCCGAACGGGTTGCTCGAATCGACGCCCTTGGCCGAACGATAGACCCAGTTACGGACATATCGAGAGATCGGGCGGTCGCCCGTGTCGTCCGAGAAGAAATACTGGCGCAGTTCGGGGCCGATGGACTCCAGGATGTAACGCATCGATCCGATGACCGGGAAGTTGTGCCGGATCGCATGCTCCTTCTGGAAGAATATGTCGTGAATGGCCCAGAAAATAAAAACGACGAGCGCGAACGCCAGCGGAATGGCGACGGCTCCGATGAAGCTCGTCACGATGCTCATCAGGTCCATAATCTGCTGTTTCGGAACGAACTCCATGCAAACGTACTCCCTGTGGACGGACGGAATTCCGATGGCCCGACGATAGCGCGCCGCCGGGCCGGGAGCGAGTGCCGGACGGTATCCCCGGGCCGCTTTCAGGCCCGAGGACGGGGTTTCCGATTTGCGTTCCCCTGGTTTGTGTCGGATACTGGCGGCGTTCCCGGAAGGATTTATGTCTGAGAGCAGCGGAAAAACGGTCCTGATCGTCGACGATCACACGTTCGTCAAGGCGTTCTACAAGATGGCCCTGAAGCCCTACGCCCTGAACCTCGTCTTTGCCTACGACGGACTCGAGGCTGTGGAAAAAGCCCGCCAGTCAACGCCCGACCTGATCCTCATGGACATCAACCTGCCGCGTATGGACGGGGTGAGCGCCGCCAAAATGATCCGTGCCGAACCTTCGCTGAAGGGCGTCCCTATTCTCGCCGTCTCGGCGCGAAACCCGGACGAATACAACGGCAAGGAGGCGGGGTTTTCCCAGTGCCTCAAGAAGCCGATCACGGTCGAGCAGCTCCGTGACGCGATCACGGGCTACCTCGATCTCGAATGAAGACCCTGTCTAGGCCTGTTTTTCCAGCGTGAAGTAGAGCAGTTCGATGACGCGTCCGGCGATGCGGTAGTTCATCCGGGCGAGATAGAGGCCGTCCGCGTCGCGCTTCACCTCGCCCGTGATCCGGCGGGCGATCCGGGGATTGCGTTCCACGTCGTAATCAAGCTGGAACACATCGCCGGAGCCGTCCAGCGCGGGCGCGATCAGTGTGTCGAAGGTAACGAGGTCGATACCGTCCCGGTCGCGGAGCCAGTAGTTGGCGCCCTGGCCCTTCTCGAACCTCTTGCCCCGCCACGGCATGAGCTCGCCCTGGAGGAGATCGCGAACCGGTCCGCTCAGGATCTCGGGCACGAGATCCAGGCCGGCGGTCGTGAGCAGACGCCCATGATAGGCGCCGTCCAGTTCGTCCGCCGCGGGAGCGGGCAGCGTTCCGAACAAATCTTTCAGGCCGTGCTGGTCGAGATTGATCAGCTCACTCACCGTGAGCGGCGGGGGCGGCAGGCCCGACAGGTTGGCTTTCATGTTCTCTTTCCCACCTTCGGGGACGGGACCGGCGGCTCCGGATCATCCTCGTCCCTGCTTCCGTGATAGTAGACAAAAGACCGGACCGCGTCACGCAGGGCAGGGTCGGAAATCCGGGCGGCTTTCGCCTCGACCTCCGGCGGAAGCACACCCTCGGGGGGGACCGGGAACGAACGCGCCCGCCGCACGGGCTTTTCGTCGAGTTCGCTCCAGCGCACGGTGCGGACCTTCAGGCCCGTGAGCGAGGGATACCCCTGCTCCTGAAGCTTCTTCAGGATCGTCTGGTCGAGCCCCCGGGTCTCCTGCGCCCAGGCATCGGTGCGGGCCGAGAGGTGCAACACGCCGTCCTTCGAGAAGGCCGGCCGGACGTTCCGTGCGAACATGGGCCCCACGATCGCCTGCCACCGGCGGCGCAATTCCAGATCGGCGGCATGGGCTCCGTGCCCGGCCCGTTCCATCCAGCCCGGCATGAGTTCACCCGCCAGACGCGGCATTTTCTTAGGCTTGCCCTGCATGACTGGAACGTGGGCGATCCTGGTACAGGGAGCAAACGGGAGCATCGGTGGTGGGTCAGTTTGACTGCGGGAACCAGTCATCCTGAGGCGACGCCGAA
>Ga0268299_1003008_pt1 | contig 17140 bp, 15 predicted proteins | sample NOBtaG_FD_193484 | JGI IMG/M metagenome (GOLD analysis project Ga0268299, IMG submission 193484) | Activated sludge microbial communities from bioreactor in Nijmegen, Gelderland, Netherland - NOB reactor | ecosystem: Engineered > Bioreactor > Aerobic > Activated sludge | place: Netherlands...
CCACCTCCGTCGCGGCATTGCGCAGCGCGCGCTGCGCGAGGATCGCACTGTCGGCGTACAGCTCGATGATCTCGACCTCGGTCACCATGCGCCGCTGGCCGGCGCCCATGGGCGCGTGCATTGCCTTGGCCAGTTCCTGATTGGCCTGGCCGATTCCGCGCAACAGCGCGCTGACCGAACTCTGCACCGTGATGTTGGCGGTCGAGTTGGCGCCGATGAGCAGCACGCTCAGGCCGATGGCGCGTGCGCGCTCGCCCTGGTCGTCGAGCTGGGTCACATAGGCCAGCACACCCTGGCGCACGGTGTTGGCAAGCGTCGCGGGGGTCAGCTCGCCCATGCTGCCCAACCCGACGACGATCGCCCCGCGCGGCACGTCGAGCGCCTGCTGGATCGCATTGGGCGGGCGCAGCACGACGAGGTTCGTGCCCAGCCCGCCGGGATACAGTCCCAGATCGTAGCGCTGCGCGAGCGCGCCGCCCAGACGCCGGTCCAGATAGGCTTCGGCGCCGCTGATGGTGTCCCCGTCATAGTGCCCGGCCATCACCGGGTGTCGCGCATGACGCAGATCGGCATGCACCACCGACACCTGCAGCTGCGACTGTTCACGTTGCCGGCGACGCCGGTTGCTGCGTCCGCCCATCAGCCCCGCGAGCAGTTCCTCCTGGGTCGGATAGAGCACCGGCTGATCGAGCAGCGGCACCTCGCCGAGCACGCCGCGCACCCCGCCCGGTGGTGTGGCGGGCAGCAGCGTGGTGCGCCCTTGCGCCAACAACTGCCCGATGGCGGGGAAGGCCGGCGCGTGATTGGCGAGATCGCCATGCTCGGCTGGGGCGTACCAGGTTGCCACGCCCGGCAGTCTGCCGTTGTCATGGGTGACCTTGCCGTCGCCCTTGTCGGTGGTCAGCATGCGCAGGCGGCCGCGTTCGTCGGTGCGCAGCCCGCACGCGGTGCTCTGCGCGCTGCCTGCCACGTACAGCACGCACTGGGCATGCGGAATATCCACCGGCAGCTGCGCCAGCGCCTTTCGCGCATCGGTGAGCAAGCTCGCCGGCGGCACCGCGCCCAGGTTGCCGTTGCCCTCGCGCAGTTCCTTCCACAGGGAATCGACGAACCAGTCGCGCTCGGTATCGCCCGCCTGCGGCAGCAGTTCCAATGCGCCCCGGAAGCACCCGACGATGTCGATCACGCCCTGGCAGCCGCGGAACTGGTCGAGCAGGGCCAGCATGCGAACGGTCTTCTCCACGCCGAGCAGCGTGGCGACCATCGAGTGCGAGCCGCGGTTGGGCGTGCCCAGCATGACCACGCGCGCACCCTCGCGTGCACACAGCTCCTCCCACAGTTGCGGGTACTGCGCGATGAGCGAACGCACCACCAGACCGCCCATGCTGTGGGCGACGAAGCGCACCGGCTGCCCGGAGCGCGCGAGCGCCTTCTTCACCTCCACCGCGAGGAGCGCGGCAGCATCGCGGATCGAGCGCCGCCAGTCGTAGGCAAACGGAATCACCTCGTGCGTGTCGCTGAGGTAGCGGCACAGCTCGCCATAGAAATCCTCGATCAGACCCACCGGTCTGACCTCCCCGTCATCGGCGTCGCGGATGCGACCCAGGCCGCCGATGGCCAGATCCACGTAATCGAGCCAGATCACGTTGCCGCGTCGCTCGAGCTTCGAGCCCATGATGCCCGGCAGCACGAACACCACCGGTTGTGCCGCGCCGCTGCGCTTTTGAATTGCGCGCAACGTCGGCACGATGTCGCTGACCGGCCGGTCGAGCAGGGAGAACGCGGCGGGCAGCGCGGCATCCTCGCGTGCGAGCACCCAGGCGACGATCGCGTTGCGCGTGCTCTCGTTGGAGAAGTAGTTGAAGTGCGTGACGCGGCTGCCCTGCTCGAAGACGTACCAGACGCGATCGCGTGTGGCGCCGTAGAACATCGAGTCGGTGTTCACCACCAGATCGTTGTCCTGCCCTTCGTAGATGAAGCGGTCGGACACGAACACGCCCATCCGCTTGAGCCAGCCGCCCCCTTCGATGTCGCCGGCGATCACTCCCAGCCGGTCGGCGGCCTTGGCCGTGGTGTTGAGCAAGGCGATCAGCGGCGATTCGGGAACCATCGCCTCGATGCCCGGCACCAATGTCGGTTCCATGCGCCGCTTGACCACCTCGAGGGTGACGCGCTTGATCACCTGGTAGACGATCGAGGTGCCAAGCCCGGGAATCAGGCCGATCAGGTTGGTGAGGATGGAGAGGAAATCGTCGATGTTCTCGGAGGCGAGCAGGGTGCCGCGTGCCGGTGCCGCCGCGCGCGCGTAGTTCAGCACGCGCGGCTTCTTCGCCGCGATGAGCTTGGCCAGTCGCTGCAGCTGTGCCTGGTCGTAGGCGGCGGCGTCGTCGTGTCCGCCGGCCTTGCGTTGCGCGACGAAGCGATCGATCTGCGTCGCATCCAGTCCAGTCAGGCACAGCAGATCGCCGACGAGACCGCCGCGCGAATGCGTGACCAGGCACACCTGCGCGCCTTGGGGCAGCAGCTCCAGCAGGTCGATGGCATTGTCCACCGGACTGTCGCTCATCGTGCGGTGCTCGAAGGCGTAGATGTGCGCTCCGAACTGCGCGCGCAGCGCCCGCCAGTGCATGCGTGCCGCCGGCTCGGCGAACGCGCCGAAACTGCCGGTGGTGCGGCTGCCCGTGCCGTGGATGAACACCAGCAGCGGCGTGCCCGCGGGCAACTCGCCGGCGGCCACCGCTGCCGCCTGCTCCAGATCGGCCGGTCCGTCGCCCTGCGTTCCCGCCCAGCGGTACAGTCCCGGCGCCGGCGTGAGCCGCTTCTCGATCACGTGCATGAGAACCTTGGCAGCTGCCCAGCTGCCAAGGCGTTCGAGCTTGCCCTGGCCCAGGTTGCGGATGCGCTCCGGCCAGTTGCGCGGGTCCTTCATCTCCTCGGTGAGCCGGTCCGGTTTCAGGCGCAGGATGCGCAGGCCGGTGCCGACCCACTCCTTGATGCCGCGCTCGGCATGGCTGGGCTGGGGGACCGAGGAGAAACTGACGTGCTCACCCTGTGCCGCATCCGGGTCGAGCGCGCGCACGCGTTCTTCGTAGTGCGCCGCCGAGGTCCACAGGGTGAAGCCGTCCTCGACCTGGATCTCGAGGATGTCGTCGTCGTTCACCTCGGCCGGTGCGGGCGCGCCGCTCGCGGCGCTGCGTGCCGCCGGACTGAGGTTGAACGCATGCACCACTTCGACGCCCTCGAGCAGTTCGCTCACAGGGGCGGGGGGCGCGCCCGCGGCGGAGCGCTCTGCCGTGGCGAAAGACGCAACCGGCTCTGGACGGCCGGAGACCAGCAGCTTGACGGCCATGGCGGGCCCTCCTGAATTGAGCCGGGTTCTCAGGCCAAGGGTGCGAGGAACGGCTGGTCGAACGCCGCGCGCTTTCCTTCCAGTTGCGGCACCTGATCGAACTTGCCGCGCTTGAGGCGCTGCAGCACCTTGGCATGCAGGTCGCGGTAGCTGATCTCGCCCTTGGCTTCGCGCAAGGTCGCGACCAGGTTGTAGGTGAGCGCGCCGTTGAAGCTGTTGCCGAGGTAGGCGTCCGCCGAAGTCTGGGTGGCGCGGCAACCGCTGATCAGCACTTCGGGGATGTCGGCGACGACCACGTCGCTGCGCCGGCGCCGGGCGGGCGTGGCGCGATGCACGGTGCCGCGCACCTTGCCGCGCAGCTTGCGTCCCGATTCGGCGGCCACCAGGTCCCAGGGGCTGGGCAGGTAGCGCGCGATGACCGGCGCATCCGGCGGAGCCACCTGGCGGGTGGCGGTGCCCGAATGACAGCAATCGAAGATGCAGGTGAGGTGCACGCCTCGCTTGAGCTTGTCGAAACTGGCGCGCAGCCAGTCGTCGGTGAGCGGCGAGCGCCAGTCGAGGTCGTGTGGGCAGAGGATCTCGTCGCGATGGTCGGCTTCGTCACCGTCCTTGTCCGGCACGTTCGAGCCGTGTCCGGAGAAGTGGAACAGGGCGACGTCACCCTTGGACGAGCCAGAGATCATCTGCCGCACGGCGGTCTGGATGTTGCGTTTGGTCGCCTTGTCGTCGAGCAGGATGACCAGGTCGCGCGGGCGGAAGCCGCAGAGTTCGACCAGCGTCTTCTGCATGTTGCGCACGTCGTTCACGCAGCCGCGCAGGTCTGCGCCGGGAATGAGATAGCGATTGACGCCCACGAGGACTGCGCGCTTTGCCATGGCTTGTTCTCCCTGATTCGAATCGTGACGGACTACGCGAAGCGTTGGTGCATGCGCAAGGTATACGCGCGCGCGGACCTGCGCAAGCGTGATCCGAGTTGGCGCACCTGCTCTTCGGGTGTACTCTCCTGCGCAGCGACAGGGGAGGGAGCTATGAGTAAAGCCGTATCGACGGTTGTGATGCTCGCCGTCATGCTCGCGGGGTGCAGTACTCAACGCATGGGCGCGCAGCAGCTCGAGCGCGTTGCCAAGGACTGGTCGCTGAGCATCCGCGCCAGTCAGGTCATTCCGGTCTACCCGCTCACCGAAGACCTTCAGCCGGGCGACGTCTTTCTGGTGCAGACCCCGGTCGAAGACCAGGTCAAGGCCTACCTCGACCGCGGCTTCCTGCCCATGGAGAATCTGCTGGCGCGCCTGCCGTTGCAGGGCTACGGAGCGTTCTATGCCGGCTGGCCCGATGTGGCCGACGAGGCACCGTTGCCCCCGCGTCGCTGGCAGTTTCCGCCCGACGGCACGGCCAACTTCTCGCGCGCGCCACTGGCCGCCTTCCCGACTTACAACTTTTCGGTCACGCGCAGCGGCGGCTTGAGCATCGCGGTGCCGGTTCAGAGTCTGCCCATTGGCATGAACCTGCTCGACAGCGCGTCGGCCAATGGCACCATCACCATGAAGGATGCCTTCACCTATGCGCTGCCCGCACAGGTGATCTATCAGAAGCTCGAAGCCTGGGCCGCCGACAACCGCGCCTACCTGCGCCAGTTCGAGCCGCGCGATCGAGAGGAGAACGGCGTATCGGTACGGCAGCCGTTCTACCTGCGCGTAGTCAACCGCGTCTACCTGGTGAAGACGGTGGATGTGTCGCTGTTTAGCAACCGCGCGGCCGGCGCCACCGCATCGGCAGGTGCGCCGCGCAAGGTCGACCTGCTCGACATCGCCAATCCCACCGAGGCGAAGAAGCAGTTCGACGTCATCAATGAAATGCTGGCCGATTCCGCACCGCCGGCGGCGGCGGGCGCCGCCTTGCCCGGCGGCACGGTGCGCCTCGCCATGGCCAGCGCGCGCGCGGTGTCGCTGGTGGAGACCTTTGCGCGCCCGCTGGTGATCGGTTATCTCGCCTTCGACTACGAGATCCTGCCGGGCGGGAAGCTCAATGCACCGGTATCCACGCTGCTGCGCCTGGAGGGGCAGGGGCCTGCGACCGGCAAACCCATCGTGCAGTTCGACGACTGCGACGCGCAGTGCGAGGCGCTGGAGCGCTGGCTGGATGCCGACGATGCGCACTTCACGCGATTGAAGCAGTGGCTCGAACGCCGCGGTGTCAATCTGGAGCCGTATCAGGTGCAGTTCGGGCCGTATCCGGAACTGCGCGCGCTGATCGTCAAGGAACTCGTCGTCGGCAACTGAGGAGGATTCGAATGAGCGAGAGCGTACCGCCCCCCATGCCCGGCGTGCCGCGCAATCAGGTCCACCGCGTGGTGCAGACGATGATGCGCGATACCCAGGTGCGCTGGGTCGCCGTTGTGTTTCAGGCCGAGAACGACACGGGAGATCTGTTCACGGTCACACCATACGTGGACGATCCCACGCAGGGATCGACCTGAGGGACGGATATCCCCGTCATCCCGGCGAAGTAACCCGGATCCAGCCGTGCACACGCGTTACGTTGGTCGGCATGCGTGGGTCCCGACGTGCGCCTGGACGACACCTCTTCCGTCATCCCGGCGAAAGCCGGGATCCAGAACTTGGCCTCAGCGCTTGTACAGCCCCATGATGGTGGCCTTGGCCAGCGACTTGAAGTTGAGCTGGAAGCCGACCACGGCAGCAGAGGTGTCGGCCGTCACTTGCAACGACGGCTCGGACACCGCGAATACCGTGAACAGGTAACGGTGCGGGTGATCGCCCGCGGGCGGACATGGCCCGCCGTAGCCGGGCTTGCCGAAATCGGTGCGCACCTGCAGCGCTCCGGAAGGCAATGTGCCGGCTGCGGGATTGCCGGCATCGAGCGCCAACTCGTGCACCTGCGCGGGAATGTTCACCACCACCCAGTGCCAGAACCCGCTGCCGGTGGGTGCGTCGGGGTCGAAGCACATGAGGGCGAAGCTCTTGGTTCCGGGCGGTGCGTCGTCCCAGCGCAAGTGGGGAGAGCGGTTGCCGCCGCCGCAGCCGAAGCCGTACTCGGCAGACAGGATGTGGTCCAGCGGCAAGTAGTCGCCGTCGCGAAAGCTGGCGCTGCTGATGCGCATGTTCCAGTGCTCCTTCAGATTGTTGCGTTCATAGCGCCCGCAGGCGCGTGAGGATCGGTTCGAATTCGATGCGCAAGGCAGCGTCGGCCATCTGCTGCACGCTGTGCTCCAGATCGCCGAGCAGCGTGTCGAGTTTCCACTGGGCCGGCCCTTCGCGCTCGATGTCCGAACAGATGCGGCGCGCCTCGACCACGTCGCCGGCATCGAAGGCTGCGCCGATCAGCGTGGGGCGTAGCCACTCGTCCGCCGCGCCCAGTTCCAGCCGGCGCCGGCACGCCGCGATGACCACGCACAGCGTGCTGCGCGCGCGTTCGGAATCCCCCTCGGTATCGCGTTCACGGTACAGGCGCGGCAGGTTGCTCGACGGGTAGTAGTCGTTCAGATCGAGGATCATCCCGCGCTCGTAGTGCTCGATCGCCTTGTCGAGATAGTAGCGCCGGTCGCTGGATTCGGTTGCCTTGCGGTAGAGCTGCTTGTAGCGGCCGCCGATCAGGCCCTCGCGTTCCGGCGTCGCGCCGCGCAGGCCGATCAGTTCCTGGAGCGCCCCGATCGCAAGCTCCGGCTCTCCACTTTTAGACAGCGCGAGACAGCGCTGCTCGCGGATCTCCGGCAGGTCGAGCAGGTCGCTGGGCAGGCCGTCGATGAAGGTGAGCAGTTCGTTCCAGGGCGCCTCGGCGTCGCGCAGCAGGCGAAGCAGTCCGATCGCCACGTTGGGCAGCAGCGGAGGTTTGAGATGCTCCGCGATGAGTTCCCGCGTCTGTGGCAACCGCCTGCTCGGCGGCGTGGCACGCACCGCACGCACGCGTGCCTGAAACGCGGAGAGGTCGTCGAGCTGCTTGCGGATCGAGCGCGCACGCGACGGGTCGACCTTGTCCGGAAAGCCGGGCAGGGCCTGATGCATGGGCGACATGCCGCGCGCGAGCTTCTCGATGCCAGGGCGGATCGCGGCCTGGATCGCCGCCGCGGTGTCGGCCGTGATCGTGCCCTCGGGCAGCGGATAGCGCACCGTGCGCATCTGCGCCACGTCGAACAACTGCCGCGACCAGTCCGCCGCAAGCAGCACGCAGCCGGCCTCGCGGCAGGCGTGCCGGATGCCCACCTCGTAGTAGACGTTGCCGTTGGGCAGCGTCATGTCCGCCAGCACGACATCGGACAGGAACAGCCGCTCCAGCATCTCGTTGATGATCAGCGTGCCGCTGTCCTGGTCTGCGCGCACTGCCTCGTAGCCGAGTGAAGTGATGACCGGCACGTAGGCCCGGTCCCACAGCGCGTTGAAGTCGATCTCGGCAGGCCCCTTGGCACCGTCCACGGCGGTAGCCTTGATGCCGTAGGGCATGATCATGAAGCACACTGGCCGGGGCATGCCTCGCTCCGCCTCAGGGCTTCAGGAAATCGGCGAAGTGCTCGCGCCGGACCTTGGTTCGGGCCACCGCCTGACCCACCTTGGCGATTTCGTCCACATGCTCCACCGAGTCCATCAGCTGCACGTGCTCCGGCTTCACCGCCTGCAGGCCAAGCGCATCCAGCCCGGCGCGTGAAACCTCAGCGTCGTAGCGCAGATAGGTGAACAGCTTGGGCGACACCGGCCCGGCCGCGCCGATCAGGTTGCCGATTTCGCGGTCGATCGGATCCCCAACCAGGCACTTGCCGAAGCTACGGCAGAACATGTCCTGTCCGGCCGCGGCCGCGTTCATCAGCGCACCGGGAATGTTCGAGGCCTGATACAGCAGGTGCATCTGCGAGGGCTTGAGCTTGTCGTCCTGCCTGGCGGTCCCGCCGGTGCCGATCGACACCACCAGCATCTGCTCTTCGCCGCTCGCCCAACGCACGCCGTAGGGTTGCAGCGTCGCGGTCAGAAAGGCCAGCCATGCCGGGTTGTTGTAGGTGGTCACCCCGCCGTCGACGAATACGAAGGTGTGCCGGCCGGTGTTCACCACCTCGGGCGGAAAGAAGGTCGGCGCGGCCGTGCTGGCCCGGATCAGTTGCCACAGCGGCAACTGCAGGTTGCAGTCATCGCGTGCGCTCTGGTTGTACTTGGCGAATGGATTGTTGGTCACCGGCCAGGGCGAGTCGGTGGTGGCATTTCGCGTGACCATCATCAGCAGGCAGCGCAGCGTGTCGCTGCCCAGCGTGGTGTCCTTGCCGAATTCGCTTTGGAGCTTGCGCGCGAGCGGCTCGTCGTCGTACTTGTAGTGCAGGCGTGCGAGCAGCGATGAGGGGTCGAACATCTGTCGCCCGCTCTCCAGATAGAAGCTGCGGATCTTGGCCACCGGCATGCCGATGGCGATGCAGGCGGCGATCACCGCGCCGGTGCTGGTGCCTGCGACGAAGTCGAAATAGTCGGCCAACACGAACTCCGGTCCCCGGCCCAGTTCCTCGCGCAGCATCTGCTCGATGCGCGCCAGCACTTCCACGCTCAGAAGGCCAAGGATGCCGCCGCCGTCAAGTGCGAGGATCCGCTTGGGGCCGGGTGCGCGGATGCGGCGGGCGAGCGCGGATTCGGCAATAGCAATCATTGGTCATCTCCTGACTGGAACGGGGGGGCGGGGTCGGAGTGCGTGCGAGATCCGTCGCACCGCGAGCAGCGGAAGCCGGACGGCGAACCCGAGCAGCAGCCTCGCATGCATGCCGGCGAGCAGTAGATTGTCCCGGCCGTAGCGAAAATGCGAGACGCCGCCTTGGGCAAGCGTGAAGTAGCGCACAGGTGCGGGCATGTTGTACGCTGGTACGCCGCGCCAGGACAAGCGAACCACGGCCTCGGTATCGAAATCGAAGCGGCGCATGAAGCGGGTACCGTGCATCACCTGGCGCAGCGGTTGCAGCGGATATACGCGAAATCCGAACAGCACGTCGTCGATGCCGGCGAACAGCGTCTCGAGATGAACCCAGAAATTGGATATGCGTCGGCCCAGTACCCGCTCGCGTGGGGCGCTCTTATCGAAGATTGGTACACCGAGGACCATGGCGTGAGGGGTCGATTTCGATGCGGCCATGAAGCGCTGGATGTGAGAGGCTGGATGCTGCCCGTCGGCATCCATGGTCAGTACGTGCGTGAAGCCGTGCCGTGCCGCCTCGTCCATCCCATGAAGCAGTGCGGCGCCCTTGCCGCGGTTGACCGGCAGCACGAGTACGTTCAGATGGACGTCGCGCTTCGCCAATGCGAGCAGGCAATCCGTGGTGCCGTCGGTGCTGCCGTCCACAACCACCCATACAGGCGCCCACTCTTGGCGTGCATGGCGCACCGTCTCGAACAGCTTGTCGCCGGTGTCGTAGCTCGGAATGAGCACAAGGTGGGTTGCGGAACATTCAGGCATGCGTGCTCTCATGAGCTTCCTCGTGCATGCCCGGTTCGGCGGATTGCGCCGCTCCGGCTGCGGGTGGCCCGGTCAGTTCCTGGTTGTAGTAGTCGCGCAGTTCCGCGACGAAGGCATGGATGTCGTTGCCTACGTTGAACTGGCGACCCAGGCGCACGCGGTAATGCAGAGGTAGTCGTGGCTTCTTCCAGAGGGGCCAGCCCTTGCCCAGAAAAGGGCTGTTCGTTTCGATGAACACAGTTTGAACCGGAACGCGCGCGCGCCGTGCAATGAGGGCGAAGCCGCCGCGAAACCCGCTCACGCCGGTGCCACGGGTCCGGGTGCCCTCGGGAAACACCAGGACGGGAACGCCCGCGCGCGCTTCGGAGGCAGCTGAACGAATCATGCTTCGCGGGGAATCGTTGCGAATGTAACCGGACAGGCGTGCGCCACCGCCCAGGACGGGGTTGTCCCAAATCGCTGCCTTCATGATGCATACGGTCTGGGGAACGCGCGAGATGACGAACACCGCATCGAGCAGACAGGGATGGTTTGGCGCAATGACCATGCCCCCTTCGTGCCGCAGCTTATCCAGTGCGCCCAGATCCAGGTGCAGCAGACGGGTTGCCTCCAACATGCCGAGGTAGCTCCGGAACAGAAATCCGCTCGTAGTCCTGCCCAACTGCTTGCCCAGTGCCTGGGGAAGAAGTGGATTGAGCATGGCGCTGACGAGGGTGAAGACGATTCCAGCGACGCCGAAATACGCGAGCGCGAAATAGAAGACCGCGTACTCCCATACGGATCGAGGCAGCTGCCTCAGGATCGATGTGAAAAGCGGTGCGGGTTGGGCCATCGTTAGACCTTGATGAGGACCGATCCCAGCTGGTCACACGCCCTTCGATGCGCTGTGGACCAGATCACCTTGCTCCTCGAATGCGCGCGTGCGCTCCGAGCGAACCATGCGCCGCCGCTTCCGCCATGCGGTGAAATTGGCGTGCCATTGCATGATGCTCGCGGTGTAGTACACGAGCTTGAAGCTGCGCAGACTCCAGTGGATCGGCGTGCCGCTGAACAGGTCACCAGCCAGTAGCGAAAGCAGCGCCTCCTGCATGCGAAGCATGTTGCGAGGTGCCATGAACAGGTTGCGCATCGCCGGGCTGGTCATACGGAAGATGAACCATGAGAACTGTTGCAGTCCCCGATTCACCTGCCGCTCGAACCGCCGCAGCAGCGCCGGGGCATGCGCGGGATCGCGAAGCGCGGCCGTGACCGCGTCCGCTGCAAGGAAGGCGCTGTTCATTGCAAGGAATACGCCGGAGGAGAAGACCGGATCGACAAAGGCATAAGCATCGCCGATCAGAACGTAGCGCTCACCGTGCATGCGCGAGCACAGATAAGAATAGTTGCCCGTCGCCGTGGCTGGTCCGCAGAGCGAAGCGTTGCGCAGCCGTTCCGCCAGCTGCGGACACAGGTTGACAGTTTCCAGGAAGAATTCGGTCGGCGAGCTGCGTCTCGTGCGCATGTACTCGGGCGCGCACACGGCGCCCACGCTCGTGCTGCCGTCCACCAGAGGGATGAACCAGAACCAACCGTATTCAAACCAGAACAGGCTGATGTTGCCCTCGTCTTTGCCATCGAGTCGCCGTGCCCCATGGAAGTGCGCGTACAGCGCTGAACTGGCGTGCTTGGGGTGACGCCGCTTGATATTCAACTGCCGCCCCAGGACCGTGTCCCGACCGGACGCGTCGACTACGAAGCGGCAGTGCCATCTTCGCTTCCCGTCTGCCTCTGTCGTGATCAGTTGCGCGCCGCCAGCCGTGAAGCGCACGCTTGCAACCCTACAACGCTGCAGCCCCCGGGCGCCCGCAGCCATGCAGCGATCGAATAGAATCCGATCGAACTCCGAGCGTCGCACTTGGTATGCGTAGGGGTGGCACTTATCCCAGGCATCGGCAAAGCGTAGGCTCACTGGTGCGCCGTGCTGCGCAGAATTGAGTTCCGCCGCGCGCTTGACCAGACCGATCTGCCCGATTTGTTCATGCACGCCCAGGCGCTCGAAGAGCGGCAGGTTCATCGGCAGCAGCGACTCACCGATATGGAAACGGGGATGCGCGTCCTTCTCCGCCACGACCACGTCAAGGCCGCGCTCGGCGAGCAAGGTGGCGATCGTCGATCCGGCCGGTCCGCCCCCGATGACGAATACATCGCAAGCCGAATCAGCGATGCGCGAGTCCCGCGACAAAGCGGGACCGTCGTCCGGGTGGGCAGGCGGGTCTCGCGGGATGTTCGCCATATGTCTAGCTCCGAGCAGGCACGCGCTCGCTCACACGTGATGACGCGCGCCAGTGTACTCCCTCCAAAAGTCCCGCTGTACACGAATCCCCGGACAGCAGACGCTCGACGGCGGCAGTCGCTATGTCGGGCTGTCGCGCGCGGGCCAGGTCCACGATCTCCCGCGCGAGCGCGTTCAACAACTGTCCGCTCGTGCGCATCCGCTCGATGAACTGATCCGCGTCCAGTGTATCGGTGAGGCCACGGTTCAGTTCTGCGAACCAAGGCATCGCTGCTTGATCGATCAGTCCAGGTCGGTGTTCGCGGCCACCTCGCCGCGACCATTCGCGCAGCAGGTGCTGGATTGCCTCGTTCAGTGCGCGGGTGGTGCCCAGCACATCGCTCACACGGGACAGCGCGGACACATCGGTGAGGCGGCGCTGGAAGAACAACTGACACAGGATGCCCCAATAGTACGTGTAGTCCCACATGACCTTTACCGGCAGGACTTCGGGATCCCCGAACAGCCCGTACTGGTCCCGGTACAGCAAGAGCGTGCTTTCGTAGAACGAAAGATAGTAGCGCTCATAGATGCGTGCGAGCCGCTCGGCTGTCTCGCCGCGATGGTCCCGGGCAATCAGGCTGCAAATGTAGGTGTTCGCGATGGCGATGAAGTCGCTGCCAGGGGAATAGAACGGGTCCAGGAAGGCGCCTGATTCCCCGGTCAGTGCCCATCGGCGTCGACCGTCGAATACTCGGGTGCAGCCATAGGAGACGTCTTTCAACCACCTGAAATCCTGCAACTGCGCACGCTTGCCTTCCAGGTCGCGCGCAAGTCGCGGCTGACGGCGATGCAGCCAAGCCATCGCCTTGTCGAAGCTGTTGAGCGTCTCGGTGGGATGGAGGCGCGCGTCGGCGACGATCCCTACCGAATGGGAGCCGGAAGCAAGCGGGATAAGCCATACCCAGTAGCCTTCGCCGACCAGGTGATTAGTCGACAGCCACCGGCTGCGCGGGGCGCATCGGTCGAGCCAGTCCTCGCAAGTACTCCAGTCGTTGACGTCGATGCGCGCGCCCACGCGGAACCACACTGCGGTCGCATGGTGCCCGTTGTCGCGTCCAAGGCCGAGGCGGCGCTTGATGAGCCCGGCGCGGCCGCAGGCATCGACCAGCCATCGTGCGGTGACGCTGTGCTGCCCGTCACGCTCGAAGCGCACCTGGTGCGCAGCGCCGTCCTCGCCGAGGTCGAAGTCGCGAATGGCGCTTCCGTCAAGGAACTCGATGCCGCGCTCACGGGCTATCACACCCAAGTGGTTCTCGAATATGCCGCGATCGATCTGGTAGCTGGGGGCGGACAGGAAGCGGCTGGCGCCCAGTTCCAGGACCTGATCGATGTCCTCCCGGCCATCCGAGAAGAAGAAACGGAACCCGAACTTCTTCAATTGGTCTTTGCGCAGATGCTCCTCGAGCCCTAGCACCTTGGCGAAATAATCGGCGGCGATCTCCACCGACGACTCACCCACCTTGTGGATGGCATGTGGTACCGGGTGCCTGTGCCGCTCGAGGACCATGATCGATGCCTCAGGCAGGCTCTGGCGCAAATGCAGGGCAAGCGTGAGACCAGACAGGCCGCCGCCCATGATTACGACGTCTCGCTCGGCGCTCACCCGGGTTCCTGTGGCAGCGGCAGGAGGCGCAGGTGCAGTTCCAGGCCTGTTCCAAGAGGGAGTGCGAGTTGCGCCGGTGCCTCCCTGGCCAATGCGGTGAGCAGCGGCAGGCAGGCAGCCATAGCGTTGTCGCCCGGCCGAAGGTGCGGCCCGTCGCCACCTGCCTGCGCAACGGACACGCTATCCCAATCCACTTGCCATGACGCGCTGCAGGTGCGCTCGGGCGCCAGTACCACCGCTGCGCCCAACATGCCGCTGCTGGGTGCCATGGTCGCGAGCGCACCACGGGCCTCGACGTCGTAAGCGACGTAAAGTACCGGGTCGTGGTTGCAGGTGGATTGCAGCAGTGCCTCCAGCAGCCCGGCTGCGAACGTATGATGCCAGGCGCTGACCGCGGTGTAGGGCTGCATGCAGCCAGTTGCGATCGTCCAGTATCCGGCCGCCGCGTTGTGCACTGAGTTGTGGAACTTCGTCGGCGACAATAGCGAGGGATCGCTGGCGAGCGTCTCGCACATGTAGTGCGTGATCGCCAAATCTCCATGCACGGATGCGAACACGCTCGCCAGGCTGCGCGGATCCCGGCCGGCTGCCTTGCAGGCAGCGTGCGCAACCTCTTGTGACACTGCTACGGTGTCGGGCGCGCGCCGCCGCTCATTGGGCGGCAGCAGGGCGGGAACCGGGCGGGGGGCAGGAGCGGGCGGTGTGCCGGCCTCGTCGCGCAGTATGGCGCGTGCAATGTCCCAGCCGGGCAAGTGCGCAGCCCATAGGCCGATGCCCTCGATCCAGACCCGCCGTTCCGATGCGCTCACGCGCAGCCGCCACGCCCGAACAGGAGCACGCAGTTGCTGCCCCCGAACCCGAAAGACATGCTGAGCGCACGCTGTACGTGCGAGGTGCTTTCGCGCAACCTGATCTGCGGACCGCACGCAGAGTCGAGTTGTTCGCAGTTCAGCGTCCCCGGCATGAATCCGGTGTGCAGTGCAACAAGCGTGATCGCGGCCTCCAGGATGCCTGCAGCGCCGAGCGTATGTCCGGTCCAGCCTTTGGTGGAACTGGCATGCGTGCGCGCGGGAAACATCCCGGCTACAAGTTTCGCCTCCACTTCGTCATTCTTCTGGCTTGCCGTCCCGTGCAGATTTATGTAGTCGATAGCCGCGGCCGGGGTCGCGCCACGCGCCAGCGCATCACGCACCGCCACGCGCGCACCGAGGCCTTCAGGGTGTGGCGAGGACATGTGATAGGCATCGCTGGACTCGCCGTACCCAAGGAGCAGCAGTTCGGAGTCCTCGCCGCGCTCGAGCAGCGCGAAGCCGGCTGCCTCGCCGATGTTGATGCCGCGCCGGCTGCAGTCGAACGGGCGGCAGGGATCTGGCGACAACAGTTCCAGGGCGTTGAAGCCGTACACCACGCTGTCGCAGAGCGAGTCCACGCCACCGACGACGACGGCGTCGGCCGTGTCCGTCCGCAACAGGCGCTCGGCCTGCGCGAACACTTTGGCGCTCGACGAGCAGGCCGTGGCCACCGTGATGCATGGGCCGAACAGCCCGAGCGCTTGCTGTACGAAAGCCGTGGTCGAGTGCGGCGTATGCACCTCGGGACGCCGCAAGTGCTCGGGGAAACCGCCGTCCGAGGAGAGATCGCGATAGGCCTCCTCGGTGGCGCCGATGCTCGACGTGGAGGTGCCCAGGGCAAGGGCGACGCGGTGCGCACCATGGCGGGCGCAGGCAGCAGCTACCTTGTCCACGAAGTCGTCCTGCAGCAGGGCGAGCCAAGCCAGGCGGCTATTGCGGCATTCCCAGCGCGCGAGCGGTTGCGGCAGCGGCGCAGCCTCGATGCCGGCCACGCGGCCAATAAAGCTTGGCACCGGAGCAGCCCCAAAATCGTTGCGCCGAAGGCCCGAGTGCTGCGCGCGCAAGGCGATCTCGGTCTGGGCAATGCCGCGTCCGATGGCGGAAGTGGCGGTGAAGCAGACGACGCTCAGCGGCGATGTGGGGTGCGGCGGCAGTGCGGGAAGGGCTCCCGTGGGTTCCATCTGTGATGCGCGGCGGTCGTTGCCTCGTAGGCTTGATGCAATGGTAGCCGATGGACCTGGGCCCGTGCGAGCGCGATCGGCGTGTGCGCCTTCGATTGACGGCGGCAATGACGCTGTGTAGAGTCAATCAGCCCATACGCATAAGGGCATCGCCGTGTCCAACGCTTACCGGAGAAAGCAATGCGCGTTTCGCCTATCAAGCTCCTGCTGTCGGTTTTTCTGGGTCTCTCGCTCGTCGCTTGCACGGGGGCTCCGATCCGCAATGTGCCCGAGTCCAAGATAAGTGCCAGCAAACCCCTCGTCATGGAAGACGTTCAGGGCGCGATCAAGCGCGCCGGCGCCGGGCTGGGCTGGCGGATGGTCGATGGCGGCCCGGGCAAGATGATCGGCACGCTGAATCTGCGCAAGCATACCGCCATCGTGGATGTCGTGTACGACACGTCCAAGTACAGCATCACCTACAACGATAGCAACGAACTGAATTTTCGCCCGGCCAAGAAGGACGGCCAGCCGAGCATCCACAAGAACTACAACAGCTGGGTCGTCAACCTGGACAATGCCATCCAACGCGAGCTAGCTGGTCTGTGAGACAAGGTTCGCGGCATCGAGCATGACGGTCGCGCGTCCGGTCACCAGCGGACCGGACGCAGGTCCGACACGGAACGCATAGATCACGTTGTTTCCGGATCCCATCATCCGCTCGACCTCCACCCAGAGTTCGGACCGGATCTCATCGAGCGTGGCGACCATGCAATCTACGTCGCGCAAGCTGACCAGATAGCCGGCGCGCGCCCGGTTACCGCTGGCGGTGCATAGTGCGCCGTGCAGTGCCATGGCCTGGGCCGCGTACTCCACCGCGGATGCAGCCCGCAGAACCCCCCGTTGCCGCAGCGGGTTATCGGAGGCCAGATGGGTATGTGTGCTGCATTGGATGGAGCGTTCGTCCCATCGGAGGACGCGCTCGATCAGACACATGGCGTCTGCGTGAGGGATCAGTTCCCGGATTTCGTCGTGCTGGACGATTCGTTGCGAACTGGGCGGTTGCATGAAGGGGCCGCCGCGCGGCCAAGTGGGGAAGTTGCATTATCATAGCCGCAGTGGATCCATTATCAATCATGATTGCGCAAGTCACATTAAAACAAGAGCAGGAGCTGGCGAAGCTGATGGTCGCCGCGCTCAATCTCGACAAGTCTCCGGACGAGATCGACCCGAGCGCCCCACTGTATCGGGAAGGTCTCGGGCTCGATTCAATCGATATCCTGGAACTAGCCCTCACGCTGTCCAAGCAATACGGGCTTCAACTTCACGCGGACGACGCCGACAACATCAGGATCTTCAGTACGCTGCGGAGCCTGAACGAGTATGTCCAGCAGCACCGGACCAAGTAGTCAACGTAGCGCACGCGCCGGC
>Ga0268299_1003009_pt1 | contig 17132 bp, 22 predicted proteins | sample NOBtaG_FD_193484 | JGI IMG/M metagenome (GOLD analysis project Ga0268299, IMG submission 193484) | Activated sludge microbial communities from bioreactor in Nijmegen, Gelderland, Netherland - NOB reactor | ecosystem: Engineered > Bioreactor > Aerobic > Activated sludge | place: Netherlands...
TGACCGAGTCGGGAGCGGCGCTCTGTGTGCCCGGCAATCACGACATGAAGCTCTTGCGCAAGCTGAAGGGGCGTGATGTCCAGATAACGCATGGACTGGCTGAGTCGCTCGCACAACTCGAGAAAGAGCCGCCCGCGTTTCATGAACGGGTCTCGGCGTTCCTGCAAGGGTTGGTAAGCCACTATGTCCTCGACGATGGTGAGCTGGTTGTTGCGCATGCCGGACTCAAGCGGGAGATGCAAGGCCGAGGATCCGGCAAGGTAAAAGATTTCGCATTGTATGGTGAGACCACAGGAGAAACCGACGAATTTGGGCTCCCCGTTCGTTACAACTGGGCAGCGGAGTATCGTGGGAAAGCCATGGTGGTCTATGGCCATACGCCGGTTCCAGAGCCAGAATGGCTCAATCGCACCATCAATATCGATACCGGATGTGTCTATGGGGGGAAGCTCACAGCACTGCGCTATCCGGAGCGGGAATTGGTCTCGGTACCTGCGGCCCACACGTATTACGAGTCTGCCAAGCCGTTTCTTCCGCACAATGAGGCAGCACCAGTGCTCACGGCTCAACAGCAGCACGATGATGTCCTCGACATCCAAGACGTGCTTGGAAAACGACTCATCAAGACGCGCCATCACCACACAGTGACGATTCGCGAAGAGAATGCGATCGCGGCGCTCGAAGTCATGAGCCGTTTCGCGATCAATCCCAAGTGGCTGATCTATCTACCGCCAACCATGTCTCCCTCAGAGACATCGACACGTGACGGCTATCTCGAACATCCTTCCGAGGCATTTGCGTACTACCGTCATAACGGAATGTCCCGCGTCGTCTGTGAAGAAAAACACATGGGCTCACGAGCTGTGGTGATTGTCTGTCGGAGTGAAGATGCAGCTCGTTCACGATTTGGCGTCGGGGATGAAGGTATCGGCACATGTTTCACCAGGACCGGTCGACGCTTCTTTTCCGATAATACCTTTGAGCGAGGGTTTCTAGAAACTATCCGACGTGCTGTGGACCAAGCCGGTTGGTGGGACCAGTTTTCCACGGATTGGGTGTGTCTCGATTGTGAGCTGATGCCGTGGTCCGCCAAGGCGCAAGAACTCCTGCGACATCAATATGCCGCCGTGGGTGCCGCCAGCCGAGCTGCGTTGCCGGAAGTTGTCGCGCTTCTCCAAGAAGCGAGCACACTGAATCCTGAGCTGGACACCCTCAAGGAGCGGTATGTAAATCGCGCCACGCTGGTCGATCAGTATGTGACAGCCTATCGCAAATATTGCTGGCCGGTACAGTCACTGACTGACTACAAGCTGGCTCCATTTCATCTTCTCGCCACCGAAGGAACAGTCCATACTGGCCAAGATCATGTCTGGCACATGGAGACACTGGCCGAATTGCACAAAGCCAATCCCAGCCTGTTCCTGGCGACTCCCTATCGGGTTGTAGATGTTACGGATCCAGCGAGCGAAGAAGAGGCGATTAGCTGGTGGACAACGCTGACGGAGGCTGGAGGTGAGGGAACAGTCGTAAAGCCGGTCGAGTTTATCGCCACCAATCGACGAGGGCTCGTTCAACCCGCTGTCAAATGTCGTGGTCGGGAATACCTTCGAATCATTTACGGACCGGAGTATTCGGCGCCCGAGCATCTTGGACGTCTGCGAAGCCGAGGCCTTTCATCAAAACGCTCCCTGGCCTTACGCGAATTCGCGCTCGGTATCGAAGCGCTGGAACGGTTCGTCAGGCTTGAACCGTTACGACGTGTTCATGAGTGTGTATTTGGAGTACTGGCGCTAGAGAGCGAGCCTGTCGATCCAAGATTGTAAATCTTCAAATACAGTGATTTCTCTGATGGGAATATCCTCGAATCCCATCCGAATTATCCTAGTTGCGGTTATTCACCAAGACGTACGCTTTTCGTTTCTCTCCCACTGCTATTGTCACCAGCTCTACGATGTTTGGTCGCATCACTGGTAGTTATTCCACAATCTTGGTATACGGCTCAGCTCGTTTCTTCGCGGCTTCATAGGACATCTTGAGCGGCGTCAGGAGGCGTAGGACGGCGAAGGGCACCGTGATGTGGTCCTCCATCCGTTGATGCTGGTGCCGTAACGCAGGCATGTAGGACCAGTGATTATAGATATTGGCAGCAAGAAAGACCCCGTCCACGGACTAGGAACGAACTGGCTTGTAGTGAGGGATCTTTCGGACGTCGAGGCCCATCTTCCGCACAGCCTCTTTGGCCTGCGCATAGTCCTTCGGGCCAACCGCATTGGAGAGGAGAAACTCCGCCTGCCGTTCCGGGCTGTACATCTCAAGGGAAAGGTCGGCAGCCGGTCGAATCAGGACGCCGTCGGCCCGTTCATCGACAATCACGAACGATCCCTCCGTAATGCCGAAACGACGCCGCAGCGAGGCCGGAATCACCACGGCCCCCCGATTGCCGACCTTACTCGCTTCTTCGGACATGGCGCCTCCACAACGCGTCTAATAATCGACGGGATCTTGTGTAGACCCGTCATGCAGGAAAATCAAGCGCTGTTCAGCACGGGCTCGCTGCATATGCGTGGGAACGTGTTCGTCGAGACAGAACCTAATTTTCCCCGGCATTCAGCTTGTGCTTGAGCTTAGAGGGTGTGGCTTGGCGTACGGATTCAGCAAAGGCCTGGCCATCAGCCATGTCTTTGTCGATATCGGCGCGATGATCAAAATAGTACGCGAGGGCAGCATGAACATCGGCCAGCGTCAGGCCGTAGTCGCTGGCAATTTCATCGACACTTTTCCCCAACCGTTCATGCCACATGACAATGTCGCGCACGGTAATACGATGGCCCGCAATACAGGGTTTCCCCCCTGCAATATCATGGCTCGTTTCAATGTGCTGATCCAATGTTTTCGTGGTCATGAAGGTCCCCCGTACTCGCACTCGCAAAGCTTCTACTGTAGCAGAGTTGTTTATTTCCCAGTTTTCTCACCGAGCGGCTTGACCGCTTCCGCCACCGTGATCATCACCGTCATCGGATCAATCGGCGAGGCGATGAAACCGTGGTCCTGATAGAACCGCTTTGCCGCGTCCGATAGAGCATGGACCAGGATGGCGCGGATACCGGCAATCTCTGCTGCCTGCACTGTGCGCAGCACCGCATCGCATAGCAGCCCGCTGCCTATTCCGCGCCCTTGGAAATCTTTATCGACGGCGAGGCGGCCTATAACCATGACAAGTACCGGATCAGGCATGTTGCGCTTCACGCGTCCAGGCGCACCAACATGAGCCACGGCACCCACCGACCCACTTTCCAATGTAGACCACGTAGGTGCGTGACGACCCGCTCTCTTCATTGGCGAGGGCCCGCCGGTGTAACCAGTCATCAAGGGTCGGCTCTCAGGAATCAACATCGGCAAGATCATGCTCTGCTAACAGTTTTTCGGGAGCGCTGATATCAGAAGCTGATCGGCTCATCTCTCCCACGGTGCTTTAGTCTGAAGGAGGCGCCGCAGTTTCGGATTACTGGCTAGAGGCTTGTCGAGCATCGCTGTGAAGCGTCTGAACGCATCAGGGGAGAGTCCGAAATATCGGCCGTCAAGCAGCACCGTTTTGGCCTCCCGACAAGCCGTGTCCAGCATGAAATCAGACCGGGTGCGGCCAAGTAATTCCGCCGCCCGGTCAATCAAGCGTTTCTGCTTCTTACTGGCGCGCAAGTTGATCATTTCGCCTCGCCCACCATCTTTTGTCATTGTGGCTGGGCTCCTTAAGATTCTTCGCACTTGAGTTCTTGTTGATAGTCAGCATCGTGTCACACGGCATGTCCAAAAGCTAGACGACCACGAGGATGGCGAGCCGGCCAAGCCAGCACTGCTATCAACTCAATGAGACCGAGGAGAGAGACACCATTCATGTACCGGAATGACTGCAATAACTTGTGGCTCGCGAAGGCGTTATGTTAATCTAGCCAGTGTCTAGCCAGATCATATGGTGTCCGGGTATTGGAGGTTTGTGACAATGGCCATTATCACAGTGGGACTTGCCGAAGCGAAGAACAAACTTTCTGAATTGATCGGTCGAGTTGCTCAGGGGGAAGAAATTACGATCACCCGTCATGATGAAGCCGTCGCCAAGCTGGTGCCCGCAAAACGATCGAGTCGGGAAGAGGCCATACAAGCGATCGAAGGGATTCGGGCGTTGCGCGCCAAGCATCGTGTCAAATTGACCACCGAAGATATTCTCGCGTGGAAGAACGCTGGGCGACGATGAACTTCGTACTTGATTGTTCCGTCACGATGACGTGGCTGTTTGAGCATGAAGCCACCAGAGACACCGATGAATTACTCGGAAGGCTTTCCGGGCCTGAAAAAGCTGTTGTAGCCCAACATTGGGTTCTTGAAGTTGCCAATGTACTGCTAAGTGCTGAGCGTTCCAAGAAGAAGACGCCGGCTGACACAACGCTGTTTCTGAATTTGCTGAGCAAGCTTGCCATTGAGTCGGATGTGCATACGGAAGAGCGTGCCACAACGACCACGCTTGCGTTAGGGCGAAGGCACCAATTGAGCAGCTACGATGCGGCGTACCTGGAATTAGCCATGCGTCTTGGTCTTTCGCTTGCCACGCTTGATAAGCATCTGCGCAAGGCGGCTCACGCGGAAGGCATCGTGGTCCTCCCGGCCAAGATTCCCAGATAGGGATGTGTTGCTGAAGGGAATGTGCTGATTGGAGATCCATTCGTCAGCGTCAGGGACCTGTCGCATCATGACAATATTGCGCACGGTAGTTCGATGGCCTGCAGCGCTGGGAGAGCGGGTTAGGCCGTCAGCGCTGAAAAGTGACGGACTATGATCTGCGGAATCTTGTGAAAATCGCGATCAGAGGTGAGGACTGGGAGTCCGTGCTGCATGGCGCTTGCAGCGATCCAGACATCGTTGATGCCGACCGGGGTGCCGGCCTTTTTGAGAGTCACCTGAATAATGGCATAGCGCTCCGAGGTTTCTTCATCTAGGACCAGCACTCTGACGCGTGAGGATTCCAGAAAGAGTCGTAGCTCGTGCTCGTTGGTATCGCGTCTTGCACCTTGGAGAAAACCGGCACGGAGCTCGCCGAGGACGATCGGGCAGAGGAAGATCATCTCGGCTTGCTGCAGGATTTCGATCACTTCGGGATGTCGTTTCTTGAACGCAATATAGGCGGAGCTATCCAGCAAGAGCCGGGTCATTTCCAGAGTTCCGAATCGATCCGGCGTTGTTCAGTGAGAAGGGTTTCGAACACGGCGGCTTCTTTCTCTGTCCAGGTACCGGCAAGATGGTCCAGATCATGGTAGCGAACCGGCGCAGGTGTATGTGCACGCGTTCCGGTCGATTCTTCCAAGAGATCAATGACCGCCTTGTTCACACTCGTCTTCTTCTGTTTAGCTCGTCGTTGAACGGCACGAGCGACATCGGGGGGAAGGTTTCGTAGCGTGATTGCTTTCATGGGAGCATCCTCCATGCATCATCTGTGCATCATAGCGATGCATAGTGTAGCGCATGAGATACAGCACGTCAAACGGACGCGAGCGTGTGGTGGCAGCACACGTGGTTTGGATGACGGAGCGCGCGCTTTTTGTAGCAAGAGCAAGCCGCTCACTCTTGCCTACAGTTCTGCAGTTGCTTTTCAGAAATCTGTTATTCCCCTGTCTTACCTTCTTGGGGCATCAGCTGATCAGAAGATATGGCCCGGCGAACATCGCCGCTGGTCGCGCCGAGGTTGCAGAATCCACCCTACAAAGATGGATGTTTTACGGATTTAGTCAAGGCTTCAGACCTAGCTGCTTGCGAATTTCTTTGCAGAGGGTATTCGACAGTTCGGTGTGTCGGGGTACGGTCGTAGTGTGACCAGTTGTTTTGTTCCGATACAAGTCGTGCTTAGCCCCTGAACGGGCTAACTCACAACCATCTACTTTCAATTTGCGGATAAATTCGTTGCGCTTCAAGATGCGAAGCAATTAGGCTGGAACACAAAGCGGGATCGAGATAGCACGAGCATGGGCTCTATGGCTACGCTCTTCACTTTCCTTGACTACCAGCTCATAGGCGTCTTGGATGTTTTCTTTCAGCTCCGCAAGAGTTCTTCCCTGGCTCAAGACGTTGGGAAGTTCTCGCAGTTGACCGACGTACCACTCATCATCTTTCCAGTATTCGAGAGTAAGGCGTACGTTTTTCATTGGGGTAACTCCTCTTGCCGACATCAAAGCCTACGATACTCAAAGATAGCAGGAGAAATTTAATACGCTATGTTTCGTTGTTTTTTGTGGCTTTTTGTTACTTTTTATAACATCATTTTACTACGTCCCTATGCCTGGTTTCTAGTCCCATTAGTACGCCTCCATTCCCACATTCATTCATCATCTCCGCTGGCTTGATCTGCTACCACGCTGCTACCAGGACAGGACAAACCACCCCCATCTAGGCCCATCTCGCCTACCTCCTGAGTTGTGGTTTCTTGCGGGGTTAGGTTGTCTGAGTTAGGATCAGGTCCAGTTCGTAAACCGCAGGTCGGTGGTTCGATTCCACTCGCCGGCTCCAGAAATATCCCCGACGTTTCAACCTGTTGGCGGTTTGCGACACCGCTGCTCTCACCCCTCAATTCTGCCAGTGTAACCGCAAGTGTAACCGTCTGCTTTTCGAAGTAGGCCGTGAGTGATCGTGCGGCCTGTTCGAGGTCCCGTTCGTTCACGATGTTGTACCGGTCAAAGACACTTCTGGTTTTGTGGCCGGAAATGGCCATGGCGATCTTTTCCGGCACTCCTGCCCGGATCATGTTTCGCACCGCTGTACGCCGGAAATCGTGCGGCCTCTTCCCATCCCACACGGGCCGTCCCTTCTTCTCATCCTTCACCCGCTGTCCTAATCCTACGGCTTCACAGGCCTCCCACCAGGAGCGTTTGAAGCTCTGCAGGCGAATGCCGCCTCGATGGCAGATCCACTGACAGTTGGGCCATTTCTTGTCGCAACGGGTCTTCCAGGCCAATAACACCCGATAGAGGTCCCCGGTCAAATAGAGAACCCGTGGGGTATTCGTTTTGGTGTCCTGGGCCTTCAGAAAGAGTTTTCCCTCTGTCCAGTTAATCTGCTTCCATTGAAGCGAGTACACTTCTCCCATTCTCATGCCACTGTAGTAGGCCAGGGTAGCTGGAACTTGCGCATAGTCGGGGAGGGCACCGCGCAGGGCGAGGAAATCCTCATGCTCGAAGAACCCGGAGCGTATGTTGTGCTCTTTGAGCTGGGGAATGTGGGGCACGCGAGCCACGAGCTGGGGAGTCTGTTGGTAGCCTAGGCGGAACATACGTTTGAGAAATCCGATTTCCCGGTTGATCGTTCCGTTAGCCGCCCCTTGCTCCTGTCGTCTGATGATGTAGGCTTTGATCCGGTCGGTAGTAATGGAAGACACTCGGGCTTTCCGGAAGTGCGGTTCCAAGTGTTTCTGGTACTCTGCGATGCGTCTAACCGTTTTTCGCCTGTTGATTTGGTAGTCCTGCTGAACCAATGTCGCCAGATCCTCAAATCTGATTCGATCCATACTCGGCCCTCGATACAGTCCAGCCGCGACTTCTCCCTCTTTGACTTTGAGAATCTTCTTGGCTTGGTCCTTCTCAAACACTTTCGTGCTTTCCTGAATCGGTCGGCCCTCGATGTAATACTTCATCCAGTAGGGGCCTTGTTCCTCTAGCTTGCCCGTGGCCGGATCACGTTTCTTGCGGCGATAGATCATGCCCATCATGGACCTCCGTTTTGTGGTTTTCGATGTGCCGCTCCAAATCATGAATATCGAACAGCACTCGACGGCCTTGCCGGACACAGGGCAAAGTCCGTAATTTCTGAAGATTGCGAACCGACCAAGGGCTCACGCCCAGGTAGCGAGCCGCCTCCCTCACGGAATACAGTCGTTTAAGCACTTGCTCTGACATTGTCCTCACCCCCTTTCATCTCGAAATGATTGTATTGAACAGAAGATTTGCGCCCCCTTACGTCTTCGGCTTCGCCTTTTTGATATCTGGGGGAGACATGAGCACACCCAGGCCTTTCAAAGCCTCCCCGGTCATTTTCTGCCATCCTTTCATGGCCTGATCTAATTTGCCTGCCTTAGCCTGTTCCAGCATTGTTGCCATGTGTTCAAGGATCGGCTGCTGTTCGGCTAGTAACTCGCGAATGATTTCAGCTCGCGGCTTTTCCATGGCTACTGAAACCCGCGAAATGGTGTTGTAGAGATCCGTGGGTAACGACAATAAGACTCGGTGCGGCGTGTTTTTCGGTTTTGGGCTCATCTATACCCCTCCGTTATATGGATGGATATATAGCGTAAGGCTATACATAAGTCAACGGTGGATTATGTGATGTCGCAATAGCCTCTTTATTGGCGAGGATGGCGAGTGACACCTAACGCACGCTATGGCATTATGGCCTGCCACCTGCGGTATAGAAGACAAGCATGTCTATCGTCGTAGAACCTATCGAGTTAGCGACATTATTGCCTGACGCACCAGGGCCTCGGTTAGTTCATGGCCTCGGTGTGGAGGAAACTTGGAAGGCTTCGATTTATGCTGAAACTGGACCGACCATTGCGTATGTCAAAATGCTGGAGCCTAACCAAGTCTTAAGTGAGGTAGTCTGTGCCCTTATCGGATCGGCATTCGGTCTCAATGTGCCTAAACCATTCCTCGTCCATGTTCAGCGGGGCGATCTCACTCAGTCACAGAGGTGGAAGCTGAATGAAACAAAAAGGATATGTTTTGGTTCAGAAGATGCGAAGCACCCCAGCTTCCTTCAAGTTCTTAATAGTCAGCCAGGCCACAGAAACGCACTGATAGGTCGACTTGTTAATTGGTCTGGTTTTAAGGAAACAGCTTGGTTCGACGAATGGACCGCAAATGTTGACCGCCATCTCGGCAACTTACTTTTCGACGGGACCGATTTTTGGCTTATAGATCATGGTCATGCATTTAGTGGTCCCCGATGGACACCAGTAGATCTAGATCCAGACAAGCACTTTAATAACAGATTCCTCGATCCAGGCAATGTGGCAAGGTTTAGCCCGACAGTGAAGCAGGAGTGGATGAATTCAGCGGGGGCTGAGTCTCTGAAGTATCAAACGATTGCCTTGGACACGCTGCAGGAATGTGCCATGATGGACGAGTTTTCTGCGAGAGATTATCAAGAAGCCATTATTAATTTTCTGACAAGACGAGCTGAGAATTTTATTAATCTCGCGTGCGACCGATTAGGTGTTCCTCGCCTCTTGGTGTAAAGAACATGGCAAGAACCTTTCCTAAGCTGCCGACCCTTCAAGCAACGTGGGCACCAATATACCTTGAACCTGTTTTGCACTCAGGAGAAAAAATTACCGCAGGCATAGCTGTTACGGGATCGAACGGCGAAACTATGGTTGTTCCAACACTGAGTGGAAAGCAACTCTCGTGTATTTATGGCGAGAAGGACGGCGGCTCCTTATTCAGAATCGTCCAATTGACTCTAGATAGTCTATCTGAACACCTGAAGGAATCGCCTTCCATACTTTCGTGGGAAACTCCGTTTTCCGGCATGTCTCTAGGACAGCATCACGAGACCGTGGGCGATGATCTACTGGCAGTTGCTAAAATAGCTATGAGATTTTCAGCTTCGTTTTCCGGACATTTGACGGATGGGCAACATATTGTGAGCGCTGATGCCATTGCAGTAAATGCAATAGAGGATGACCGATGGCCTAAGCGAATTTACGAGGCGGTTGTGAGCGAAAAACCGGAATTCGAAGAGTATTTCAATCGTACTGTTGCTATTTTTCAGGGCGCACCGGCATCCAAGTTTGACTTTTTTGGCAAGCGATACGTATCCAACTTTGGAAGACTTATTCCCTCGCCCAGGAGCCTTGGCAGGATGCGGAGTTCTGCAAAGGCAAAGCTTTGGGACTTGGCTCGTTTACGCGAGGCACCGGGGGTTAAAGGGAATATCACCGCCCTTGAGTTCATTATTTGGCGCCCACGTCAGGACGACATGGCTTATTCAGAAGGGGAAATGAAAGCGTTAGGTGATACGATTTTCGAGCTACAAGAAGCGGCGAAAGCAGAAAATTTGAAGACCGTACCCGTTCATACTGTCGCAGAAGCGTCGCAGCGTATCATTCTGCAGGAAGCGGCGTAGAAGCATTTTTGGGTAGCTGCGAGATTCACATAGAGAAGCCCAACCTATTTCCGGCAAACTTCTTGGAAGGATGATCTTCCTCCTACGTTGAAGTATGCCACTTCACCGTAGAATCCTCAAAGCCTGCCACCCAACCATAGGTTCCAGACCCACCCGTCCATTCCGTAAGGCGGCAGCTGACTCCGACTCGACGTGAGGCCTCTTGCCGAATGATGCTGTGGAGACATGAGCAGGCCCAGGCCCTTCAAAGCCTCCCCTGTCATTTTCTGCCAACCCTTCATGGCCTGATCTAATTTGCCTGCCTTCGCCTGTTCCAACATCGTCGCCATGTGTTCAAGTATCGGCTGCTGTTCAGCCAATAAGTCGCGAATGATTTCGGCTCGCGGCTTATCCATAGCAGCAGAAACCCGGGTGATCATGTTGTAGAGATCCGTGGGTAACGACAATAAGACTCGGTGTGGTGTGTTTTTCGGCTTTGGACTCATCTATAGCCATCCGGTATATGCCCCATCAGATAACGTATCGATATAGACCTGTCAGCTATGGGCGCTAAATATAAGGGTGGGGCTGATCACGAAATGCTAAAAAGTGCCTGAAATATACGAACTCAAAAGATCGCAATCTTCCGCAAGTAGCTTCGTACAGTCACTCTTGAGTATGAGGTGAGGTCCGCTTCCAAACTAGCCAGCCTAAACAACGTTGCGGCTAATGCTTTCTGCTTTAATCCTACTTGAGAGGTCAAGTCTGTTATCAGCGCACTAGCACGATCGCGCACCTCTTTGGTTTCGCTCACCAAATTCGCCGTATCCCGTTTGTATTGTGCTTGCAAAGCTTCCATGCGGTGAGTGGTTTGTACTTCCAATTGAGACAACTCCAATTCAACCGCTTGCCGTAAAGGCTGCCAGTAGGCGTAGGATTTTCTCAACTCATCATCGATGTGCTTACCTACCTTTTGCTCTTCGAGTATCAAGTCCTGAAGCGCGGAATCGTATTTGCTCATGATAGACATTTCAATGCGACTACTAAGTTTTTGTAGGCCGGCAGCAGATAGAAGTTCATTTTCCACTCGCTTCTTCCAGCCCATTAAGGACTGCGCCTTCACATGCCCTATCCCGTCCACCCTACGAACTCTCCAATAGTCTACTTCTGCGGCAGTGCAAACTCCGGCAACGGCTAGGCGGCTAATCAGCTTTGAACCGATACCACTTATTGCTGCACCGTCTAGTGAGATTGTACGTAGCTGGGTTTGCAGGAATCCCGCCTGTTGGTCCCTGAGAGCAGCAGCGAGTTCCTTATTCCTCGCATCAACATGATTTTGGCGCTTCCGAAGAATTGTAGCGAGGCTCGCTTGTCGCTGAGCATTCAGCCGTTGATCTCTTTCGGCTGCATCATTGTTTATTTTTCCCAGCCGTATGCTGAGTCGAGATTTATTGTCACTACGATTTTTCTGCAATGCTTCTAATTCTGCATGATATTGCTTGTCGATTTTCTGCTGCTTCTTGCCTATTAATATGATCCCCTTTCCTTCAGCCTCCTTTGCGAGGTTAAGAGCTTTGGAAATATTTGAGATAAGCGAATCCATCTCCCGTTTCTTCTTCAATTCTTCACGTTTTTGAATGACAAGGGAGTGCTTGAGATTGAATGGTGTGGATGATCGATAGAAATACGTTAGAGTGATCGAACTAAAGATCAGGGCTACTACAAAGATGTATAGAGCAACAAGATCCGTAATTAGCTCAGTCCAAATACCATACAGAAGGAACGACGTCAGAACAAAATCTGTAACAAGAAGGACCCTTTCCTCATAAAACTGGCCCGTAAAGCCTTCTACTTTCTGACGAGGTAGGTGATCTATAACCCACGATGTATCGAGCTGTTTGGGACCAGTAGCTTCCGCTTTCGTGATCTCAACAGTGGAAATCCAATCCGGGAGTATCTTTGCCGTTGAGTTGTGGTCAATGGAGGTAAGGGTTCCGTCCACCATTGGCACATCCTTTGGTGCTAGGTACAGAAATGAGCGAAAAATGGCGGAAAGTGCTTGGATATCAGCCTGGCGATTCTTTCCGAGAATCTGAAACGCTGCAGACGATCTTGAGGTGTCAAAGTCATCTTTAGTAAAAAGAAGTTTTTCCTGGTTTTCCCCGGCATTCAGTTGCTTCCATAGCTTTGGTTCCACACTCACCGAAACGATAGAGATGTAAATCACCCAAGCCGAAAAGTTATCGACATACAAACCAAAATCTCTGGCGGACCGAGCAGGGTGTTGGTAATTCCGATGGCCAATCTCATGGCTCTCAAGGCCTGCAAGCGCTGGAACAAACATGCCATCATAGTCAATAAGACGAAGTCGGTTATTACTTACCAGTATATTTCCATGTTGCAAGTCGCCATGAGCAACGCGCCCATTTTTTAAAGACACCATCACCTGAAGCCATTCACGTGCAAGATCCTTCAGCACGTCAGGACGATGGAGATTTTGCTCGATAAAGAGAGCAAGTGGTATTCCATCAATCCATTCCATTTTGAGTATCGGATACCAGTGTCCCTTAACCAGTATGCCTTGGGGTTCAAACTTGAAGTCTACTGTGCAAGGAATATCAACTTCCTGAAGGTGCTTTGTAATAGCATCATACCGATCTCGTTGGTCCTGAAACTGTTTTAGGAAGCAGCGAACTGCCCACCGTTTAGAATCAACAGAGACTTCGTAGACACTAGCGAATGCACCAGTAATTGGCCTGGGCAAACCTAATACGTCTAAACGGGGGGTGCTACGTTGCAAATCGGGATTTGAGAAGGACAGGCGAGGATTTTGAAGTGCTTCCTGGTAGTCCTGCGGCAGAGGCCAGCCCATAACACCTCTGTTAAGGATCTTGCGAAATGTTTATCCGCCAGAGCGTCACATCATCATTCTTAAGAGAGTTGTTTTGCCGAAGCTCATTCACCCAACTTCTGAAGTCTGCTGAAAAGTCTCGGCTTCCTAGTGACTGTAGCAAGACCCAAGGTTTCTCACCAAGTTCATAGCGCGTCAGAAACCAATGAGCTAGAGCATCAGTCATCATGAAGAAGTGATCCTCATAGTTCCATTCTCCATAATGTCGCTTGATCGATTCTCGACCATCTCCTACTTGCTCTCGACTCGAAAGCAGGGTCGGCCTGTTAGTAAACTCTTCTGCATTGCACAGAGGGAATCTCAACAAAAGTTGATCGCCTCGGACTTGGAACAAGCAACTATCTCCGATGGCAAAAGCCTCCCATTGCCGTCCCTCTTCTTCGGATTCCCTCAGAAATAATCCCAACAGTGTCGAGAAGGCCCCGAACCTCGCCTTCTCTTCCGCGAACCAAGGAAGAGTTTTTTTACTGACTGAGTGATCCCAGCAAGATTTGAGCTTGGTAAGCGCAGGCTCTATACAGTTCGGGGACAGACGCCCTGCGCCAACTGCTTTAACAAGTAACCTTGCCCACAATGCGGAGAAAGATGATTCAGTCGCACCATCAGCAATGGCAAAATTAAAGGTGTCCCGCCGGCCTTCAAACTTCTGTTTTGGAAAGAAGGCGTCTTCGTATTCTTCGTCAGAATTTCCGGTCTTTGGAGCCCAAAACACATCTGCGAATAGGTACATATATTTGATTGGATCAGCGAAGATTGCTGGGGCGGGTTCCGATGTCTAGAAATTGTATCACTGAGAGCAAATCTGCATTGAACGCGAACCCTCTTGTGTTATCTGAGACGGTGAATCCCTCTTGGCGGGCAATTTGTCGCATATAATCTGGCAGACGACTAGACATACCAAATAATAACTTTGCGAATTGATCCGGGAGGAGCTCCTCTGAATCAGCAAAAGTAATCGGAGTAGCTCTGTGGGATGAGACGTGCAGATTGAACAAGAGAACGTTCCCGTCATCACCTTTTAATTCACGGACCGCCATCGATGCAGACGACGGGTCGCCATCAGTTGATTCTCCATCTGTAATGTTAATTACGATAGGGGGAAAGCACTTTGCATGTTGGTTAAGCCAACCATCCAGAACGGTTTTCGCTTGGCTGAAGGTCTGACACATTGGTGTACCCCCGCTGGCTACAGGCTCAAACCAAATCGGGAATTTGACGCTCTGCTCTACTATTCCACCAGCTCCGTCATCAACTTTCTTGCTTCGTGGTTCTATGCGGCAAGGATTCGATGCAATTTCACTGATGGGCACAAGATCTCGTGAGGAAAGTTGTCCACCAAAAGCCGAACCTACACGATTGCCATAGCCAATAACGCCTACATGATAATAATCACGCACTCCCTCAGATTTTGCACATTTGATCACTAGGTTTTGTAGAAGCCTATTGATTGCATCTGCCACTCCTTCAGCTTTTGTTTTTGTTGATTCACCTGCGCCAAACTGGTCACTCATAGAGCCAGATTGATCGATGAGAAATAGAAAACAAGAGGGATTTGATCTGTTAATTTCAGCGGTGTATGACATTGAGGCCCTCCCTATAAGCTTCGCTCTGAGATTGCTCCTTGCAGAGGATCGCACCAACCACTAGCTAGTGAATAGTAAGCTCGGTAATACAATTTCCGTAAAGTCGCAGAAGTGTACAGTTTAATCTTTGTGTCTTCAATAAAGTTTCTTTAGGCTTAAGTCCTAAGCTTGTATGAGCTGGTTGTATAATCGTACAAACCAGGCCTCCCACACTTTGCGACCGGGTGCCAGCAGACCTTTTGTAGGAGGGGGGGCTTCGACACCCCCATCCTCCCTCCAGAGTGCCTGCGCTTCCGCAAGCGCCGGCGCAGTAAGTTACGGGCTCGGAGGAATCGGCACCGCTTCAGACATTCCGGTATGCCACTGCACCGATGAATCCTCAAACCCAGCCATCCAGCCGTAGGTGCCTGATCCACCCATCCATTCCGTAAGGCGACAGCGGACTCCGATTCGACGTAAGGCCTCGTGCCGAACGATGCTGTACATTTTCCTTTCCACGTCATTTGCCCGTCGATCCAGCACAAGCTCATGCTTTTCCGTAGGCACCTTGACGCCTAAGGAGCAAAAGTATCGGTGCTCTTCAAAATCACGCGGCATATTGTCGAAATCCTTACTGATGTACTTTGAGAGGTAGCGAGCAAGCTTGACCGGCGAACTGCCAGGACGAGGCCCTCTCACATTCACTTGCCCCTGGCCGTTTCCCACGATCTTGTACCAGCACCGCCGCAAGAGCCGAACATCCTGAAACCCTTTCACGGCGAGATGGGGATGCAGCGCCCCACGCTGTTGCCGTTCCAGAACCGCCACATAGGGCATAGAGCAGCCCGATCGCGAGAGTGCCCGCCGTAGCCGCTCTAGATCGTGTAACACCCGGTCTCGATCCTCCACATTCGCTCGATAGGTCAAGGTCACGAGATGGTCGGCTCCGATGGTCAGGCATTTTTTCCGAATCGTGCTTTTGGCCCGGCCTCGTGCCCGAGCCTCGTTCATCTTTCTATTCCGCGATGCGCCTTTCTCTCCTCTCTTGCCTTGAATCGGGTCTAACCTTCCCCAAGACATTTCGACCCATTGTTTTCCGAAATCATGAATCGTGATGGACCAGACGTTTCCTGCGGGAGGTAGTGTGATGTGAGGCCAGGTGTGTTTGCCGAGAAATGTCCTCCTGTCAAGTTTAGGAGTGGCCGCTGGCGCGGCTCCCCTGCGCGGGTGGCTTACGCCACCCCGCGCACGGGCGTCCGACTTTTGGTTGCTGCTGTTTGAATCGGGTGGCTTATCTTGACAGGACACGTGGAACCTCCTAGCCTTAGGCTGACTAACCGATCAGTCAGTGAGGAACTCATCATGGATGATCGCATCGTTGTCGATCCCAAAGTCTGCAGCGGGAAGCCCACTATTCGCGGCACCCGCATTATGGTGAAGAACATCCTCGGCATGGTGGCCGGTGGCTACACCATGGCCAGGATCATTGACGCATACCCCGAACTGACCGCCAACGATGTCACTGCCGCGCTTGAGTATGCCAGCCAGGTGATTGACGAAGAGAAAGTCATTCCGCGTGCCTGACCGGCTGACCATCCTTCTCGACCAAAATGTTCCCCAAGCCGTCGTTTCATGGCTGAAGCTGTTGAAGCCGACGTGGGCCGTCTTCCACACGGGCGATGTGGGATTGTCCGGGAAGGCTGATGAAGAGGTCTTCGCCTGGGCACAGCAGCAGGGCGCTGTCGTTGTGACCTTCGATGAAGACTTCGCCGATGGCCGTTCCTTCTCAGCACAGCAGCACCATGGCATTGTGCGCCTTCGAGTTTGGCCGACAACGATTGAAGAAACTGAACAGGCTTTGGGACGCTTGCTCAGTGAGGTCACCGAAGCTGAACTCACCACATCCCTCATCATCGTAGACCGCTCCAGAATCCGCGTGCGGACCCGACCCCAATAGGCTGCACGCCCCGCAAAAAGCGAGGCGTGCAGTGTAACCAAAAGTGTAACCGTCGAGACCGTTTTCGACGGTTTTAGGCACAACACCACAGGACGAAGCACAAACCACCTAACCCAATGGTGGATCAGGTTCTTCTGTGTGCTTTTGTGGTGTGGAATGAGGTGGTAAAACTACTTGGGGATCGCTTCGTAAACCGCAGGTCGGTGGTTCGATTCCACTCGCCGGCTCCAGAAATATCCCCGACGAATCAACCTGTTGGCGGTTTGCGACACCGCTGCCTCACCCCTCAATTCTGCCAGACGACACGCGCTACCATTTGGTCTGGGCTCCCAAGTATCGGAAATGGGTATTGCAGGGGGCGATTCGGGAGCGAGTACGGGAGTTGTTTTGCGAGATTGCCGCGCATCATGGATTTGAGATGGAGGAATTGGAGGTCGACAAGGACCATGTCCATCTGTTTCTGAGTTTTCCCCCGCGGTACTCGATCAGTGCCGTGGTAGGGCTGCTGAAAGCGGTCAGCGCCAAGGAGATTCGGGACGAGTTTCCGGAGGTTCGGAAGCAGTTG
>Ga0268299_1003010_pt1 | contig 17131 bp, 16 predicted proteins | sample NOBtaG_FD_193484 | JGI IMG/M metagenome (GOLD analysis project Ga0268299, IMG submission 193484) | Activated sludge microbial communities from bioreactor in Nijmegen, Gelderland, Netherland - NOB reactor | ecosystem: Engineered > Bioreactor > Aerobic > Activated sludge | place: Netherlands...
CGTGCCTTCATCCGGCTACGGAGTTGAACGATAAAACCGGAATGATGAATAGCTTGGCATGTGAAGATACCAAAAATGCTCAGGTTTGACAACCGAACGTAACGACAATTTTGATTGAAACTATGCTGTAACCTTCCCTCTCTTTTCGAGAAAATCCCATACTAAACTACTGGCACCCAAGATAGGGGCGGCCTGATTTTGAAGTTTCGATGGAAGAACTTTCACTTTGCCACGGAATATCGGCATCAGGTTCGCCTCCATGTGTTTAATGGTTGGCTTAAAAATTAAATCACCTGCAAGCGATAAACCTCCAAATAAAAATATGGCTTCCGGATCGGTATGAACAACGGTTTCGGCAAGCTTTGTACCGAGGATACGACCCGTGTATTCAAAAGCCTCTTGTGCCACAAGATCGCCTCGCAAAGCAGCTTCGGTAATCATTTTGGTATTGAGGTTATCAAAGCTGATTCCCCGTAATTCACTGGGTTCTAAATGATCGGCCAATAGTTTATAAACAGATCGCTTGATGCCCGTTGCAGATACATACGTTTCTAAACATCCGCGTTTTCCACAATTGCAATATCTGCCGGCATAATTAACGGTGGTATGCCCCAGTTCTCCTGCAATGCCATGTTTGCCATTAACCAGTTGGCCGTTACTCACAATTCCACTACCCAGGCCTGTGCCAAGGGTAATTACAATAAAATCCTTCAGATCTTTTGCGGCACCAAATACCATTTCGCCAACAGCCGCGGCATTTGCATCATTTGTTACCAGCGCAGGAACATTAAACTCTCTGGTAAGCATATCGGCTAACGGAATAATTCCTTTCCACCTTAAGTTTGTGGCGTGTTCGATTGTTCCTTTATAGTAGTTGCCATTGGCGGCACCAACACCAATTCCGAGCAAGCGATGGTTTTCTCCCAGGCTGGTAAGGGCTGCTTTCAGTTCATGTGACAACTGATGTAAAAAATCATCGAACTCCTCATATCCTTGTGTAGAGATGCTGCTCTGTGATAGAACAACTCCATTCTTATCGACAATCCCAAACTTGGTATTGGTTCCTCCAATGTCGATGCCTGCGGTAATCTCTTTCATCAGATGGATAGAATTTTTGCAATCCTCAAGGCTTCAGCATCAATTTCATGATGCTTGGTCATAATGGTATCGAAAGAATTGTAAACAATTTTATTGTCTTTACTTCCAACCATCACATCGTTCTGGCCATTCAGCAAACCCTCAACAGCTGCAACTCCCATTTTGCTGGCCAACACCCTGTCGAAGTAAGTAGGAGGGCCGCCTCGCTGTAAATGCCCAAGAATCGTAACTTTAATATCGAAGTAAGACGACCGTTCGGCCACCTTCTTCGCTAATTCATTAACGCCACCAATTTTTGCACCTTCGGCAACCACCACAAGATTGGACTTTTTACTCGTTTCCTTTTCTGCGCCCAGGGCTTTATACAGGTCATCGAACGACATGGTTTCTTCCGGTATAATAATAACGCCTGCACCACCTGCAAGGCCGCTGTTGATGGCGATGTAACCCGAATTTCTCCCCATCACTTCAATGAAGAAAAGTCGGTTATGCGAAAGGGCAGTGTCGCGTATGCGGTCGATGGCTTCTACTGCAGTGTTCGTAGCGGTATCGTACCCGATGGTATAATCGGTTCCTGCAATATCGTTATCGATCGTTCCTGGAATACAAACAGAAGGAACCTTGAACTCTTCATAAAACTTATGCAAACCGGTAAATGTTCCGTCACCGCCAATGGCGATAAGGGCATCTATACCTTCCTTCTTTAAACGTTGGTATGCTTCTTTTCGTCCTTCGGGTGTACGGAATGCTTCGCTGCGGGCTGTTTTTAAAATTGTTCCGCCTCGTTGAAGAATGTTACCGACCGAGCGTGCTCCAAGTTTTACAATATCTCCCTCAATCATGCCTTCATAACCGCGCATGATTCCACTAACTTCTTTTTTATAATAGCTGCATGCGCGCACCACTGCACGAATAGCGGCATTCATTCCGGGAGCATCCCCACCGGAAGTAAAAACACCAATTTTTTGAATGGAACTCTTCATGTAAAACGATAAGAAAGCCTTAAAAATAGCGTTTGAGAGCCACTTTGCAACATTCCTGAAATCAGGTTGATTTCAATCGTTTGAAATAGTTGATTAATCCATTGGTGGATGAGTCGTGTGACGCAATGGTGTCCTGATTTTCTAATTCAGGAAGAATTTTATTAGCCAGTACTTTTCCTAACTCAACACCCCACTGATCAAAACTGAAAACATTCCAGATAACACCCTGAACAAAAATTTTGTGTTCATACATGGCAATCAAACTTCCAAGTGTGTGTGGCGTCAATTGTTTAAATAGAATGCTGTTACTGGGTTTGTTTCCTTCAAACACTCTGAAAGGTGCATGCGTGGCAATCATCTCATGGTTCATTCCTTTTCCCGCTAACTCTTCTGAAACTTCTCCCGGGGTCTTACCTTTCATCAGGGCCTCGGTTTGAGCAAAAAAGTTTGATAATAATTTGGTATGATGATCGCCAACAGGGTTGTGACTAATGGCTGGAGCAATAAAATCGCATGGAATCATTTTTGTTCCCTGGTGAATGAGCTGATAAAAAGCATGCTGGCCGTTTGTACCAGGTTCACCCCAAATAATCGGGCCGGTTTGATAGGAAACAAGATCGCCATTACGGTCAACCGACTTGCCATTACTTTCCATATTTCCTTGTTGGAAATAAGCAGCAAAGCGGTGCAGGTATTGATCGTATGGAAGAATTGCCTCTGATGCCGCACCAAAAAAATTATTATACCAAATACCCAGCAAGGCCAGCAGCACAGGAACATTTTTTTCGAAGGGCTCGCTTCTGAAGTGGTTGTCCATGGAGTGTGCTCCCTCCAGCAACTTTACAAAGTTGTCGTAGCCGATGGTGCAGGCGATTGACAAACCAACCGATGACCATAGTGAGTAACGCCCTCCAACCCAATCCCAAAACTCAAACATGTTTTCGGGTGCGATACCAAATTCGATGACCGCTTTTTGATTGGTTGAAACGGCCACAAAGTGCTTAGCTATTGCATCAGACGGGGCATGTTTGAGAAACCATTCACGTGCAGTGTTTGCATTAGTCATGGTTTCCTGGGTGGTAAAGGTTTTGGAAACAATGATAAATAAAGTGGTTTCCGGATTTAATTTTCGGAGGGTTTCTGAAATGTGTGTGGCATCAACATTCGAAACGAAATGCGGAGTGATGGTTTTCCGGTATGGTTTGAGGGCTTCCGTTACCATACAGGGCCCTAAATCTGATCCGCCAATTCCAATATTCACGATATCGGTAATTGGTTTACCGCTGAAACCTGTCCATTGACCACCAAGCAGATTTTCAGAGAACACTTCCATTTGGTTCAATACGCGGTTAACATCCGGCATTACATCGTTCTCCGCTACTACAATCGGATTGTTGGATCGGTTTCGAAGAGCCGTGTGAAGAACCGAACGATCTTCCGTTTTGTTGATCGGAGCACCCCTGAACATTAGTTCAATCGAGCTTTTGAGTTCTGTTTCATTTGCGAGGTCTATTAATAATTTAAGGGTGTCTTCCGTGATGATATTTTTTGAATAATCAACCAGGATATCCTCAAATACAATATGAAATTTTTCAAATCGCTGGGGGTCTGAATCGAATAGTTCACGCAGATGGGTAGCCTGCAGGGTAAGAAAATTTACTTCAAGCTTCTGCCAGGCAGTGGTATCAGTTGGATTGATGGTTGGTAGCATCTTAAATACTTTTTATGCTGCTAATAAAACAAAAAGGCAGCGTATCGGCTGCCTTTCAATTCGTAGCGCGGGGGGGAGTTGAACCCCCGACCTTTGGGTTATGAATCCAACGCTCTAACCACCTGAGCTACCGCGCCCTATTTTACCTGATTCCTATTTTTGTTGAAAAAGGGATCGCAAACTTACAAATAAGCAATCCATTTATACAAATTCACACCAATTATACTTCCGCTGTAATCTATTTTGCCTTCCAATAAAAATCTTCTAATTTAAAACCTGATATGAGTGTCATGGCCAAAAAGAAATTGTTCACGGCAGACTATGAGATACACGCCTCTATTAAGATGCTGTATCCCTATATTCAAACTGCCAGTGGGCTTGCCGAGTGGTTTGCTGATGATGTGAATATCAATAATCAAAAAAAAACCTTCATCTTCCTTTGGGACAACGAAGAGCACTCCGCACGGCTTGTAGCCCACCGAACCAATCATTTTGCGCGATTTGAGTTTCTGCCTGAAAACGATGAGGATGAAAAAGACCCATCCTATTTTGAACTCAGGCTTGAGTTCAACGAAATGACACAATCCGTTTTCTTGAAAGTAACCGACTACTCCGATTTTCAGGATCTGGAAGAATTGCAGGATTTATGGGACAGCCTCATTGAGGTTTTACGCAAAACTGTAGGAGGGTAGCCCCTCGCTTTACATCGAATTATTTCTGTTTTGGCTTAATTTTTGACTATTTCGGGGTCTGAAAATTCTCATGAAGAAACTCGATAAACTGATCCTATCCTCTTTCCTCGGGCCCTTCATCCTCACCTTTCTGGTGGTGGTTTTCATTCTGCTCACGCAGCACATGTTAAAATATTTCGATGACATCATTGGAAAAGGATTGGGTATGGATGTGATCGGACAACTTCTGTTTTATTTCGGAATTTTCATGACACCAATAGCCATGCCGCTGGCGGTACTGTTGTCCTCGCTCATTACGTTTGGCAATTTGGGTGAACATTTTGAACTCACAGCTGTTAAAAGCGCGGGTATTTCTTTGGTTAGGGTGTTACTCCCCATTTTTTTCTTTGTCCTTGGCCTTACTGTAGTTGCCTTTTATGTGAATAATAACCTGGTTCCTAAAGCAGCGCTGGAAGCCTACAGCCTCCTGTACGATATAAAACAAAAGAAACCAGCACTGGATCTTCGCGAAGGCTCATTTTATGATGGAATTCCGGACATGAGCATTAAAGTGAATAAAAAATTCTCAGATGGCGTGACCATTAAAGATGTCATCATTTATGACCATCGAAAGCATGATGGCAACAAAGAGGTTACAACTGCCGACTCCGGTAAAATGTATACCATTTTGAATGAGCGTTACCTGAAACTTGAACTTTTCAACGGTTCAAACTACACCGAGGGTGCAAGCACCAATCAGGAAATGACTGGCCGCGTGAGACGAAAGGAGAAAGAGACATTGAGCCAAACGAAATTCAGTAAGACTCAAATTGTATTTGACCTTTCCTCTTTTGCATTAGAGAGAACCGATAAGAAGTGGTTTCAGGGCAACAGGATCATGCGAAACCTCGGTGAACTGGACAGCGACCTGGATTCAATCGACAATGAAATGATGCAGGCCAAACTTGGTGTTTACCAGGAGGCAAGAGTATTTTTTACCTACTACATGGATGCTGATTCATTTAAAATGACGAATGCCATGCAGAAGTTTAAAGTTATGAGAGACTCCACCAATCAGGTAAAGCTGACGCAAGCGGATGGTTTGCAACCAGACTCGATGCATGAAGGTAAGAATAGACCCGATTCAGTGGCAATGGTTAAGCCGCTGGATTCCAGTAAGCGAAGATTCTTCCCTTCACGCGATTTAGCATTGGCCACAAAAAGGATCAAGAAGAGGAACCAGGATAAAATTCCTTTAGATTCTATTACCCCAGACCAACCCAGAAATATACAAGCGATAAGTAAAAAGCCGGAAAGCACAGATTTTAAGCGAAAGACAGACAGTCTGTTTCAATTGTTGCCCGACAGGACAGGCTATGAGAATGCTGCCAACAAAGCAAGAATGGCCAAAAATGAACTAGAGGGTACGGTTGCAACACTCAAAGAGCATACAAACGACAGGAATGTGTTTTTAATTCAGTGGCATAAAATACTGGCCAGTTCCCTGGCTTGTATTGCAATGTTTTTGATTGGTGCTCCACTAGGTGCGATTATAAAAAAGGGCGGCTTAGGTGTACCCTTCCTGGTCTCAATTCTTTTCTTCATTATCTACTATCTGTTAACCATGACAGGCGAAAAATGGGCCAAGCAGGGCATTATAAGTGTTCATGTAGGGGTTTGGGCTGCTGATGCCATTTTGTTTGTTGTAGGTCTTATATTCCTTCGTCAGGCCCGCTTGGATGCGAGGTTGTTTGAGGCCGATTTCTATATGGTATTGCTTGATAAGGCCAAGAAATCGGCTTTTATGAAACGATTCTTCCCGGCCGCAACAGCCTAAGTAAATCAGGCAATATTTGGAAAATTGAGCCGCTTTCTCGTATCTTTGCCGCCTGAAATAAAGCTGAAAACAATTTTTTGAGATGCATTTAACTGTCGAAACTAAAAAGGAACTGTTTAAGAAATACAGTTCAAAAAAATCTGATAAAGATACCGGTTCACCGGAATCTCAGATTGCGCTGTTTACCACCCGGATCAATCATTTGACCGAACACCTGAAAAGCAATAAAAAGGATTTTGGAACCCAAACGGGTTTATTGAACCTGGTAGGTAAGCGTAAACGCTTATTGAACTACCTTCAGAATACCGACATCGATCGCTACAGAGCTATACTCGCAGAGTTGGATCTAAGAAAATAAAACGAACTTCTTAAGATAGGGAACCTGAGCTAGGTTCCCTTTTTGCATTTATATAACAGGATATGCCTTTCGTTTTAAGGTAATCTATTAATTCATTTTTTATGTCATTTAACATTATTACAAAAAGCTGCAAGCTGCCTGATGGCCGCGAAATTACAATCGAAACCGGTAAACTGGCCCGTCAGTCTGATGGCGCTGTTGTGTTGCGCATGGGTGATACCATGATTTTGGCGACCGTTGTTTCGGCACAGGAAGGTAAAGAAGGAGCAGACTTTCTTCCGCTTTCGGTTGATTACCAGGAAAAATTCGCTTCAACAGGAAAAGTGCCAGGCGGATTCCTGAAACGCGAAAGTAAATTATCCGACTACGAAATTCTAATCAGCCGTTTGGTTGACAGGGCAATTCGTCCCTTGTTCCCAAGCGATTATCACGCTGAAACACAAGTGATGTTGTACCTTATTTCTGGTGACCAAAATGCGTTGCCGGATGCGTTGGCTGCCTTTGCTGCATCCTCAGCATTAGCCGTTTCTGATATTCCTTTTCAAGGGCCTATCTCAGAGGTACGCGTTGCTCGGGTTGATGGAAAGTTTGTGATCAATCCAACCATGGAACAAAAACTCCGTGCCGATATTGACCTGATGGTTGGAGCTTCCATTGAGAATATTCTTATGGTAGAAGGAGAGATGAAAGAGGTGAGTGAGGATGATATGCTGGAAGCATTGAAGACCGCCCACGAGGCTATCAAAACCCAGTGCGAACTTCAAATTGAACTAACTAAAGCTACCGGTAAAACAGAGAAAAGAACCTATAGCCATGAAGTGCATGATGAGAATTTGAAGGAGGAGTTATGGAAATTAATGTACGATAAAGCCTACGAAACAGCTGGTTTGCTTACCGCGAATAAGGCGAAACGTTCTGAGGCTTTCGCCAAGATTGTGAACGACTATATCGAGGCACTTCCTGAAGACACGACCATTAACAAAGACCTGGTAAAACATTATTACCACGATATTCAAAAGAAGGCTGCCCGGGACCTTGTTCTTAATAAAGCTGTTCGGTTAGATGGACGTAAAACAAACGAAATCAGGCAGATATGGAGTGAAGTAAACTACCTTCCTTCGCCTCACGGGTCAGCCATTTTTACCCGTGGCGAAACACAATCATTAACAACAGTAACGCTTGGTACCAAGCTCGATGAACAGTTGATTGATGGAGCAATGATCGAAGGATCAAGTAAGTTTATCCTGCACTACAACTTCCCTGGTTTTTCGACCGGTGAAGTAAAGCCGAATCGCGGACCCGGCCGAAGAGAAGTCGGTCATGGTAACCTGGCATTTCGTGCCTTGAAACAGGTTCTGCCTCCCGATGAAAAAAATCCGTACACAATCCGTATCGTTTCCGATATTCTTGAATCAAATGGATCATCTTCTATGGCAACGGTTTGCGCAGGGTCGCTGGCGTTGATGGATGCCGGGGTTCCCGTAAAGGGCCCGGTGTCGGGTATTGCTATGGGTATGATTTCTGACAGCAAAACCGGCAAATATGCAATCCTTTCCGATATCCTTGGTGACGAAGATCACCTGGGTGATATGGACTTCAAAGTAACGGGCACTGAGCAAGGAATTACGGCTTGTCAGATGGACTTGAAAGTAGACGGCCTTACTTATGAAGTATTAAAAGAAGCATTGCTTCAGGCAAAAGAAGGAAGACTTCACATTCTTAACGAGATGAAAAAAACTATTTCATCTCCGCGCCCTGACTTGAAACCTCAGACACCACGAGCCGAAACAGTCATCATCGAGAAGGAAATGATTGGTGCGGTAATCGGTCCTGGTGGTAAAGTAGTTCAGGACATTCAAAATACAACCGGTGCTACGGTAGTTATTGAAGAAGTGAACGGCAAAGGAATTATCAACGTATTTGCCAACAACAAAGACGTGATGGAGGCCGCTCTCAGACGTATTCGCGCGATTGTTGCCGTTCCGGAAGTGGGCCAGGTGTACGATGGTAAGGTGAAATCAATTATGCCGTTTGGAGCATTTGTTGAATTCATGCCGGGCAAAGATGGTTTACTCCACATTTCAGAGATTAAGTGGGAGCGCATCGAAACCATGGATGGTGTGCTGGAAGTGGGTGAGGAAATTAAGGTTAAACTCGTTGAAGTCGATAAGAAAACAGGCAAATTCCGCCTGTCTCGTAAGGTTTTGATACCCAGACCACCTAAAGAAGAAACTGCTCCCAGTCAATAACCGTTTAGGCAATAGGGTTGACAGGTACAACCTTAGACAGTATATTGTTGCCAAAACGACTCAGCCTGGATGAGACAGCTTAAGATCAGTAAACAAATTACCAACCGCGAGAGTCAATCGCTGGATAAGTATCTTCAGGAAATTGGTAAGGTTGATTTACTGACACCGGATGAAGAAGTAGAGTTAGCCAAGCGTATCAAAGAGGGAGATCAAATCGCCCTTGAGAAGCTTACAAAGGCTAACCTTCGTTTCGTGGTTTCAGTTGCTAAGCAATATCAGAATCAGGGTCTATCCCTGGGAGATTTAATTAATGAAGGCAACCTGGGCTTGATCAAAGCAGCCCAACGTTTTGATGAAACCCGTGGTTTCAAATTCATTTCCTATGCCGTGTGGTGGATACGCCAATCAATACTTCAGGCACTGGCTGAACAATCGCGTATTGTTCGGTTGCCTCTGAACCGGGTTGGATCGTTGAATAAAATTTCGAAAACATTTTCTGAGCTTGAACAGAAGTACGAACGTGAACCTTCACCCGAAGAGTTGGCGGAAGTACTGGATGTTACCACGGCAGAGGTGGTGGATACCATGAAGATCTCAGGTCGCCATGTTTCAATGGATGCGCCCTTTGTTCAGGGTGAAGAAAATAGCTTGCTGGATGTTCTTGAAAATGACAGCGAAGAGACCCCTGATTCAGGATTGATGAACGACTCCTTGCGCAAAGAAGTGCAGCGTGCCTTGTCTACTTTAACGCAACGAGAAGCAGATGTAATAACCCTTTATTTTGGTTTGAACGGTGAACATGCCATGACGCTGGAGGAGATTGGGGAGAAGTTTAACCTGACGCGTGAACGGGTTCGGCAAATTAAAGAAAAGGCTATCAGAAGACTAAGGCACACATCCAGAAGTAAGGCTTTAAAACCTTACTTGGGTTAATAAATTTCGAATTGAGAATATTTTAGAGGGTCTCAACTTTTGTGAGACCCTTTGTGTTAATCGAACTGTATGAGTAAAAAAGTTAAAGTTTTAATTATCGGATCCGGCCCAGCCGGGTACACGGCAGCCATCTATGCAGCAAGGGCTGGTTTAAAACCTGTTCTATACACAGGCGGCCAGCCGGGAGGCCAGCTGACAACAACCAATGATGTAGAGAATTTTCCGGGTTACCCAGATGGGATCAATGGTCCTCAAATGATGATTGACCTTCAAAAGCAAGCCGAGCGATTTGGAACTACGATCAACTATGGACTAATAACCTCGGTTGATTTTTCAGGTTATCCGCTTAAGGTAACGGTAGATGAAAAAGATGAAGTAATTGCCGAGTCGGTGATTATTGCAACGGGTGCTGCGGCAAAATACCTGGGTATTCCATCAGAGACCGTGTTTTTAAACAGGGGGGTGTCGGCTTGTGCTGTTTGTGATGGTTACTTTTACAGGGGAAAAGAAGTTGCTGTGGTGGGTGCAGGAGATTCGGCTGCTGAAGAATCAACCTACCTCTCCAAGCTGTGTTCTAAAGTTCACCTGATTGTTAGAAGAGATGAAATGCGTGCATCTAAAATCATGCAGCAACGGGTGAAAAATACCCCGAACATTGAAATACACTGGAACTCAGAAACTGAAGAAGTGCTGGGTGATGATTCCGGTGTTACCGGAGTTCGTGTTCTCAACAACAAAACAGGCGAAACTAAAATTCTGTCTGTCCAGGGCTTCTTTCTGGCCATCGGTCATAAACCAAATACCGATGTTTTTAAGGGCTATATCGATATGGATGAGTCCGGTTACATTAAGGTTGAACCAGGAACAACCAAGACAAACATTGAAGGAGTGTTTGCTGTGGGTGATGCGGCTGACAAAATGTATCGTCAGGCCATTACCGCTGCTGGCACTGGTTGCATGGGGGCGTTGGATGCCGAAAAGTTTTTAGCGGCCAAGGAAGCGGAAATGGTTCACGTTAATGGCTGACCCCAATTAGAATTTAATAGCAGGAGAAAAAATGAAGCTCGACATCCTTGTACTCGCTGCCCATCCCGATGATGCTGAATTGGGGTGTGGTGGTACTGTGGCAAAACATGTGAAAATGGGTCATAAGGTAGGGGTGGTTGACTTTACCAGGGGAGAACTCGGTACACGTGGAACAATTGAAACAAGAGCCTTAGAATCAGCAGAATCATCCAAAATTCTGGGTTTGACAATAAGAGAAAATTTGGGTCTGTCCGATGGATTCTTCAAAAATGATAAAGATCATCAATTAGAAGTCATTCGGGCCATCAGACGATACCAACCGGAAATTGTGCTGGCCAATGCTGTTTTCGATCGTCATTCCGATCACGGTAAAGGTGCTTCATTGGCGTACGACTCATGCTTCCTATCAGGACTCGCCAAGGTTGAGACGTGGGATGAACACGGAAAGAAGCAGGACGCCTGGCGGCCAAAGGTCGTCTATCACTACATCCAAAGTCTTTTGATTGTACCCGATTTTGTTGTCGATATTTCCGAATACTGGCAAACTAAAATCGATTCTGTGAAGGCGTTTAAAACGCAGTTCTTTGATCCTAAAAGCAGCGAACCTCAAACCTACATTTCTTCGCCCGAATTTTTACGGATGGTGGAGGCGCGGGCCATTGAGTTTGGTCATGCCATTGGAACGAAGTACGGTGAAGGATTTACCGTTAGGCGATACCCGGGTATTAAGAACCTGTTTGATTTGATTTGATTTGATGCTTTGGTTGTCACCTGACCAATAACTTTTAAGGAGCTAACCTGTCAATTCTCCAAACCCCATCAACCTTGCTGTACACAATCCTATCGTGAAGCCGGTTGGGTCTGCCTTGCCAGAATTCAATCATCAGCGGATCAACTTCATAGCCTCCCCATTGATGTGGTCTGGGCAGTTTATCCTGTCCTTTATACTTCTCTTCTATTTGCTTTTCACGTTCTTCCAGCAACTGCCTGTTTTGAATCAGCGAACTTTGAGGCGAAGCCCAGGCACCAATCTGTGAGCCGCGGGGTCTGCTTTGAAAATATTCATCCGATCGGGTTGCATCCACACGGGAGGCCACACCTTCAACCCGAACCTGGCGTTCCAATTCGGGCCAGAAAAAAGTTAAGCAGCATGCCGGGTTTTCTTCCAGGTCCTTTCCTTTTCGACTTTGATAGTTAGTGTAGAATACAAATTTTCCTTGTTCGATACCTTTTAAAAGTACAATCCGTGATGTTGGCCTACCACCAATTGCGGTAGCCAGATTCATGGCATTGGGTTCCGGTACCTTTGCTGTAAGCGCCTCCTGAAACCATATATCAAACTGACGAACCGGATCTGAGGAAACAGTGGATGGTTCTAACGTGGCTTTACTGTATTCCTGGCGGATGGATGCGAGGTCATTCATGCGCTTGAAATTAGGAGTGTATAACATCTAAAACAATAAATTTGGATAGGAGCATTTCAAATACTTTATTGAAGCCGAAATGGATTTCTTTCATTACAAGAATAAATTAAAACCTGAAAAAGGCCGCCTGCTTATTTCAGAGCCGTTTTTGCCCGACCCAAACTTTGAGCGAACGGTCGTACTCTTGTGTGACCATAACGATGAGGGGTCATTCGGATTTGTTTTGAATAAACCTGCTATTGTTAAGGTAAATGAGGTGATGGATGAATTAAAAAATTTTAAACATCCTATTTATATTGGCGGCCCTGTTCAGCAGGATACGCTGCACTTCATCCATCGCAACAGAGAGATTGAAGGTGGAACCGAAGTGTTGAAAGATATTTATTGGGGAGGAAATTTTGAACATGTGTTGTTCCTTTCTGACACCCAACAACTGAGTTTGCACCACATCAAGTTTTTTTTAGGTTATAGCGGGTGGGGGCCCGGTCAGTTAGAAGAAGAACTTGCCGAAAACTCTTGGATTGTGTGCGACTTTGTAACAGAGGAACTTATGTTTGAAACAGAGCCAACCGGAATGTGGAAAAAAGCGTTAGGGAATATGGGCGGGCGTTTTTCGGTATATGCCAACTACCCGGTTGATCCAAACTTGAATTAGTCCATTTTTAGTAACTTTACGCTAAACGCGTTGAAATGAATATTGACCATGGAGATGGAACGAGACAACAGAGCAGAGCAGGATATTTTACCCGGAGGTGCGGTGGTGGAGAGCCATGTCAATACCGTGTTGCAAACTGAAGCTGACCTTTCCGAACGGGATGAAACAGATCATCCGGAGGAAGAGTATGAACATACCGACTACAGTCAGTACACCAAAGATCAGTTTGTAAGCCTCATCAAAGAACTGGTAAAAGAGAACGACCCAAAAAAATCAGATCGGGTATTGCGGGAAATTAAACCGCTGTTTGATGAGTTGCGTGAACGTGACCGTACATCCGCCCTCAACAGGTTTATATTAGATGGAGGGTCAACCGATGATTTTGAATACCGGCAGGATGAACTCACCCAACAGTTTGAGGCTTCCTTTAAGCTGATCAAAGATCGCAAAGCCCAATACCAACGTGGTCTGGATGATCAAAAGAATGAGAACTACCGGAAAAAGTCGGAGTTGTTGGAGCGGTTACGCGAATTAGTTGACTCTCAGGATGCCACAAATCAGTTTAACGTATTCAAAGATCTTCAAAAAGACTGGAGAAATACGGGGCCTGTGCCCGGAACGCAGGCCCGCACACTTTGGGCAAATTATCATGCGTTGGTCGATCGGTTTTATGATAACCAGAGCATCTACTTTGAACTGAAAGAGCTTGATCGCAAGAAAAACCTGGAGGCTAAAGTGGAACTGTGCATACGGGCTGAGAAATTATCCGGGGTGGAAAGAATCAAAGATGCCATTCGCGAACTCAATGAACTCCACCACGAATTCAAACACATTGGGCCCGTACCCGGTGATGAAAAGGAAACTGTATGGCAACGGTTTAAGACTGCGTCTGATGCTGTTTACTCGCGAAGAGATGAGTATCTCAAAGTCCTTCAGCAGGAACTGAATGCCAACGTTGAGAAAAAAAATAAATTATGCGATGAGGTTGCCGTGTTTGCCTCCTTTCAGTCGGATCGTATTAAAGAATGGAACCAAAAAACGAAAGAGGTACTGGAGCTTCAGAAAAAATGGGATGGCATTGGGGGCCTGCCACGGGCTAAGTCGAAAGAAATCAACAAGAAATTCTGGTCAGCCTTTAAGTCGTTTTTCAGTAACAAGAGTTCATTCTTCAAAAAGTTAGATGAAGAGCGTGAACAAAACCTGAACAAGAAAAAAGAATTAGTGCAACGCGCGCTTGCATTGAAAGACAGCCACGAGTGGGAACAGGCAGCACGCGATCTGAAAAATATACAACAGCAATGGAAAACCATTGGGCCCGTGCCTGAAAAATTCCGTGAAAAAGTTTTTAAAGAATTTAAAGAGGCTTGCGATTATTTCTTTGGCCAGAAACGTGATCAGCAAAGTAAGGCAGACAGTGAGCAAGTTGAAAACCTTAAATTGAAAGAGGAAATTTGTGCCACGTTAGAAAATCATGTTGTCCAAAACACCGCCACGCGCGAGGTGCTAAAAGAACTTGAATCCAGATTTAACCTGGTGGGATTTGTGCCACGCAAGGAAATGAACGCGATCCGGAACCGGTACCATGACGCTGTTCAGAAATTTACAAATGCCATTCAGGGGATAACCGAAGAGGACAAAAGCCGGTTGGTTCTTGAAAATCAGTTGCTTGACCTGAAGAATGACCCGATGGCCGGGCAAAAACTTTTCCAGAAGGAGCAGGCCATTCGTAAAAAGATACAAAAGGTAGAGAATGATATAGCTGTTTGGCGGAACAACCTCGAGTTTTTCGGTAGATCCAAGAATGCCGAGAAATACAAGGAGGAATTTAATGATAAAATTAACACCGCTACCGACAGCTTAAAACAGCTTAAGGAGCAGCTCAAATTAGTCCGCACAGTTTCTTAAGGGTTATTTGCAAAGATTAATACAAACGCTATTTTTGCACCTCATTTAAGCCTCCTTAGCTCATCCGCCAGTTGGCGGAAACTGACTTGTAATCAGTAGGTCAGCCGCAAAAGAGGATAAAAGGAAATAAGCCTCCTTAGCTCATCCGCCAGTTGGCGGAAACTGACTTGTAACCAGTAGGTCAGTCGCAAAAGAGGGTAAAAGGAAATAAGCCTCCTTAGCTCATCCGCCAGTTGGCGGAAACTGACTTGTAATCAGTAGGTCAGCCGCAAAAGAGGATAAAAGGAAATAAGCCTCCTTAGCTCATCCGCCAGTTGGCGGAAACTGACTTGTAATCAGTAGGTCAGTCGCAAAAGAGGGTAAAAGGAAATAAGCCTCCTTAGCTCAGCTGGTAGAGCAACTGACTTGTAATCAGTAGGTCGCTGGTTCGATTCCGGCAGGGGGCTCTGAAAATCAGGCAGTTACATTAGATTGTGACTGCCTATTTTTTTGATACATACAGGATACATACATACGGCTGCTATTTGTGGTAGTACTTGGATTATGATTTGTTTTAATGCACTATCTATACTTGAAGTATGCCTTTGCCCCGGACTTCAGTAGAGAAAAAATTTCATTACCTCTTCCTCTTTTAGTCCAGCGTATTCACAAAATTCCCGAACCGTTACGAGTTCGTTTTTCTTCTTCCCTAATTTTCGTTTCAAATCGAAAATTATTTTTCTGGCAGTCCTGTCTTTTTTGCCCGTGATGTTCTGAATGTCTTTCGGATAGATGCAGATTCTATTTGGTACTAATAGTGGCATAGATGGCACTTACGGCATTTGAATTTTCCTCTCTATAAAGTTCAGCATAGTTTCGGACTAAGTTCATGATTGCGAAGTGAAATCATTTCTGTTGTTAATCTTTTGCACTGAAATGCTTTGGCCTGCTTGGTGAGGGATGAACGAGACAAAACAAATTTTTTAAGCTATGGCAAGACAAAAAGGAGTTATCAAATTCCAAGGGCAAATGGGTGGAGTGTCATTCTACAAAACTGCTCAAGATGGGTACCTGGCTCGGGAGAAAGGTGGCGTTGATGCGGACCGCATTAAGAACGACCCGGCTTTCGAGCGTACGCGAGAAAATGGTGCTGAGTTCGGACGCGCTGGCGCGGCAGGTAAACTGTTACGCACTTCGTTGAGGACGTTAATCCTGAATACTGCCGACAGTCGGATGGCGAGCAGACTGACCCGTGAAATGGTGAAGGTGATTCAGGCAGATGCAACCAATCCACGTGGACAACGAAACGTGATTGATGGTGAAGCGGAGCTTCTGTTAGGGTTTGAGTTCAATGAGAACGGCAAGTTGAGCAGAACATTTTTTGCACCGTATGAAACTGCGATTGACCGCGTAGCGGGCAATCTTGAAGTGAACATTCCGGTGTTTGTTCCAGGCAACATGATTGCTGCACCGCAAGGTGCTACTCATTGCAAATTGATTTCTGCAGGTGTGGAGGTGGACTTTGAGAATGGTGTTTATGTGGTGAACACTTCACAAAGCGCAGAAATTGAATTGGGCATGCAGAATGAACCTGCTGTTGCATTGAGCAATGCTGTTACTCCTGCAAGTACGAAGCCTCTCTTCCTTGTGTTTGGACTCGAATTTTATCAGCAAGTGAATGGTCAAATGTATCCATTGAAAAATGGTGCATACAATGCCTTGTCGCTGGTAGATGTAGATGGAGGTGTCTGATGGAGTTGGAGTTATTCAGGACTTATGAACCTGATGGAACTAACGGGGAATTAAAGCTCATGGTGTGCAACACCATTGAGCTTCCCTGGCTCCAAAACAAACGAAACATTTCCTGTATTCCAGAGGGGCGTTATGAGCTAAAGATGCGTGTAACAAGAAAACGAGGTCAGCATCTTTTGGTATTGAATGTGAAAGGAAGGGATGGAATCTTGATTCATCCTGCGAATGATGCGAAGAAGGAACTGCAAGGTTGTATTGCTCCGGTGACCAGTCTCAACGGTCCGGGGAAAGGAAGTCAATCAAGGTTGGCGAATGAGAAGCTGAAAGCACTTGTGCTTGAAGCTTTTGAGAGAAAGGAAAAAGTATTCATCACAATTAAATCATAGTGAGTATGAAGTTGGTAGAAAGAATGAAAGCGCCTACTCCGAAATTTTTTAGAGTTCTGAGAAATGTTGGTTTGGCGTTGGCAGCAGCCGGTGGTGCGATAATTACGGCACCAATTGCTTTGCCTGTAGCAGTGGTAACTGTCGCAGGGTATTTGGCTGTTGCT
>Ga0268299_1003011_pt1 | contig 17128 bp, 10 predicted proteins | sample NOBtaG_FD_193484 | JGI IMG/M metagenome (GOLD analysis project Ga0268299, IMG submission 193484) | Activated sludge microbial communities from bioreactor in Nijmegen, Gelderland, Netherland - NOB reactor | ecosystem: Engineered > Bioreactor > Aerobic > Activated sludge | place: Netherlands...
AGCGCGGCTGCGACAGGCTCCGGTTACGGCGAGAGCTGACCGGTGAGCGTGTACGCGCCAACGGCTCCCCCCTTCGCCGCCGGTCGCAGAATGAAGACCGACTCAGCCGCCAGCGAACTGGTGTAGACCAGCCGCGAGTTGGTCCCGCCGTTGCCGTTGTCATCCAGCGCCACGCGGCCGAAGTTCGGATGCCAGAGCTCGAGCTGCGCATCGAAGGCCGTCGAGTTCATCGTCGTGGTCAGGGTTTGCCCGGGACCGAGGCGAATGTGCAACTCCCCGTGGTACATCCCTGCACCCGTGAAGGTGCAGCTGGTCGTCGACAGCGAGAGCGAGAAGGTCGCCGGCTGCGACGTCGACAGCCCCAGCGGCACGTTGTAGCAACCCGCTGGAAGCGCCGAGACCGTCAACGGCTGGACGCTGAACGTCTGACCGTACTGACTCGTGGTTCCGTTGCGGATGCGCAGGCCGTAGTCGCCGGCGGCGAACAGCCCGAACACATTGCATGTCGTTGGCGCGCAGGACGTGCTCAGGGCCGCGGCCGCCGTCGCCGTGTCCGCGTTGAACGTGTTGCGGACGAACACAGTGCTGGACGGTGAGACGCGGAACTCATACATCGCGGATGATGATGGCGAGAAGCGGAAGCGCTCCTCGAAGAAGCCGGCGCCCGCCGCGCAGTCATCGGTGCCGATCGTTCCCGTCGTCGTGACAGACACGGCGAGATCTCGCACCGCGCACTGCACGGTGACGGTCACGTTGCCGCTCACGCCGAACACCGTCGCCGTGATGGTCGTGGACCCCACGGCGACACCCGTGACCACGCCCGTCGACGATACGGTCGCGATGGCGGTGTTGCCCGACGTCCACGTGACGGGACGTCCAGACAGCACATTGCTCGCAGCATCGCGGACCGTGGCACTGAATCCTGCGGTGGCACCGACGCTCACCGGCGCTTGCGTCACCTGGACCGTAGCCACGGCGGGAATCGTCACGGCGGCGGATCCCGCGCGGCCTTCGCTGGTCGCCGTGATGGTGGTCGTTCCGGAGTTCGCCACCGGCGTCACCACGCCGGTGGTCGCGTTCACCGTCGCGACCGCAGGGTTGCTCGACACGAACGAGACCGATCGGCCCGTGAGCGCGACGCCCGCCGTGTCCCGAACCGTCACCGTCAGCGCCGTGGGCTGGTAGTTGTTCATCGTCAGCGCCGTGACCTGCACGGTCTTCACGGGCTGCGTCACGAGGATCACCTTCTGGCCGACCACGCCGTTCACATCCACTTGGATGGCGGCAGACTGGTTGCCGGCGGCCCCGTTGCCGACCGCGGTCACCAGCCCGCCCTGCGTCACCGTGGCGACGCTCGGCGAGACGGACGTCCAGCCGATCGAGCGTCCGGCGGGCGACAGCACCTGGCCGGCGGCGTTGCGCAGCGTCAGCGTCAGCTGCTGCGTCGCCGGCTTCTCCAGCGTCACGGTCGTCGACGGCGAGATCTCGATCGTCGCCACCGAGTCGAGTACCACGATCGGCACCGTGTCGGCGCGCCCTTCGCTCGCCACCACGATGCCCGTCGCACCGACCGCGACCGCCGAGACGCGACCGCCCGCAATGCCCGCCCCGAGATTCTGCTGCGTCACGGTGGCGATCGCAGTGTTGAGCGACGTGAAGTTGATGCTGCGACCCAGCAGGACGGCGTTGCCGGCGTCTCGCAAGGTCGGCGTGATCGTGACGGTATCTCCCTTGAGCAGCGTATCCGCCGCCGGCGATGCCACGACCGTGTTCACGGGGTTCGGCACCGGCACGGTGATCGTCGCCGTGCCCGAGCGCCCTTCGCTCGTTGCCGTGATCGTGGTGCTGCCGCCGCCCGTCGCCGTTGCCGTCGCGACGCCGGTGATGGAATCGATGCGTGCCACTGCCGTGTTCGCGCTGCTCCACCGGACCGTGCGGCCGCCGAGCACGTTGTTCAGCGAATCCCGCAGCGTCGCGCTGTACGCCTGTGTGTAGCCGAGTTGCACGTTCGCCGTCGCCGGCGCGACCGTGACCGTCGCGACATCCGCCGGCACGGTCACCGTCGTGCCGCCGCTGCGGCCTTCGCTGGTCGCGGTGATGGTCGCCGTGCCGCTGCGGCGGCCGAAGACCCGACCCGTCGCCGAGACGCGCGCGACGCCGGTGTCACTCGACGACCACGCGACGGGACGGCCCGTCACGACGACGTTCGATGCATCGCGCAAGGTGGACGTGAGCTGCAGCGAATCGTTCCGCACCACCTGCGGGTTCGCCGGGGTGACGGTCACCGTGTTCACCGGCGCGAGCACCCGCAGGGTATCCAGCGCACTCTGCACGCCGCCGATCGTGGCCCGGATCTGCGCGATGCCGCCGGCGACGCCACGCACCCACCCCGCGGTCGAGACCGTCGCGATGCCGCTATTGAGGGACGTCCACGTGACGGCCCGTCCCGTGATCGTGTCACCCGCCGCATCCACCGCCACGGCGGTGAAGAGCACCGAGTCACCGACGAAGGCCGAGTCGCGCGCCGACGCGGTGGTCACGGTCTGGACGGCGCGCAACGTCACCGTGGCCACGGACGTGTCCGCAACGCCCTCACTCGTCGCCACGATGCGAGCCGTGCCCGCGGCGGCGCCACCGGTGACCAGGCCGCTGGCGTTCACTGTCGCACGCGCGGCATCAAGCGAGGTCCACGTAACGACGCGCCCCGTCAGCAGGGCGCCGTCGGCATCGCGCAGCGTCGCGGTCAGCTGCCGGGTGCGGCCATCTTGGATGGTGAACGTGTCCGGCGCGACGACCACCGTCGCGACCGGTCGGCCGTTGACCGTGATCGTCGCCTGCCCCGTGACACCTCCGGCGGTCGCCGAGATCGTCGCCGTGCCCTGGCTCACGGCCGACACCACACCGCTCGGCGACACCGTCGCGACCGCAGTGTTCGACGAGGCCCACGTGACCGTCCGGTTGAGCGTGTTGCTCGACGAGTCACGCACGGTCGCCGTCAGCGTCGCGGTCGCGGGGTTTCCTTCCGTCAACGTCGCAGCGGCGGGCGCGACGACTACGGTCGCCACAGGCGTCGGCGTGACGAGCACGATCACGGAGTCCGTGACGTTCTCGCTCGTGGCGAACACCCGGGTCGTCCGCGAAACGCCTCCGGTGTACGGCGTGGCGCGGACCAGCCCCGCCGGCGAGACGGTCGCGACGGAGGAATCGCGCGTCCCCCAGCTCACCACACGCCCCGTCAGCGCGTTCGCCGCATTGTCCTGCAGGGACACGGAGAGGGCCTGCGTCCGCCCCGGGAAGAGCTCCAGCGGCTTCGGTGCGAGCGTCACCGTCGCCACCCGCGCGATTACGCGCGCCGCGACGCTCGCCGTCCGCGCTCCCGCCCGCACGGTGATGTTCGCGCTACCGGGGCCTACCCCGGTGACCGCGCCCGTGCTGCTGACCGTCGCGACGGAGTTGTTCGAGCTGCTCCAGATCCGCGGCTCGTTCGGCAGGTCCACGTTGTTCACGTCGCGGACGTTCGACGTGAGGTTCGCGGAGCTGCCGACGTACAGGGAGTCCGGCAGCGACGACACGGTGAGCGTCCCGACTTCCGGCGGCAGCGGCGTGATGTCAGGCGGCAGACACGAAACGGCGCCCACGACCAGCAGCGAAGCCAGTGCTCCGCGAGTCACCTGCGCAAATCTCACTGCGACGAATCCCCAAGTGGCGGTCTAAGGCCCTTCCCTTCCGCGGGCTCGCGCCGTCAAACCAACCGGGCGCAAACGACCCGCATTATGCCCGCGCATGTGGGCGGTCCGCCAGTGCCACGTAAGGCGCTCGTGGCGACTTGCGCGCGCGCGGTCCTGAGGCGTGACGCTACGCGCGCGCCATCAGCCAAGCGTGAGCCAGGTGTGAAACGGGGCCGTTGACGCGCTATCGCGCGCGAATCTCGTAGCCCGCCACCGCGCGGCTGCGTTCGGCGCGCGGGACGCGGAGCAGGACCCGATTGATCTGCTCCAGCGAGAACTTCGTCGTGAACGCATCCTGGGCCCGGAACGGCGCCGGGCCATCGCCCGTGTAGAAAATGCCGAACAGGAGTTCGGACTGCGCGGCGCCGAAGCGCGGCTCGAGCTGCGCCTTGAGCTCGTAGTTGGCACCCGGCCTCGGGATGGACCGTCGCGTCCCCGGCACCAGCCGATTCGACGAATCCGCCTGATTGGGGAAGATCAACCACGCCGACCCGTCCTGCAGCACCGAGAACAGGTAGAGGCGGGCGTCATCGGACGCCTCGGCGGTAATGCGGATGCCGTCACCCTCGCGGTACACCAGCTGGTCCGTGCTCACCGAAGCCGTGAGTCCCGCGGCGGCGGTGCCGGCGTCGCAGGCGACCCGGGCCTCGTAGAACACCGTGATCGAATCCGGGTGCGGCCGCGCCGCACGATGCCGTTCTTCCACGATGACGCCGGCGGCCTCCTGCGAATACAGCTCGAAGAAGTGGTCCCGGTACTCACGGCTCTCGCCGTTGGCCATCGCCTCGTACTGCGCCCGCGAGGTCGTCGTCGCGATCGTGATGCCGACGGCCTGCTGCACCGCCAGCACGCGGGCCTCGCTCAGCAGCACCTGCTCCATCTGCGCGCGCGAGCGGTCGGCCGGCACATAGCGGGCGAGCCGGATGCGCTGCCACTCCTGTTCGAGGGTCGGCCCGCAGCCGGCGCTTCGCGATGCACCGGAGGGCGCGGGCCAGGGATCCGCGGCGGGCGGCGCCGCAGGGGCGGGGCGCGCAGCCGGCGGCGACGAGCAGGCGAGGCTCAGGACCGCCGTCGACGCAGCGGCCGTGACCAGCACCCGATGCAGGCGGCGCTGCACGGCGCCGCCGCGCCGCTCAGCGATCGGCACGGCTGCGGATCTCGTACCCGGCCAGCACGCGACTGCGCTCCGACCGCGGCACGCGCAGCAGCACGCGATTGATCTCCTCGAGGGTGAACTCCTTCTGGAACGCGTCGGCGCTCCGGAAGAGCTCGGGGCCGCGGCCGGTGTAGAAGATGCCCATCAGCATCTCGCTCTGCGACGGTCCGAAGCGCGAATCGAGCTCGGCGGTGAAGCTGTACGGCGCACCGGTGCGCGGCACGAAGCGGGCATCGCCGGCGCCAAACGCGTTGTTCAGGTCCACGCGGTTCGGGAAGATCAGCCGCGCGACGCCGTCCTGGGCGATCGAGAACAGGTACACGCGCGCCGAATCCGACGCCTCGACGCGGATCGTGATGAAGTCCTTCTCGCGATACGTGTCCTGGTTCGTCGAGACCGACGCGGTGAATCCCGCCGCCTCGGAGCCCGACTCGCAGCCGACGCGCGCCTCGTAGGCGATCGACAGCGAGTCCGCGCCGCGGCTGGTCGTCGTATGCTTCTCCTCGACGATCAGGCCGGCCGCATCCTGCGAATACAGCTCGAAGAAGTTGTCGCGATACTCGCGCGACTCGCCGTTGGCCATCGCCTCGTACTGCGAACGCGTCGTGCTCGTGGAGACCGTGATGCCGACGGCCTGCTGCACCGCCTGGCGGCGCGCCTCGCCGAGCAGCACCTGCTCCATCTGGGCCCGCGACTTATCCGGCGGGATGAAGCGCGTCACGCGCAGGCGCTGCCACTCCTGCTCGACGCCCGGGGAACAACGCCCGGCCTGGGCGCCGAGCGGAGCGGCACCCAGGACGAGCGATCCGAGGACGATCCCGACCTGCAGGCGACCCACCGACGTCACTGCCGTCCTCGGTGTCGTGCCGGCGCCATGAGCGGCGCGCCCAGGTTCAACGCCGGCGAGAGCAGCGACGGCGCCTGGATGCTCAGCGGCGACGTCGAGATCGTGAGGTTGTACGTCCCCGTCTGCGCCGTGCTGCTGAAATGCGTCGTCTTGATCTCGAAGAAGCCGGCGGTGCCCGCCGTGTACGTCATCAGCGAGTTCGTGATGCCGACGGCTTCGTCGTCGTTGAACGCGACCTGCGTGGTGACGGTGTCGGCGTTCGTTGCCCAGAGTTCCACGTACGTGTCGATCGCCGACGACATCCGGACGGTGATCTGCTGCCCGGCGTTGAGACGGACGCGGAAGCGTCCCTCACGCTTGGTGCCGCGCACGCAGGACGTCGCGTCCCAGCTGCTGCCGATGCTGATGCCGTTGCCGATGATGGTGAACAACGCCTGGCAGGTCGGCGGTACGGCCGTCGCCACCGACGAGCTAAGCGAGTAGCTCACGGGCGGCGTGGTCGCGTTGCCGACTGCGAAGATGAAGGTCCCCGAGCCGAACAGTCGATTCGCCGTGCCCGCGGCGCTGAAGCGCGTCCAGAAGTACGGCGTGCCGGTGCCCGCGCTGTTCTGCGTCGTGTACGTGACGAGATCGACGGTCCCACCCGAGGGCGTCACCGGGAAGGTGATGTAGGCACTCGAGGCCCGCGTGAACGAGAACCGGTCTTCCCAGAAGTTCGTCTCGAACAGGCAGTCACTCGTCGTCACCTGGCCGTTGATGGTCGAGCCGAGCGTGTACGCCGTCGCGGTGCAGGGATTGACGGTGATGTTCACGGTGGCGAGGGCTCCGTTGGTGACGCCCTCGACGTTGGCTTGGATCGTCGTCGTGCCGTTCGCAACGGCCGTGACCAACCCCGTGGCGCTGACGGTCGCGATGGCCGGATTGATGCTCGACCAGGTGACCGTGCGGCCGGTGAGCGAGACGTTCGCGGCGTTCCGCGGGTCGGCCGTGAGCTGCTGCGTCGCGCCGACGGCGTTCAGCGTGAAGGATGACGGGGTGATATTCACGGCCACGACGTCGGTGGTCACGCTGATCGCCCGCGTGCCCTGAATGCCCTCGCTGGTGGCGCGGATCGTCGTCGAGCCCACGCCGACACCTGTCACCACGCCCGTCGCGCTGACGGTCGCGATGGCCGTGTTGTCCGAGGACCACGTGACCGTGCGTCCGGTGAGGACGTTGTTGGAGGCGTCACGGGTCGTGGCGGTGTACTGGACCGTCTGGCCGCGCACGACCGAGGTCGCGGGGCTTGTCACGGTCACGGACGCCACGGCCGGCTGGGCGATGGTGAACGTGGCGCTGTAGGCGCCCGACGTCCCGGCCACCGCCGCCATCGTGCGCACCTCGTAGTTCCCCGTCGACGGCGCGGTGTACACGAGGCGAGCGTTGACGCCGCCGCCGCCGTTGTTGTCGAAGGCAAGATCCGCGCCGCCCTGCGTGACGTACACGATCGGATCGATTGCCGTGGAGTTCTGCGTGACGGTGAGCTGCTCGCCAGCCTGCAGCGCCACGAGCCACGAATGGAACAGTCGGGACGACGACTGGCAGTCCCCGGCCGCCAGCGCGCGGTTCACCGTGATCGTCGCCGTGCCGTAGATGATCGGAATCGTCCGGCAGGCGGCCGCCGGCCACGACGCGGACTGCGCCGGATCGAGGCTCGGCACGTTGAACTGATAGTTGAACGGCAACGCGAAGCCGCTCGTGCGGATGCGGAAGCGCGTGGTGCCGCCGCCCGCGACGGTGTAGGCGAAGCTGCCGCCGCCCGCCGGCAGCGCATCGCTCGTCACCACGCCAGACCGCAGCTCGCGCACCACGGAGACCTGACCGGCCGCCGTCGGCTGCGGCATCGCCCAGAAGATGAGGCGAGCGCTCGGCTCGGTGGCCCGGAAGAGATCCTCAACGCCGCCGCCCGCCACCCCGCAGTCTCCGCTGGCCAGGGACCCGTTGACCGTCGACCCGAAACCGTACGGCGCGGGGAAGCACACGTTCACGTTCGCCGTCGCGCTGCCGTCCACTCCATCCACTGTGGCCCGGATCGTCGTCGACCCCGGACGCACGGCCGTGACAAGACCGCTCGCGTTCACCGTCGCGACGGTCGTATCCAAGCTGGCCCACGTCGCCGTCAGACCCGTCAACGCCGTGTTCGCCGCGTTCCGCGGCGTCGCCGTGTACTGCTGCGTCGGTGAGGCCTCCGTGAGCGTCGCTGTCGCCGGCGCCACCTGCACCGTCACCACGTCCGTCGCCACGGTAATGGTCACCGTGCCATTGATGCCATCGACGGTCGCCGTGATCACGGCAGAGCCGATGCCAACGGCCGAGACGAGTCCCGACGTCGACACCGTCGCCACCGACGGGCTCCCCGACGACCACGACACCGTGCGGCCCGTGACGACGGCGCCACCGGCCGTGCGCGGCGTCGCCGTCAGTTGCACGGTCTGCCCGCGCACGATCGACGAGTCGGGCGCCGTGACCTGCACCGAGGCCACCGGGGGTGCGACGGTCACCGCCACCGAGCCGCTGCGCCCGAGGACCGTCGCCGAGATGTTCGCCGTGCCGGCAGACACGCCCGTCACCAATCCCGAAGCACTCACCGTCGCGATGGAGTTGTTCGACGACGACCACGTCCGCGGCTCACTGGTCAGCGCACGCCCGCGCGTGTCCACGGCATTCGCCGTCGCCTGCGTGGTCGCGCCCTGAAGGATCGTGGACGACGCCACGGTGACGGTCACCGTTCCTGCCTCCGGCGGTGCGACCGTGATCTCCGGCACGCACGAGATCAGTGCCACCGCAGCCACGAGGCCCCACCGGAGTCGTTGCATTACGGATTCCCGCCGGCCGCCGCCGGACGCAGGAGCCGGGCGCCGGTCCCGAAGACCTGCGGCGTCTGGTCACGCCCATGCAAGCGCCGCGCCTCGTAGGGGACGCCGTACGCCTGGTCCGTCAGGAAGGCCTTCATCTCGTCGACCGTCACGCCGTTGCCGTCCTTGTCTGCAGCGCCCTGCAGCCCCTTGAGGAAGAAGTACGTGAGCAGACCGTGGTTCTTCTCGTCATACCAGTTGGCCAGCTGCTGGCCCTCGGCGGCCGCGATGATCGTCGCGTTCCCGCCCTGGAAGCGCTGCGCCGGATCGTTCACCTGGATGCCGATCGGCGAGGCCGAGCGGATGAGCATGTCGCCGTTGCCCGTCGCGCCCGAGAAGCACGCATCGAGCACCACGGTCACGTGCTTCGCGCCCATCGCCGCGAGGTTCTCGTAGAGCACATCCACGCTGTAGCCGGTCGTCGAGAGGAACGACGCGTCGGCGTCGGACGGCATGATGTAGGCCTTCCGCTCGCTGGCGTCCGGTGCCCCGTGCCCCGAGTAGAAGACGAAGACCTCGCTCACGCCCGGGCGGATCTGGCTCCGCAGGCGACCGTTCGGATTGCCCTGCACGCCGAAGGTCGTGCGCAGCTGCGTGCCCGTCGCGTTGTTCAGCCGGATGATGTTGCCCGGGCGGATGCCCAGCGCCTTCTGCGCATACTGGGCCATGACCTCCGCATCGTTCGCCGCGAACTGCACCGGCGGAATGTCACCCTGGTACGTCGCGTTGCCGATGATCACGGCGATCGCGTTCGGATTCTCGGCCACGGTCGGAATGCCCTGCAGCAAATCAGAACCGAAGCTCCCGGCGGCCGCCGAGGCGCCACCCGCCACGGGGCGCGGCGCCTGTACCGCCACAACCTGGGCGATGCCGCGCGAGGCGCTGTTCAGCGCCAAGCCGAGGTCGCGCGCCGGCACGTTGTAGCGCCCGGAGCTCTCGGTCACCGCTGCGGTCAACGCGAACGCCGTCGCGCGGTTGTTCGGCAGCACCTCGACCTTGATGTCCTCGTACTGCCCCGGACGCATGGTGCCCAGCTCGCGCGTGATCGTCGGCGCCTGGAAGTCGTCCGTGAAGAACACGTTCTCGCCGCGGGCGATCGTGACCCGCACGTTCTCCGCCTTGCCCTCACCGCGGTTCTGCACGCGCACCGTGACGGTGGCCTGCGTGCCCGGCGCGATGATCGTCTTGCCCTCGCCGTCCACCGCCTGCGCACCGAGGATCTGCAGGTCCGGCGGCCGGTAGGCCAGCACCGGCACCTGCAGCTGCAGCGGCTGCGAGTCGAAACCGTTGCCCTCGACCGCGACGATCTCCAGCGCGGCCTGTTCGTCGATGACGTCCTGCGTGGCCACCACCTCGATCACCGCCTCACGGACATCGCCCGGTGCGACGGCGCCGAGTTGCCCCGGCTGGAAGCGCAGGCGCGAGTTCGACTTGGCTTCGACGCGCACGTTCACGCCGGCGCCGCGCCCCGCGTTGCGGAGCCGCACGCGCACCGTCGCGCGCTCGCCGGCGGAGATGATCGAGTCCCCATCCGCGTCGGCAAACGACACGCTCTCGATGCGCAACTGCGGCGGCTGCGAGTTCGTCCGCCCGCCCACCACCTGCGTGCGCTGCGTGTTCAGGAAGGTCACCAGCGGGAGCTCTTGGTTGGCGCGGATCGCACGATCGTTCGCCGATGCCACCTCCCGGCGACGCGACTGGTCCTCGTCGAGGGACTTCTGGACGTCGTCCTTGATGCGCTGCTCGCGCTGCTGCACCGCGCGCTCGTAGGCCGTGCGCTCGGTGGCGTACTGCGCCTGGTCCCGCGTGAAGCTCGCCTGTTTCCCGCGATACCCACCGCGGCGGATCATGTGGATGACGCCCGTCCCCACCAGCGCCCCGACACCCGCGGCGCCGGCCTGGCAGCTCGCGAGCGGTCCCAGCGAATGCTGGCCGGGGGCATAGTACTGTCCGTTGACGTACCCGCCCGAGGGCGACGGGGACGTGAACTTCTGGTCGCAGATCGCTGCCGAGGCGGCGAACGCCGCACCGCCGGCCAGCGCACCGCCGATGATCACGCTCCCGAAGAACCCCGGGCGCTTGGGCTGCACCGGTGCGACGGGCTCCCGCGGCATCGGATACGCGCTCGACGCCAGCAGCTGCCGCTGGATCTCCGCCTCCGTGCGCACGCGCGGCAGCGGCTGCGTGTCGCGCGGCATCGTCATCTCGACCTTGATGCGCGACCCCGCGGGTACGTCGAGCGACAGTCCGCGCATGCGCGCGCCACGGCCCACCTCGATGCGCACGCCGTTGCCCGGTTGGATGCGCAGCGTGGACGGCGTCGTCCCCAACTGCCGGCCGTTCACCAGCACCGGCTGGCCGACACTGTCCGCGATGACCTCGATCTCGGCCGTGTTCGACTGCTGCGCCGCGAGGGTGAGCGGGGCAACAAGCACCAGCAGTGCCGCACGGAGCGCGCGACCAGTCAAGGTGACGGTGGTGGGGACCATGGCAGTCATCCTCTCCAGCAGTGGGAAACCTTACCGCGTCCGCACGGCCAACACGCGGCCGCGGACCAGCACATAGCAGTTGTTGGCATCGCGCCAACGCGATACCACGGACACTGAACCCAACTCAACGGCTGTGCTCACCTGCAGCACCGCGCGCTGTTCTTCTTCCGTCTGCTCCATCAACGACCGCATGCGGACACCGGCGTTCAGGGCCAGGGTTTGCCGCCCGTGGCGCTCGGCTTCATCCCATCCATAGTACTCCCGGAAATATGCGGTTGACACCCCTACCGCGTACCACCAATCGCCGTCCGCCGACGGCGGCACCTGGATCCAACCCGGCGGCTCCGGTCCCAGGGTCACCAAGCCGTTCGGCAGTGCAGGCCCCGTCGAATCGGGGGTCACCGCCACCACATGCATGCCGCCGACCGTCGCGCTTCCCTTCAGGAAGACGGGGAAGCTGTCGGCCAGCGGGACCTCCTGACTGTCCTCGCCCCGAGTATCCATGCTCTCGCCAGGGATGGTCTCGAAGCCCTTCTCCACGACCAGACTCATGCGGCTCGCCAACCGCGCCCTCGCGTGCGCGTCCAGCATCGCGACGCTGTCGGCAGCCGCCACCGTCGAGTACGCCGGGGAGTAGCCGACCGTGAGCCCGGGCACCCCCCCGCCCTGCACGAACCACACCGGGTACGCGTACCGCACCTCGGGCGCGCGCAGCGCCACGTATTCCGGCCCGCGCGCAGCCTGAGAACAGGCAAGTCCCGCCAGCAGCAGAGCCACTGTCGTCAGCGGCAGCCACCGGCGGGACCAGCGCGTGTCCATCGAAACTGGTGCTACAACGGCCGAACGCTTACGGATTGCCGCTACGCTGCGACTCCTCGTAGGCCTTCACCTGACGATCCAGCTCCTCGAACGCCTGCGCCGCGCGGAAGCGCGTGTACATCGCCTGGTTCGAGCGGATGCGCTGCATCAGCGCCTGGTTGGCGGCACCGATCGGCATTTCCACCAACACGAAGGCGCGGTACGTCACGCCGTTCTGCTTGATCTCCTGGCGGCTGACGCGCGAGCCGTTCAGCGTCTGGTTCACGACACCGCGGTACGCCGTGCGGAACTGGTCGAGCAGCTCAGACTCGGCACCGAGGCCCGTCTCTTCCTGAAAGCGCTCCGAGAGACCCTGGAACTTCGTCTCCATCTGCTGCGCGATGCCGTTGCGTCCGTCCGCCGTCGCCTTGTTGACCGCGAGCTGCAGGTCGCGCGACTCGGAGGTCGCCGCTTGGTACAGCATGTTCGGGTCCGTCGGGATCGACGTGTACCACGTCGGGATGTCCGGATTCGGCGTCGGGCCGGGGGTGGCACCACCGCCGCCACAGGCAGCAGTCACGAGCACCAGCGAGGCAGCGAGCACAGCGCGCTTCATACAGTCCCTCCAAGGACATGTGGGGCGGGCGTTCACCCCGGCGACGACGCGGTGTCGTCATCGGGGTCCCATCCGGGGCTAAATGTTTCCCGCAGTGTGGTGCCGCGCAAGATGCGCGCCCGACGGGCGCAAGGCTGTGAGCGTCCTCACACGCAGCGGCACTCGGCGTCGCGAAGCTGCCTGGGCGTCAACTGACCGTCAGCCCAACGTCACGCCGCGGGCGGACCGGATGCGAGCCGCCCGGCGCGTGTCCTAGAGCCCGATGATCTGGTCCCGTCGCGTCCCCACGCTCACGTACTGCGCCGGGCACTCCACCAGCTCCACGATCCGGTCGAGATACACCCGGGCCGCCCGCGGCAGGTCGCTGAGCTTGCGCGCCGTCGACGTGTCGGACTTCCAGCCGTCGAACCACTCGTACACCGGCTCGATTCCCTCCAGCTCGGCCAAGTCTCCGGGAAACTCCGACATCACCTCGCCACCGACCCGGTAGCCCGTGCACAGCGCGATCTTCTCGAAACCGTCAAGCACATCGAGCTTGGTGATCGCCAGCCCCGTGAGGCCGTTCACCCGCACCGCATACCGCACGACGACGGCATCGAACCACCCGCAGCGCCGCGGGCGTCCCGTCGTGGCGCCGAACTCGTTGCCGACCTTCCGCAGTTCCTCGCCGGTCGCATCCGTCAGCTCGGTCGGCATGGGACCGCCGCCCACGCGCGTCGTGTAGGCCTTCACCACGCCGATGACGGCATCGAGGGAGCGCGGGCCGATACCCACGCCGATCGCCGCGCCGCCCGCCGTGGTGCTCGAGCTGGTCACGAACGGATACGTGCCGTGGTCCACGTCCAGCAGCGAGCCCTGCGCGCCTTCGAGCAACACCGCCGCCCCCTGCTTCTGCGCGCGGTGCACCGCGAGCCCCACATCCTCGGCGATCGCCAGCAGCCGCGGTGCGATGCGCTCCAGCTCGGAGAGCGTGAACGCCGCGTCGGCGCGCTTGCTCGAGCCGAAGCCCGCGAGGATGTGATTCGCATGGTCGGTCCCGCGCTGCACCAGCGCCTTCAACCGCGCCGGGTTGCGCAGGTCGAGCACGCGGACGCCCCGGCGCGCGACCTTGTCTTCGTACGCGGGACCGATGCCGCGCCCCGTCGTGCCGATCGCCTTGCTGGCCGCGCTCTCCTTGTCCACCAACTTGTGGTACGGCATCACGAGATGCGCGCGGTCGCTCAAATAGAGGCGCCCCGCGACGTCCACGCCGTTCGCCACCAGGGCGTCGACTTCCTCGAACATGCCTTCCGGGTCGAGCACCACACCGTTGCCGATCGCGCAGCGCACCCCCGCGTGCAGGATGCCACTGGGCACCTGATGCAGCACCGTGGACTCATCGCCCACGTGCACCGTGTGGCCGGCGTTGGCGCCGCCCTGATAGCGCACCACCCAATCGGCGCGCTCGGCGAGCACGTCCACGAGCTTGCCCTTGCCCTCGTCGCCCCACTGGGCGCCGACAATGACAATGGTACGGGTCTTGGAATCGAACATTTGACTGTCTGGCGGGAGACGCAGCCGAGGCCCGCGGACGGGCACAAAAAAACGCCCCGCGGATGCGCGGGGCGTAGAAAGAATCTAGGGCGTGAAACGGCGAACGGCAACTGCAGAACGGCCTCACCACGAAGGCACGAAGGGCTCCGCCGAGCCGCTCGCACACCGCGGCTCCCTTCGTGCCTTCGTGGTGAACGGCAGTTCAGCCAGCCAGCGCGGCCGCAACTTCGGCACGGCCCGCTGCCTCGAGCGGCAGCAGCGGCATCCGCGGCTTACCGCCCACCTTCCCAACGGCATCCATCGCTGCCTTCACGCCAGGCACGCCAAGCTTGGCCACGATCACATCGGCCATCGGCTTGAGCCGCGCCTGCGCCTTTGCGGCCCGCTCCGCGTCGCCACCGCGCACGCCCTCGAGCACCTCGAGCGCGAAGCCCGCCGCGAACAGCGACACCGCGAGGATGCCGCCGCGCGCGCCCGCCTCGAGCCCCGCCTGCAGGCCGCTGCCGCTCCCCGTGAGCACGCTGAACGTCGGCGACTGCGCCCTGAGGAAACCCTTCAGCATGTCCAGCACGCCCGAACTGTCCTTGATGCCGATCACGTTGCCGTGCCGCGCGAGCTCCGCCACCAGCTCCGCCGACAGCGCGAAGTGCATGTACTTCGGGATGTTGTAGAGGATCACCGGCAACGGCGATTCATCCGCCACACGCCGATAGTGCGCCCGCAGCACCTCCTCCGTCATGGCATTCGCGTAGTAGTGCGGCGCGACGACGAGCACCGCGTCCGCGCCGCTCGCCTTGGCCTGCTGCGTCCGCGCCACCGTCTGCCGCGTGCTCTCGCCGCCGCAGCCCGCGATCACCAGCTTGCCGGCCGGCGTGTGGTCGCGCGCCGTCGCCACCAGCGCCCCGCGTTCGGCCTCGCTGAGCAACGCCGCCTCGCCCGTGGAGCCCGCCACCACCACGCCACCGAGGCCTTCCGCGATGTGCGAGCGCACGTTCGCAGCGAACCCGTCGAGATCGAGGTCTTCGGAGCCCGCATGGAAGGTGGAGATGACCGGCGCGAAGATTCCCTGCAGCTGCATCTCAGCCACCCATGTTGAACTTGAGCGCCAGGTCGGAGGGGCGCGTCGAGGCCGCCAGCGCGACCTTGAGGTCGATCGTCTCGTCCTTCACCAGCTGCTCGAGATGCTGGTCGAAAGTCTGCATGCCGTACTGCTCGTGGCCCGCGGCGATGTAATCGCGGATCTCGTTGACCTTGTCGCGATCGAGCATCAGGTCGCGGATGGTCGGCGTCACGACCATGATCTCCAGCGCCGCCACGCGGCCGTTGCCGTCCTTGCGGGGCAGCAGCCGCTGCGAGATCACCGCGTGCAGCGATTCGGCCAGCCGCACGCGGACGACGTCCTGCTCCTCGGGCGGGAACATCGCCATGATGCGCAGCACCGTGCTCTGCGCATCGGGCGTGTGCACCGTCGAGATCAGCAGGTGCCCCGTCTCGGCGGCCTTCATGGCCGTGTCGATCGTCTCGGCATCGCGCATCTCGCCGATCAGCACCACGTCGGGATCCTGCCGCAGCGCCGCGCGCAGGCCCATGCGGAAGCTCTCCGTATCGACGCCGATCTCGCGCTGCGTCACGGAGCTCTGCAGGTCGCGGTGCAGGAACTCGATCGGGTTCTCCAGCGTCACGATGTGCTTGTTGTGATGCTGGTTGATGTGGTTGATCATCGCCGCCATCGTCGTGCTCTTGCCCGAGCCCGTGACGCCGGTGACGAGGATCATGCCGCGCTCCGCCTCGGAGATCCGCTTGAGCACGCCCGGCACGGCGAGGCGCTCGAAGTTCGGCACCTCGAAGGGGATCACGCGCATCACGATCATGAAGCTCGAGCGCTGCCGCAGGATGTTCACGCGGAAGCGGCCGATGCCGGGCGCGCCCCAGGAGCAGTCGTAGTCGTTGATCTTGTCGATGCGCGCGCGGTCGTCCTCGTTCGCGATCAGCCGCAGCGCGATCTGCTTCGTCTGGTCGGGCGTCAGCGCCTGCTTGGTGAGCGGCACCAACTTGCCGTCGATGCGCGCACGGAACACGTCGCCTGCCTTGATGTGCAGGTCGCTGGCCCCGCGCTCGACTGCCGCCTTGATGATCTTTTCCATCGCGCCTGTTGGTGCCTGGTGGTGCTCAGTATCCGGCGCGCTTGTCCACCAGGTTGCGGAGGGGATCCCCCGCCCGGTAGCGCGCCCAGTTGTCGAGGATCAAGTCCTGCAGCCGGTCCCAGAACCGGCGCGGCGAGACACCGCTCACGTGCGGCGTCCAGACGACCCGTGGAAGCTGCCACAAGGGGCTATCCGCCGCCAGCGGTTCCTTGGCAAACACGTCGAGCACCGCCCCGCGGATGCGGCCCGCCACGAGGCCCGCGACGAGCGCCGCCTCATCCAACAGGGCGCCGCGCGCCACGTTCGCCACGATCGCGCCGGGCTTGAGGCCCTTCATGCGCCGGGCGTCGAGGACCGATCGCGTCTCCTCCGTCAACGGCGTGGCCAGCACCACCACATCCGCGAGCGGCAGCAGGCCATCGAGCTCGCCGAGGCCGTGGATCGCATCGAACCCCGGTGGCACCCCGAGTCCCGGACGCCGGCGGATGCCGCTGACTCGCGCCCCGAGGGCCGAGAACCGACGCGCGATCTCGCTGCCCAGCCCACCCGCGCCGACCACGAGCACGTGCAGCTCGTCCACTTCACGCACGAGCGCGCGCGGCGTCGCGAAGGCGCTCTGGTCCCAGACCTTGTCGCGGCGCATCTCCTCGGCGAGGTCGAACGCCCGCAGGAAGTGCAGCACGCCCGCCAGCACATGCTCGGCGATTGTCGGGCCATAGAGCCCCGCCGCGTTCGTGAGCTGGCAGGGACCGAGCCGCATCTCGTCGAACAGCAACGTAGCCACGCCCGCGGTGCCCGTCTGCACCCAGCGGAGCTTCGCGCCCGCCAGGAACAGCGCCCGCGGCATGCCGAAGCCCACGTAGACCTCGGCGTCGGGAATCACACGCAGCGACTCCTCACTCGGCGCCTGCGCGCCGTCGCCG
>Ga0268299_1003012_pt1 | contig 17120 bp, 13 predicted proteins | sample NOBtaG_FD_193484 | JGI IMG/M metagenome (GOLD analysis project Ga0268299, IMG submission 193484) | Activated sludge microbial communities from bioreactor in Nijmegen, Gelderland, Netherland - NOB reactor | ecosystem: Engineered > Bioreactor > Aerobic > Activated sludge | place: Netherlands...
GATTGGGCGCTCGCTCGATCCTTCGAGAAAGCGCATCATCGTCAACAAATCCACTGTTCCGGTCGGCTCCGGCAACTGGGTGGAAATGCTGGTGCACCAGGGTGTTGAAAGTGTCCAAACAGTTCCTGCTCGCTCTGTGCGTGCCGATCAGCCGACCTTTACCGTGGTCTCCAATCCCGAGTTCTTGCGGGAAGGCAGCGCCATTTCGGATTCGTTCTACCCCGATCGCATCGTAGTCGGGTCTGCCGATGAGACTGCTGTCGTCACCATGAAGAAACTGTTTGCGCCATTGATCAATCAAACTTTCGATCCACCGGAAGGTCTGCCGCGCCCGGATAGTTTCGGCAAAGTTCCTTTTGTCGTTACCGATCTCGCCAGCGCCGAATTGATCAAGTATTCAGCGAATGCGTTTCTTGCTATGAAAATTAGTTTCGCTAACGAAATCGCCGGACTGTGCGAAAAAGTGGGCGCCGACATTCGCCAGGTCGCACCGGGCATTGGTCTCGATACCCGCATCGGCAGCAAGTTTCTCAACGCCGGCGTCGGCTGGGGCGGAAGCTGCTTCGGCAAAGACATCAATGCACTTATCAATGTAGCGCGCGAATACAGCTACCCTACTTCGCTTCTGGAAGCCACACTTTCAGTAAACGAGCGCCAGCGTTTGTGCGTGATCAAGAAATTGCAGGAAGAATTGAAGATTGTCAAAGGACGCACCATCGGTTTGATGGGCTTGTCGTTCAAACCAAACACTGATGACTTGCGCGATGCGCCGAGTTTGACTCTCGTGCGAGCGCTCACAAAAATGGGTGCGCAGGTCAAGGTGTTTGATCCTGTAAGTATAGAGAGCTGCCAGCGCAATTTCCCTGAATTGGAAATTGCCTATTGCACGACAGTCGAAGATCTCGCCAAAGACAGCGATGCGCTCGTGCTTGTGACTGAGTGGGAGGAATTCGCCAATGCCAATTGGAAGCAGTTGGTGAAGAGCATGAAGTGGCCGCTGATCATCGACGGTCGCAACATACTTCCTCAAGACGTTCTTACTGATTGTGGTGCCATTTACAGGGGAATCGGACATTGAAGGTACTGATCACAGGCGCAGCGGGTTTTATAGGTTCGCACCTCGTCGACCGCATGTTGAATGATGGTCACGAGGTGATTGCCATGGACAATCTCGTCACCGGAACCATAGCCAATATTGCGCAGCATCAATCAAATACGCGTTTTCAATTCATCTTTCACAATGTCTCCAATCACATTCATGTGGTCGGTCATTTGGATTGGGTGATTCATTTTGCATCGCCTGCAAGTCCAATCGATTATTTGGATTTGCCGATTGAAACGCTCAAAGTAAATTCGTTGGGCACGCACAATACGCTTGGTCTGGCGCTGGCAAAAGGTGCAAAATATTTCCTTGCCAGCACCTCCGAAGTCTACGGTGATCCGGAGCAGCATCCGCAGAAAGAATCGTATTGGGGCAACGTAAACCCGGTTGGTCCGCGTGGCGTTTACGATGAATCGAAGCGTTTTGCAGAAGCTATCACAATGGCTTACAACAAAAAGCACGATCTGGACACGCGCATCATCCGCATCTTCAATTGCTACGGACCGCGCTTGAGAGCCAACGATGGTCGCGTTGTTTCCAACTTTATCGATCAAGCATTGCGCAACAAGCCGCTCACCATATACGGTACCGGCGAGCAAACTCGCAGCTTCCAATACGTATCCGATCTTGTCGAAGGCATTGTGCGTTTGCTGGGCGTAAAGCACCATGAGCCGGTCAACTTGGGCAATCCGCAAGAAAGAACGGTTTTAGAATTGGCTGAGTTGATTAAAGAACTGACCGGCACCAGAAGCGAGATTGAATTCAAACCTCTGCCTACGGACGATCCGAGGCGCCGCCTGCCTGATATCACCAAGGCAAAAACGCTCCTCGATTGGACGCCTGGAGTGGAAATTAGAGACGGCTTGAAGCAAACAATTGCCTGGTACAAAGAGCAACTGGCAGTCGCCAAATAACCGGCTGCAGCCGGCTTTACTTGGAAACTTGAATGAAGGAAACAGCGGACTAGGGTAATCCCCAGGCCGGTTTCAGTCCGTTTGTCAGAGGAAAGGCGCGCCCAATCCCGTAATCTCGATCGTGTGAGGCAACGGCAAGCAACGGCATGAGGTGCGCAAGATGCATGTTTTGAAATCGGCGGCGGCTGTACTACTCCTATCGGCGGGAATGTTGCTGCCGGGGTTGGTCCACAATCAATTGGCGCTTGCGGACGAAGCGCCCAAGCAAAGCGCTGAGCGCCCTGTGCTCGATCTGGCTTTTCTTATCGATACAACCGGCTCGATGGGCGGTGAAATAGAGATGGTGAAAAAGAAAACCAAAGATCTGGTTGCCAAACTCGCCTCCGGAAAGCCTGCACCAATCGTACGCGTCGGTTTGGTCGCGTACAGAGACCGAGGTGATGACTATGTCACTAAAGTCTTTCCTTTTTCCGACGACATCGACAAGGTCGTCAAAGACATCACAGCCTTAAATGCTGCCGGTGGCGGAGACACTCCGGAAGCAGTAAATCAGGGTCTGCATGCTGCTCTCAACGACCTTGAATGGACTTCGAACAAGAAGGCATCCAAACTGCTTTTCTTGATCGGCGATGCCGGTCCGAGCATTTATCCCAATGACTTCAAATGGGAAACTGAAGCGAAAGACGCCATTTCGCGCGGCATTCAGATAAACACCATCGGATGCGATGGACTCGATTCGACAGGCACCACAGTCTTCGAAAAAATAGCGAAACTCTCCGACGGCAAATTTGAAACGCTGGCTTACCGCCAGGAAATTGTCAACGCGGACGGCACGAAAGAAACGTTGATTACATCGGCAGGCACACGCTACAGAGTCAAGCCCGGAGCCGAAAGAGAGTGGAAAGCCGGAGCGAAGGATCTTGCCGCCAAGGGACTGGCTGTCGCGGCACCCGCTCCTGCGGCTGCAATGGGAAAAGCAAGCTTCAGCACCACTCGTGCCATGATGATGGCCGAGCCCGTCGAAGGACGTGCCGGCGGCTTGCCGACTTCGATGATGGGCAAGTATGTCAATCGCGGCGACAGCAATCTCGATGAGATGATGCTCAGCGCGGCGAAGAAGAAACTCGAGAAGGACTCGTCGATTATCTACAAGAAATAGACTGAGCGATCGATTTCAATCTCAAAAAAGCTTGGTGTCAACATGCGCCAAATAAACAGGACAGGATAAGCAACCCCGGGCCGATGCCTGTCTTGAAAGAGGGAAGGATAAAACCTTCTCTCTTTTTTCTTTGTTTGCGCTGCTGCCACATACGCGTCATATCCGCCGAAGTATGCTCGGGCTGTTGCTAGCGCTTCAGTTTTTACGTGGAGTTGAAAGATGACTACGAATAACGCAAGGGATGCCTTTGAAAACGTTAGCCAAGCACTGGATACCGCTAAAGATCAAAACGAGCAAGTTACTGCTCTGGAAAAACTGCAAACAGAAGTAGAAACTGACATGCGCGGCATGAGCGCCGAAGAAAGTCAGCAATACATTGGTCAACTTACTAATGCACTTGAAGCAAGTGGACAGCTCCCGGTTCTTTCGCTTGCATACGCCGATCAAATGGGCGGCAATCTCGATCAGGACGATCTGAAGAGTGAGATGCGAACTACCAACAGATTTGCTGCTTTCGGTAATAATTCCGCCCGTCTAGATCAAGTTTTTCTCAAATACCTGACCGACAATTATGACCAGGGCGCCAATTTGATCGAGACTTCGAACAACAATTGGGTTTGGAAAGATTCGAGTATAAGCACTGATGATATCTCGAAGAAGTTGACGGAATTCAGAGAAACACGCGACGAGAGAAAGCGCGTCGCCGGCAATCAAGATAGCGCCGCGCCGTTTGCCGAAGCGCTTCTTGAAGGCGGCGACAAGTCGCTCTTCAATTTCATCGATCGATACTCGAAAGACAATTCACTCAGCAAAATCGACATGATGAGATACCTCTTCGATGCTGAAGCCAGCGGCAGCACTGATGGTGTTTTCTCGGCGGAAAATCAAAATTTGGTGAAAGATCTTGTGCGCAATTGGGACGACGAAAATAAAGGCCGCTGGATGCGCGGTGGCTTTCGCAACGAAGGTTATTTCTCAACCGGATTGAGCAAACACAACTTACTGAAGTCCACTGGCTATGCAACTTTGCAAGGACTGGTTGCCGATTCGGAAAGAAGAAATGCAATCGCGAGAGGTGAAAACCTGCCGGAAGTAACCGATGGTGGCGATGCTGGTGATGATGCGGAGCAGCAAGCGGCTGAATCTCAAGATCAAACAGCCCCAGAGGAAACTGAGGACATTGCACCGACCGAGCCGGAAACAGTGGCGGTCGCAAAAGGCGACAGCTACTGGCGCATTGCTCACAGATTGTTGGGAGAAAGTGCCACCAACAAGGAGATTCTCGCAAAGATGACGGAATTGCAAGAACTCAACAACAATGCACCGCTTATCTGGAATCCGGACAATCAACAGCAAATCGCGATTTCAGATGTGAGAGTGCTTCCGTCTCGAACTACGGCGCTGCCAAATGTAATTTCAATTTAGAGGAAGACTCCGGGGTCGCTCGGCAGCCCAGCTCAAAAAATTGAAGTCTGAAATTTTTCGGCACCTGATAGCCGTTCCGGACTTTTGCCAAGATCGTTGGGGTTGTCTACGTGTTTCCCCTAATGACGGCGTGTCGGCATTCAGATACTGTGAATACAGCCTCTTCATGACAATGTAAAAGCACATGACTCCTCCCGGTAGAGAGACCGATTCTTCGGTCAAAACCTCAGACCTGGTGGCTGACTTTGGCGCATCCGCGTTTGATTCAGCTATTCAAAGACCTGTAAACGGTCTTACTCAGTTGACCGGCAAGTTGATCGGCCACGAATTGCCGCAGCTCCAGCTTGTTGACGTTCCGAAAGGCGGTTCCGGTTCCGAAGTATTCGCTCGGCAGGCGGGCGCGGCAGTGGGGATGCTGGTGCCATTTCTCGGCACTCGCGCTTTGGTGAGAGGTGGTTTGGGAAGCCGGTTGGGGACCGGATATGGGGGTGTGGCTGTCGAAGGTGGTTTGACCGGTCTGGCGATGGGGACTGTGTTTACGCCAGTAGAGAGCGGGCAGCCCTTCTGGCAGACGCGAATTGCCAACGGAATCACAGATGCAGGCACATTCTCAGCGCTCAATGTATTCGGCAAAGGTATAGGGTCTGCAAAAGCATTTTCAATGACTGCGGAAACACCGCTCGTCAGCCGCATGACCAAAGGCGCTTTGGCTGGTTCACTGGGCTCTCTTCCTGCTGGGTTTGTGCACGCGGAGTTGAATTCGATAACGCACGCAAGAGGTCCGGCAAGTGCATCTGAGATATTAGGAGATATGACCGGTTTTGCGCTCTTCGGCGGATTGCTTGGTGGCGCAGGCGGTGCACGATTGAACTCGAGATTTCTATCTCGCACGGAATCTCCTGCTGTCGAGAAGCCAGGTATCGCGCTGGAGAAGGCTCCGGCTAAAACGATCGAAACTCCTGCTCGTGTCTCAGATACGACCATTGCAAATTTGCCGAAAGACGGTGCAAAGGCCAATGGTCCAGTCCTGCCTGAGGGCACGCGCGTCTATACCACAGATGAGATGCTGCGCATTGTCGAAGCACGCGAAGCCGCAGCTAGAGGCGTGGTTGATAAACCGGCAGAAAGCATTTTGCGCACGCGCAGAGAGGGCTACATCGACTCCGGAGACGAGGGAAAGGTATTCTCCAACTTTGACGGCAGCGTCACCAAGGTCTATCACGATAAGGGACGCAGCATGGAAGATGTTCGCGCGATGTACCAACAGCTTGAGGCAATTGGTGTTCGCACTCCCAAAATTCTTGAAATTGGCAAGACTCCCGAGGGTCAGCCCGCTTTGCGAATGGAGCAAATCGGCGATGGCGACAGCCTGCGCTTTCAATTAATGATGCGCGAAATTCAGGGCGACGCGCTGAAGGAGCTAGGACGGCAATACTGGGGATTCGCCGACTTGATCAAGAAGGCCGGTATTCGTATCGATTGGAATTTGAAGAATATGCGATTCGAAGACGGCAAGCTCTATGTCTTAGACCCTTCATTCCTTAAAAAAGAACCGCTCACGGATGGACTGGTCGAACTATTCGGCAAGGGAATTCCCAAGCCTTAGATTAGCTGGCGAAGTTCGATCAAAGCTCGATCAATGTTCGATCAATGCAAGATTGAAACTTCAGGCAACCTTGAACAGTTTTGGTGCTGCCGATTGTTCTTCGCCTGTCTCTTCAGGTGTTTCCAAACCGATGACCTGTCCGAGATCCGCTAGTCTCATAGTGATTTCAACAGCATTGTACTCGTCCATGATTTCCATCGCTTTGCGGCGTTCCTCACGTGAATTCGCCTCTGCAAGCACAACGATGATGCCGTCTTTGACTTCGCCTTCGAAAACGTTGGCATAATACTGCGGCTCGTTGGCGTGCAAGAACGCCCCGATCCAGAGACCCCAGTATGCCATGACGATACTGCCGGATACGGCGCCCATGAGGGTGGTCAAAATCTGGAAGAAACCCGGAGTGGAGATCTGCGGAGCCAGTACTGTTCCTGCCCACATGCCGCCTAAAGCGCCGACGATGCCATATTGAACGAAATAGCGTGCCATAGGCGTCTTTATTTTCGCCGACACAGTGCGAAATTCGGGGCAGTCGGTGCCGACCACGCTCAAGTCGGCTGATTTAAAACCGGCTTTGTGCAAGTCTTCCAGCAGTTGGCCTGTGCTCATGCTGTTGTCAAAAACCCCGTAAACATAATCTGGCTGTGCCATTGGAGCGCCCTCCCATTACCTTCTACCTGCTGATTATCAACCTTTTGTTTATAGATTATCGATAATCGATAATTAGATTGTACCCGATTATCCGTTTTGGTCAAGAGACTGAGTTTGGATTGGACTAAAATTGCCAAATGAGCTTTAAACGCGCTTCCACCAGGGAGCAAATTACCCAATACCTGCTGGACCGCATACTCGACGGCACTTATAAACCCGGCGAGAGGTTGCTGGAGCTCAATATTGCCAATGAGCTCAATACCAGCCAGGCTCCGGTGCGCGAGGCTTTACGCTACCTGGAAGCGATGCGGGTGGTTGTCACTGAGCCATATAAAGGTACGCGCGTTAGAGAAATTACCGATCGAGAGCTTGAAGAGTCTTCGCAAGTGCGGGCAGCGCTTGAAGAACTTGGTGCGGAACTGGCCGCCGAATTATTGAAGGGCAATGTTGAACGCATTAAGGAAGAGTCCAGACTGTTCATGAAAGCGGCCAAACAAAAAGATGTGCAGATGTACAGCCAGCACGACATCGAATTTCACCGCTTGATTATGGAAGCATCCGGCAATCAACTATTGCTCAGCATCTGGGAATCCGTTGTTTTAGAAACGAGATTCAGAAAAACATTGAGCCGTATCGGTGAGGACCAGCTTGTCGAATTCGGAGAAGCACATTTGCCTGTCATTGACGCGCTCGAAAATGGTGATGGAAAGCAAGCCGCAGCCATTTTGAAAAACTTGATTTGCAAATTCCACTTCAAAAAAGAGAGCTAGCTGCCGGTATTCGGAATAAACAATCGGAATATGCTGCCTTTGCTTTCGTCCAGTTCATCGGCAGGTTCCGCCCAGACTTTTCCACCATGCGCTTCCGCTATCAACTTGCAGATAGCCAGACCCAGCCCGGTGCCTTGTTGCTCGTCAGCCAGGCTCGCCTGCTCGAAGGCATCGAAAATTCTCGCTCGATTCTCTTGCGAAATACCACGACCTCTATCGCGCACGAAAAGTTCAATTCCATCCGGCTCTTTTTTATAGTCGATATCGACGACTTCATTTTGCGGACTGAATTTGATTGCGTTTGAAACCAGATTCGTGACTACCTGAGTCAGCTTCTGCTTGTCCGCAAGCACATCTAAGTCGCCGCCGGCAGACCGGATTAGTACTTTCTTTTCGTCGGCAAATCCGCTCAGCAATTCGCCGGTCATTTCCACAGCATCTTTCAGATTGAAGGTTTCTTTTTCCAATTGAATCTTTCCTGATTTCATTTTTTGGAAATCCAGCAGATCGTTTACGAGTTGCATCAGATGCTCAATGTTCGCAACTCCACGCTTTAGGTCGGTTTCTGCTTGTTCGCTGATCTCGCCTTTCACGCCCATCGCTACCAATGACAGCGAGTTGTGCATAGCCATCAATGGACTGCGCAGATCGTGGCTTATCATGTTGGCGAAATCTTCTTTCAACTGCTCGACGCGCTTTTGCTCTGAAATGTCATGCACCACGCAAAACATTTTTTTGTGCGGTTCGGACCACAGGCACGACCAGCGAGTATCGACGGTTTCGCCGGCGGTGCTGCGCAATTGCAGCTCAAACGTTTCCGGCTCTCGGCTCTCGACCACTTTTCTCAAATTCTCATCAGCTAAAAAACTCTGCTCCGGCACGGTCAGGGAATGCACTGGCTGCCCGGTGATAGACTCTGCAGAAAGACCCAGTAATTTTTCGGAAAACGGATTGATGGAAAGGATGTCACCCTGCTCGCTTGCCGTAATTATCAAATCCGCGGCATTGGCTACCAATTCTTTGTTTTGCAAGATGGCTTCGTCTAGCGCATCCGCTGCCGCATGAACCAACTCGTCCAGTTTCGAGAATTCAGCCGCGTTTTTCAGCACCGGCAATAGTGGCTGCCTTTGCGATAGGCGCTTGCCGTTATTGCGAACGTGCGCCAGCGGATTGCTCACCATGAAAGCGAAGTAGAAGCCCAGCATGAGCGCGAATGCGATGTTTAAACAGGCGAAAAGGAAGACAATTCCGACCAGCGCATTAATCGATTTCTGAATAGCATCAGCATCGGCTGTTACTCTTGCTTCTTCCACTTCGATAATGTTCGTCATCGTCGCATTCCAGGTCGGTACTTTTTCAAACAGCTTTCCCTGATAGGTTTTCGCGAGTGATTTGAAATTCGGAAGAGTCATCATGTGCTTGAAGCCGGCAACTGTTTCGCTCAGTTCAGCCACTGAAAGCTCGAATGCTCGCAGTGTTTGCTTGTGTCCGGGATCAACCTTCAATAAATCACTGAGGGTCAGCGCCGCTGCCGACATTGCCGACCATTGGCGCTGACCCTCTTCAGGGGTTATGAAGCTGCCTCCTTCTACAAGGCTATAGTCGAAGATCACTTGTTTCATCACGATATTCGACATGTCGTAAGCTCTTCGAATCACCTCCTGCGATTTCGTCTCGCTCATGACATAATTGCGAATTTCCTGCAGTTTAAAACCTAGCAAGATAGCGAATATGAGCTGGCACACCACTGGAAATGCCACCACCATGACGCCGCGCTGTTTAACATTCAATACCGGCAATTTCATCGACCGTTTTCCTCCTGGTCGATGAAGCGGGGGATTTTTATCCAGAAAGTGCTGCCCGAGCCTAACTGACTGTTTACACCGACTGCGCCTCCATGCGCTTCGACGATGTTTTTGACGATGGCCAACCCGAGACCTGTCCCTTTGATGTTTAATTCGGGCTTGGATTTTGTCTGTTGAAACCTGTCGAAAAGCAAATGCAAATCTTCAGGTGCGATCCCCGGGCCCTCGTCGCAAACCTTCAGAGTAGCTGTCGAATTGTCTGTTTCCAGCAATATTCGAACAGTCGAATTTTGCGGTGAATACTTGATGGCATTCGACAGCAAGTTGGTTACTGCCTGCACCAGCCGCCGCTCGTCGCCCAGAAGAATGGTGTCGTTTTTAGGGCAAAGAATCGAAACGTTTGATTTTGCAGCCAGTCCCAGCAGAGATTCTTTTGCGGCATCGCAAACTTCAGAGGCTGCCACCGGTTCTGGTGTCAGTGAAAACTTATTTGCTTCCAGTTTTTCCAGCTCCAGAAAATCATTTACCAGGGTCAACAGTCGCTGAGAGCTGTTGCCGGCTCTCTCCAGTTCTTTCACGACACCAGGGGGCAGTTCTCCGCGCTTGCCGGACGAAAGCCCCTGCAGTACCATAGCGATCGCGGTCAGCGGGCTGCGAATGTCGTGACTGGCCATGGCGATAAAACGCTTTTTCAAACGATCGACATTGCGCATTTCGGTAACATCATTGATGACGCAGTAGAAATTCTGCTTTTCGCTCGACCAGGTGACAGTCCAGAGAGAGTCTTTCAGAGCGCCGTCCTGCGTTCGAATGACGTTTTCGAACTTGCCTTCACCGCTTCCTTCACGAATTCTCTCCAGCGCCTGTCTGGTGGCGTCGGCTGTGTCTTCGGTGACGACAGCCATGATCGATTTGCGAACCAGATCGTCGGGCGGTCGTCCCCACACTTTTGTGCTGGACGCACCTACGTTTGAGAAGCGCATCTTTTCGTCCAGAGAGCAGATTACGTCCGCCGCATTATCGAGCACTGCCGACTCGGTCCAGCGAATTTCCGCCAGCACGCTGCTGGCGTCGGTAAGCACACGATCCACGTCGGCCAGCTCGTCCTTGCCCGGTAGAGCCGCCGTAACGCTTTGCCCAAGAGCAAGCATTTCTCCTTTTTTTGCGACAAGTTCCACTCGCTTTTGCATGTTGCCGATGAAGACTTTGACCAGAAGGACAGCAATCGCTGCGTTTAGCAATAAGCCGAATAGAATCGTGGCGATGAATTTGATTTGCAAGTTGAGGAAGTCTTCAGGTTCGTGCTTGACTAAACTCTTTTCGATTCTCACGACTTCCTTCGCCAGCCGTTCCTGCTCCATTGCAGCAGTGATGAGCAATTCGTTCTGGTGGCGATTGGTTCTGTCTGAAATGTTGGACATGCCTCGATGAAGCGGAATCATGTCAACCAGGCGAATTGCCGACTTGCGAAAATCTTCGGCTTCTTCTAGCAGCGCCTTCAATTCCGGTGCGCCTGCCAAATTCAGACTGCCCCATGTGTAAGGCCTTGAAAATTGTTCGACCAGTTTTTTGAGCTGGGCAGTGCGCTCCTCGAACGAATGTTTATCCTTGTCCGAAAGGATGTAAAAAGTTTGAATGCACTTGTCCTGCATTTTGTGCAAGTGGGTGAGCGTTGCCTTTACGTGGCGCAGTCGCTGGAGGTCTCTGCCCGCCTCCAGCAATTCCATCGCCACTACCCCGACAAAAATCAACTCAATAACGATTGGCACCAAAACCAGTATCAAACCGGTTTGTTTCGCATTGAGATTGGACAACACTGGCTACCCTTTCGGTATTCCTGTGGGAAACCTAAAAAGACTTACCAGATAGATATTCCACGAACTAAACGTCGAAACATGATCAAGGGCGGTTCAAGCGCGGTTGAGTATTAAGTCTGCGGGTATAGTTCTAAAGTATCTGTTTGGAGATGGCTGCGTGGGCAAGCCGCTTTTTCCAAAGCTGTTTCCGGCAATGATTGCTGCATTGTCGCCTTTTCTCATCGGTTTTGCAGTCGATGCAAAGAACGCAGTGCCGGTCAAACCGATCGGGCACAAGTCGGTTTTTAAACACGGCGGGCATCCCTGGAAAGCCGAAATGACGGAGGCGGAAAAAGACCTGCTCGCCGCCCGCTGGAGAAAGTGGGAAGCGGGGAATAATCGTTTGCAATGCGGCGACTATTCTGAATCAATCAAAATCTTCACCAACCTCATCAATACAGCGCCCAAGAAAACCCAGAAGGAACACCTGGGCTTCCTGTATGCTCAGCGCGGCTACGCGCGCATGTTGAGCGGCGAGTTTAAACCCGGAATCGCTGATGCGACCAAAGCTCTGGAATTGGATCCGAACAGCATTTGGACGCGAAAGAACAGGGCGCTGGCGTATCGAAAACTTGGATTGTACGCCCAGGCAAATGCCGACCTGCAAGTTGTAAGGGCGATGGAGAATGATCCCAAGCAACAAAGGCAGCGCGAAATCTGGGGTCATTATAAGGACGCAATGGAATTGCGCAATCAAGATCGGCCCGAAGAAGTGATAAAACACGCTCAACAGTTGATCAAAGATCAGCCGCATAACACGGCGCCGTACTTCATGCTCGGCGATGCATATTTCGAGCTGGGCAAATTCCCCGAAGCGCTCGCCGCTTTCAATAAATCACTGGCAATCGTTCCCCAAGATCCTTATGCGCTCAATTATCGCGGTACTGCATACGCTCAGCTCGGACAGGTGGATAAAGCCATCGCCGATTACACAAAGGTGATTGAAATCAGAAAGCGAGCATCAAGCAAGAAATGGGACGAGATTGTCAGCCGCTATGCCGGAAAGTTTATCGCTCCGAGCTTGAGTGAACTGTTTGCATTGCGCGCGGAATTGTATGTGAAAAACGGCGACAGGGACAAAGCACTTGCCGATTGTGCTGAAGCGATAAAACTGAATCCCAGCGACGATCGCGCACGTTTCGTCAGAGCCACTGTCTACAGGCAATTCAAACAAACCGGCAAAGCCTTGAACGACCTCGACGATCTTCTGAAGCTGAATCCAAAAGACGAAAAAGCCCTGCAATATAAAGCGGAAATTCTATTGGACAACGGCAAACACAAAGAGGCGATTGTTGCCATCACCAAGGCGATTGAGCTTGATGACACGGACTGGCACAGTTTTGAAATTCGCGCGCAATGCCATCAATCGGTAGGCAATGGCAAGTTGGCAGCGCAAGATATACACCAGCTCAATCTGCTGCGAAACAAGCATTGATCAACCGGTGCATTTATGCACTGAAGAACATGCAATCTCCATCCTGGCGTCTTGCCATTTCCAGATGTTGCAGCGCTTTTTGAATGAGCACATTCACGGAGTCGCCATCGATTGGAGCACAAGCGGCTCCGACGCTGACTGTATTGAAGGGACGATTCGTGAACGAATGCGCGCGTGCCTGCATCTGCCGGCCTATACGCCTGACGATTGTAAGTGCTTGAGCTTGAGCGGTTTCGGGGCAAACAATTGCAAACAAATTGTTCTCGACGCGTCCGACAAAATCGGTGTCACGGGTGTGCTCTTTAAGCAGGCTGCCCAAGTATGTAATCAGCTCGGCACCGGCCAGCGGGCCATACTTTTCGATCGTGAGATCGAGATTGTCGATGGAAAGCAACAGCACCGTGACCGAGCGCTTGTAACGTTTCGCTCTCACCACTTCGTAATTGAGCTTCCACTCTGTGGCTGAGCGATTGAGAAGACCTGTTTCTCTGTCCAACAACTGCGGCAAATTTCTCTCTAGAAGAAAGCCGGGATCAGTGTCTCTGAGCTCTTTTTTAACAGGTTTTGCTTTGACAGGCTGGCTGGGAAACTGGGTGATTTTTTCCGAAGCGCTGGACGTGGCTTTTACCTGTATTGCTGGAATATTTGTTCCAGTCTTGGCTTTTATCCAATTGATAGTCGGCATTACTGATGCTGAAAACATCTTCAAATCTCCGCACAATGCGAGTTTTTCATTAGTAAGGAAGGGGCAGCGGGGGGTGCTTTGTCTCACCTTCTTTATGATGATCTAAACCGTCAAGAAAGTAAATTCGCAAAAGAGCAATGCGAAATCGGCGTACACGAAAACGTGTATAAAACGCGCGAAAGACGCATGTGCATTGAAATGGAGAGAGGCAAAAGCATAAACTCTTGCCTCTCTCTTCGCCCATTAAAGGTTCATGTCATTTATTGAACGCTGCGATCTATTGAACGCTGCGATCTATTGAACGCTCTCGTTCGCTTGCTTCAAGGCAGCCTTGGCTGCTTCAGCATTTCGATCTACAACCTTCTTCGAGGTTTTTACTTGATCGTCAATATTTTTCTTGGCGAAATCAGCTTGATCGGCGATTTGATCTTTTCGCTCGTCGGCTGCTTTCTTTTGAGCATCCAGTTCAGCCTTGGTGGCATCCAGTGCCTTCTGCTGCGATTCAGCGTTTTCGCTGATTCTTTCTTTAAGCACGTCGGCATGCTGTTCTACTTGTTGCTTTTGAATATCGCGCTGGCGATCGATGTCGCTCATGCCCTGGGAAATTTCTGCTTGTTTGGCGCTGCAGCCAACCAACATGACGACGCTGCTGAGAGCCAAAATCAATCTCGCATTACTATTACGCATTAGTTGTCTCCTTGTCTGTAATAAATAAAGTGGACTGAGCGTAGTGGCTTGCGTCTTGTTGTTAGACTCAGTCGCAAGTGACCGAACCAATGTTTTCTTGGCTCTGTCAGGGGTAAATTGGTGATCCGCTGTGGCGGACATTTCGTAGACAGGCCGAGCGTTGCATAGTTCCCGACTTGGTAATTCGGGAAACATTCGGCAATAGTTTTTCCCGCGCAAAAAGCAAAAGGCAAGGCTCAAACTTTCGTTTGAGCCCCCTTAACTTCCCCATCGGTAAACTTTCTCGATGGACGCGCTTTGTCTCTCGCCCCGGCGCGCGTCCCTTTCAGTGAAAAAATAATACGCGGGCCAATTGGGCAGCAATGTGGCAATACTAAACTTTCGAATGTGGAAACTGCTTTTATGGCTAGAGGCGGGACAGTTCTTCCGATCGGGCAAAAACTCCCGGCAGAGTAAAGTGAAAGGTGCTGCCTTTGTCGACTTCGGAAGTGACCCAGATTTTTCCGTTGTGCAATTGAACGATTGAGCGGCAAATGGACAATCCCAATCCGGAACCGCTCCCCCCTTTTTCATCGCCTTTGATTTGCTGAAACCGGTCAAAAATTGTTTCCAGCTTATCTTGAGGAATGCCGGAACCCTGATCGGCCACGCGAATTTCTACATCGTTACTGTGGCGCTGTGCCGAAATCGTAATCTTGTCGCCGGCGCGCGAATACCTGACGGCATTGGAGACAAGGTTGTAGAGCACGCGATTGATTTTTTCGGCATCCGCGTGCACAACATAGTCCGACTCTTCTACACTCAGCTCCATGCCGTGCTGGGATATCCAGGTCGCCGTGCTCTCTTTGACCTCCGCAAGAAGGTCATTAACCGCCACATCCTCCGTATTCAAGCTCATGAGACCTGATTTGATTTTCTCGATATCTAGAAGATCGTTGATCAAGAGCATCATTACGGAGCTGTTGCGCTCAGCCAATTTTACGAATTTTTCTCCGTCTGCGTTGAGCGCGCCGAAAGAGCCTGTGGAGAGCAGGTCGAAACATCCTTGTATCGTCGTTAAAGGCGATCGCAGGTCGTGCGTGAGCATATTGACGAGCTCTTGTCTTTGATTGGCTGTGTTTTCAACATCTTTGGCCATGCGGCGAAATGCCTTGTCCAATTCGGCAATTTCGTCCTCGCCCGTCAGAGGCGGCTGCAGTTCTTTGCCGGATGCAAAACGTTTGGCATTGCTGGAAATTACAGAAAGGCGCGATGCGATCTCCCTGAATAGATAAAATGCCAGGAAGAAACTGGCGAGAATATTGAGACCCATCACAACCAGGGACAGCTTGAGAATCCTCTGCCTGTATGCAACTTGGCGAGCCCCGCTGGTATCGGCGAGTTCCTTTTCGTGAAGCGCCGCCATGCGGAACTCTTCAGTAATCAGACCTTTGTAGAGACCGCGCAGGTATTCGGTTTTTTTGTCGTAGTCGTGCAGAATCTTGTCCGTTCTGCCGTTCTTTAAATCGTTGACAGCCTCGTCAAGTATCACTTCCGCTTCATTGAGATTGCTAAGAGATTTTTGCACCATGGGGCGCAGATCCGGGCGGTCGGCAATTTTTAGATCCAGTGCGGCGTATTCGGCGCGCAGTTTGGGAAACAATTGCTTGTAGCGCTGATCTAGAAAACCCTGGTTTAGCCAGCGCCTGCGGTTGTTGCTAACGGCTTGCCACACATCCACAATCGAGGCGGTCAGTTTGTTCAGGCTATTGGAAAGCTCCCGGGCTTTTAACGATTCTTGCGCGTCGCGCTCAGCCTCGCTTTGAAGATGCACCAGAACGCCGACAAAACCCAGCTCGAACAAGACCGGCAGGCAGATTAGAATCAAAATCTTTCCCGTCAGCGATTGAGTTCGTTTCATCAGGCTCCGGTGCCCAGAAGTGCGCTGTGTGCAATCTTAGCACCGTTTCCGCTCCGGTAGTCGGCGGCGCCTTTTGCGGCAAAATTATCCTCTCAGGCACGACTGTTATCGCGCACCTGCTATATTCATTATGTTCGACGTTAGGCATTAGTTTTAAGGCGTTCCGTGTCCAAGATTCTCTTAGTTGAAGATGACAAAGACTTGTCGTTGACGGTCAGCAAATGGTTGGAACAGCAAGGCTATTCCATTGATACCGCATTTGATGGCACGGAAGGATACGAATATCTCAAACGAGGCCGCTATGAAGTGGTCATTCTCGACTGGCAGTTACCCGGAATGACGGGCGTTGAGCTGGCTCGGAAGTTTCGAGCCGAAGGCGGAGCCACGGCTATCCTCATGCTGACTGGGAAGGGCAGGGTCGAAGAGAAGGAAGAAGGACTCGATGCCGGTGCCGATGATTATTTGACGAAACCTTTTAATATGCGCGAATTGACCGCGCGCATCCGTGCGCTTTTGAGACGCTCGCCCACTCCTGTCGGTGAGAGTTTGAAAGTCGGACAAATTGAACTCGATCCGCAAAAAAGATTGCTTAGAAAATCCGGCGTCGCCATCCATGTGGTGCCCAAAGATTTTGCCGTGCTTGAATTTCTCATGCGCTACCCGGGCGAAGTATTCAGTGCGGAAGCGCTATTGCAGCGTGTCTGGAGCTTTGACAGCGAAGCTTCTACAGATGCGGTTCGCACTTCGATAAAGAGATTGAGAAAGGCGCTGGACGATGGCGCCGATGAAAAAAATTCCTGCATAGAAAATGTACGAACGCTGGGTTACAGGCTGCGCGTTTGACCGGCGGAAACGCTCTCAAACGGTGTCACTATTGTGTCACTATCGCCTGCTTAACGCCTGATTCTACCGGCATCTTGGGACTTTTACGAAGTATGGGAATTCCACCAGTGACGGCATGGTTGCAGCTCGCTAATATGCTGGTATCCCTGCACGCAAAATTGAGGTTCCTATGGGACGCGGAGAAAGAGACGCCGTTCAAGACGGCTCAGGCAAGGCCGGTCAGAACGCCGGTGACGTCATAAATGACCTGTCGAATACATTTACTGGTTTGTTCAACCGAGGCAG
>Ga0268299_1003013_pt1 | contig 17119 bp, 16 predicted proteins | sample NOBtaG_FD_193484 | JGI IMG/M metagenome (GOLD analysis project Ga0268299, IMG submission 193484) | Activated sludge microbial communities from bioreactor in Nijmegen, Gelderland, Netherland - NOB reactor | ecosystem: Engineered > Bioreactor > Aerobic > Activated sludge | place: Netherlands...
AGGAAGTCGAAGCCGCGGGACCAGTCAATGGCGGCTTCGATCCTGGGAAAGCACAAGGCCAGGAAGGGTTGGAGATAGCGCTCCAGCAGATCCTTCCAGGGGCTGTCGAAATCGCTGCGCTCGTCGGGCACGATTTCCAGCAGACGCCAAAGCCGGATGGCCCCGCCATCGCCAAAAGTAACGAGGGCAATCCTTGACGGTTTTGCCGGGACGAGGCCGAACAATCTTTCCGGGAATTGACGTTCGTGAACCGAGCGGCATTGATTTCCATCATGCGTCTCCTGCGATGGATCCCGGGACTGTTGGCGTTGGCTGCCGTCGGATGTCAGAATCTGCCCCTAGAGCCCGTTCCCCCGCCGGCGCCGCCAGCGCCGCCGCCGCGGACACACCAGCCGCTCGACGCCGACCTGGGCTGGGTGCAAACGGTCAACGACCGCCTGCGATTCGCGGTGCTGGATTACTCGCTCAACCGGCTGCCGTCGGCAGGCGACCGGCTCGCCGTGATTCGCGACGGCACCGTAGTGGGCGAACTGAAGGTCACCGGACCGTCCCGCGGCGGCACCACGGTTGCGGACATTGTGGAAGGCGAGCCGCGCGCGGGAGACCAGGTGCGTCCGCACAATCTGTCCGGCAACCCTTGAGCCCAAACCCGGGGGTGTTCAAACTCCCCGCATTGCCCGGCATGGACAGCCGCAAGGACTTGGGTAGCCTTCCGTCCCGGCCCGCAGTCCGCGGGCTCTTTTGTTTACAAGGCATTTGACCTCATGAGTCTGACCACCGTGCTTCTGAAACCCGGCGAGGCGGACCGCCTCGTGGCGGGACATCCCTGGGTGTACTCCAACTCCATCCTGCGCCTCACCGGCCCTGCCGCAGACGGCGACTGGGTGCAGGTGAAGGATCACCGTCAACGCCTCCTCGGCACCGGATTCTACAATTCCAAGTCCCGCATCGCCGTTCGCATCCTCGATCCCGATCGCGTGGACGACGACCGTGCGTTTGTGCGCGCGCGTGTGCAATCGGCCCTGGAGCTTCGCCGCCGCTGGATGCCCGGGGCGACGTCGTACCGCGTGGTGAACTCCGAGAGCGACTTCCTCAGCGGCCTGATCGTGGACCGGTATGAGGACGTCCTGGTGGTCCAGATCAGTTCGCTGGGCATGGATCGGCGCAAGGCGGACATCGTGAGCGTGCTCGAGGAGTTGCTCCAGCCGCGGGCCATCCTGGAGCGGAGCGACATGGCGTCCCGGCGCTTCGAGGGGCTGGCGGAATCCGAAGGGCTGCTGGCCGGGGAACCGGTGACCTCGGTGCCCATCTCCCTCAACGGACTCCGGTTCCAAGCCGACCTGGCTGCAGGCCACAAGACCGGGCTGTACCTGGACCAGCAGGCCAACTACGCCGCGGTGGGCGCCTTGGCGCAAGGAGCCGGGGAGGTCCTGGATTGCTTCAGCTTCCTCGGCGGTTTCGCCCTGCACTGCGCCCGGGACGGCGCCCGTCAGGTGCTCGGACTCGACCAGAGCGCCGCCGCGGTGGCCGCCGCGGGCGAGCACGCGCGTGCCAATGGCCTCACCGAACGCGCCCGGTTCGAGGCCGCCAACGTCTTCGATTGGCTCAAGGCGGCCACGTCGGTCGGACCGCATGAACGGGTCATTCCGCGCTATGATCTTATTATCCTCGACCCGCCCTCCTTCACCCGAAACCGGGCCTCGGTTCCGGACGCCTTGCGCGGTTATAAGGAGATTCATCTCCGGGCGATGAAACTGCTCCGGCCGGGCGGGATCCTAGCCACCTTCTGTTGTTCCCATCACGTGAACCGGGAACTCTTCGAGGAGGTGATCCTCGCGGCCGCATACGACACCCGGCAGGTGCTGCGCCGGGTGGCGTCCTACACCCAATCCCCGGATCATCCGGTGATTCCAGCCATCGCGGAGACGGAGTACCTCAAGGGGTTCGCCTATGAGCGGGTGCGATGAGCGCCGTCCGCTGCGCACCGACTTAGGCGGCGTCCAGTGATCGCCCGGTGAGCCGCTCAAAAGCCTCCAGATATTTCGCCTGGGTCCGCGCCACCACCTCATCGGGAAGGGCGGGTGCGGGAGGCGTTTTGTCCCAAGACAGCGATTCCAGGTGGTCCCGCACAAACTGCTTGTCGAAGCTGGGCGGATTCCAGCCCGGCCGCCATTGATCCGCGGGCCAGAACCTCGAGGAATCCGGGGTCAATACTTCGTCAATCAGCAGCAGCCGTCCCTCAAACAATCCGAACTCAAATTTGGTATCCGCAATGAGAATGCCCCGAGTGCGGGCGTGATCGCGCGCCACCCGGTAGAGCTTCAGGCTGGCCTGCCGGACGGCGTCCGCCAGCTCCGGACCGATCATCGCCGCCGCCCGTTCGAACGGGATGTTCTCGTCGTGTCCGGTCTCCGCCTTGGTCGCCGGGGTGAAGATCGGCTCGGGCAGCTCGCCGCACTCTTCAAGTCCCGAAGGCAGCCGCTGGCCGCAGACCGTCTGCGAGGCGCGGTATTCCTTCCATCCGGAGCCGGCCAGGTATCCCCGGACCACGCATTCGATGGGCAGCGGCGCCGCCTTGCGCACGATCATGCTCCGCCGGGCCAGCGTCTCCGACCAGGGCGCCAGGGCGGCGGGGAGAGGATCCGCCGCCCGGGCGAGCCGGTGGTTCGGCAGCCACGATTCGGTGAAGTCGAACCAGAAATGCGACAACTGGGTCAGCACCTCACCCTTGCGGGGAATCCCGTTGGGCATCACGCAATCGAAGGCGGAAATCCGGTCGGTGGCCACCAGCAGCAGGCGGTCTCCCAGATCAAACACCTCCCGGACCTTGCCCGACTTGAGCCGGCGGATTTCCGGGAGGTCCACGTTCAGCAACGGCGTCGCGGTCACCCGCCCAAGGTACGCCAAGCCCCCCGGGAGGGACGAGCTTTGCGAATCCCTGACTTCTCCCGCGGCTCTGCCGTGCTGCGCCCTTCGCGTCCGCGGCATGAGGCCGGTGTGCTGCTTCGCAGGACTCGCCATCGGCTCCCTTTTATCGCACGGTTCGCGATGCTCCGCAGCCGCCCGCCTTCGGGACGCCGGGCATCGCCATCCATGACCGAGACCCTGCACTTCGATTCCGCGCATGCCGCCCGCGCGCTGTACGCCAATGACGAACGCCACCTGAAAACGCTCGAGTCGGAACTGGCCGTGAAAGTCACCGCCCGCGACGGATGGATCAAGCTAGAGGGCGAGGCCGACGGCGTCGAGCGCGCCCGCCGGCTGTTCCTCATCCTGCAACGCCAGCAACAAGAAGGCGGCAGCGCCCGGCCCCGCGAGTTCGCCTACGCGCTCAATGTCGTGAAACACGAGGGGGTCGAGGCGCTGGAACGACTCTTCGAACACCGGGTCCAGACGTCGCCAAAAAAGGCGGCCGTCACCCCCAAGACCGTCGGACAACAGCGCTATGTCCAGGCCATCCGTGACCATGACCTGACCTTCGGCATCGGACCCGCCGGCACGGGCAAGACCTACCTGGCCATGGCGATGGCGGTGGCCTGCCTCAAGGAGGGCAAGGTCAGTCGCATCATCCTCACGCGTCCGGCGGTGGAGGCCGGCGAGGCGCTGGGATTCCTTCCCGGCGACCTGTACCAGAAACTCGATCCGTACCTGCGTCCGCTCTACGACGCCCTGCACGACATGCTGCCGGCGGAGGACATCCAGAAAAACATGGAGCGCGGGGTGATCGAAATCGCGCCGCTGGCCTATATGCGCGGCCGCACGCTGAACCAGTCCTTCATCGTGCTCGATGAGGCGCAGAACACGACCACCGAGCAGATGCTGATGTTCCTTACCCGGCTGGGCTTCGGATCCAAGGCCGTGGTGACCGGCGATCCGACGCAGATTGACCTGCCGTCCAGCCGCCGGTCCGGACTGCTCGAGGCGCAGGAGGCGCTGGCCCGTGTCGAAGGCGTGGCGCTGGTGCGGTTCGAGAAACGCGATGTGGTGCGGCATCCGCTCGTGCAGCGGATCGTTCACGCCTATGAGCAGCATCGGGGCACCCCGCCCCCACCGGCTCCCGCAACGCCTCCCGCCCCCCCGGCGTGAACGCGCCCCGCCCAGCGATCGTGGTCACGGACAGCCAGCGGGTGCGCCCGGTGCCCCGCACTGCGGTGCGCCGTCTGGTGGCGGATTATCTCGCGTCGGAGGGGCTGGACGCCGACCTGGCCATCCACTTCGTCTCGGCGCGGCGGTCAGCGGTGCTGAACGAGCGGCATCTTCAGCACGAAGGCCCGACCGACATCCTCACGTTCGATCTCGGCAGCACCGGCCGCCGGCTCCAAGGCGAACTCTTCATCTGCGTGGCGGAGGCCGTCCGGCAGGCGCCGCTGTTTGGCACCACCTGGCGGGAGGAATTGCTCCGCTATGTCCTGCACGGGCTGCTCCACCTGAGGGGCCACGACGACCAGGATCCGGAGAAGCGCCGGAGGATGAAGCGCGCCGAAAACCGCCTGGTGGCACGCTGGGTCGCCCGGCGGCGGGCTTCCCGATGAGCGTTCCGGAAACCGACGAAGGCCTGATCCTCCGGGTGCATGCGCTCACGGAGACCAGCCTGGTGGTGCGCTGGTTGACGCGGGACAATGGACGCCTGGCCACCGTGGCCCGTAGCGCCCGGCAGGCGAAGTCGCCGTTTTTCGGCCAGCTTGACCTGTTCGTCGCGGCCCGGATCCACTTCCAGCGCGCCCGGCAATCCGAACTCCACGCCTTGCGCGAAGTTTTGGTGCTCGGACGCTTCCCGGCCCTGGCGTCGGACTACGCGCGCCTGGCGCAAGCCTCCTACGCGGTGTCCCTGATCGAACGGGTGAGCGAACCGGAAACGCCGGTGCCCGAGTTGTACGCGCTCTTCGGACAATTCCTGGGGCATCTGGAATCCGCGCCGGCCCAACCCCGGAGCGTCTATGCCCTGGAAGTTCGGACGCTGGCTGTGGGCGGACTCGACCCCGTCGAGGGGGCCGGAGACCTGGGACCCGATGAACGGGACCTCTTGCGTGGCCTTCGGGACACTCCATGGGTGGATCTCGGGACCCTGCATCCCGACGCCAGCACGATTCGCGCGGTCAACCGCCGGCTGCAGATTCAGATCGCCGACGCCTGGGGCCGCCTCCCGCGCGGCCGCAGCGAAGCCCTTGGACGATAATTCACCCCTGTTCAGGGTCAGTTCACCCCTCCTGAAATCCCCATGGCCAAGTGCCTGTTGGTCCGCGACGCGGCTCCCGCCCAATATTGGCAGTGGTCGCCATGGTTCGTCATCTCCGCTCCACTGCGTCGGCACGCACCGGCGGCCGTGCGTTCACCTTGATCGAGCTCCTGGTGGTGATCGCCATCATCGCCATCCTCGCGGGCCTTCTGCTGCCGGCGTTGGCCAACGCCAAGGCGAAGGCACAGCGCGTGGCCTGCACCTCCAATTCCCGCCAGTTGGCGATCGCGATGACCCTGTACGTCGGCGATCACAACGGCTATTTCCCGCCGCGCATGCCCGACCCCGAGGAGGGGCCGGCCTATCCCTGCAAGCCCTGTCGCACCACCAACTGGCTGCCCTACGCGCTGCCCTACGTGGGTCAGAGCACGAATCTGTTCCGGTGCCCTTCGGACACTGGCGTCCCGCCGGACATCGCGACGGACCCGATGAACCAGACGGCCACCAACCGCCCCAAGCGCCTGTTCGATTTCTACGGCACCAGCTACTGCCTCAACACCGTAGTCACCCGCCTGGGCCGCGAATCCGCCATCCCGGAACCGTCGTCCACCTACTACGGCGCGGAGATCTGGCCGTGGCATCCGCCCAAGGCTTTTGCATTGAGTAATTTCAGGGCCAGGAGCGAGCGGAATGTGCGCGTGGCGTACTTCGTGGACGGCCATGCGGGACTGATTTCCGAGATTGGTCTCGCGGCGCAATGCGTGCCCCCGGCGGCGCCAGGCATCGGCCCCGTGCCCTAAGATGAAGGTGAAGGCGCGATTCCCTGCGGTCCTTGCAGCCATCCTTTGCGTCAGCGCTGGACCCGGCTGCCATCGCGAAGGCTCCCAGGTCCTGGGCGAAGCGCCCACCGCCTCGCCGGTCTCCCTGGCCGCGGCACGCGGCACCCCGGGTTCGGACACCGTCACCGTGACCGGCACCTTGGTGGAAAAATGCCCGGAGGCCGGATGCTGGTTTGTGCTCCAGGACGCCACCGGCAAGCTCAAGGTGGATACCAAGACGGCGGGCTTCGTGGTGGTCGAAGTGCCGCTTCACCGGACGCTCACCGTCTCCGGCCGCATGGTGACCAACGGAACCGAAGTACTTCTCGCCGCCTCGGGACTGCGGTATTGACCGGCATGATTGCCGATCGGATCCGGTCCTTGCGATCTCCCGCCACCGCCGGGCTCGCTTTGTTGATCCTGTTGGCCGGCGGCTGCCGGGAATCCGCATCGGACGATCCCGGTGAATTGCGCGACGCGGTCCGCACCGAAGGCGCGCCGATGTGCCCGTGGCGGCATCCGAAGGAAGACATCGCCGCCTGGTTTCCCGGCGCCACCCGCCTGGACACCGAGGTGCAAATCCTGAGCGGGCTGCGTCCCGAACTGGCCCGCCGTCTCGGGCGGCCCGCCACGGCCGAGGAAAATGCGCTGTATCTGCACCGGGTTTGGAAGGACGCCGAGCGCCTCGGTGAGGTCGCGGTGCGGCGGGTCAAGGGCGGGGCAGGGGCGGTCGAGGTGGTGGTGGCCTTCGAACCGGACGGACGGGTGCGCGGCGTGCGGGTGCAGCGGACCCGCGAGCCCGCGGAGGTCGTGGCGGCATTGGACGGCACATGGCTCGACGCCTTCCGCGGACGCCGCTCCGGCGACTCCCTGCGTCCCGGTGCCGACCTGCCCGCGGTGCCGGAAGCGGCGCGCGCCACGGCATCAGCCTTGGCCGACGGCGTGCGAAGCCTCCTGCTGTCGCGTGAACTGGCGAATCACCCCGGCGCGGTGCGGCGGCTGGCGCCGGAGGCTTCGGCCGGGCATGATCATGTTCATTGAGGTTTGACCATGTTGCGCCTGGCACTTCGCAACCTGTGGAGGCGTCCGCTCCGGCTGGCGCTCACTGTCGCGGGGGTGGCCCTGGGGGTCTCCGTGTGGCTCGGCCTGATGGGCCTGGGCGACGGCTACCGGCGGGGCCTGCGCACCGAACTCGACCGGGCCGGGGTGCAATTGATGCTCGTGCCCCTGGGCTGCCCCTACGATGCCGCCGCCCGGGTGCTCAAGGGCCGCACGCTTGAAACTTCGCTGCCGGCCTCGGCGCTGGAGGCCGTGCGCTCGGATCCGGCGGTGGCGGTCGCCGCACCGCTCCTGATCGCCGCGGTGCCCCGCCCTTCGGAACAGCGCACCGACCTGTGGGTGGGACTCGATCCGGCCGCGCGCGGAATCAAACCGTGGTGGCACGCGAAGTCCGGCCGCGACTGGTTCGCGGAGACCAACGGGGTGATCCTCGGATCCGAAGCCGCCCAACTGGAACTGCGCTCTCCGGGAGACGCGCTTCACAGCCCGGAACTTTCCGAAACCTTCCGCGTGGAGGGCGTGCTGGAGCGATCGGGCACGAGCGACGATTCACTGTTCTTCATTCCGCTGGCGCGGGCGCAGCAGATCTTCGGCGAGCAGGATCGGCTCACCGCGGTGGCCGTGCGGCTGCGCGATCCGGCGGAACTGCGCGGTGCGGTGGAGCGCCTGCAGCAGATTCCCGGCGCGCAGGTGGTCACGATGACCGAGATGATGGGCACCTTTCTCCGGTTGCTCGGCACGGTGCGCACGCTGCTGCTGGCGCTCACGCTGGTCGCCGTCGCCGTCGCCGCGCTGGGCGTCCTGAACACGCTGCTCGCAGCGGTGGTGGAGCGGACCCCGGAGCTTTGCCTGCTGCGCGCGGTCGGCGCATCGCGGCTGCAGATCATGGGATTGGTCACTGTCGAAGCCCTGCTGCTCGCCCTGCTCGGAGCGCTGCTGGGAATCGCCCTGACGGTGGGCGCCGGGGAAGGGCTCGAACAGGCCGTGCGGCCGCTCATTCCCCTGGCGCCCGCCCGGGGTCTTCTCCAGGTGGGTCCGGACCGCATCGCGCAATGCCTCGGAGCGGTGCTCGCCGGCGCGATCGCGGCGGCCGCCTATCCCGCCTGGCGCGCCGGACGTCTGCCGCCCGCGCAGGCCGCCCGTTCCGAATGAACCTTTCCTGGCATCACCTCGTGTTGAAGGAAGGGCGGCGGCGTCCGCTGCGCACCGCCATCACCGTAGCGGGCATCGCCATCGCCGTGGCGGCCATCGCGGCGCTGCTCGCCTTTCAGCGCGGATACCAGCGGGGACTCGGGCTGGAACTCGACCGCCTCGGCGCCCACGTCCTGGTGGTGCCCAAGGGATGCCCCTTCGACGCGGCCTCCATCGCGCTGCACGGCGCCAGCTGGCCCTGTTACCTCAAGGCTTCCTACCTTGAGGAAGTTCGGGCGCTGCCCGACGTCGCCACGGCGGCTCCGGCGCTCATGAGCGCGTTCCCGAAGCCGGACGGCTCCCAAACCGTGGTGGTCGGCGCCACCGAGGAAATCCTGAGGTTGAAGCCGGGATGGCGCCTGGAGGGCCGGTTTCCCACCGCTCCCGATGAACTCCTCGCCGGCGCCGAGTATGCGCGGTCACGGGGTTGGACCGTGGGGACCGTGGTCTCCCTGGAGGAATTGCCCGGACCGCGCCGGATCGCCGGAGTGCTGGAGCCCGTGGGGGGCGCGGACGACGGCTTCCTCTACCTGCCCCTGGAGGCGGCCCAGCGGGACCTGCGACATGACCATGCGCTGACCCACATCCTGGTCCGCCTGCGGGACCCATCCCGTCTCGACGAAGCGGTTCAGCGCCTGCGCGGATGCAATGCCGGCATGGACATGAATGTGGTGCCGCTCACGCACCTGTTCCGAACCCTCCAGGGCATGATGGGCGCGACGCAGCTCTGGCTGGCCTGCGTGGCCATGGTGGCCCTGCTGGCCGCGGGCGCGGGGGTGAGCAATGCCGTGCTGATGGCCGTGGCCGAGCGCACCCGCGAAATCGGCGTCCTGCGGGCGATCGGGGCTTCGGCCTCCGATGTGTTCCGGCTGTTCTGGCTGGAGACATTGCTGCTCTCGCTCGGCGGTGGCGTGCTCGGCCTCGCCGTGGCCGCGGCTGCATCGCGTGCGGTGGAGTCGTGGCTTCGCGACCGGCTGCCGTTCGCCCCGGCGGATCCCCTCGTCCGGTTGGAACCCGGGATCGCCCTGCTCTGCCTTGGCGGCACGCTGCTTTTGGGCAGCGTGGCGGGATTTCTCCCGGCCTGGCGGGCGGCGCGATTGTCCCCCCGGGAGGCGATCCGCACCCCCGCCGGCGCCTAATACCGTCCATGTACAATGTCCACCGCCCCTCACGCCAGCTCCCCCTCCGCCGCCGGAACCGCAGTTGCGGCCGTCGTCGCCGCGGGATTGGGAAAGAGCTATCCGCGCGGACGCGAGACGGTGGAGGCCTTGAAGGAAGCCTCCTTTGAGATCCGGTCCGGCGAATTCGTGGCCATCGTCGGGCCTTCGGGCTCAGGCAAGACCACGCTGCTCAACCTGTTGGGATGCATGGACACCCCCACTGCCGGAACGCTGCACCTCGGCGGACAGGAAGTATCGGGACTGTCGGAACCCGAGCGGACGCGGCTGCGCCGGGATCGGATCGGATTCGTATTCCAGCACTTCGGTCTGGTGCCGACACTGACCGTGGCGGAGAACGTCGCCTTGCCCGCCTTTTTCGCCCGGCGTCCGGCGGCGCAGCGCGTGGACGAACTCCTGGATACCGTGGGTCTGTCCGCGCGCCGGAACCATCGTCCGCACGAACTCTCCGGCGGTGAAATGCAACGAGTGGCGATCGCGCGGGCGTTGATGAATCATCCGCTTCTTCTCCTCGCCGACGAACCCACGGGCAATCTCGACTCCGAGACCGGTGACTCCATCCTGCGGCTCTTTCAGCGACTCCATGCCGCCGGCCTTACCCTGGTCGTCGTGACGCACAATCCGGCCCTGGCCGCCGCCGCCGCCCGCCGGATCCCCCTGCGCGACGGACGGATCCAGCCGTAGCCCTGCGCCGGGCCCTTCACGCCGTTCAGCCGGAGGAACGGACCGGACACAGTCTCCGCTCAGGACAGCAACGCCCGCACGACGTTTCCGTGCACGTCGGTGAGGCGGTAGTCGCGTCCGCCGTGCCGAAAGGTCAGGCGCTCATGATCTATCCCCAGCAGATGCAGAAGGGTGGCGTGGAAGTCGTGCACGTGCACCCGGTTCTCGACGACCGTGGCTCCGATGTCGTCGGTGGCGCCATAGGTGAGTCCGCCGCGAACCCCTGCGCCCGCCATCCACGAGGAGAAACAGGCGCTGTGATGTCCGCGCCCCTTCTCGCCGTCCACGCCCGGCGTCCGCCCAAACTCGGTCGTCCACACCACCAGCGTGTCGTCGAGCAGCCCGCGGCGTTTCAGGTCCACCAGCAGCCCGGCAATGGGCTGGTCAATGTGGCGCGCATGCTTTGCGTGCTCCGCCATGTCGCCGTGCTGGTCCCAGTTGTGGCTGGAGCTGCCATCCACCAGTTCCACGAACCGCACCCCCCGCTCCGCCAGGCGCCGGGCGACGAGGCACTGCCAGCCAAAGCCGTCGGTCTGTCCCCGCTTCATGCCGTACAGCGCCAGGGTTTCGTCCGACTCGCGCGACAGATCGAACACCTCGCCGGCTTCGGACTGCATGCGGAAGGCTGTTTCAAAGGATCGGATGCGCGCCGCCAGCTCCCCCTCGGCTCCGCGCGCCGCCAGATGCCGGCGGTTGAAGGCTTCGGCAAGTCCAAGCTCAAGTTCCTGAAGTCCGTCGGACGCGCCGGGAGGTTCCAGGTTTGCGATGGGCTCCCGTCCCGGAATGACCCGCACCCCCTGATGGTCGGCCGGGAGGAAGTCGTTGTTGAAGATCTGGGTGCCCGCATAGGGCATGTGCGGCGAGAGCACCACGAACGAGGGTAGATTGCGATTCTCGGTCCCCAGGCCATAGCTCACCCAGGAGCCGATGCTCGGGCGCGAAAAAAAGAACGAGCCGGTGTGGATGGCCAGCGTCGCCTGGTAGTGCTCGTTGTCGTCGGACTTCATCGAGCGGATCAGGCAGACGTCGTCCATCCGTTCGCGCAGGTGCGGAAACAGGTCGCTCACCATCGCGCCGCATTCGCCGCCCGGACGGAATTCCCATCCCGGACGCAGGAGCCGGCGCTGCTGATTGGAGAGGCCGCCGCCCACGCCCATCGTCTTGCCGTCGGCGGCGAAGAGCTTGGGTTTGTAGTCGAAGGTGTCCATGTGGGACACGCCACCATTGGAGAAGATGAAGAGGACCCGTTTCGCCCGGGCGCGCGCCGGGGCGGGTTTGGGCGCAAGCGGGCTCTGGCCGTCCGATTCGGCGAGCAGGTGGGACACGATTCCCGGCAGCAGCAGCGAGGTGCCCATGAGGCTTTGGATCGCGGTGCGGCGGGGCATCCGGCGGGGAAGAAGACGGGAGGTTCTCATGGGAGCGGGATCAGTCGAGGTACACGAATTCATTGAGGCGGAACCACACCCGCGCGAGCGATTGCCAGGCGTCGAGCGCTGCATCCCGCTCCGAAGCGCCCGCCAGGCGGCGGCGCTCGGCGACGGCCGTGAGGTGTTCACATGCGGCCGAAAGTTCGCGGGCGTCGGGCGGGCGCCCCAGCACCCGCCGGTACGCCCTCTCGATGTCGTCCGCCGGATTGGAGGCCGAAGCCACGACGTTTTCCGCAAAGCGCCGCGCCTGCTCATGCACCATCGGATCGTTCAACAGGAAGAGCGCCTGCACCGGCGTGGTGCTGGTCAGCCGCGCCGGCGTGCTGGCCGCCGGATCCGCGCCGTCAAAGGTCGCCAGGAACGGGTGCCGCTGGATGCGCTGGGTCATCAGATAGACGCTGCGCCGGGAGGTGTCGTACACCGCCTTGAAGGGATTGTGCTGGGTGAACTTCCACTCGGACTCCGGCGGGAAGGGATGCGCCTCCCCCGGGCTGCGATCGAGCGTGCCGCCCAGGCTGAGCAGCGTGTCTCGCAGGGCCTCGGCGTCCAGACGCCGCCGCGGGAACCCGGCCAGCAGTTCCTGATTGGGATCCCCCTCCCGCGCGGCCTCGGTGCGGTCCGATGCCTGGCGCCAGGTGCGGGAGTTCAGAATGAGCCGGTGCATGGCCTTGACCGACCAGCCGGATGCCACAAATCGGGAGGCCAGCCAGTCGAGCAATTCCGGATGCGTGGGCGGCTTGCCCTGGCGTCCGAAATCATTCGGCGTCGGCACCAGGCCGCGCCCGAAATGATGCTGCCAGAGGCGGTTCACCATCACCCGCGCCGTGAGAGGGTTTGCCGGATCGGCGATCCAGGCCGCCAACTGGCGGCGTCCGCTCCCGGCCTCCTCCGGCGGCAGCGCAGCCCCGCCCAGCACGGTGAGAAACCGCCGCGGCACCATCGCGCCGGGTTTGGCGGGATCGCCCTTGATCTGCACGGTGGCGGGACCGGTCCGCGGGCCTTCCGTGACCGCGTACGCCATCTCGAACGGCAGCGGCTGGGCGGCATGCTCCTTCACCCGGCGCTCGGCTTCCCGGATCTGCGCCTCGACGTCCGCCTTCGATTCCTTCGGCGTGTCCTTCAGCGAATCCTTGAGCCGCTGCAATTCCTTCCCCAACCGCTGCTGCTCTCCCTCGCGCGTCGCGCGGATCTCGTTCGCGGCGGCCAGTTCGGAAGGCTCGACCAGCGGCACCAGGTCGCGCTGTTTCTGCTCCAGCTCGATGCCCGGCCAGGGATAGCGGGTGCTGTTGAAGATGCCGTAGAGCGCGTAGTAATCCTCGGTGGTGATCGGATCGAACTTATGGTCGTGGCAGCGCGCGCAATTGATGGTCAGGCCGAGGAAGGTTCGGCCCAGATTGTCGAGCGTGTCCTCGATGGTGAGGTGCTGCGGATAGTCGTCCACCCGCGAGCCGAAGCGGCGGGCATTGGCCAGATAGCCGGTGGCGATGAGGCGCGGGAAGCGCTCCGCCGAGTCGCTCGAAGGCAGCAGGTCTCCGGCAATCTGCTCGCGAACGAACTGGTCGTAGGGCAGGTCGCGGTTGAAGGCGCTGATGACCCAGTTGCGGTACCGGTACATCTGCGGGATGGGGAAGTCGGAGTTGTCGCCGGCCGTGTCGGCGTAGCGCACGACATCCAGCCAGTGCCGGCCCCAGCGTTCCCCGTATTGGGGCGAATCCAGCAGGCGGTCCACGACGGTGGCAAAGGCGGCCGGTGACGGGTCGTCCAGGAAGGCCTCGATCTCCTCCGGCGTCGGAGGAAGGCCGGTCAGATCGTAGGTGACGCGGCGGATCAGCGTGCGGCGGTCGGCGTCCGGGGCGGGGGCGAGCCCGGCGGCCTCCTGGCGGGCGAGGATGAATTGGTCCAGCGGGCTTTCCGGCCAGTCCTTGCCGTTCACCTCGGGCGCCTCCGGGGAGGTCAGCGGACGAAAGGACCACCACTCCCGGGCGCGGCTCCAATCCGTCGCCGACTTCGCCCTCGCCGCGGCCACCGTGTCCTCGGTGCGCGGATCCGGGGCTCCCCAGCGCACCCATTGCTCCAGGTCCGCGATCACCTCGGGCGGCAGCTTGCCCTTCGGCGGCATGGTGAGGTTGGGATCCACATGCCGCACCGCCTGAATCAACAGACTGGCCTCGGGCGCGCCCGGCGTTACCGACGGCCCGGTATCCCCGCCCCGCTGCACCCCAGCCCGGGAATCCAGCAGAAGACCCGCCTTGAGCTTCGTGGCACCGGTGCTGTGACATTCGTAGCAGTGCTCCACCAGCACGGGACGAATCCGCCGTTCGAAGAAGTCCAGTTGCTCCGCAGTGGGCGCTTCGGCAAAGGCTGGCGCCGGCGCCGCGGGCAGCGGGCCCGCGCCCGACCAGACCTCGATTCCGGACAGGTTGGCCGCCCCGTGGCTGGGAGTGCGGGCGGCGACAGTGAGCCGTCCCTCCACCGGCGATGCCGTCCAGGGACCCAGACGCCGCCAGGCCCCGGCGGCGCCGCTGTGGAATTTTTCCAGCACCGGACGCCCGTTCAGCAGCAGGTCGAATTGTTCGCTGTGATTATCTTCCCAGACGTAGAGGAAGACCTGGTACTCTCCCGCGGGTACTTCGGTCAGCGTCACGTCCACTTTGCTGCCCCAGCGGCTGGACCGGATCATCGCCGCCCGCGCAGCGTCCGTCGCGGGCTTGAGGGGCACGGACTGGTTCTCAAACGCCTTGCCTTCGATCACCAGATTGGTGGTGTCCCCGGCTTGCCATGCTTTTCCGTCAATCGTGAGCGCCGGCCCGTTGAGGTTCACCGCCCGGAAGAAGGTTGCTTCCGCCCCAGACGCCGGCAGGGACGCCAGCACCAGCATCGCGGCGAGCCATCGGCAGCCCGCGGCAAAGAGGGAGGAGCGAAGCATCATGGGGTGTCCTGGCAATCGAAGCGCAGGTGCCGGGAGTCTGCAAGGTGCGGGCACGCTGGATAGTAGGCGGCCATCCAGGATTTGGAGAAAACCGAGCTTCCCAAGCCCGGCAACTGGCAACCTGAAGCCGGGATCCCGAACAGGAGGGGGAAGGAGTATGGGGACTCGGATATCTCGTCCCCAAGTTCACCCCTCATGCTTCATCCTTCCCATCGGGGCCGCGCTGGTATGTCTCGCCATTCGGATTGCCGCCGCGTTATTGGAAAGGCCGGTCTGCCATGAATTCCTCATCTCGCCATCGTTTTACTCGCCGCCATTTTCTTGGAAGTGCCGCTGCGGCCGCCGCGGGTTTTCCGATGGTCAGTCGCCTGCCGGTGTTGGGCGCCAACAGCCGCTTGAACATCGCCGGTGTTGGGGTAGGCGGCAAAGGCATGGTGGATATCACCGGATGCGACACCGAGAACCTGGTGGCGTTGTGCGACGTGGACGACGTCCGCGCGGGGGACGCCTTCAAGCGCTTCCCGGACGCCCGGCGCTTCCGCGACTTCCGGGTGATGTTCGACCGGATGGGCCGTGGGATTGACGCCGTGACGGTGTCCACTCCCGACCACATGCATTTCCTTCCCGCGATGTGGGCCATCGAGCGCGGCTTGGGTGTGTATTGCCAGAAGCCGCTGACCCATACGATTGAGGAGGCGCGACGCCTCACCGAGGCCGCCCGGCGGAAGAAGGTCGCGACCCAGATGGGCAACCAGGGCCGGTCGCATCCGCAATTGCGCCGCGAAGTGGAGTGGGTGCGGGCCGGCGTGCTGGGGCCGGTGCACGAGGTGCATTGCTGGACAGACCGTCCGGGACGTTGGTGGGCTCAGGGCGTGGAGGCGCCCACCGACACTCGTCCGGCGCCTGCCACATTGGATTGGGATCTCTGGCTTGGGGTCGCCCAACCGCGTCCGTACAGCCCGGCCTACGTTCCCTTCGCCTGGCGCGGCTTTTGGGATTTTGGAACCGGCGCCCTGGGGGACATGGGATGTCACCTGTTCAACCTGCCCGATATGGCGCTGGGCATCCGCGACGCCACCCGCGTCGAGGCCTGGAGCGAAGGTATGACGGAGGTCGCCGGCCCACGGTGGTCTGTCGTCCGCTGGGAGATTCCCGCCGACGGGTCGCGTCCGGCCTTCACCCTCTGGTGGTACGACGGCAACAAACGGCCGCCGGCTGCCCTCTTTCCTTCCGAAACGTATGATGAGAACGGGGTGATCTTCGTGGGCGAGCAGGACGTGATGCTCACCAACTACAACGGCGGAGCGAAGTTTCGATCGGGGCGAACGGCCGCCGACTTCAACTCCGTGCCGGAAACGCTTCCCAAATGTCCGGACTGGGATCGCTGCCACTACCGGGAATGGATCGAGGCTTGCAAGGGCGGGCCGAAGGCGCTGTCCGATTTCGAGGTTGCCGGGCCAATGACCGAGATCGTGCTGCTGGGCAACGTGGCGGTGCGATCCGGACGCCCGATCACCTGGGACCGAACCCGCATGCAAGTGCTCAACGATCCCGAGGCCAACCGGTGGGTGCACCAGGAGGACCGGCGCGGCTGGAGAATCTGACCGGGCCGAATCTCCGCGCGGGCAGGAATGCCGGGCGTTTCACTCAGGGTAGGTGGTGAGTTCCCCCTTGCTGAGATTGTAGCCGAGCACATGGTTCCGGGTACTGCTGGGAATTTGAAGAGTGAGCACGATCCGATCGTTCGGAGTGCGGGCATGGAAGGGGATGAACTCGACCATGTGCGCCTTGGCCCATCGCTCCGTCGGAGCGCCGGGCCGGGCCTGCGCAAGGAAGGTTTGAAGATCCGGACAGTTGTAGCTGGTTTGGGCCGCTGCGAAGCGGCGCATGCCATCGGTCAGTCGCTCCAGATGCGCGGGCGCCTCCATCTCCATCTTCAGCAACCGCGCCCGCCGGAGGGCGCGACTGGCCGGCCCCAGGAACAATCCGGCAAGGATGGCGATGATGGCGATCGAACAGAGCAGTTCGATGAGGCTGAATCCTTGGATGAATCGCCGGGTACTCCCCGTGTATTGGGCCTGGGCGTGCATGGACTTCCAATCCGACCAGTTCATCGGCCGGAACTCACGCGGCATTGACGGGGATCGGTGAGGACAGCCCTCTCGATCCTGCCCCCTGCCCGACAGCGCTACCCGACAGCGCGAACCTGCAAATCTCTGAGGACGGAGAGTCCCGGCAAAGGCACCCCGCGTATCCTGCGCGCCCCATCCTTTCGATGGACCCCGAACTTCTCCCGATGCCGTACGAACACCTCGTTCACGAACTCCTTCGATCCCAGCACCAATCCATCGGTCAAATGCCTCACCCGCAGCCGCAGCACCTGTCCCACGCTCAACTCTCCACCCCGCTTCAACTCTGCCAGGATCGTCTCCCGATTCAGCGCTACCTTCTCGCTGTGTCCTGAAGTTCCGGCCGTCACGAACAAACTCATCCGGTACTCCGCCGCCGCTTCGGTCCATGCCCCCGGCTTCAGACAGCTCATCAACCCCGCCCGCAGCACCTTGTTCCCGTGCAACGCAGCCGCGTAGCCGCAGAACCGGTAGTCCTTGGGATCGGAG
>Ga0268299_1003014_pt1 | contig 17118 bp, 13 predicted proteins | sample NOBtaG_FD_193484 | JGI IMG/M metagenome (GOLD analysis project Ga0268299, IMG submission 193484) | Activated sludge microbial communities from bioreactor in Nijmegen, Gelderland, Netherland - NOB reactor | ecosystem: Engineered > Bioreactor > Aerobic > Activated sludge | place: Netherlands...
GCGGCCGGCGGGTTCTTGGTGGGGGCGCTCAACCTGCCCCAGCTGAATGCCGTGGCAGTGGCGGGCTTTATCGCGCTGCTGATCGGCACCTGGCGAGGTCAGCGCGGCCTGCTGCTAGGCGGGGCCCTGGCGCTGGCGATCAGCCGCGCTTTCATGGGCCACCCGGCCAACCTGGAGCCTGGCGTCCTGCTGATGCCGCTGATGGTCCTGCACGTGAGCTGCGCCGCTTACTGGGCGGGCTCCCTCTGGCCGCTGCACCGGCTGCTGGGCAGGGAGACGCCTGCGATCTCGGCGCCCGCGGTGGCCCGGTTCTCAAGACTGGCGCTTGCCGCCGTCGGCACCCTGGCAGCCGCCGGCATCATTACCGCACTGATTCACGTGGAAACCCCGGCTGCGCTGCTCAAGACCTGGTACGGGCAGCTGCTCATCATGAAGTTCACCTGGTTCACGGTGCTGATGGGCATTGCGGCGTATCACAAGCGGCGACTGGCGCCTCGGCTGGCAGCCGGCGACGCGCGTGCGGCCAGCCACATGCGCTGGGGAATTCGCGTCGAGGCGGCAGTCATGCTCCTCGTGATTCTGCTGTCGGCGCTGCTGGCCTCCACCCCACCCGAAGCCCCACCCCGGCGGTCAGCCGGCAGCCCTGTAGTGACGGGGTACGAGCGCCTGACTTAAGGTGCGACCGGTTCCGGATTCGGCCGCCGCACCCGGCCAGCAGTTTCTTCATCTCATCGCCCGTTCCGGGCAATGACCCGGCCGGCAGGTCCAGAATGCCAGCGGGGACTTCGCGGTAGACGACGGAGAAGGGAAAGCCCTGAAGCAACACCCGCCAGGTATTTCCGGCTGCCGGCGATCCGGCATGAGGGAATGCCAGCGCCCGGGCTGCTGCATCTTCGACGGCGGCGGTAAAGCGAGCGCCAAGGCCCGCCTGCTCCTCGTTGTAGTAGACGATCTCGGCGAGGAACTCACGCCGCGCTGCCGGTACGAACCGAGCAGATGTCACCGAGCCAAGCGCCGTGCTTCGGCGAATACATCCTCAGCCGCGTAGATCTGGGTCTCGCCGCGATCGTAGGCGGCCACGCGCGCCTCAATCTCCCGGTCCCAGAGTGCCTCGATATCGGACAGCGGCGCAACCTGCAACGAGGGGAGGAGCGCCTTGTTAGCTGGGTTTGACCGCGCTGTATAAAGCCATGGTGCCGAAGATGGTGCTGAAGGTTTGCCGTTGTGCAACCTCAGAAAACCCAGCCTGCTGGAATAGCTCGATGAGCTTGCCCGATACATTGTCTTGTGTGTTTGTGAACCCATCGAGAAGCTGGACGGATAGGAACAGACAACGCATCAGGGCGTTTGTGGGATAGCCCCAATCAGCGACGTGCAGCTCTGCGCCGGGCTTGAGAACGCGGAACAGTTCCTGTGCTGTTCGTTGTTTGCTTTCCCAAGTGAGGTGATGGAAAAACAGGCTTGAAACTACGCGGTCGAAGTGCACTGCTGGATAGGGCAGGCTGTCTGAAAGTGCGTGGTCAAACTGCACCGCGACATTGGCGTTTTGGGCTTTGCGCGTAGCGATGGACAATATAGCGGGGTCGCCGTCAACGCCCGTAACAGTGGCTAATGGCTGGTTTTGTTTGACCCAAATGGCCAGCGTGCCCGTGCCAGAGGCAAGGTCTAAAACCTCGTGCCCTGCCTTGAAGGCAGCTTGCAAGATGAGGGCGTGCTTGAACGAACGCTCTCGCGTGGTTGTGCCTACGACCGTATCGTAATAGGGAGTAAGCCAGTGAAAGCTCAACGCTGGGACGTATTTTGATTCGGGATATTGCTGCATAACTGCTCCGTTTGTGACACAGCTAACTATTAATTGGGGGGGGCAATTGGGCCATTGCAACGGGATTATCCGTAACTCTCTGGGCGATGCGGTTTAGAAATCCCATTGCTCGGCGCTCTCAATCAGTCGATGCAACAACCCAAAAGAGTGATGATTACGAAGTTGCATCATGAGTCGACGCCCGTGGTCTACTGCCGCATTCAAGACTGAGGTGTGGCGACGCGCGAACGGCACCGCGTGGCGTGACTATCCCGATGTCGTGCGGAACGGATAGCTCAGCTGCGCCAGGTACTCCGGCGGCACGTCGTCCTCGCGCAGACCCAGCTCATCGTCAGCCTCGGTCCCGCCGTGGTAGGTACCGCCCAGGTGGTCCCACAACATCCAGAATTCGCCAAAGTTGACCTGGGATGTTTCGAGGGCGCGGAGGTGGTGCCACCGATGGGTTTCAGCCACGCCCAGGAGCCCCGCGAATGGACCAAGGCTGTAGTCGATGTTGGCGTGCTGGAATGCCAGGTGCACCGTCAGCACGGCGAACCACAGCTGGACCGCCAGCGGCTCCGCTCCCAGTGCCGCAAGGATGGCGAGGCCCGGGGCGGCCAGAACGACAGCACTCAACGGATGGCGCCGTTCGCCATTCAAAAAGTAGAGGCGCCGCGGGCTGTGATGGGGCGTGTGCAGTCGCCACAAGGGCTGGGCGTGGTGGCTCAGGCGATGCATGGCGTACAGGCTGACGTCGAGGACGGTGCCCGCGAGCAACACCTGAAGCCCGATGGGCCAGCTGTCCGGCCAGCCGCGCAGGAACCCGCGGGACTCGTCAAGGAGCGCCAGCCCGGTGACGGCCGCCGCCATGAGGGCCAGGTTCACGATGTTGTGGACGACGTCCGTCATCGTATCGCCGTGGTCCTGATTCCACGCACGCCGGTAGGGCTGCACCCGTTCCAGGAGCGCGACGGACAGCAGGGCAACTGCCACCACCAGCGGAACAGCGGGCCAAAAGTCCCGGGGGCCGAGCACGAGGATGGCGGTCGTGGCACCCCCGAAGATGAGCGGATAGGCCGTGTAGCGGCAAAGTGTTGGCATGTGGACGTTCGCCTCGGTATCGCAGTTCATCACTACCGTACCTGGCGGGTGAGCCCGGGCGCTTGAACAATCTGGCTGCGGCTGCTGACGGGCTGGACCTGGCCAAGAACGGTGAGCGGCGCCGCGCCGAAGTGGCGGCGAAAGGTCCGGGAGAAGTGTGCCGCGTCGGCAAAGCCGGCGGCATGGGCCGCCTCGGTCAGGCTGCTCCCGGCCAGGACCGACTCGATGGCCAGCAGGATCCGCAGCCACCGCACGTAGGGCCGGAATGGCAGCCCGGTGTAGGCCCGCAGGCGGTGCAGGTAGCGGCTCACCGACAAGCCGGTCGCGATAGCAGCCGCCGAGGCGCTGATCGCCTCGCCGCCGCGCCCGTGCAGCCAGGCGACGGCGCCGGCCATACGGGCGTCCACCGGGGCCGAGTCCAGGCTCAGGCCCAGTGCTGCTGCCAGCGCCTCGGTGGGTGGCTTGCGCGTCCGGAAGATGGTGTCCAGCGACAGCCGTTCCGGGGGCACGGCCACCGGCCACACCGGGCTCGACGCCTGCGGGGTCGTCACCAGCGCACGCGCCAGCCGGGTTTGCGGATCCAGGTACCACAGGGTGACTGGCTTGGTGTCGGGCAACAGCCGGTGGGTCGCCCGGGCATTGACGACCAGCACCGGACCGCTGGTACTGCGGCCGGTCTCGTCCTCCACGGTGCAATTTGTGTCGGCCACGCAAATCTGCAGCGCGTGGTGGGAGTGCTGCACGTTATCGCCGGTGAGCCCCGCGAAGCCGCCCCATCCAATACCGAGCACCGCGCGACCTTGCCAGGGCACTGGTCGCATCACACTCGGCTGCCCACGGAGTGCTCCGGGACCCAACCGGTCAGCCGGGCCATCGCCAGTCCCGATACCGCGCGTGGTCAATCCCGTGTTCGCGGGCATGACGGAGACAATCGGCCTGGAGACTCCTGAGGGTGTTCTGAGCCATTCCTGTGGACGTTCGCAGCCGCGGCACCCGGCCGATGACGTCGAGGGCCAGGCTGAAGCGGTCCACTTCATTCCGGATGGCCAATTCGAGGGGCGTATTGATGTTGCCCTTTTCTTTGTAGCCCCGGACGTGGAGGTTGTCGTGGTTAGTGCGCCGGTAGGCAAGGCGATGAATGAGCCACGGGTAGCCGTGAAAGTTGAAGACGATCGGTTTGTCCGACGTGAACAACGCATCGAAGTCGGCGTCCGGCAGGCCGTGGGGGTGCTCCCGCGGTGGGGTCAACGTGTAGAGATCAACGACGTTGACAAAGCGGACCCGCAGGTCGGGAACGAACTCCCGCAGGAGCGCGGCCGCCCCCAGCGCCTCCCGGGTGGCTACATCCCCGCAGCCGGCCAGCACGACGTCTGGTTCACCGGCCCGCTCGCTGCCCGCCCAGTCCCAGGTCCCGATGCCCTTCTCGCAGTGACGAAGGGCGGTGTCCATGTCCAGGTACTGGAGGTGCCGTTGCTTGTCCGCGACGACCACGTTGATGTGTCCGGTACTCTTCAGGCAATGATCGGCCACGGCCAGGAGGCAGTTCGCGTCCGGCGGCAGGTAGATCCGCGTGACCCGGGGGCTTTTGTTGACCACGATGTCGAGGAAGCCGGGGTCCTGGTGAGTGAAGCCGTTGTGGTCCTGCCGCCAGACCGTCGACGTAATCAGCAGGTTGAGCGATGAGACGGGCGCCCGCCAGGCGATGTCCTGGCAGGTGTCGAGCCATTTGGCGTACTGGTTGAACATGGAATCGATAACGTGCACGAAGGCTTCGTAGGTGGCCAGGAGGCCGTGACGGCCCGTGAGCAGGTAGCCCTCCAGCCAGCCCTCGATGGTGTGCTCGGACAGCATTTCCATCACCCGGCCGTCCCGCGCCAGGTGGCCGCCGTCGGCATCGGCCGGAAGCAGATCCGCCATCCAGGTTTTCCCGCTGACCGCGTAGACTGCATCGAGCCTGTTCGACGTCGTTTCGTCCGGGCCGAATACCCGGAAGCCGTGGGGGTTCTGCCGCAGAATGTCGCGGAGATACGCGGCGAGGGGGCGGGTGCTCTCGGCTTCGCTGCGTCCCGGCCCATCAACCGGCACGGCGTAGGTGCGAACGTCGGGCAGGCGCAGTGGGCGCCGGAGCAGTCCACCATTGGCGTGGGGATTCGCGCTCATCCGACGCTGGCCGGTTGGTGCGAGCCGACGCAAGTCGGGGATCAGCCGACCCGAACTGTCGTACAGCTCGTCGGGCCGATAACTCCGCAGCCAGGCCTCTAGTGTCGCGAGCTGCGCCGGATTCTCCCGCACGGCGGTCAGCGGCACCTGATGTGCCCGCCAGGAATTCACGATGCGGTGTCCGTCGACTTCGGCCGGGCCTGTCCACCCCTTGGGGCTGCGGAGCACGATCATTGGCCAGCGCGGCCGCGGCGCGTCCCCGCGGGTGCGCGCGTCCTGCTGGAGCCGCCGGATGTCCTTGAGGCACCGGTCCAGCGTTGCCGCCATCAGCCGGTGCATGGTCAGGGGGTCTTCGCCCTCGACAAAGCGGGGTGACCACCCGTAACCCCGGAGCAGGGCGTCCAGCTCCTCGTGCGGGATGCGCGCCAGTATCGTCGGGTTGTTAATCTTGTAGCCGTTGAGGTGCAGGATGGGCAGCACCGCGCCGTCGCGGGCGGGATTGAGGAACTTGTTCGAGTGCCAGGCAGTGGCGAGTGGCCCTGTCTCGGCCTCGCCGTCGCCCACCGCGACGGCCACGAGCAGATCCGGGTTGTCGAAGGCCGCGCCGAACGCGTGCGACAGGCTGTAGCCGAGTTCGCCACCTTCATGGATCGAGCCGGGCAGCTCAGGTGTGCAGTGGCTGCCGATGCCACCGGGGAACGAGAAGTCGCGAAAGAAGCGCCGCAGGCCGGCGATCGTCTCGCTCTTGTCCGGATAGAGCTCGCTGTAGGTCCCTTCCAGGTAGACGGGAGCGAGGACGCCCGGTGCCCCGTGCCCCGGTCCGGTGATAAAGATCGCGTTGACGTCATGGCGCAGGATCAGCCGGTTCAGGTGCACGTACATGAAGGCCAAACCCGGACTCGTGCCCCAGTGCCCGAGCAGTCGTTGCTTGATGTGGTCCAGCCGAAGAGGCTCCCGCAGCAGTGGGTTGTCCTGCAGGTAGATCATCCCGGCAGCCAGGTAGTTGCAGGCGCGCCAGTAGGCGTCGATCCGGAGCAGGTCGAGGTCGCCGGGCTGGCGCTCGCTAGCGGACATAGGCCTCAGCCACGTAACGCCGCATCATCCGGTGCGCGTTGAAGAAGGAGGCATTGCGGCTGATGGCGCCCTTCATCACGGCGATCCACCCGGGCCGGTCGCTGTAGTACAGGGGGAGAATGGTGGTGGCCAGCTTGCCGTAAAGTGCCTCGGCATGGCCGTCACTGGCGGCATCCGCTCGGCCAATGGCCCAGCCGGTAACACCCTCGATGCAACCTTCGAGCCACCAGCCGTCCAGCACACTGAAGCTCGGCACCCCATTGAAGGCCGCCTTCATCCCGCTGGTGCCGGACGCCTCCAGAGGTGGGAGGGGCGTGTTTAACCAGAGGTCGACTCCCGACACCATGGCGAGGGCGGTGGCCATGTCGTAGTTCGGCAGGTAGGCCAGCCGGACCGCCGGCGCGAGGGCCTGCATATGCTCGTGCAGGAGCCTTATCAGGCGCTTCCCGTCCTCGTCCCGCGGGTGCGCCTTGCCCGCCAAGACGACCTGCAGGGGCGTGTCGGCCGACAACTCACGCAGGCGCGCGAGATCGGAGAACAGCAGGTCGGGCCGCTTGTATGCTGTCATGCGCCTGGCGAAGCCGATGGTGGCCACGCCGGCGTCCAGCTCCACCCCGGACCTGGCCTGGACGGTATCAATCAGGTGTCGCTTGGCCGTCTCGTGCGCGGACCAGATGGCTTTATCTGAAATGCAGCACTCGGCACGCACGAGAAGTTCGGGCTCGTGACACCAGCCGGGCAGGGCGCGGTCGTACAGCTGGATGAAGCTTGGTGCCGTCCAGGTAAAGGGATGTACACCGTTGGTGATCGCGTGCACGCGATAGCCGGGGAACAGCCCCCGGGAGGTCTCTGCGTGCCGCTTGGCCACGCCATTGACGTAGTCGCTCAGATTGAGAGCCAGCCGGGTCATATTAAGGCAGTCATCCCCAGCCACGCGTTTCAGGGCGGGCAGGTCGACGAAATCGCCAAGAATCCGCTGGGCCAGCTCGTAGCGGAACTTGTCCTGCCCGGCGTCGACCGGGGTGTGGGTTGTAAAGCAGCACTGAGCGCGTACGCCCTGCAGGTCGTAGGGCGGGTCTCCCGGCTGGACGTGCTCCGGTGCGTAGGCCCGGCGCCGCATCAGTTCGAGGGCGAGGAGGGCGGCGTGGCCTTCATTCATGTGGTACTGGCGGATACTGAATCCCAGGGCCTGCAGCATGCGCGCGCCGCCGATGCCCAGAACGATCTCCTGCTTGAGCCGGTACGCCTCATCACCGCCGTACAAATGGTCCGTCAGGCGCCGGTCATCGGGTGCATTCTCGTCGAGGTCCGTGTCGAGCAGGATGACCGGGAGCCGGCCCCCCATGTGCCCCTCGAGGACGTATGCCCAGCCGCCGACCCACACCGGGCGGCCTTCCACGGGAACGGCCACCTTGGCCTCGAGGCGCGACCCCCAACGGGAGGGATCCCAGGGATCGGGCAGTTCATGTTGCTTTCCGTCGCGCAGTTCCTGCCGGAAGTAGCCGGCGCGGCTCGCCAGCGTGACGCCGACCAGGGGCAGGCCGAGGTCGGCAGCCGCGCGAACCGTGTCGCCGGCGAGGATCCCGAGTCCGCCACTGTAGGTCGGAATCTCGTTGCGCAGCGCAATCTCCATGGAGAAGTAGGCGATGGTTGCATCAGATCGCATGTTGTTCCCGGTTCATCTGGGAAAGTGCAGCGGAGGTCTGGGTAGGCCATCGCGATACCGGCCGTGGCCCTCGCGACCCGACAAACGTAGCAGTCGATTCTCGCGAAACTGTCGCGAACCGAACGCCTGGAACCTGGCGGAACGGGCGCCGACCCAATCACCGCAGTTAAGGACTTCTACGTACTCGGCCGAATCGCGATCTTTCAGAGACGCATTGCCGACTGGCTATGCGTAAGAATTCCACTCCAACTGGTGGCTGTGTGATCTGATCCAAAGGGGACGCCCATGAACAAAGTTGGAACCAAGATCCGTGAAGGCCGGACATCCAAAGGGACCGCGGCTGCATACCACGCTGCGAGTTCCGAGGATCGGGAGTGTGCCGGGAGCGAATTGCCCGATGGCGAGCAACGCGTTTGCCGCATCGCTGAACGAGCCTACTTCCTCGCGCTCGAGCGTCACTTTACCCCCGGTCGCGAACTTGACGACTGGTTGCAGGCGGAGCAGGAGGTGGACGCCGGGCTCCCCAGTTCGGTACAGACCGGGAGTGCGCAGGGAGCCCGTCAGGAGTCCGGTGATGGCATCGAGTAGCGCCGAACCCAACGCAACCGGGCGTTCGTCGGGAGGAATGGATCACCGCTGTGGCGTACGGCGCTATTCAGGGGCATCGATCTGCCTGAGCGGCCCCGGGGGCTCGATCACTGCGACGGTCCGCTCAGCGAGCATCAGTGGCGCCTTCGTGGAGATATCGCGCCACGGGTGGCGGCCTCTCACGACCGTTGAATTGAGTGCCGAGCGTGCCACGTCCGAGGGCATTTGCATTTGCGTGGCAGCAGCCATGATCGTTCGCGTAACGCCTGATGGCGTGGCCCTCCTGTTCGACGAACTGAATTCGTCTTTGTTGGCCTTGCTCTCTGCGCGTCCCGCCTACGACGAACCTGCTGCTGCGATTCGGGCCGACACGGTAGCGACCGGAAGGATGCGCGGTAACGCGTCTACGGCGTCACTTGAGGCTCGTACAGTGGCAGTTCGAAGCTGAAGCAGGCTCCAGCCCCGGGCTCGCTGTGCACGGTGATGGCGATGCCGTGCAGGTCCAGGATGCTCTTGACAATAGCCAGGCCGAGTCCGGCATTGGCCTGGCTCCCGGATCGGCTCCGGTCACCGCGAAAGAAGCGGTCGAAGATTCTGTCGCGGTCCTCTGGCGCAATGCCAGGGCCACCATCTTCCACCTCCAGGCGAACGTGGCCGGGGGTGCCCGGGGTTGCGCTCAGCACCACCGTTCCACCGGGCGGGGAATGTTGAATGGCGTTGTCCATGAGATTGTCGATGACGCGTTCAATCAGGCTGATATCGCCCGTGACAAGCGGCAGCGCGTCGTCGCACTCGGCGCGCAGCGAGACCTTCCTTGCCGACGCCGTGAGGGAGAACTTCTGGACAATGTCCTGAACCAGCTCAGTCAACTGGAAGGGCTCCGGCAGCGGCTCCACCTGGCCCGCGTCCAGCTTGGCCAGTTCGAGTAGTTGAGCGATCAGGCGCGTCAGGCGTCGGCATTGCGAGATGGCGGTTGCCAGATACTGACGGCGCTCGACGGGTGTTAGCTCGCCGTCCTTCATCGACAAGGTGTCCAGGTGGGCCTGCAGCGTCGTCAACGGTGTCCGCAGGTCATGGGAAATATTCGCGACCATGCTGCGCCGCATGTCGTCGGTTTCCCGCAAGGTGGCCATCTGGCTGCGGACCCGACCCGAGAGATCACTGAAGAGGGCAGCAAGGCGCTCGATTTCGTCGCCCTGCGTGGCGCCCTGGCCACCCAGGTTACTGCTGCCCGAAAGGGCAGTGGCGTAGAACGTCTCCATCTCGCCCTTCAGAGTGCTCAGTCGCCGGGTGATCGAGCGGATGAGTATTAGGGTTGTGGCGATCGCCAGAATCCCGCAGGAAATCAGCAGACTGAGGCTTTCGTTGATGGCGTAGGTCCGGCGCAGCTGTCGCACCGCGCTTTCGTAGCGCTCACGGTGCAGGACGACGTACAGGAGGCGGGCCGGGCAGTCTCGGATGTCCACGGGCGCGACCGAGAAGATCTCCGTGCCGCTGGTGAATCGCGGATCATCGCCCAGTATGGGGAGTTGGGCGGAGCCGCTCAGGAACGCTCGCAGGGGTGCCGGATCCACGCGCCTTCGCGCCCACTGGTCGGCCGGGACGGACGAGGCCACGATCGCGCCGCTGTCATCCAGCAGGTAGATATCGACGTCGGGATTGAGTTCGGCCAGCTTCTGTATGCCTTGATGAAAGTTGAGGACGGTCAATGGCTCGTCGGTGATGAGGAGCCGCGCGTCGGCATACTGCTGTGCGATTCGCCGGTTTACGGTCTGGTCGGCCTCGGTGTGATAGGCCTCGTGATAACCCAGCAGAATGACGGCAAAGATCGCCGTCATCGCCATGCCGAATCCCAGGACGACGACCAGCAGGCGCCGATAGAGGGTCCGGAACACGGCTACGGCTCACCCGCGGAGGGTTCGGCAAGCTTGTAGCCGACCCCCCACACCGTCAGGAGGAGTTCGGGCCGGGCATGATTGTTCTCGATCTTGCTCCGCAGCCGGTTGATGTGGCAGTTGACGGCATGTTCGTAGCCGTCGTGACTGTAGCCCCACACCGCGTCGAGGAGTTGCGAGCGGCTGTAGACCCGCCCGGGATTTCGCGCGAAGTGCAGCAGGAGGTCGTACTCCTTCGGGGTCAGGCTCACGGCCTGGCCGCGCACCAGTACCTGCCGCGTTGCCGGGTCGATCCTTACGCTGTTACTCAGGCTGATGGGCAGCGCGTCCGCGTCAGCAGTCGTCTGCAACGTGTCGACGCGGCGGAGGATGGCCTTCACGCGTGCCGTCAGTTCGGCCAGTCCGAAGGGCTTGGCGATGTAATCGTCAGCGCCCATCTCGAGGCCCAGAACTTTCTCGACCTCGGTCGAGCGCGCTGTGACCATGACAATCGGGGTTCGGAGAGACCGGGCGCGGAGCCGTCGGCACACTTCGATGCCGTCCATTCCCGGCAGCATGAGGTCCAGCAGGATCAGGTCGAAGGCGTCGGCCTCGGCCAGCCGCACGCCTTCATCACCCCGGCCGACGGTCTGGGCGGCAAAGCCGTTGTCCTCCAGATGGCGTTTCAGGAGCTCGGCGAGTTCCTGCTCGTCCTCGATGATTAGCACGCGCCGCTTCGTGGAATCCACCCGATGCCGCCCCTTGAGCCTTGTGGGGGGATGATAGCCCGACAGTCCCGGGATAGGCACTTGTACGTAGGTGTACCGATCGAGACCTTTCCGAGACACATTCAACGGGGGGGCGACATAGTGTTTCTTCAACCCGATGAAGAATCAGTCGCCAAGAGGAATTGCGGACCGTGGGTCCGTCAGCACCGAGTCCCGGGCCGCGCAGCTGCCACCCACTGACAGCAGCTGGCATGACCGGGGGCTGGATGAGGCTGTTCGTGAGCTGAGGTCGCATCCGTCGACGGGACTCGTGGCAGCCGAGGCGGCCCTGCGCCTGGCCGCCGACGGGCCCAACGAGCTGCGCCGTGGCAGGGGCATTTCAGCCCTCGCGATTCTGGTGGCGCAGTTCGACAGCCTCGTGATCTGGGTGCTGATTGGCGCCGCCGCGGTATCGGTGTCGCTGGGAGAGGTGGTCGATGGCGTGGCAATTATCGCGATCGTAGCCGTGAACGCGATCATCGGCTTTTTCCAGGAGTACCGGGCCGAAACAGCGGCGGCGGCGCTGGCGCAACTGACGGCACCTCGTGCCCGGGTCGTCAGGGATGGCCTTGCCCACGTGGTGCCGGCCAGGGAAGTGGTGCGGGGAGATGTCCTCCTCCTCGAGGCCGGCGACCTCGTGGCGGCCGATGCCCGCTTGATCGAGGCCTCCGCCCTCCGGACGACCGAAGCGGCCCTGACCGGCGAGTCCGAGCCGACTGACAAGCGCACGGGACTGTTCCCCCGGGAAGCTGCCATCGCGGATCGCCGGAACATGGTCTTTCTGGGAACCAGCGTGGCGGCCGGAGCCGGTCGTGCGCTGGTGGTCGCGACGGGAATGAGAACGGAGATCGGCCGCATCGCACAGCTGCTTGAGGGGGCCGCGGACGATGCCACTCCCCTGCAGCGGCGCCTCGACCAGGTGGCGCGCCGCCTGCTGTGGGCCTGTCTCGCCATCGTGGCCGTGGTGTTCGCCCTCGGCGCCCTGCGCGGCAGCGGGCCGTTCGAGCTGTTCCTGACCGCGGTCAGTCTCGCCGTCGCCGCGGTGCCCGAGGGTCTGCCGGCGGTGGTGACCGTGGCCCTGGCGCTCGGAGTGCAGCGGATGGTTCGCCGGAATGCACTGGTGAGGCGCCTGCCGGCGGTCGAAACCCTCGGTTGCGCCCAGGTGATCTGCACGGACAAGACGGGCACGCTCACGGTAGGAGAAATGACGGCCCGGAAGGCGGTGACCGCACGACGGCTGTACCAGATCAGCGGCGAGGGCTACGCCTCCGAGGGCGTGTTTCTGTCGGACGGTATTGAGCGCCCGGTCAGTGCCGAGCCGCTGCTGTCTGCCCTGCTGCAAGTGGCTGCGGCCTGCAACGACGCAGAGCTTCAGGACCAGCGGGGCCGGCCCGTCGTGGTCGGCGACCCGACCGAGGGAGCACTGCTAGTGGCGGCAGCCAAAGGTGGGCTGTCGCGGGCGGTAATCGAGTCCGGTATGCCACGCTTACGGACCCTGCCGTTCGACTCCGACCGCAAGCGAATGACCGTCGTGCGTCAGTCGCCGAACGGTGCGACGGCCTACGTCAAGGGTGCACCGGAGGTGATCCTCGAACGCTGCACCCATCTGCTGACCGAGCACGGCCCGGTCGACTTGTCGGGTACCGACCGCGCCCGGCTGGCGCAGGCCGGCGCCCTGCTGGCCAACGATGCCCTGCGGGTACTGGCCCTGGCCCGGCGGCCGGTCCCGGCGCCATTGCCAGCTGAGGACAGCGATTCCATCGAGCAAGGGCTGGTGCTGATCGGCCTCCTCGGCCTTCAGGACCCGCCCCGGCCAGAAGCCCGCGAGGCGGTCGCCAAGTGCCGGCGTGCCGGCATCAAGACGGTGATGATCACCGGTGATCATCCGGACACTGCCCGGGCCATAGCCCGTGAGCTGGGTGTGCTCGGCTCCGGGGATGGGCTGCTGCTGGGCGTTGACCTCGAGCGGATGACCGACGGTGCCCTGGTCGAACGGGTGGCCGACATTGGCGTGTACGCCCGGGTCACCGCGGAGCACAAGCTCCGGATCGTTCGGGCCTGGAAGGCCCGCGGGGCGATCGTGGCGATGACCGGTGACGGGGTCAATGACGCCCCGGCACTCAAGGAAGCGTCGGTCGGCATCGCTATGGGGATCACCGGCACCGAGGTGACGAAACAGGCCGCCGACATCATCATCACCGACGACAACTTCGCCTCCATCGTCGCTGCCGTGGAGGAGGGCCGCGGCATCTACGACAACATCGCCAAGACCCTGGCCTATCTGCTGGCAGGAAATGCCGGAGAGCTGATGGTCATGCTGATCGCCGTACTGGTGGGCTGGCCACTGCCACTGCTCCCGCTGCACCTGCTGTGGATCAATCTCGTCACGGACGGCCTGCCGGCGCTGGCACTGGCCACGGATCCCGTCGATGCGGGTGTCCTCAACCGGCCACCCCGCCGGCCGGACGTTCAGCTCATGGATGCCGGTTTCCTGAAGCTGACGGCCGTGACGGGGCTGCTGACGGCGGCTGTGACCCTGGCGGCCTTTGCCTACGAACTCTATGTCGACGGGAGTCCCGAACGGGCCCGCGATGCCGCCTTTACCGTCCTGGTGATTGCCGAGTTGCTGCGGTCTTTTGGCGCGCGCAGCAGCACGCGGACTGTCTGGCAGGTCGGGCTGTTGTCCAACATTCGCCTCCTGCTAATCGTGATGGTGAGCTTCGGTTTCCAGCTGGCGATTCACCACATCGGAGTGCTGCAGGCGGTGTTCGGAACGGTCCCGATTACCGTCGAGCAGTGCCTGGCCTGGACGGCGCTGGGATTGGTCCCGCTGCTGGCATTGGAGGGCAGGAAGCTGCTTCTTCAAATGCGGGAGCACGAGGCCGCCGGGCCGAGAACACTAATCGCATAGTTGTCTGTCAACCACAAAGGAGAAGCCTGTGAATATCCGCTTGCCGCTTGCCGCCGTTCTTACGGCGATCGTACTGAGTTCCGCCGCCTGTTCAACGCTGCAGGGTGCCGGGCACCAATACGTGATGCGTGGCCAGGTCGTTGAGGCGAATGGCAGCGAGCTGGTGCTGTGTATCGGGTCCGGGGATGGCGCCAAGGTCAGCCAGGAGCTGACAGCGTACAAGATGGTGTCGAGCAATGCCGGGGGACCGAAGAACCCCACGCGCTGGGAGAAGGTCCCGGTGGGGTCGGTGCGAATCGAGCAGGTCGTCGACGAACACTTTGCCCGGGCGAGAGTCACCAGCGGCAGCGTTCAGGTTAACAATATGGTCGAGCTGAAGCGCTGATGGGAGAGGGGCTGACGTCGCCCAGATGCGTGATGGCACGCCCGGCAGCTCGCCGCCGCGCAGAGTGGGGGCTCACTGTCATGCTGCTGTGTGCAGCTGCCTGGGCGACGCCTTTACCCGCTGTCGACGTTGGCCCGCGGCCGGAAGCCGATGACCTGCCGGCTCTGATCCAGGAGGCCATCGAAAGCAATCCCGAGATCAGGGCGGCCGCCCAGCGCGTTGAAGCCGGCAAGGCGATGATTCCCCAGGCGCGCACCTTGCCCGATCCGATGTTGAGACTCAGCTACGAAGACATGCCCGTGCGCGAAACCATGTACGGAGTCAGTCAGGAAATCCCGTTTCCCGGCAAGCTCCGGCTGAAAGGCGAGGTTGCCGCCCGGGGGGCCGAAGCGATGGAGCAGGACTACGTGGCGGTACGTCTTCGGGTGATCGCGCGCCTGAAGGAGACGTACTACGACCTCTACCTGACTCGTCGGGCGACAGCAATCATCGAGAGAAACCAGCAACTCCTGAAGCAGTTTGCGGCAGTTTCGGAGGCCGGCTACGAGGTTGGAACGATGGCCCAGGCGGATGTGTTCCGCGCCCAGGCGGAGGTCTCCCGGGGCCTTGCCCGGCTCGCTACGTTGCGACAGCGGGAGCAGTCCCTAGGCGCGGAAATGGCGCGCCTCCTCAACCGGAGTTCCACCGCGCCGGTGGAGACGCGAGGTGAGATGCGGCCGACCCCGTTGCGCTTGAGTCTCAACGATCTTCTCGAGCGCCTTAATGATGCACCGATGGTGCGTGCCACGGGGAAGGCGGTGGAGCGGGGCGACGCGTCAGTTGCACTCGCCCGGCGCGAGTACCTGCCGGATTTCGAGGTCGGCGTCCAGGGAATCCGGGAGGAGCCTATGGGCGACACCGGCTACCAGCTGATGCTCAACGTTACCGTACCGCTCTACTACGCCAGCAAGCAGCGGTATGCGGAGCGCGAGGCGCAGGCCGCGCGGGCGGGAGCGGCCAGCGACCTGGAGGCAGTCCGGCAGGAGCTCACGATGCAGGTCCGGGATGAAGTGGCGCAGGTCGAGCGCGCCGAGAGGCTGATTGCTTTGCTGGAGGGCGCCATCGTCCCGCAGGTCCAGCTCACGCTGGCTTCTGCCCGGTCCGCTTACGCGGTTGGGCGAGTGGATTTCCTGACCCTGTTGAACAGCCTCTATGCGCTCCAGGAGAACGAGCTCGAGCTGGCGACGGAGATCACCGAGCACGAAAAGGCACGTGCGCGCCTCGAAGCAATTATTGGAGAGGTGCCATGAAGGGCCGGTTCTGCCCGCGGCGGCCGCGACGCGAGAGTCCCGGCCTGCAGTTCGCGGTGCTTGCCATCGCCGTAGTCATGCTGGCCGGGTGCGGCGGCCGCGACGTAGCCCCGCCGCCGGCCGAGGTGCCAGCAATCGCCGGAAGAGGTCCCGGTTCGGAGCCCTCCGGAGGCGACGGCATGACCCCGGAGGAGATGGCGCGCATGCCGGCCCCCGGACCGGTGGCCGGAGCAGGGGGCGAGCTGGACGTGGCGCCCGGGCGCCTCCAGAGCATCGGCGTCAGGTTTGAGCGGGCAACGCGGCGTGCGCTGGACCGTGAGATCCGGACGGTAGGCCGGGTGGCCATGGACGAGGGCCGCCTCGCTCGCGTCAACGTGAAGATCGAAGGCTGGATCGATCGCCTCTACGTGAACACCACGGGGCAGCCGGTTACGCGCGGGCAGCCCTTGTTCACGCTGTACAGCCCGGAACTCGTCGCGACCCAGGAGGAGTACCTGCTCGCCCTGCGAAGTGCGCGGACACTCGGCACCAGTGAGTTTCCCGAGGTTGCCGCAGGGGCAAAATCGATGCTTGAGGCTGCCCGGCGACGATTTCAGCTTTGGGACATTGCCGACAGCCACATTCGTGCGCTGGAGCAGTCCGGGACAGTCTTCCGGACGTTGCCAATCCATGCCCCCCTCGGTGGCACTGTCATCGAGAAAATGGCGGTTGCCGGGATGAAGGTCATGCCCGGCGAGGACCTGTACGTGATTGCGGACCTGAGCCGTGTCTGGGTCCTGGCCGACGTTTACGAGTACGAGCTACCACACGTGCAGGTGGGCCAGACGGCCCGGATCACGTCGTCCTATGACCCGGCCGCCCGCTTGACCGGCCGGCTCGCCTTTGTCTATCCCACTGTCGAGCCCGAGACCCGCACAGCCACGGCCAGATTCGACCTGGCCAACCCCGACGGGAAGCTCAAGCCCGGGATGTTCGTCGATGTCTCGTTGACCGTCCCGCTGGGTGAACGGCTGATCGTGCCCAAGGATGCGGTCCTGGAGTCCGGTCCTCGGCAGATCATCTTCATCCGCCGGGGCGGGGGGAAGCTGGCCTGGCGCCAGGTGAAGATTGGAACCAGGGCCGGCGACTGGGTCGAGGTCGTCGAGGGCTTGACCGAGGGCGAGGAAGTGGTCACGTCGGCGAACTTTCTGATCGACTCGGAGAGTCAGGTGAAGGGCGCCATGGCCGGAATGCCCGGAATGGACGCCCCGGGCGGTGCCGACCCGATGCGCGGCGACAGGCCGGAGTCGCCGGCCGTGCCCGACATGCCCGACATGCCAGGCATGGCCGAAGACGCTCACTGATCGGCGGTATCGTGGTCGAGCGTGTCATCGAGTACTGCGCCCGGAACCGGTTCATCGTGTTCCTGCTGGTGTTTGCGGCCGCGAGTGGCGGCTTGTGGGCCCTGCGCAGCACCCCCATCGACGCGATACCGGACCTCTCCGACACCCAGGTCATCGTCT
>Ga0268299_1003015_pt1 | contig 17116 bp, 14 predicted proteins | sample NOBtaG_FD_193484 | JGI IMG/M metagenome (GOLD analysis project Ga0268299, IMG submission 193484) | Activated sludge microbial communities from bioreactor in Nijmegen, Gelderland, Netherland - NOB reactor | ecosystem: Engineered > Bioreactor > Aerobic > Activated sludge | place: Netherlands...
CGGGCAGCTGCTGCCGGCCGACGTGGCGGCGCGCTACGAGACCCTGCAATGGCTGATGTTCCAGATGGGCGGCGTCGGGCCGATGTTCGGGCAGCTCGGCTTCTTCCACCGCTTCGCCGGCAAGGCCTACGAGGACAAGCGCCCGCGCGACCGCTACGTGGCCGAGTCGCGGCGCCTGCTGGCGGTGCTGGAGGGGCGTCTGGCGGGCCGTGACTGGATCATGGGCGACGCGTACACGATCGCCGACATCGCGACCTGGCCCTGGGTGCGCAACCTGGTCGGCTTCTACGAGGCCGGGGACCTGGTCGGCTTTGCCGACTTCCCGAACGTGGCGCGGGTGCTGGCGGCCTTCGTCGCACGGCCGGCCGTTGCCCGCGGCCTGCTGATCCCGAAGGCGGGCTGAGCTCGTGTCCGGGGCGCTATCCGGTCTTCCGACACAGGTGTCCAGCTTTCCCTACAAAGGAATCCCGTCCGCGGGCCGTTAACGACCGACGGCATCGGCCCCTTCGAGGGCCGTTGCACCGAGAATCCTCCCGCCCCGGCGCAGATCGGGGCAGGGCGGATGGAATAACCAGTCGTTGTCGAGAGTCCCCGGGACGCCCATGCCCTCCATTTCCGTTCGCGCCGCCGGTGCGCCGCACCGCTTCGGCCTGCTGGCCGCCTTCTGGCTCGCGCTGCTGTGCACGACGTCGGCCTGTGCCGCCGAGAAGCTGGTGCTGGCGGTGTCGCGCTCGCCGCTGTCGCTGCCGCTGTACGTCGCCGAGGAACGCCGCTATCTGGCCGAAGAAGGCCTGGAGGCCGTGCTGGTCGACTGCATCGGCGGCCATCGCTGCCTGCGGCAGGTGCTGGAGGGTCGCGCCGACGTCGCCACCGCCGGCGAGCTGCCGGTCGTCTTCAACGGCTTCGAACGCAGCGACTACGCGGTGCTGGCCACCCTGGTGACCGCGGCCGACGACGTGAAGCTGATCGCGCACGCCCGCTCCGGCATCGCCCGCGCGCGGCAGCTCGCCGGCAAGCGCGTCGGCCTGACCCTCGGCACCGCGGGCCACTACTTCCTGGACAGCTTCCTGCTGACCGCCGGTGTCGATCCGCGCAGCGTCAGCATCGTCGGCTTGCAGCCCGAGCAGCTGCTGGCGGCACTGCAGGCCGGGACGGTGGACGCGATCGTGGCCTGGGAGCCCTACGCCTACGAGGCCACCAAGGCGCTGGGCATGCAGGCGACCGTGCTGCCGAGCAGCGGCACCTACCTGCAGACCTTCAACCTCGTCAGCGGCCGCGTGCAGCTGCAGGCGCGCCACGACGCGCTGGTGCGCATGCTGCGCGCCGTCGAGCGCGCCGAACGCTACATCGCCGAGCAGCCCGCGCAGGCCCAGGCGATCCTGCGGCGGCGGCTGCAGATGGAGCCGGCCGCGGTCGATGCGATCTGGCCGGGCCTCAGCTTCCGGCTGCGCCTCGACCAGTCGCTGATCACGACGATGGAGGGCGAGGCGCGCTGGGCGATGCGCGAAGGCCACGTGAAGGCGCGCAGCGCCCCCAACTTCCTGCTGCTGGTCCACGCGGCGCCGCTGCACAGCGTCAACCCCGCCGCGGTGAGCGTCGCGCGCTGACCGACATGAAGATCCGCACCCAGCTGATGGCCGCGGTCGCCTTCTCGGCGACCGTGGGCGTGCTGGCGGCGATCGGCGTCGCCGGCACCGTGCGCGACGAGGACCGCGCCAGCGACGAGCAGGCGCGCGCCCAGGTCACCGCGCACGAGGTGTCGGGCCTGCTCGTGCTGACCCAGGAGTACGCGCGGCACGCCGACGACCGCGCCGCGCAGCAATGGCGCCTGCGCCACGGCGCGATCGCGGCGACGCTGGCGCGCGACGACGTGCGTGCGATCGCCGGGCCGACACTGAAGGAGCTGCGTGGCGTCGCGCAGTCCATGCCGCCGCTGTTCGACCGGCTGGAGGATCTGGCCGGCGCCGACGACGACTTCGCCGCGCGGCGCAAGGAGGTGCTGCTGGACCAGCTGCTGACCAGCACGCAGGCGATGAGCGACTACGCCCACCAGTGGTACCAGGAAGCGGCCGCCGCACGGCAGCGCGCCGAGACGCGTTTCCAGGTGATCGCGCTGGCGACGCCGCTGGTGATGCTGCTGCTGCTCACGACGGTCGCCTGGCTGGTCGTGCGCCAGGTGCTGCGGCCGATGAACCGCTTCGTGGCGGCGACCGCCGCCGTGGCGGACGGCGACCTGAGCCAGCGCCTGGGCGGCCACGCCGAGGACGAGCTCGGCGAGCTGTCGCGCCGCTTCGACCACATGACGATCGCGCTAGCCGACAGCCGCGAGCGTCAGCATCGCACCGAGAAGCAGCTGCGCGACATCACCGAGCACCTGCCGGCGCTGGTCGGCCAGTTCGACCGGGAGGAGCGCTGCCTGTTCGCCAACCGCGTCGCCCGCAACTACCTCGGCCTCGACGCGGCGCAGATGGGCACGCTGGCCTTCCGGAACGTCGTCGGCGAGGACAGCTACGCCCAGCACGAGCCGCACATCCGCCGTGTGCTGCAAGGCCAGCCCAGCCACTTCGAGGGCCACATCGTGCGCAAGGGGCGCGACGTGCACTTCCAGGTGCAGCTGGTGCCGCAGCTCGACGACGCCGGGGCGGTGCAGGGCTTCTATGCGATGACCTTCGACGTCACCGCGGTGCGCCAGGCCGAGCTGGCGCGGGCGCGCAGCGAGGAGCGGCTGCGCCAGATCACCGACAACCTGCCGGTGCTGATCGGCTACGTCGACTGCGAGCAGCGTCTGCTGTTCGCGAACGCGACCTACCGCGACTGGCTGAACGTCGACATGAAGACCGCGCTGGGCCGACCGATGGCCGAGGTGGTCGGCGAGGCGGTGTACGCGCCGCGACGGCCTCATGTCGAGCGCGCGCTGGCCGGCCAGCGCGCCGAGTTCGAGCAGGAGATCGTGACGCCCGCCGGCCGGCGTTGCGTGCGCAGCTCCTTCATCCCCGACTTCGACGCCGACGGCTCGGTGCGCGGCCTGTACGCACTGAGCACGGACGTGACGGTGCTGAAGGACACGCAGCGCCAGCTGCAGGCCCTGGCCCGCTACGACACGCTGACCGGCCTGCCGAACCGGCTGCAGTACGGCGAGAAGCTGCCCGAGGCCCTGGCCCGCGCCGAGCGCAGCGGCCACGCGATCGCGCTGATGTTCCTGGACGTCGACCACTTCAAGTCGATCAACGACTCGCTCGGCCACGCGGCGGGCGACGCGGTGCTCAGGGAGTTCGCCGCCCGCCTGAAGGCCTGCGTGCGCCAGACCGACACAGTGGCCCGGCTGGCCGGCGACGAGTTCGTCGTGATCCTCGAGGACCTGCACGACGAGTCCGAGGCCGAGGCGGTCGCGCGCAAGCTGCTGGCCCGGATGGCCGAGCCCTTCCAGGTCGCGGGCCGCCCGGTCAAGGTCGGCAGCAGCATCGGCATCGGCTACCAGCCACACACCACCGGCATGGCGGGCGGTGACGCATTGCTGGCGCTGGCCGATGCCGCGCTGTACGAGGCCAAGAGCGCCGGCCGCAACACCTTCCGCCTGCGCGATGCCGATCGGCGTGGCGAGGGCGGCGCCCGGGTGTCGCGCCTCGCGCCGCTGTCGTGATGGACGGACGCCGCGCGCGCTGGCCTCGCATGCTCGCCGCAGCGCTGCTGCTGGTGGGCGCCGGCGCCCAGGCCGAGCCGCTGACGCTGGCGGTGGCGCGCGGACCGGTCTCGCTGCTGGTCTACGTGGCCGAGGCCCGCGGCTACTTCCGGCAGGAAGGGCTGGACCTGCAGCTGCGCGACTGCAACAGCGGCCGCGACTGCCACCGGATGCTGTCCGAGGGGCGGGCCGACGTCGCGACCGCGGCCGAGCTGGTCGTCGCGCTGAGCGCCCCGACCCGGCCGGATCACGCCATCATCGCGACCCTCAGCGCGTCGTCGCAGCAGATCAAGCTGGTGGCGCGGCGCCGCGTCGGCGGCTGGAAGCCGGCCGACCTGCACGGACGGCGCATCGGCACCGTGGGTGGCACCTCGGCGCAGTACTACCTGCACCGCTGGATGGTGTTCCATGGCCTCGAGCCGAGCGACGTCAAGCTCGTGCTGCTGCCACCGGACGGCATCGTCGAGGCGCTGCGCCGCGGCGACATCGATGCCGCGGCGATCTGGGAGCCGCAGGCCTCGACGGTCCTGGCCGATGGCGCGGTCGAGCTGCCCACCCCGCGCGTCTACACGCAGTACTTCAACCTGGTGGCCGCGCGTGCGACGCTGGCGGCACGCGAGCGCGAGCTGGCGCAACTGCTGAGGGCACTGCTGCAGGCGCAGCGCTTCGTCGCCGAGGCGCCGGGGCGGGCGGCGGACGTGCTGGTCGACCGCCTGAACCTCGAGCCGAAGGCAGCGCTCGCGCTGCTGCGCGAACACGACTACCGCGTGCGGCTGGACCAGGCCCTGCTGTCGACGATGAGCAGCCAGCAGCGCTGGGCCGCCATCGAAGGCCTGATCGACGCCGCGGCCGCCCGTCGGGGCGGAGCTGTCTACGAGGCGGTCGAGCCGGGCCCGCTGCGCAAGCTGCAGCCGGACGCGGTGACGGTCGTCCGCTAGGCCGCCGCCACCACCCGCGCCAGCGCGTGCGACTCCACGCGATTGCGGCCGGCGCACTTGGCTTCGTAGAGCGCCTTGTCGGCGGCCTGGATCAGGCGCGCGGTCTCGCCACGATGCGCCGCGCTGGCGGTGCCGATGCTGACCGTGACGACGCCGTGCGGGTTGTCGGCGTGCTCGATGCGCAGCGCCTCGACGGCTGCGCGCAGTCTTTCCGCCACGACCACGGCGCCGGCCGCGTCGGCATCGTGCAGCAGCGCGATGAACTCCTCGCCGCCAAAGCGTGCCAGCACGTCGTCCGGCCGCACCAGCGCGTCCTGCAGCACGCGCGCCACCGCGCGCAGGCAGGCGTCGCCGGCGGGGTGGCCGTAGCGGTCGTTCAGCGACTTGAAGTGGTCGATGTCGATCATCAGCACCGACAGCGGGTGGTGGGCGCGCCGCTCGACGTGCCAGTGCCCGGCCAGCGCCTGGTCGAGGTAGTGGCGGTTGGGGATGCCGGTCAGCGCGTCGGTCCAGGCGATGGCCTGCAGCTCGGTGCGCTCGCGCTGGAGCTGGTCGCCGCGCTCGATGTGGCCGGCCTGGGCGACGCTGGCGCGCAGGCCGTAGCCCAGCACCGCGATCAGCACGCCGGCCACGCCGTGGACGTAGTCGACGCGGATCAGGAACAGCGACACGATCAGCAGCACCCCGGCCAGCAGCATCGGGCTGCCGGCGCGGACGATGCGTGCCAGCTCAGGCCGTGCCGCGTGCGCGGCGGCGCCGGCCGGCCGGCGCGCCATCGCCAGCGCCGCCAGCAGCGCGAAGCCCAGCGTGATGACGGTGCTGGCCTCGGGCCCGTACGCCGGGTCGCCGGCGAGGAAGTGGTTGTTGCCGAAGATCAGCATCAGGTAGAGCAGGGCGTAGGCGCTGATCGAGCGGAACAGCGTGCGCTCGGCCGGCGCGTCGGCGGCATACCAGCGCACCAGGGCGCCGGCCAGGATGAAGAGGTTCTGGGCGTCCTCCAGCCAGACCATGGTGGCGATGCTGTCCGCGTCCGGTGTGCCGCGGACCATCAGCATGGCCCAGGTCAGCAGGAAGTAGCCGTAGCCCAGCGCCGCGGCCATCACGGCGTCGAGCGCGCGTGCCGTCGGCTGCGCGCCGGCGCGCCAGTCGCTCGCCAGCAGGAAGGCGATGGGCACCGCCGACAGGTTGAAGGCCAGCGTGCTCCACGGGTACATCTCGTAGGCGCGACCGACCACCATCTCCTGCCACAGGTTGCCGAAGGCACCGACCGCCCAGATCACCAGCGACAGCGCCAGTGCCGCCCAGCCGGTGCGGGCCGGGCCGGATTCGGCGCGGGCGCGCCAGCCGCAGGCCGCGCCCGCGAGCAGCGGCGCGGCCACCATGATCACGTGGGCCCCCGGCGCGCGCAGCGCGGGCAGCAGGACGAGGAAGGCGCCTTGCAGCAGCAGGCAGGCGACGGGCAGCAGGATCGGTATCGGCATGGGTCGGCGCATCGCCGACCCGGGTGGGTGGCGCGCGTGTGCGAGGCTACACGCCAAACGCCCCGGCGGCGCTGACGGCCCCGCAGGCCGGCGCGCCGGCCGTGACGCGTGTCACTGGCTCACGTGGATCAGCTCACGCACCCGCGGGTAGATCTGCTGCTGCCAGCGCCGGCCGCTGAAGACGCCGTAGTGCCCGACGCCCAGCTGCACGTGGTGGGTCTTGCGGTACGGCGCCAGGCCGCCGCACAGGTCGTGGGCAGCGACGGTCTGGCCGATCGCGCAGATGTCGTCGCGCTCGCCCTCGACGGTGAAGAGCGCCGTGCGGCGGATCGCCCGGGGCCGGACCGGGCGGCCGCGAACCGTCAGCTCGCCCTTGGCCAGCGCGTAGTCCTGGAACACGAGCTTCACGGTCTCGAGGTAGAACTCGGCCGGCAGGTCGTTGACGGCGAAGTACTCGTCGTAGAAGGCCCAGGTGGCGGCCGCCTTCTCCGTCTCGCCGGCCACGATGTGGGCGTGCAGGTCGGCGAAGGCCTTCTTGTGGCGCTCGGGGTTCATGCTCATGAAGGCCGTGAGCTGCAGGAAGCCCGGGTAGACGCGCCGCCCCGCGCCGGCGAACCGGGCCGGCACGCCGTGCACGAGGTTGGTGTCGAACCACTCGATGGGCTTGCTGTTGGCCAGCTCGTTGACGGCCGTCGGGTTGACGCGCGTGTCCACCGGCCCGGCCATCAGCGTCATGCTGGCCGGCTGGGCCGGGTCGTCGTCCTCGGCCATCAGCGCGACCGCGGCCAGCGCCGGCACGCAGGGCTGGCAGATGCCCAGCAGGTGGCTGCCCGGGCCCATGACCTGCAGGAAGCGGATCAGGTGCTCGATGTAGTCGTCCAGGCCGAAGGGACCGTCGGACAGCGGCACGTGGCGGGCGTTGTGCCAGTCGGTGATGTAGACGTCGTGGTCGGCCAGCATCGTGCGCACGGTGTCGCGCAGCAGCGTGGCGAAGTGGCCCGACAGCGGCGCGGCGATCAGCACCCGCGGCTGGTCGGCCGGGGCGCCGTCGCGCACGAAGCGCAGCAGGGTCGCGAAGGGGGTGCGGTGCACCACCTCCTCGCGCACCGGCAGGTCCTGCTCGCCGACGCGCACCGTGGTGATGCCGAACTCGGGCCGGTGATGGGTCAGCCGGGCGCGCGCGAAGACCTCCCAGGTGGCGGCCAGCTTGCGGGTCGCGGGCAGCTGGGCCAGGCCGGTCCAGCCGTGGTTCAGGTAGGACGCCGCGTTGCGCGCCGCCATCTGCAGGGGAGCGAGAAGATCTGCCTGAGCCTGGTAGGCCTCGTACATCATGGGTCGCCCTCGTGCCGCGTCGAAGGACGCGATCGAAGGGTGCAACAGGCAAGTTGCGCGCCACGGGCCGCGGTGCACCGTGCTGGCACAGCGATTGCGGTGTCCGCCTGCACTTCCGCGAGACCCGGACCATGGCCAAGGCGACGCTCACCCTCAGCAGCAAGAACTACTCGTCCTGGTCGCTGCGCGGCTGGCTGCTGGCGCGCTTTTCGGGGCTGGACTTCGAGGAGAAGATCCTGCCGCCCGACGATCCCGGCGTGCGCGCCGAGATCCTGCTGCTGGCGCCGTCGATCCTGGTGCCCTGCCTGACCCACCGAGTCGGCCAAGACGAGGCCAAGGTCTGGGACACGCTGGCGATCGCCGAGTACCTGCACGAGATCAAGCCCAAGGCCGGCCTGCTGCCGTCGGATCGGGTGGCGCGCGCGCATTGCCGCGCGGTGTGCGGCGAGATGCACTCGGGCTTCACCTCGCTGCGCTCGGCGCTGCCGATGAACCTGAAGGGCAGCTTCCCGGGCTACAAGGTCTGGAGCCGGGCGCAGACCGACATCGAGCGGGTCATCGAGATCTGGACCGACTGCCTGGAGCGCTACGGCGGCCCCTGGCTGTTCGGCGAGCGCGGCATGGCCGACGCGATGTACGCGCCGGTGGTCACGCGCTTCAAGACCTACGACGTGCGCATGAGCGACAAGCGCCTCATCGAATACTGCCTGCGCGTGATGGACATGCCCGAGATGCAGGAATGGATCGCCGCGGCCCGCCAGGAGCCCGAGCAGGTCGACGAGCTGGAAGTGGAGTTCTGAAGCCGCGCGAGGCTCAGAACCAGGCCTTCGGCTCGGGGATGGGGCAGACCGGCTCGACGTCGATGGTCTTGAAGTCGGCGGGGCCGACGACCTCGAGGTATTCCATGTCGGGCGAATAGTCGTAGAGGTAGTGCTTGACGCCGGGCCGCTGGTGCACGCAGTCGCCGGCCGAGACCAGCGTCTCCTGGTCCTCGTACATGAACCTGGCCCAGCCGCGCAGCATGATCACGATGTGGAAGTCCGCCTCGTGGCGGTGCCAGCCGGTGCCTTTCTCCGGTGCGTTGTGCGCGATGACGAGCTGCGCCAGCACCTTGCCCTGGGTGGCCTCGGCGACACCGAGATCGCGGTAGAGGAAGAAGTCCCGCAGGCCGTCGCTGCGGAAGGTGGTGTCGGTGGGCTTGACGTGCGAAAACTTCGTGGCGGTGCGGTCGAGCATGGCGGGCCCCTGCGAGGTTTCGATGGCTTGCTGCCATGCACAAAACGTTCCCGTCGCAGGCGCGGACGCGATCCTCAGTGGGCCGCGAAGCGCTGTGCCAGCTCGTGGCGCTTGAACTCGCCGACGACGTGGTCGACGAAGGCGCGCGTCTTGCCCGGCAGCAGCCGCTGGCTGGGGAAGTAGAGCGACAGTGCGCCGATGTCGGCGTGCCAGCGTGGCAGCAGGCGCAGCAGCGTGCCGCGCTCCAGGTGCGGCAGCGCGTGCGGCATCGCCACCAGGGCCACGCCCAGGCCCAGCAGCGCGGCGCGCACGATGGCCTCGGGCTCGTCGAGCACGATGCGCGGCCGCAGCGGGGCCGGGGCCTCGGCGCCGCTGCGGTCGCGCAGCACCCAGTCCTGCAGGCGGCCGCTCTGCGAGGAGCGCCGCACGATGCCGTCGAAGTCGGCCAGGTCGCCGGGCTCGCGCGGCATGCGTCGCCCTTCGAGATGGGCCGGCGCCGCGACCGCGACCAGGTGGGCGCGCGCCAGCTCGCGTGCCACCACGCCGGGCGTCAGCTCGAAGCCGCCGCCGATGGCCGCGTCGTAGCCCTCGGCGACCAGGTCGACCTTGCGGTTGTCGAAGCGCCAGTCGGGCTGCACGCGCGGGTAGCGCGCCAGGAAGCCGGGCAGCAGCGGCAACACGTAGTCGATGCCGAAGCCCGGCGCCAGGCTGACCTTGAGCGTGCCGGCCGGTTCGCCGGCATCGGTCGCGACCGCCGCGATGGCCGACTGCAGGCCCTCGAGGTTGCCGGCGACCGACTGCCAGAAGCGCTCGCCGGCCTCGGTCAGCGTGAGGCGGCGCGTGCTGCGCTGGAACAGCCGCACGCCGAGGTTGGACTCGAGCCGGGCGACGTTGCGGCTCACCGCGGCCGGCGTCAGGCCGAGCCGGCGCGCCGCGGCCGAGAAGCTGCGCGCCTCGGCGCTGCGGACGAAGGATTCGAGGTTGGCCAGCGTCTCCATCGCATCCAGATTATCAAGCATTGATTGAAGATGATTCTAGCCATTGCAGACTACCGGAGACGAAGCCGAGCGCCGAAAGTGAGTCCATGTCCAACCGGTTCCCTGAACCGACCCACCCAGGAAATGCCATGAACTCCTCGACGAACTCCCGCCTCGCATCCTCCACCCCGCTGGCCGGCAAGGTCGCCCTCGTGACCGGCGGCTCGCGCAGCATCGGCGCCGCCATCGCCAGGCGGCTCGCTGCCGACGGCGCGGCGGTCGCTCTGACCTACAGCGCCTCGCCGGGGCAGGCCGACGCCGTCGTGCGGGCCATCGAGCAGGCCGGCGGCACCGCGCTGGCGATCCGCGCCGACGCGGCCGATGCCGCCGCGGTGCGCGCCGCCGTCGAGCAGACCGTGCAAACGTTCGGCCGCCTCGACATCCTGGTCAACAACGCCGGCATCGGCATCGTCAAGCCGATCGACGAGTTCACCCTCGAGGACTTCGACCGCGCGGTCGACGTCAACGTGAAGGGCCTGTTCGTCGCGACGCAGGAAGCGCAGCGCCACATGGGCGCGGGCGGCCGCATCGTCAACATCGGCAGCATCAACAGCGAACGCGTGCCCTTCGCCGGCGCGGCGCTGTACGTGATGACCAAGTCGGCGGTCGCCGGGCTCACCAAGGCGCTGTCCCGCGACCTCGGCCCGCGCGGCATCACGATCAACAACGTGATGCCCGGCCCGACCGACACCGACATGAACCCGGCCCAGGGCGCCTTCGCCGACCAGATGCGCACGCACGTCGCGCTGCAGCGCTACGCGCAGGGCGACGAGATCGCCGACGTGGTGGCCTACCTGGCGGGTCCGGGATCGAGCTACATCACCGGCGCCAGCCTGGCGGTCGACGGCGGCTACGCGGCCTGATCGACGCAAGCCCCAAGAGGAGCTCATCATGAAGATCGGATTCATCGGCGCCGGCAGCATCGCGACGGCGCTCGCCGGCCAGTTCATCCGCGCGGGTCACGAGGTGATCCTGAGCAACCGCCGCGGCCCGGCCTCGCTGGCCGATGCCGTGGGCGCGCTCGGCGACCGGGCCCGCGCCGCCACGCAGGTCGACGCGGCCCGGGCCGACTGGCTGGTGCTGTCGGTGCCCTGGCAGCAGCTGGACGCGGCCACCGAAGGCCTGCCGTCGCTGGACGGCCGCATCGTGATCGACACGATGAACCCGGTGATCCAGCCGGGCTTCCGCCTCGCCGACCTGGGCGGACTCGCGTCCAGCGAGGTGGTGGCGCGCCACCTGCCGGGCGCCCGCGTGGTCAAGATCGCCAACACGCTGCCGCCGCCCTTGCTGGCTGCCGATCCGCGCACGGCCGGCGGCCAGCGCGTGCTGTTCATGTCGGGCGACGACGTGGCCGCCAAGCGCGAGGTGTCGCAGGTGTTCGGCGCGATGGGCTTCGCGGTCGTCGACCTGGGCGACCTGGCCGGCGGCGGGCGGCTGCAGCAGTTCCCGGGTGGCCCGCTGCCGGCGCTGAACCTCGTGAAGCTCTGACGGGCGGCCGGCGGTCCCGCGGCCGCCGCCGCCTCTCGCTCAGACGGTTCCCACCCCCACCAGCATCTCGCAGGGGCCGACGAAACCCGCGGGCGTCTCGAAGGCGCGCAGCGCCGTCTCGATGTCGCGCCAGACCTGGGCACGTTCGGCCTCGGTCAGGCCGGCCATCATCTGGTGCAGCGCGCCGAAGGATTCGCGCTCGAAGCGCACGCACTCGGCCGCGCTCGGCAGCCGCACCGGCGACAGCACGCGCCGGACCTCGATGCGCTTCAGCCCGGCCTGGGCGAACACGGCTTCGAGCACCCCGTCGCCGCCCAGCGAGAACGGCCCGGGCTGACCGGGCAGCGGCGGCGCCAGCCTGGCCCGCTCGCGGATCAGCCTCACGGGCGTGGAGAAGAAGGCGTTGCGCTCGGGCGTCGAGTAGACGATCGCGGCGATGCGCCCGCCGGGCTTCAGCGCGTGCTTCATGCCGGCCAGCGCGCGCTGCTGGTCGGGAAAGTAGATCAGCCCGACGCGGCTGATGGCGACATCGAAGCTGGCGGCCGGCAGCGCGTCCAGCGCCTCGCCGTCGAGCTCGCGCGTGGCCACGATGCCGGCCAGCCCGGCCGCCTGCGCCTCGCGCTCGGCGTGGGCCAGCAGGGCCGGCGCGATGTCGGTGGCCAGCACGTGGCCGCCCGGGCCGACGCGGCGCGCGGCCGCCAGCGACTGTTCGCCGGCCCCGGCGGCCACGTCCAGCACGCGCGCGCCCGCCGTGACGCCGGCCAGGTCGAACATCGCCTCGGTGGCGTCGCCCAGCCAGCGGCCGATGAAGGGACCCCAGCGGTGCCAGGCGTCGGCTGCGTTCTGCCACTGGGCGCGGGTGGTGGTCTTGAACTTCGCGGCGTCGAAGCTCGTCGGCGTCGCGGTCAGGGGTGGGGCTTGCACGGCGGTGTTCATCAGCGTCTCCGGTGGCGGGCCGCCGGGCATCGGCGGATGCCTTCACTTTGGCGGCACGCGGGCCGGCTCGCCAGTCCAGAAAATGGACTGGTCGCGCCGACCGTCCCGGCTTAGGCTCGCGCCATGATCGATTACGGCCAGTTCTGCACCGTGGCCCGCGGCGCCGAGGTGTTCGGCGAGCGCTGGACGCCGCTGGTCGTGCGCGAGCTGCTGTGCGGCAGCACGCGCTTCAACGACATCCGCCGCGGCGTGCCGCGCATGTCGGCCTCGCTGCTGACGCAGCGCCTGCGCAAGCTCGAGGAGATCGGCGTCGTCAAGCGCGTGGCCGCTGCGGGCGGCGGCGCGGCCGAGTACCACCTCACCGGCGCCGGCGAGGAACTGCGCCCCATCGTGATGGCCCTGGGCCACTGGGGCGCGCGCTGGATCGGCAGCCGCCTGAAGCGCGGCCAGCTCGACGCCGGATTCCTGATGTGGGACATCCGCCGCTTCGTGCGGCTCGATGCCTTCCCGCGCGGGCGCCCGGTCGTGATCCAGTTTCGCTTCACCGATGCCCATGCGGGCGAGCGCCGCTGGTGGCTGGTGGTGGAGAACGGCAGCGCCGACCTGTGCCGCGACGATCCCGGCCCCGAGCCCACGCTGGTCGTCGAGTCGACCGTGCTGGCCCTGACCGAGATCTGGACCGGCGACCGCGACGCGGGCGAGGCGGTCGAGAGCCGCGCGGTGCGCGTGCGCGGCGGCGCGCACGACGTGCGCGACCTGTGGCACTGGCTGGGCCGCAGCGCCTTCGCCGAGACGCGGGCGGCGGTCCGCGCCGCCTAGGGTTGGACGACCTCGAGCAGCCGGTCCAGGCCGCCGGCCTCGATGCTGAGCATGGCCCGCTCGCGCACCGCCGGCTTGGCGTGGTAGGCCACGCTGAGCCCGGCCTCGTCCATCATCGGCAGGTCGTTGGCGCCGTCGCCGACCGCGATGGCCTGTCGCGGCGCGATGCCCAGCCGATCGCAGGTCTGCAGCAGCATGCGGCGCTTCTCGGCGCCGTCGCAGATGTCGCCCCAGGGCTGGTCGACCAGGCGGCCGTCGAGGCGATCCCCGTCGACGCCCAGCACGTTGCTGCGCGTGTAGTCGATGCCGAGCCGGTCGCGCAGGCGGTCGGTGAAGAAGGTGAAGCCGCCGGAGACGAGCAGGGTCTTCAGTCCGGCGGCCTGGCAGGCGCGCACCAGCGTCTCGGCGCCGGGGTTGAGGTGCAGGCGCTGCTCGTAGACCTCGTGCAGCGCGGCCAGCGGCACGCCCTTCAGCAGCGCCACGCGCCGGCGCAGGCTGTCCTTGTAGTCGGCGATCTCGCCGCGCATGGCGGCCTCGGTGATGGCCGCGACCTCGGCCTTGCGCCCGGCGGCATCGGCGATCTCGTCGACACACTCGATGTCGATCAGCGTCGAGTCCATGTCGAAGGCGATCAGCCGGAAGTCGGCCAGCTTCAGCGGCGGCGCGAAGCCGCGCAGCGTGAGGCCGGCTGGCGTGGGCAGGCTCATGGGCTAGAGAGTCAGCAGTTGAAGGGTTCGAAGCCGCCGTCGAAGCGGCGCCGCTCGAAGCGCAGGGCCGGCAAGTCGACCGGCCGGTCGTCGAGGCGCGCGGCGGGCAGGCGCAGCTCGAAGCTGTCCAGGCCCTCCGGCAGCGGCAGCTCGAGGCGGCAGCGTGTGTCGCTCGGCAGGTCGGGCGGCGTCGGGCGGATCGGCGTCGACAGGGGTGCGGTCTGCGCGAAGCTCACGGCCATCGAGCTGAAGGACAGTCGCTCCTGCCGGTCGGTCGCCGGGTCCTCCAGGCGCGCGCTCGCGTCGACGAGCAGCCAGCGTCTCGCCGCGGGCGCCTCGAGCTTCAGCTCGACGCGCAGCGGCTGGAAGCCGCTGCCGCGGCGAAAGGCGCTGAGGGCGCCGCGCCAGGTGGCGCCGGCGTCGGGCCGCTCGAAGCTGAGGTCGTCGTAGCGCAGCAGGTTCTCGCAGGCGAGTTGCGGCGTCTCGCGGCGGCAGTCGGCGGCGCGCGTCTCGAGTGCGCGCCGGCGCTCGGCGCTGTGGTAGCGCAGCAGTCCGTCGCCCTCGGGTCGCGCCAGCTCCACGGCGAGCGGCGCGAGCGGCCGGTCGTCGACACGGAGCTGGGGGCCGCGCAGCCGCAGGGCCGGCGGGGCGAAGCCGCCGGGGGCGTCGGCGCGCAGGGCCAGGCTGGCGCCGGCCTGCGGCAGCGCCAGCGGCGCCAGCCTATCGGCCTCGGCCACCTGGCCCGGTGCGACGGTCAGCGTCCGCCATACCGACAGCGTCGGTCGCTGCGTCGACGTGCGGCCGTCGGCACCGGTCAGCCTGAGCTCCTCGGACGCGAAGGCCAGCGAGCGGCCGGCCGGCACGACCCAGGACAGGCGCAGCGGCCCCGGAGGGCGCCCGGCGACCACCTCGACCTGCGCGCTCATCGCCAGCGGGGCGTCCAGCTCGATCACGCTCTCGGGACCGGCCCCACCCTGGCACCAGCCGCGCTTGAGGCGCGCCGGGGCGCCGACGGCGCTCGGGCGGTAGTAGCTGCCGTAGGGCGTGGGCAGGCAGCCGGCCAGCGGCAGCGCCAGCGCGGCCCGCAACAGCGTGCGGCGGCGGCGGGCGTCGGTCATCGTCGGGACTCCATCGTCAGGCGACCCCTTGCGGCGCGCCGAGCGCGCGCAGCAGGTCGCGGATGAACTGCGCGCGGTCCTGCGGGTTCGAGAGCTGCTTGTCGATGCGCAGCTTGTCGTTCCCCGCCAGCTTGATGTGGCGGTTCTTCTGCACCAGCTCGATGATGCGCGCGGCGTCGATCGGCGCCCTGGGCCGGAAGGTGAGGCTCATGGCCTGCGGGCCGGCGTCGATCTTCTGCACGCCATAGGGCCGGGCCTGCACGCGCAGGCGGTGCAGGTCGAACAGGGTCTGCGCCTGCGGCGGCAGCTTGCCGAAGCGGTCGACGATCTCCTCCAGCATCGCGTCGATGCGGTCGAGCTTGTCGGCAGTGGCCAGGCGCTTGTAGAGCGACAGGCGCACGTGCACGTCGCCGCAGTAGGCATCGGGCAGCAGGGCGGGGGCGTGCAGGTTGATCTCGGTGCCGGTGTTCGTCGGGTTCAGCAGGTCGGCAACGTCGGCGCTGCGGCCCGCGCGCAGCTCGCGCACCGCGGCGGCCAGCATCTCGTTGTAGAGCTGGAAGCCGACCTCCATCATGTTGCCGCTCTGGTGCTCGCCCAGCACCTCGCCGGCGCCGCGGATCTCGAGGTCGTGCATCGCGAGGTAGAAGCCGGAGCCCAGCTCTTCCATCTGCTGGATGGCCTCGAGGCGCTGCGCGGCCTGCTTGGTCAGTCCCTCGACGTCCGGCACCAGCAGGTAGGCATAGGCCTGGTGGTGCGAGCGCCCGACGCGGCCGCGCAGCTGGTGCAGCTGGGCCAGGCCGAACTTGTCGGCGCGGCTCATCACGATGGTGTTCGCGGTCGGCACGTCGATGCCGGTCTCGATGATGGTGGAGCACAGCAGCAGGTTGTGCTTCTGCGCGACGAACTCGCGCATCACGCGCTCCAGCTCGCGCTCGGGCATCTGGCCGTGCGCTACGGCGATGCGCGCCTCGGGCAGCAGCTCGGCCAGCCTGTCGCGGCGGTTCGCTATGGTCTCGACCTCGTTGTGCAGGAAGTAGACCTGGCCGCCGCGCTTCAGCTCGCGCATCACCGCCTCGCGGATCACGCCGTTCATCTCGGTCCGCACGAAGGTCTTGATGGCCAGCCGGCGCTGCGGCGCGGTGGCGATCACGCTCAGGTCGCGCAGGCCCTCCAGCGCCATGCCCAGGGTGCGCGGGATCGGCGTCGCGGTCAGCGTCAGCACATCCACTTCCGCCCGCAGCGCCTTCATCGCCTCCTTGTGGCGCACGCCGAAGCGGTGCTCCTCGTCGATGATCAGCAGGCCCAGGTTCTTGAACTTCGTGTCCTGGCTCAGCAGCTTGTGGGTGCCGACGACGATGTCGATCGTGCCGTCGGCCAGCCCGGCCATCGCCGTCTTGATCTCCTTGGCGGAGCGGAAGCGCGACATCTCCGCGACCTTGACCGGCCACTTGGCAAAGCGGTCGGCGATGCTGGAGAAGTGCTGCTCGGCCAGCAGCGTGGTCGGCGCCAGCAGCGCGACCTGCTTGCCGCCGGTCACCGCGACGAAGGCGGCGCGCAGCGCGACCTCGGTCTTGCCGAAGCCGACGTCGCCGCAGACCAGCCGGTCCATGGGCTTGGGGCTCACCATGTCCTGGATCACCGCGTGGATGGCGGCGCGCTGGTCGGGCGTCTCCTCGAAGCCGAAGCTGGCCGCGAAGGCCTCGTAGTCCTGCGGCGAGAAGCGGAAGGCGTAGCCCTCGCGGGCGGCGCGGCGCGCATAGAGGTTCAGCAGCTCGGCCGCCGTGTCGCGCACCTGCTCGGCGGCCTTGCGCCTGGCCTTTTCCCACTGCCCGGAGCCGAGGCGGTGCAGCGGCGCTTCTTCCGCGCTGACGCCGGTGTAGCGGCTGATCAGCTGCAGCTGCGCGACCGGGACGTAGAGCGTGGCCTTGTCGGCGTACTCGAGGTGCAGGAACTCGGAGGGGCCTCCCTCGTCGTTCCCGAGGTCGATGTTGACCAGCCCCACGTAGCGGCCGATGCCGTGGTTCGCGTGCACCACCGGGTCCCCGGGCTTCAGCTCCGACAGGTCCTTGATCAGCGCGTCGACGTCGCTGGTGGCTTCCTGCTTGCGGCGCCGGCGCACGGTGGGCGCGGCGTCGAAGAGCTCGGTCTCGGTGACGAACTGGATGTCCCCGCCCTCGTCACCGCGGGTCCAATGGAAGCCCGCGGCCAGCGGCGCGACGGTGATCGCGTAGCGGTGGTCGCTGGCCTCGAAGGCGGCCAGCGACGCCACGGCCGGCGGCTCGAGCTTGTGATCGCGCAGCAGCTCCAGCAGGCTCTCGCGGCGGCCCTCGCTCTCGGCCACCAGC
>Ga0268299_1003016_pt1 | contig 17090 bp, 13 predicted proteins | sample NOBtaG_FD_193484 | JGI IMG/M metagenome (GOLD analysis project Ga0268299, IMG submission 193484) | Activated sludge microbial communities from bioreactor in Nijmegen, Gelderland, Netherland - NOB reactor | ecosystem: Engineered > Bioreactor > Aerobic > Activated sludge | place: Netherlands...
GACTTTCGTGGTGCCATGGCCGGGCGAGGGGAGAAGGGCCTCCTGATCACCACGAGCGCCTTTACGCGAGAGGCCCAGAGTGAAGCTAGCCGGGACGGGGCACCGCCGATCGAGCTTGTCACCGGCCAAGAGCTAGCCGAGTTGCTCCGCACCTACGATCTGGGTGTCACGACCGAGGAGAGGACGGTCCAGGACGTGACGGTCCACCCTGAGTTCTTCGACCAGTTCGAGGACTAGCCTGGCTCAAACCCCCTGGGCACTGTCTGGGCACTGGCATCGGCCAGAGGCGGCTCCGGGCGGTCACCCACGGTCAACACCTGAAGCGACCCTGCAGGCCGGTGACCTCGAGAAACGCTGGTGGCAGCGACCCTGCGTCAAGCACCTTCGCCAAACTTGAAAACCGTTGAACCCGCAAGGGTTCCGGGGGTTCGAATCCCCCTCTCTCCGCCAGTTTGAGCTGTCCGAGCGGGGTCAGCGCTCGCCGAGGGCCGTGGCCCAGAGGTCGCCCAGCAGCGTGGCGACCCCGAGTTCCTCTGCCCACCGACTCAGGTAGGCGAGATCGAGAGAATCGGCGTTCGCGACCATCATCTCGATGACGTCGCGCCGCTGGGTGTCGGAGCCCGACATGGCGTGCCACTCCAGCTTGGAGAGGATCGCATCCTCTGGCGTCGCCAGATAGGTTGCAACGCCGGCCACGACCGCCGGCTGGCGGCGGGCGAACTCCTCCCGGCTGAACGGCCGATCCTTGCGGATGATCAGGTCGACCTTCCACCCCGTCTTGACATCGATGATGTTGAACATGTCTCGACTGGCTACGGCAGTCCGGGCGTCCCCGACATAGAACCGCTCGTCTTCGAATGCCGCCACCAGGATCTCGATCGTGTGGACGTCGGGATCGATGACGAGGTCGATGTCCCGAGTCGCTCGCGGCTGCCCGTGAACGGCGCTCGCCATCGAACCGGTGACCATGTGGGGGATGCCGGCCCGATCGAGGGCGGCGACGACTGTCTGCAACAGCGCGAGGTCAGGTTCCATGGCGGCTGGCGACGGCTGCGGCCACGGCGCTCGCCACCTCTCTGCCGTGGAGCCGTTCGATCAGCTGCAGTGACAGCTCGCCCTCGCTGATATCGGGCTGGCGACGGCGGATCCCGTCGATCACGAGCTGTCGGACCAACTCCGACATCTCGAGAGCCATCGCCCCACGCTCGCTGGGGGTCTTGCTCGCGATGACCGCCCGCTGGATCCGGGCGGCGTCGATCGTCGTGTCGGCTGCCGGCATGAGCTACTCCTGACCCCAAGGGTAGCGGTGCGTCGGAGATCGCAGGGGGCTACGCGAACCGGTAGAGGAGGGCTGCGTTGTCGTGCACGAACCCCTCCTGCCGGAGATACTCGGCGAATCCCCCTCTCTCCGCCGGGAAAGCTCAATCAACTCTTCAGCCGCCTCGGTGCCGGTAGGCGGTGACGGCTCCGTTGATGGTCGGAAAGACCCGGAGCGGCCCGGCCGGCTCCAGGAGCTCGGCCCGCGTGAGGCGGGTGAGCACCCAGTCGTTCGCCCGGGCCACGCCCACCACCTGCACGCCGGCGTCCATGGCTGACCCCGCGACGTCCACCAGGACGTCGAGCGCGGTCGCGTCGAGGGCACCCACGCCTTCGAAATCGAGCACCAGCCACTCCTCGTCGCCCGGGTTGTCCACCAGAACCTTCTCGACGCGGTCGCGGAAGCGTTCGGCGTTGACGAAGAACAGGGGGGCGTCGAACCGGAAGACGACGAGGCCAGCCTCCGGAACCGCCTCGGGGTAGGCGCCGACATCCACCCAGCCGTCGATGCTCGGGTAGTCGCCGAGGACGGCGTCGTGCGGCCTCGCGATCCGGTACAGCGCAACGGTCACGGCGAGGATCACGGCGACGAGCACGCCGATCAGGACCCCGAGCACGATCACCCCGAGCGCGGCGACGACGGCCAGGCCGAACTCCTCCCGGCTCACCCGCCAGAGGCTGCGGTAGCCGGCCACATCGATGATGGCGATCGCGGCCGACACGATCACGGCGGCGAGCGCCGCCCGCGGGATGTGGGCCAGCAGCGGCCGCATCGCCAGCAGGGCCACGACGACGAACGTCGCACTCACCAGCGACACGACCTGCGTCTTGCTCCCGAGGGAGGCGGGGACCGCCGTCCGGCTGGCACTCGACGAGACCGGGAAGCCGCTGGACAGCCCCGACGACAGGTTCGTGAGCCCCAGCGCCAACAGCTCCTGGTTGGCGTCGATCCGGTAGCCGCGGCCGGCGGCGATGGCCCGACCGGTCAGCACGTTGTCGCTGAATCCCACCAGTGCGATCCCGGCCGCGACCGGAAGCAGCTGAGCGAGATCGTCGAACGAGACGTCGGGCAGGCCGGGCACCGGAAGCCCGGGCGGGATCGGGCCCACGATGGCGATGCCGCGCTCGTCCAGGCCGAGCAGGGCCACGATCGCCGTGGCCGACACCACCGCCACCAGCGCGCCCGGCAATCGGGGTGCCGCCTGCTTCAGCCCGAGGATGACCGCCAGCGTCCCGACGGCCAGCGCCAACGTCGTGCCCTCGACATCGCCGAGACCGGTGATCAGCTCGCCGACTCGAGGAAAGAACGTGTCGCTCGTGATGGTGACGCCGGTGAAGCCGGCGATCTGGCTGCTCAGCAGCGTGAGGCCGACCCCGGTGATGTAGCCGACGAGCGCCGGCTTCGACAGGAGCGACGCCAGAAAGCCGAGCCGGGCCGCCGCTCCGAGGATGCAGATCCCAGCCACCACGAGCGCCAGGGCGGCCATCAGGGCGACGTACCGTCCCGGATCTCCGCCCGCCAGCGCGCCGACTCCCGCCGCCGCCAGGATCGCCGTGCCCGGCTCCGGCCCGACACCCAGGTGCCGGCTCGTCCCCACCAGCGCATAGACGACCAGCGCACCGATCACCGCATAGAACCCGAACTGAGGCGCCAGACCGGCCAGCTCGGCGTAGGCCATCGACTGCGGGATCAGCATCGCTCCCACCGTCAACCCGGCCGCCAGGTCGACGCGCAGCCACCGCAGCTGGTACTGCCGCAGCACGGTGAGCCCGGGGAGAAGACCGATGATCGTCATGGGGGAAGGAGCGTAGGTTCCGTCCCTCCTACCACCACCAGGCCTCCCGCCCCCGCAGCGGCGGCCGCGCCGGCCACGCCGCCCGGCCCTCGAGGGTGACCGCCGGGGGCCGCCCTCCGGAACGCAACTCAGGCAAGCAGCTCGCAGGCGATGAGGTCCGCGTCCTGATCGAGCATCGCGATGTCACCGAACTGGGGGTAGAAGTGGTTGAACCATGCCTGGGCGGCGGCCTGGGTGGCGAAGTCGGAGCAGTTCTTCGAGTCGCCCGGGTTCAACGGTGGCAGGGCGTCGAACGGGTACCGGTTGATGAACTCGGCATTGGCCACGATCCAACGGACCACCCCGTGCTGGGATAGCCCGCGGTTCATCTGGTCGAGCCAGTAGTCGAAACCGCCCTGATCCGGTGATCGGCTGAGCATGTTGCTGTAGATCACCACGAGGAAGTCCGCGTTGCTCAGTGGCCCATAGGTGGCGATGAACTCGATGGACTGCGCGAATCCCCAGGCCAGATCATCGAGATTCGCTCCCATCCGCGATTGGCTGATCCAGTAGATCGCTCCCCCCACGTCGGGCTCGCGGTTCAGGAAGGCCCGGTAGAGCCGGAGTGTGTCGCCATCGGAGGTCGGCCGGTAGTCGACGGCGCGGCGGATGTCGTCGATCGACTGCGCTTCGTTCACATAGTCGGCACCCGCCGGCAGCGGTGTCGCCAGTATTGACAGAGCCACGATGACCGCTCCCGCGATCGCTACCGCCAGCTTTCGAGTCCCCATGTCGAATCCCCTCATCCGATCTCGCCCGCCAAGCTTGTCGATGGGCAGGCTAGGGGCCGGTGTGACGGGCGTGCCGTCCTCAAACGTGTGATCGTACGCGGGTCGAACCGGCCACCCGCCCGACACCCGATCACAGGTCGGGCTGGACGGGCGCCCCCCGGTGGAGGAACCTGGAATGACACTGCGCTCGGCGGGGGGATCGCCGGCGTCCCAGGGGGAAGATCACCATGGCTGACCACGACTACGACATCCACATCAGGAACGGCACCGTCGTCGACGGCACCCGCGTGCCCCGCTACAAGGCCGACGTGTGGATCCGCGACGGCAAGATCGTCCAGATCGGCGGCCGCGCCAGCGGCACTGCCCGCCAGGTGATCGACGCCGACGGCGCCATCGTCTGCCCCGGCTTCGTCGACCTCCACACCCACTACGACGCCCAGATCCGCTGGGACCCGTGGTGCACGATCTCCGGCTGGCACGGCGTCACCTCGGTCGTCCTCGGCAACTGCGGCTTCGGGTTCGCCCCGGTCAAGCCCGACTTCCGCGAGCGCTCGATGCTCACCATGGTCCGCACCGAGGCCATCCCGATGGAGTCGATGGTGGAGGGCTTCCTGCCCCACTGGGACTGGGAGACCATCCCCGAGTACCTCGACTCGCTCGACAAGGCCCCCAAGGGCGTCAACTGCATCCAGTACATGCCCACCGCCTCCCTCATGATCTACGTCATGGGCCTGGAGGCGGCGAAGACCCGCCAGGCCACGGCGGCCGAGCGCAAGGAGATGCAGCGCCTCCTCCACGAGGGCATGGACGCCGGCCTGTGCGGCTTCTCCATCCAGCGCCTCGGCCCCGACTCCGTCCAGTCCGACTTCGACGGCTCGCCCATGGTCACCGACACCATGAGCGACGACGACATCTTCAACCTGGCCGAGGTCCTCCGCGAGCGCGACGAGGGCTTCATCCAGATCACCCAGGCCGCCGGCGGCCTCAAGGGCGACGCTGACGACCTCGAGTTCCAGGCCCGCCTGGCCGAGGTGGCCCAGCGCCCGATCCTGCACAACGCCGTCGTCGCCTCACCCGTCGACCCCACCATCCACCGCCGCCGCCTCGAATGGCTGGCCAAGTGCAACGCCGAGGGCTTTCCCGTCTTCGGCCAGGGCGGCACGATCCGCACCGGCTTCACCTTCAGCCTCGACAACTGGAACCTCTACGACGCCAGCCCGGCCTGGCGGGAGGTCACGGTCGGCGACCGGGAGACCCGGATGGCCAAGATGCGCGATCCCGAGCTGCGGGAACGCATCAAGCGCGAGACCGAGGACGCCTCGGCCCTGTTCAGCCAGATCCAGGGCGGTGTGGGCGGCGCCCCCCGCCGCCTCATGGTGTGGGACGTGGCCGGCAACGAGCGCTACCAGCACTACGTCGGCCGCCAGCTGAAGGACATCGCCGCCGAGGAGGGCCGCCACTACATCGACGTGATGCTCGACGTCTCGCTCGACACCGACCTCCGCACCGTGTTCCAGGGCCCGGAGCGGGCCGACGACGGCGAGAACATGGCCGAGATGATCAACGGCTCGCCCTACACCTTCCCCGGCGTGTCCGACGGCGGCGCCCACATGAAGTTCTTCAACGGCGGCGCCTTCACCACCGACTTCCTGATCTGGCTGGTGCGGGACACCGGCCGGATCACCCTCGAAGAGGCCCACTACCGGCTCTCGGCCCTCCCGGCCCACGCCGCCGGGTTCCGCGACCGGGGCGTGCTGCGCGAAGGCGCGGCGGCCGACGTGGTCGTCTACCGCCTGGACGAGCTGGAGATCGAGCCCCGCTGGGTGGGCGACGTCGTCCACGACCTCCCCGGCAACGAGTGGCGCCGGGTCCAGCGGGCCAAGGGCTACCAGTCGATCATCGTCAACGGCGTCGAGACGTTCGCCAACGGCGAGTGCACCGGCGCCACCTCGGGCCGCCTGCTCCGCCACGGACGGGGCTGACCCCCATCGCCCTCCCAGCGGATAGAACGGGAGGGTGACATGCGATGGGCGGCAACCGTTGGCTCTGTTGACCGTGATCGCCGACCGGTTCGATCTGGCCGCGGCCGCCGCCGTGCTGGACGAGCCCGACGGCCCAGGGGTGAACACCGGGCTCGTGCTCCAGTCGCTGGCCGACGAGGGACTGGTGCTGCCCCAGCGCTTCGGGCTACGGGTGTTCTACGGGCTGTCGCGCTCGACCCGGACCCGGTCGGGAGCGTCCCCGCCCGAAGGGGAGCGGGCCCACGCCGTACGGCGCCTGGGCCGGCACCTGGCCGACCGCTTCGCCGCGGCCCCTGACGACGGGCACTGGCTGGCCGACGTCGAGCCCTTGCTGGGAACGATCACGGGTGCCACCGAGGATCTGATGCCGCTGGACCCCGACCTGGCCGCCCGGATGGCCCTGATCGTCGGCCTCTACCATCGCCGCCGCCTGTCGGAGGCGACGATCGTGGACCAGCTGGCGCAATGGGCCCGGCAACTGCCCCCGTCGCCCGCCACCCGGGTCCTGGTGGGGGAGATCGTCTCCTACTTCTGCTTCACCGGCCGGCTCGACGAGGCCCGCCACTGGTGCGACCGGCACGACGCCATGACCGACGTGCTGGGTTGCGCCTGCCCTCGCCAACCCACCGAGATCCTCCGGTCCACGTTGGCGGTCGCGGGCGGCGACCTCGAGGAGGGCGAACGGCTGTGTCGTCTCGTGCTCAGCGGTGAGGTGAAGGGCGGGGGCGTCGTCGGCCCCCGGCCCGAGATGTACGCCTACGGGAACCTGTCGGCCACCGTCGGCATGCTGGGCAGGCTCGACGAGGGGGAGGCCTGTGCCCGCCGTGCGGCCGAGCTGGCGGTCGAGCTCGGTGAGCTTGGCCTCGCCGCCGATCTCGCCACCAACCTCGTGTACTTCGAGACCGTCCGTCACGGCTTCGCCGCCCAGGCCCGGAACATCCTGCGGTGGCTCGACTCCCCCTCGCACGACGCGGCCCGTTCGAGCAGCCCCCGCATCGCCGGGTCGGCGGCGTGGGCCGCCGCCGAGCTGGGCCGCCACCACGACGCCGCTCGCCTGGCCCGCCTGCTGAAGGAGCTGCCTCCGACGAACCAGTACTTCGTGGAGGGCACGACGGCCGACGATCTGCTGGCCCGGTTGCGAGAGGTCGCCCCCCAGGAGGTGCGATCGGCCCTGGACGAGCCACTTCTGAGCCCGGCCGAGGCGACCGTGCTGTCCCGCGACGTCCTCACCGACCCCGCCCTCCCGCCACAGGGAGACCCGATCGACCTCTTCGGCGCGGCCCCCGCTGCCGCGTTGGCACCGGACGCTCTGCCGGCCACCGTGCTCGTCGGGCCATTTCGGGCCCTGCCGGCGGTCGACCAGGATCACGTCCGGACGATCGGGCGGGTGCGGCGTCACCGCCGAGGCCAGATCCTGTGGGCGCCGGGCCGGCAACCGGCAGAGGCCGAGCTGATCCTGTCGGGCTGGGTGGGCTACCAGACGGTCACGCTGGCCGGTGAGATCGCCACCGTCGACGTCGCCGGCCCCGGCGAGCTGGTGGGCGACCCCGTCCCCCTGCCCGACGACGTGGCGGCGGCCGCCGGCGCCACGGCGCTGGGCCCGGTGGAGACCCTGGCCCTCCCCCTGAGCCTGCTCGACACCCTCCGGCGGCGCCATCCGGCCTTCCAGGAGGCACTGGTGGAGCTGCTCGTGGCAAGGGTGCGACGCCTGTCGGGCACGGTGTCCGATGCCCTCTTCCTGCCGGTGGAGCAGCGGGTGGCCCGCCGCCTGGCCGACCTGGCCCGGCGGGCGGTGCCCGGCGGGCGGGGCCCGGTGCAGCTGGCCATCACCCAGGACGAGCTGGCCACGATGGTGGGCAGCACCCGCCCCACGATCAACCGGGTCCTGCGCCGGATCGAGGGCGACGGCGCGCTGAGCCGGTCCCGGGGGCGGATCACCGTGCTCGACATCACGGTGCTCGACGCCGCAGCCCGCCAGGCCTGACGCTCACCCGGTGGGCGACGGGCCGGATCAGCGGGCGAGGGCCTCCCGGATCCGCTGCTCGGTCTCGGGATCGATCACCGAGTCGGGGTCGCGGGCGTTGAGGCGACCCAGCGCGTCGTTCACGCCCACCAGGGCGGCGTAGAGCGGCGGGCACGTGGGGCACGCGGTCAGGTGGGCCTCCACGGTGGCCGCCGTCGCCGGATCGAGGTCTCCGTTCAGGTACTCACTCACGTGTAGACGGGCATCCCAGCACCGCATGGGCACTCCTTTCGTGGCGATCCGGCGTTGGTGGCCGTCGGCGAGGGCGGAGACCAACGCCATCCGGCCCCGCCGGAGGCGTTGCTTGGCCGCCGGCAGCGTCACGCCGTGGATGGCGGCCACGTCGGACACCCGCAGGCCCTCGACGTCGTGCAGCACCACCGCAGACCGGTAGATGTAGGGAAGGTGCACGAGCGCGTCCCGCAGCTCGTCCCGAGTGGCGGCCCGCATGACCACCGCCTCGGCGTCGACCGTGTAGGCGTCGTTGCGCCAGTCGGTCTCCACCTCCTCGACCGCCACCTCCCGATCGGCCCGGCGGGCGTTGTCGATCATCAGGTTGTGGGCGATGCGGATGAGCCAGTGCCCCAGGGGGGCGTCGTTGCGGTACTGGTCGCGCCGCTCCAGGGCCCGGGTCACCGTGTCCTGGACGGCGTCGGCCGCCAGGTGCGGATCGTGGGTGACCCCGATGGCGTACCGGTACAGCGTGTCGAGGTGCTCGCTCAGCTCGTGCGGCTCGAAACCCATGCCGGTAGTCAACGCCGGACGAGGCCGAATGCCGCCCAGCCCAGGCCGGCGGCACCGATCACACCCAGCACCACCGAGCCCGCCACCAGGCCGGCGCCCAGCAGCGCGGCCCCCGCCAACCCCCGGGCCGCCACCAGGGCGGCAGGGGCCCGACGATCCAGCTGACCGCCGCCCTCGGCGTTGCCCGCCTGCGCGAACAGCGACGCCACGGCGGCTTCCGACTGCAGGCCGACGAGGCGCCCCACCTCCACCCCGTCGCGCAGGGCGACCAGGGTGGGCACGGAGCGGAGACCGAGGCGGTCGACCAGCTCGGGCTCGGCGTCGATCTGCAGCGGCACCATCGGGACGCCGGTCGACTCGGCCACCCGGTCCACGACCGGGGCGATGGCCCGGCACGATCCGCACCATGGAGCCCACGCCTTGACCACCGCCGGGCCGGCGGCCGGCCAGGCGGTGGGGCGATCGGAGGTCTCCGGTTGGTGCGAGCCCGTCATCGGGCGGCGGCGTCGCTCGGGGCCCGGTTGGTGCGGAACTTCATCACCGTGTACAGCGGGCACCACCCCGACAGCCCGGTCAGCAGCGGCACGAGCCCGATGACGCCCACGACGGTGCCGGCCGTGCCGCCCATCACGGCGAAGCCGACCACCAGCAGCACCACACCCAGCACGACCCGGGCGGCGCGATCCCAACCAGCTTCGTTCACCATGACTGTCCTCCTCGTTGCGGACCCCGATCGGATCCATCTGCCAGGAAGACGGAGAGGGGGCCGAAAGGGATACAGAACTTCTCGAGACCCGCGGCGCCAGCCACCGGCGGGCGGCCGCCCACCGCTCGACCTACGATCGGTCGATGACCGCGCTCGACGTGACCATCCCCACCGCTGACGGCACCTGCGCCGCCACCCTCCACGTGCCCGATTCCGGCACCCCGGCCCCCGCCGTCATCATCTACCCCGACGCCGGCGGCGCACGCCCCACCTTCCGGGAGATGGGCGACCGCATGGCCTCGCTCGGCTACGTGGCCCTCGTCCCCGACGTCTACTACCGCACCCCGTTCGAGCCGTTCGACATGGCCACCGTCTTCTCCGACGACGGGGAGCGCAAGCGGCTGTTCGGCCTGATCAAGGGGCTCACGGCCGATATGTCGGTGGCCGACGCCGGCGCCTTCCTCGACTTCCTGGCCACCCGGCCCGAGGTCCTCCCCGGCGGCGTGGGCACCACCGGTTACTGCATGGGCGGCCGCATCTCCCTCACCGTCGCCGGCCACCACCCCGACCGGATCGCGGCCGCCGCCTCCTTCCACGGGGGCAACATCGCCGCCGACGGCGATCCCGACAGCCCCCACCTGCTGGCCGACCGGGTGAAGGCCACCGTGTACGTGGCCGGGGCGGAGAGCGACGCGTCCTTCCCCGACGAGCAGAAGGACCGCCTCGAGGCGGCCTACACCGCGGCGGGCGTGAGCCACACGATCGAGACCTACCCCGCCCTCCACGGCTACGCCGTGCCCGACAACCCCACCTACGACGAGTCCGCCGCCGAACGCCACTGGCAGGCCATGGAGCAGCTCTACGGCGCGGTGCTGAAGGCCTGACGGCGCGGTGCTGAAGGCCTGACGGTTCGGGCCGAGGGGCCCGGGGTAGACGGCGTGGATGCAGCGTCGCCGCGCCCCGGGCGTCACCTACCGGCTCCAGCTCGGCCCCGGAGCCGGCTTCGACCACGCCGCCGGCCTCGTCGGCCACCTCGCCGCCCTCGGCGTCACCCACCTCTACCTCTCGCCCGTCACCGACGCCGAGCCGGGCAGCGAGCACGGCTACGACGTCACCGACCACACGGCCGTCCGGCCCGAGCTGGGGGGCGACGACGGCTTGGCCCGCCTGGCCGACTCCGCCCACGCCGCCGGCCTCGGCCTCGTGGTCGACATCGTCCCCAACCACGCCTCGATCGTCACCCCCCGCCACAACCGCCGCTGGTGGGACACCCTGCGTTCCGGTGCCGGGCATCCGAGCGCCCGCTGGTTCGACGTCGACTGGGACGCCCAGGACGGCCGGGTGCTCCTCCCCGTGCTCACCGCCCCCCTGGCCGACGAGCTGGCCGCCGGACGCCTCACCCCCACCACCGCTCCCGGCCCCGACGGTGAGCCCGAGCCGGTGCTGCACTACGGCGACCCGGCCGACACCGGTGTCGGCGGCTCGGCTGACCCCGGCGGCCTCGACCTCCCGCTGACCGCCGGCACCGCCGATCTGCCACTGTCCGAGCTGCTCGACGCCCAGCACTACCGCCTCATCGCCTGGCACCGGCGCCCCCGCAACCTGCGCCGCTTCTTCGTGATCGACTCCCTGGCCGCCCTGCGGGCCGAGGACGAGCTGGTGGCGGCCGAGCTCAACGCCGTCCCTGGGCGCCTGTGGTGCGGGGGGCTGGTCGACGGCCTGCGGGTGGACCACGTCGACGGGCTGGCCGAGCCCGGCCGGTACCTCCAGCGGCTCCGCCGCGATGCCGGCGATGCCTGGATCGTGGTGGAGAAGATCCTGGCCGACGGCGAGCGCCTCCCCACCAGCTGGCCCGTCGCCGGCACCACCGGCTACGACGTCGCCCGCCAGATCGACCACCTGCTCCTCGACCCCGCTGGCGAGCAGCCGCTCACCGAACTGTGGCACGAGCTCAGCGGCGACCCTCGCTCCTTCGCTGAAGTGTCGCGCCAGGCCCGCCGCGAGGTGCTGGCCGAGGCCCTGGCCCCCGACCTGGCCCGGGTGGCGGCCCAGGCCCGCCGGGCCTGGCCCGACGCCGACCCGGCCCGCCTCACCGCCGCCCTGACCACCCTCACGGTCGAGACCGACCGCTATCGCACCTACCTGGCCGACGACGACCCCGACCAGCCCCAGGGACCGGCCGTGATCGACGCCCTGGCCCGACGGGCCACCGACCAGCGGCCGGACCTGGCCGTCGAGATCGCCGGCCTGGCGGAGCTGTTCCTGGCGCCCCCGTCGCCGGCCGCCGTCTCCCTCGTCACCCGCTGGCAGCAGCTCACCGCCCCCACCGTGGCCAAGGGCGACGAGGACCGGGCCTTCTACCGCTACCACCGGCTCAGCGCCCTGTGCGAGGTGGGGGGCGAACCCGGCGCCTTCGGCCTTGCGCCGGCCGGCTTCCACGCCGAGAACGCATGGCGGGCCGAGCACCTGCCGGCCTCGATGCTGGCCGGCACGACGCACGACACCAAGCGCTCGGAGGACGTGCGGGCCCGGCTCCTGGTGCTGGCCGAGATCCCCGACCGCTGGCGGGCCTTCGCCCACCCCCTGCTCGACGAGCTGGACGGGGTGGCCGCAGCCCCCAGCGCGGCGGATCGCTACCTGGCGCTCCAGGCGGCGGTGGGCGCCTGGCCCATCGACGCCGAGCGGCTCACGGCGTTCCTGGTCAAAGCAGCCCGGGAGGCGTCGCAGCACACCACGTGGACCGACACCGACCACGCCTACGAGGAGGGCCTGGCCGCCGTCGCCGCCCACCTCACCTCAGGCCCGGGAGCCGGGGCCGTGGCCCGGTTCGTGGACGGCATCGCCGTGGCCGGATGGTCGAACTCGCTGGCCCAGCTCGTGCTGCGGCTCACCGGCCCCGGGGTGCCCGACATCTACCAGGGCACCGAGACCTGGCACCTCCGCCTGGTCGACCCCGACAATCGGGCCCGACCCGACTGGGCCGCTCTGGCCGCCCAGCTCGGCCGGGCCGCCACCTGCGACGTGGCCGCCGCCTGGGCCGCCCCCCACGACGGCCTGATCAAGACCGCCGTGCTGGCCCGGGCGCTGGCGCTGCGGGCCGACCGCCCGCGATGCTTCGAGCCGGGCGCGACGTACACGCCGGTGGAGCCCGCAGGCTCCCGGGCCGGGCACGCCGTCGCCTACCTCCGGGGCCCGGCGGGTGGAGGGACCGCCGAGGTGTTGGCGGCCGTCACCCGGCTACCGGTCACGCTGGGCGGCGACTGGGCCGACACGACCCTGGATCTGCCCGGCGGCGAATGGGTCGACGCCCTGCGACCCGAGCGGGCCCTCAGCGGCGGTCGACGCCCGGCCACCGACGTCTTCGCCGGCCTCCCCGTCGCCATCCTCACCCGTCGCCTGCAGTAGCCCGCTCAATCCCGGCTCAGGCGGGTTCGGCGAGGAACCAGGCGGTGGCGGACCAGGGGGCGATCGGGCCGGCGGGTTCGGCGCCGGGTTCGAGGGCGGTGGTGAACAGGGGCTCGGCGGCGGCCGGGGCCGGCCGTTCGTCGGGCGAGAAATTGAAGGCCACCACCAGCCGGCCGTCGTCGACGGCGAACGACAGGGTGATCAGGCCGCCGCCCTCCGTCACGTCGGGCCAGCGGGTGGCGCCGGCCAGCACCGGCCACTGGCGGCGCACGGTCAGCAGCTCGAAGTACAGGGCCTCCAGCTCCCGGTGGGCGGGCTGGGCCCGCAGCTCGGGGTCGAGGCGGGCCGAGGCGAAGGTGCGCTCGGCCGCCGGGTCGGGCGTCTCGCCTTCCCACTCGAACCCTTCGAACTCGGCCGCCCGCCCCTGGCGCACCGCCTCCAGCAGCTCGGGGTCGCCGTGGTCGACGAAGTAGGGGAACGGCGCCGTCTCCCCGTACTCCTCGCCCATGAACAGCAGCGGGGTGAACGGCGACAGCAGCACGGCCGCCGCCGCCAGCCGGCGCTGGTCGGCGGTGAGGTGGGCGTCGAGCCGCTCGCCCTCCTGGCGGTTGCCCACCTGATCGTGGTTCTGGCTGAACACCACGAGGCGGCCCGGCCCCACGTCGGGTGGCAGAGGGCGGCCGTGGCGGCGGCCCCGGTGGGCCGACGGGCGGCCACGCTGCACGAACCCGTGCCGGTAGGCCTCGGCCAGGTCGGCCGCCCCGGCGCCGAAGTCGGTGTAGTAGCCGGCGGTGTCGGCGGTGAGCGCCACCCGCAGCGCGTGGTGGAAGTCGTCGTTCCACACCGCGTCGAACCCGAACCCGCCCGCCGCCACCGGCCGCACCAGCCGGGGGTCGTTGTCTGCGCTCTCGGCCGTCACCACCACCGTGCGCCCGGCGGCGGCGGCCGCGGCGTGCACCGCCGTCGTGAGCTCCTCGGTGAACGGGAGCGCGGTGGGGTCGACGATGGCGTGCACCGCGTCCACCCGCAGCCCGTCCACGTGGAACTCGGTGATCCAGCGGGTGGCCGAGTCGAGGAACAGCTGGCGGACCCCGTCGCTGCCCGCCTCGGAGAAGTTGACCGCCGGCCCCCACGGCGTCCGGTACCGGTCGGTGAAGTAGGGCCCGAACCGGCCGAGCACGTTGCCCTCCGGCCCGAGGTGGTTGTAGACGACGTCGAGCGTCACCCCGATCCCGAGCCCGTGGGCGGCATCGACGAACGAGGCCAGCGCCTCGGGCCCGCCGTAGGGGTGGTGCACGGCCGACGGGAACACCCCGTCGTACCCCCACCCCCGCACTCCGGAGAAGGCGTTCACCGGCATCAGCTCCACCATCGTCACCCCCAGGGCGGCCATCCGGGGCAGCTCGCCGGCCGCCGCCTCCAGCGTGCCGGCCAGGGTGAACGTGCCGACGTGCAGCTCGTAGTAGACCACGTCGGCCAGCTCCAACCCCTTCCACCCGTGGTCGGTCCACCGGAACCGGCTCGTGTCGACCACGGCCGACGGCCCGTGCACCCCCCACGGCTGATGGCGCGACGCCGGATCGGGCAGCCCTTCGGCGGGTTCACCGCCGGGTTCGCTGCCCGGCCCGTCGAGCACGAACCCGTAGGCGGCGCCGGCCGTCACCCCGGCCACGAACCCCGACCAGTACCCGCCCTCGCCCCTCGCCAGCGGGGTCGCCACCGTCAGGGCTGCGAACCCGAGCGGAGCGGGCGGCGCCGACGGTGCCGTCAAACCCGTCGCCACCGCCCTTCCTCCGCCTCCGGCGGGCTCCGTCACCACGGTCACCCGTGACGCCCCCGGAGCCCACACCGTGAAACGGCACCCGTCGCTGGCGGGCACCGCCCCAAGCCGGACCGCGCTCACCATCGCTCCGGCGCCAGCACGGTGACGGCCAGCGGGGGCACGGTGATCAGGATGCTCTGGTACTGGCCGTGGCTGTCGACCGGATGCGTCTCGAGCGATCCGGGGTTGGTCACGCCGCTGCCGCCGTAGGCGGCGTCGTCGCTGGTGGCCAGCTCCCGCCACGGCGCCGGGCACGGCACCCCCAACCGGTACTGGGTGTGCACCGCCGGGGTGGCGTTGACCGCCACCAGCACCGGGCGGTGCGACGGGTCCCGCCGCCGGGGCCACCGCAGCCAGGCGTAGACCGACCGGTCCCGGTCGTCGGCCTCGATCCAGGTGAACCCGGACGGGTCGGTGTCGCCGGTGTGCAGGGCCGGCTCCTCGGCCTGCAGCCGGTTCAGCTCGGCCACCCAGGCGGCGATACCGGCGTGGCCCGGATCGCTCTGGCACGACCAGTCGAGCGTGCCCTCGTGGTCCCACTCGGCCCCCGTGCCCAGCTCACCCCCCATGAACAGCAGCTTCTTGCCCGGCAGCGTCCACTGCTGGCCCAGCAGGGTCCGCAGGTTGGCCCGGGCCTGCCAGCCGTCGCCCGGCATCTTGGTCAGCAGCGACCCCTTGCCGTACACCACCTCGTCGTGCGACAGGGGCAGCGTGAACCGCTCGCTGAAGGCGTACACCGACCGGAACGTCAGCTCGTCGTGGTGCCACCGCCGGTACATCGGGTCCCGGGCGAAGTAGCGCAGGGTGTCGTGCATCCACCCCATGTCCCACTTGTAGCTGAACCCCAGGCCGCCCTCGGCCGCAGGCCGGGTGACGCCGGGCCACGCCGTCGACTCCTCGGCGAAGGTGGCGGTGTCGGGATGGAGGCGGTCCACCGTGGTGTTCAGCTCCTGCAGCAGCGAGATCGCCTCCAGGTTTTCCCGCCCCCCGTACACGTTGGGCACCCACTCCCCCTCGGGCCGGGAGTAGTCGAGGTACAGCATCGACGCCACCCCGTCGACCCGCAGCCCGTCGGCGTGGTAGCGGTCGAGCCACGACACGGCGCTCGACAGCAGGAACGAGCGCACCTCGTAGCGCCCGTAGTTGAAGATGCCGCTGTTCCAGTCGGGGTGGAAGCCCTGGCGGGGATCGGCGTGCTCGTACAGGCTGGTGCCATCGAAGCGGGCCAGGCCGTGGGGATCGAGCGGGAAGTGCGACGGCACCCAGTCGAGGATCACGCCCACCCCCCGTTGGTGCAGACGGTCGATCATGGCCATCAGCTGGCGGGGCGTCCCGTAGCGGACTGTGGGGGCGAAGTAGCCGAGGGTCTGGTACCCCCAGCTCCCGTAGAACGGGTGCTCCATCACCGGCAGCAGCTCCACGTGGGTGAAGCCGTGGGCCAGGGCGTGGTCGGCCAGCGGGTCGGCCAGCTCGGCGTAGGTGGGGAACCGCCGGGTCTCGATCCCGTCGTCGGTGACGGCCCGCACCCGGCCCCACGATCCCAGGTGGACCTCGTAGATCGACACCGGGGCGTCGGGGGCCAGTCGGTGGCGGCGGTCGTCCATCCACTCCTGGTCGCACCACGGATGGTCGAGGTCGGCGATGCGGGAGATGGCACCGCTCGGCTCCACCGCCTCGGCCATCAGGGGGTCGGCCTTGTCGAGCACCTCGCCGTTGGCGGTGGTGATGCGGTACCGGTAGCGCTGGCCGACGCCCGACCACGGCACATGGGCCGTCCACACCCCGGAGTCGCCCTGGGGTTCGAGCTGGTGGTCGCCCTCGTGGCCCCACTGGTCGAAGTCGCCCACCACCTGGACGGCCCGGGCCGACGGGGCCCACACCCCGAACCAGGTGCCGTCGCCGCACGGCTGGGCGCCCAGGAAGCAGTGGATGCGGGGGTGGCGGCCCTCGTTGAACAGGCGGAGGTCGGTCTCGGTGGCCGGCGGGTTGCTCATCGGTCGGTCCTCGATGTGGTGGACACCCCGGGGGGAGCCGGTGGCCGAGCCCCGGGCGCCGCCGCGGGGCTGGCCGCTCTCGCCTCGGCCAGCAGGGCCAGGCGGCGGCCGACGTCGGGGTGGTCGAGCAGCTCGTCGACCGGGCGCCCGGCCCGCCGGCTCCATCCCTGGGGGTCGGTGGTGCCGGGCACGTTGTGGGGCACTGTCCCGCCCTCCAGATCGTCGAGGTCGACCGCCACCAGGTAGGCCGGGCTGCGGCCCAGGCGGTCGAGCACCCGGTCGAGCAGGAGGCCGGGATCGGGGCCGGGACCGGAGGCGGGGTCGGCCAGGCCCAGCTCCCGGGCGTAGGCGGCCGACACCGGCTGGGCGGCGGCGGTGGCGAAGGCGTCCATGTCGTGGGTGCGGATGCCGGCCACGGTGTCGGCCGGGACCTCGCCCGGTGCCTCGCCGGCCAGCATCGTGAACTGCTCCTCGTGCATGCCCAGGGTGGCG
>Ga0268299_1003017_pt1 | contig 17073 bp, 15 predicted proteins | sample NOBtaG_FD_193484 | JGI IMG/M metagenome (GOLD analysis project Ga0268299, IMG submission 193484) | Activated sludge microbial communities from bioreactor in Nijmegen, Gelderland, Netherland - NOB reactor | ecosystem: Engineered > Bioreactor > Aerobic > Activated sludge | place: Netherlands...
CTGGCTGCACAGCCTCACCGCCTCACGCTTGAACTCGTCCGTGAAGCGCCTTCTCGTGTTCCCCATGGCTCTCTCCTGTCCACATCATGTCATCCGATGCGTCCGGAGAACCGGGGGAAGCCCACATCGACCCGCGCAACGAAGCCTCGGCGCGCAGCCTGGAGCGTCTGGGTTTCGTGCGTGAAGGGCTGCTGCGGCAGCGCTGGATCGTCGACGGCGTCGTGTCCGACAGCGCGCTCTACGGCCTGCTGACGCAGGACTGGGCGGCGTCCTTGGACGAGTGAGCGCCGAGAGCCGCCTCGCCCTTCAACAACCGAAATGTTCGGGCCCCTCGCGGGCGAGCCGAGGTGTGCAGAAGTCCGGAGCGCAGCGACCGGGATGCTCCGGCCAAATGTCTGGCGTTCGGGCTCTTTCTTTGCCTACTTTCTTTGAGCCAGCAAAGAAAGTACGTCGCCCGCCGGGGCGAATTCCCGGCGCGTCCTGTCGAGGTCAGCAGCCCCTGACCGTCAGGCAGATCAGATCGACAACAACCTCCGCCGCTTCTGCGTCTGATCGATGTACTTCTGCAGCGCCCGCTCGCCGTCGCCGCCCAGCTTGACCATCTCGCAGCCCAGGCGCGCGCCCTTGGACTCGTGGTGCAGCTGCGTGATGTGGTGAATGATCAGGCCGGTCTGCAGCCGCGTGTCGCCGTCCAGCTCGACCAGCACCTGCGCCACGCGCACGCCGGGTTCGATGGGCGGCACGTCGTCGGGGAGGAAGAGGGCGACGCCGCCGATGCTCACGTCCAGCACACGCAGCGACAGCTGCATGTCGGGCAGCGCCGGATGGCGCAGCGTGGCGGTGGGGCGGGTGTTCAGCATCGGCCGCACGCGGAAGCTCGAGCGGCGCTGGAAGCGGTAGACCTCGCGCGGGAAGCGCGCGTTCAGCGCGCTGTTGCGGCCGTTGTGGACCAGCACCAGGTCGTGCAGGTCGAACTGAAGCTTGATGCTGTCGAGGTAGCAGACCGCCACCACCTCGTCGCTCTCCAGCAGGCACTGCAGCTTGACGTCGTTGGCGTCGGCGCTCAGGCAGACGATGCCGCGCTGTGCGTCGATGGCCCAGACGGTGCTGGTGTAGCCGGTGCCGTCGGGGGAACTGAGGTTGAGCAGCACGTTGCCGTCGGCGCACTGCTTCAGCAGGCCCAACACCTCGGCCGGCGAGCCGACGCGGAACTCGTCCAGCCCGGCGGGCGAGCCGCTCATCGCCGACAGCGGCATCGGCAGCGTTTCCTGGCTCATGGCGGAGGCTCCGGCGGGAAGAGGGCTTTCGTGTCGCTGGGCGCCGCTCAGTGCAGCACGCGCGGCTTGCCGGCCATCAGCCGGTCCAGGTCTTCCAGCCACGGTTCCGCCAGGTTGCGGATCTGGGCATCGTTGACGAGGATGCGCTTCATGATGCGGCTCTTGAGCTGGCGCTCGTCCTGGCCCAGCTCCTGGGTGCCGGCGGCGTTCTTCAGCTGCGCGATCAGCATCGCGCAGGCGCCTTCCAGCTTGACGACGCGGTCCCAGTCGCCGCCGCGGGCGGCCTCGAGCATCTGCTCGCTGGCCTGCTCGATGGCTTCGTAGTGTTGCAGCAAGGTCGTGCTCACGTTGCTTACTCCCAGTCCGACCCGGTTGCAGATCAACGCCGGGCCGCCGACGCCTCGACCTGGGGACGGATCGTCGTCCAGGCTTCGCGCAGCGGCTCGATCAAACGGACGCACTCCTCGATCGCCGACTCGTCGTTGCGCAGGTTGGCCTGTGTCAGGCGCAGGCCGAGGTACGCGTACAGCTCGCCCAGGTGGCGGGCCAGCTCGCCGCCGGCGGGGCTGAGCGCGGACTTCAGGCCTTCGTCGATGATGCGCACCGCGCGGGTGAGCTCGCTGCCCTTGCGGGCGATGTCGCCCTGGCGCAGCGCGGCGCGGGCCAAGGCCAGCGTCTCCAGCAGGCCGTCGTAGAGCATCGCGACGAGCTGGTGCGGCGAGGCACCGTCGACACCGGTCTGGACGCCCACCTGACGGTAGGCGTGGCTGAAGGCTTGCGAGCGCGACGTCATGGGAGCGGCGGTTCCGGCGAACATGGCGAGGTGACGGGTTCGAGTGGTTGCTGGATGTTTATCGGCCATCCGTCCCGTCAGCTTGAGCCGCCCCGTGGGGGGCGTTTACAGCTCTGTTTGCGGCGCCGCCGTCAGGTGGTCTTCTTGTTCCACTGCGCGACCTGGGAGCTCACGTAGTTCGACAGGCTGTTGAGCTGGCCCATCTGGGTGTCGAGCGCGCTGTACTGCTTGAGCAGGCGCGTCTGCACGCGCAGCACGCGTTCCTCGAGCTTCTCCTGGTCCTTCTCGTTGCGCTTGAGCGAGGCCTTCAGGCCGTCGCTGCGCGTCGTCAGGGTGCCGGTGCTGCCGACGATCTGGTCGATCATCGTGCGGAAGCGCTCGCCGAAGCCGACGTTGGCCGGCACGTTGGCGTCGCCGTTGCTGAACAGGCGCGCCAGCTCGGGCAGCTGGTCCAGCCCGGCCTCGAGCTTCGCGTTGTCGATCGAGATCGAGCCGTCGCGCTGCACGTTGAAGCCGATCGCCGACAGGCTGGTCAGCGTGGTGCTGGCACCGCTCGGGGCGCGCAGCAGCGTGCGCATCTGGGTCCGCATGCCCAGCGCCGCGCTGTCGCCCTGCAGGGCGCCGGCGGTCTTGGTGGAGTCGTCGTACTTGGTCTGTTCGGCCAGGTAGCTGTTGAGCGCGTTGTAGGCGTTGGCGAAGGCCTGGACCGCCGTCTTCATCGCCGTGCGGTCGCTGGTCACGCTGACGCTGACCGGCGTCGCGCCGGTCTCGCGCAGCAGCGTGATCGACGCGCCGTCCAGCACGCCGGACAGGGTGTTGCTCTCGGAGCTGACCGCCAGGCCGTTGATGGTGGCGGCGGCGTTGGCGGCCGCCTGGGTCTGGCTCATCGCGGTGGCGCCGCCCGGCGGGTTGTAGCCCAGCGTGCCCAGGCCGGTGGTCAGCGGGGCGCCGTTGCCGTCGGTCGCGGTGATCCGCATGGAGTTGCTCAGGCCGCTCTCGCGCGAGCGCAGCGTCAGGCGCGCGCCGCTGGCGTCGGTGACGATGGCCGCGCTTACGCCGGCGTTGGCGCCGTTGATCGCGTCGCGCACCTGCTGCAGCGTGGCGTCGGCCGGGACCGTGACGCTGACCGGCGTGGCGCCGGCCTTGGGCGTGAAGGTGGTGCTGCCGCCGTTCCAGCTGCCCAGCTCGATCTGCAGCGTGCCGCCGCCGACCACCGTGCTGCCGGCTGCGAAGGCGGTCGACGCCAGGTTCTGCGAGCGCGCGAGGCTGCTCACCGTGACACCGTAGCTGCCGACCGAGGCGCCGCTGCTGGCGCTGACCGACAGCGCGGTCGCATCCGAGGCGGTCGCCGTGGTCTGCTGCCACTGCGTCGTGCGGCCCAGCGCGGCGGCGGCGTCGCGCAGCGTCGAGAAGAGACTCTGCACCCGGCCGTAGGACGAGATGCGCGTCTGGATCGTCGAGGCGGCTTCTTCCAGCTTCTCGATCGGCTTGCGCTCCAGCGCGACCAGCTGCGACACGATGCCGTTGACATCGAGGCCGCTGCCGACGCCGGGGGAGGTGATGGTGGCCATACGGGACTCTCAGGGTTCGACGGTGTCTTCGGCCGGCCGCAGAAGAACTTGAGCCCCGGCGGCCCGCCGTGATGAGGGCATCACGGCAGCGACGGGGCTCGGGGGGGCTCGATCCGAGCCCGGTTCGGCGTGCGTGGCTCGCGGATCAGCGGCCCAGCAGCTGCAGCACCTGCTGCGGCAGCTGGTTGGCCTGCGCGACCATCGCGTTGCCGGCCTGCTGCAGGATCTGCGCGCGCGACAGGGCGGCGGTTTCGGCGGCGAAGTCGGCGTCCATGATGCGGCTGCGGGCGGCGGTCTGGTTCTCGGCCGCGGTCTGCAGGTTGCCGATCACGGCCTCGAAGCGGTTCTGCACCGCGCCGAAGATCGCGCGCTTGTCGTTGACGATGCCCAGCGCGCGGTCGATGACGTTGATGGCGTTGTCGATCTCGGTGCTGCTGGTGACCTGCGTGCCGCCGGCAGCGACGCCGCCGATCGAGACGCCGTTGGTGCCGTCCCAGGCGCCGACCACGGTGGCCAGCACGTCGGCGTCGGCCGCCAGGGTGCCGGTGGTGTCGATGGCCGAGGCGGCGGTGATCGAGCTGCCCAGCAGGTCGATCGACGCGATCGAGATGCGGTCGGTCGCGGTGGCGTTGGCGCCGACCTGGAACTCCAGCGTGCCGGCGGTGCCGTCGAACAGCGCCTTGCTGTTGAAGTTGGACGACTTGATGACGCGGTCCATTTCTTCCTGCAGCTGCGTGAACTCGCGCTGGAGGTTGGTGCGGTCGCCGTCGCTGTTGGTCGAGTTGCGCGACTGCACGGCCAGCTCGCGCATGCGCTGCAGCATGTCGCCCAGCTTGCCCAAGGCGCCTTCGGCGGTCTGCGCCAGCGAGATGCCGTCGTTGGCATTGCGGATCGCGACGTTCATGCCGCGCACCTGCGAGTTCATGCGCTCGGCGATAGCCAGGCCGGCGGCATCGTCCTTCGCGCTGTTGACGCGCAGGCCGGAGGACAGGCGCTGCATCGCGACGGCCAGGGCCGACTGCGAGCCGTTGAGGTTTCGTTGCGCGTTCAGCGAAACGATGTTCGTGTTGATGGTCTGAGGCATGGCAGCTCTCCTTCTGAGATCGAAAGACTCCCGGCTGGGGAGCCGGCTGTACCTACTTGGTGAGCCGCATTCTTTGCCAGGCCTCGCGCCGGCTAAAGCGCGAAAAGCGCCCCGATCGCGGCGCTATTCGAAAAGGAAAAGGGGCCGCGTCCTCGCGGACGCGGCCCCTGGTTGCGGATCGGTGCTGCCTGGCCGGAGCCAGGCGGGTCGATCAGCGCAGCAGCGACAGCACTTGCTGCGGCAGCTGGTTGGCCTGCGAGACCATCGCGTTGCCGGCCTGCTGCAGGATCTGGGCGCGCGACAGGTTCGCGGTTTCCGCCGCGAAGTCCGCATCCATGATCCGGCCGCGGGAGGCGGCGGTGTTCTCGACGTTCACCGCCAGGTTGGCGATCACGTTCTCGAAGCGGTTCTGCACCGCACCGAAGGTGGCGCGCTTGTCGTTGACGACGGTCAGCGCGGCGTCGATCACGGCGATGGCTTCGTCGATCTGCGTCGTGCCGGCGACGGCGGTGCCGGCGCTGGAGCTGCCGCCGATGGCGACGCCGGTGCCGGCCGAGCCGTCCCACGCGCCGACCACCGTGCCCAGGATCTGGGCGTCGGTCGGCAGCGTGCCGGTGGTCGCCGAGGCGGCCGAGGCGGCGATGGCCGTGCCTTCGAGGACCGTGGCCGAGACCGAGATGCGGTCGTTGGTCGTGGTCTTGTCGCCGACCTGGAACTCCAGCGTCGAGCCGCCCGTGGCGAACAGCTTCTTGCCGTTGAACGAGGTGTTCTTGACGGTGCGGTCGATTTCGGCCTGCAGCTCCTTGAACTCCTTGTTCAGGTTGGCGCGGTCGCCGTCGCTGTTGGTCGCGTTGCGCGACTGGACAGCCAGTTCACGCATGCGCTGCAGCATGTCGCCGACCTTGCCGAGCGAGCCTTCCGCCGTCTGCGCCAGCGAGATGCCGTCGTTGGCATTGCGGATCGCGACGTTCATGCCCTTGACCTGCGAGTTCATGCGCTCGGCGATGGCGAGGCCGGCGGCGTCGTCCTTCGCGGTGTTGACGCGCAGACCCGAAGACAGGCGCTGCATGGACATGGCGAGCGAGCTCTGCGAACCGGTCAGGTTGCGCTGAGCGTTCATCGAGATGATGTTGGTGTTGACAGACATTGCCATTTGAAGATCTCCAAAGTTAATGACTACCCGGCAAGAGCGCCGGCATTGCCTCGGCACGGGCTGGGGCTTGCGCCTCGGCTCATGCCGCGCCCTGGGGCCTTGCGGCCTTCGGGCTGCGCCCGGCGTGAGTCATCCGCTGAGATCGATGCAAGGACTTCGTTGAGTGCTGTCCCCGTCGAACCATTGGTCGGCTACTCCGGACCCCGCGGCTCCTTGCGGAGTCACGTTGGGAGGGTTTTCGTCGACCGGTGCAGGAACTTTAGGGGTCGATCGCGCCGCCGGATTCGAAAGGGCCGCGGCGGTGGCCCGTAAAGGCGGTGTTTTTCCCTGCTTTCCTGCTCTTCGGCAGATCGGGCCTCTTTCTAGAGTCGCTGCAGTCCGTCGAACCGCGCGTCCGCGCGCGCTCCCTGCATGTCTTCGCACCCCGATGCTGCCCGCGCCCTGCCTCTTGCGCACAAGCGCGCCCACGGCCGCCTGCTGGCCGGCCGCGAGCACCTGCGCAAGCACCGCTGGGTCGAGGCCGAGCGCGAGCTCGGCGCGGCCGTCGGCGTCGCCACCGCCTCGGCCCACGACTGGCTGGGGCTGGCGATCGCGCGCGTCAAGCTGCAGCAGTTCGAGGCGGCCCTCGAGGCCGCCGACCGCGCCGCCGCCGTGGCGCCCGGCCTGCCCGAGGTGCACGACGTGCGGGCGCAGTGCTGCATGCACCTGGGTCGCCAGGCGCAGGCCATCGCCGTCTACGAGGCCATGCCCGGCGGCGGACCGACGCACCACGACTCGCTGCTGAACTACGGCACCGCGCTGGTCCACTGCAACCGCGCGGCCGAGGCGATCGCGCCCTACATGCAGGCGCTGGCGCAGAAGATGGACTCGGTGCTGGCCTATGTTCGCCTGGGGGCGGCCTTCAAGCAGCTCAAGCTCTACGAGCAGGCGGTCGAGTGCTTCCGCACCGCCGTCGCGCTGGAGCCCGACAACCTGACCGCCCACGGCTACCTGGTCCACCTGGACCAGTTCGCCTGCCGCTGGGACCACTTCGAGGCCGACGTCGAGGCGCTGCTGGCGGCGCTGGGCCAGGTCCACGCGTCCGGCAGCCTGGCGCACGAATGCACGCCCTTCGCGCTGCTGGCCATCCCGCACCACCCGCTGCAGTTGCGCCAGGCCGCCGAGCTGGAGGCGCGCCGGCTGTCCCACGGCGTCAAGCCGCTGCCGGCGGTCAAGCGTCCGGCCGCGCCGCGGGCCAGGCTGCGCGTCGGCTACCTGTCCTGCGACTTCTACCAGCACGCCACCGCGCTGCTGGCCACCGAGGTGCTGGAGCGCCACGACCGCAGCCGCTTCGAGATCTTCCTCTACGACCACAGCAAGGACGACCGCTCGGCAGTGCGCGACCGCCTGAAGCGGGCGGCCTGCCACTGGGTCGAGCTGGGCGCGGCGACGCCGCGGCAGATCGCCGAGCGCATGCGCGCCGACGGCATCGACATCCTGGTCGACCTGAAGGGCTACACCCAGGGTCATCGCCTGCAGACGCTGGCCTACCGCCCGGCGCCGCTGCAGATGAGCTGGCTGGGCTTTCCCGGCACCACCGGCGCCGCCTTCGTCGACTACTTCATCGGCGACCCCTGGGTCACGCCGCTCGAGCACGCGCCCCACTACCGCGAGAAGCTCGCCCAGATGCCGCGCAGCTACCAGCCCAACGACCGCGGCCGTGCGACCGGCGGTGGCGCGACGCGCGCCGACTGGGGCCTGCCCGAAGAGGCCGTGGTCCTGGCCTGCTTCAACAACGTGTTCAAGATCACGCCCGAGGTCTGGGACAGCTGGATGCGCCTGCTGCACGCCGCGCCGCACACCGTGCTGTGGCTGCTGGACGCCAACGACCAGGCCAAGGCCAACCTGCGCGACGCGGCCGCCCGGCGCGGTGTCGACCCGGCGCGCATCCACTTCGCCCTGGCCGTGCCGCCCGAGCGCCACCAGGCCCGTCTCGCGCTGGCCGACCTGATGCTCGACACCTGGCCCTGCAACGCCCACACCACCGCCAGCGACGCGCTGTGGGCCGGCCTGCCCATCGTCACGCTGTCCGGCCAGACCTTCGCCTCGCGCGTGGCCGGCAGCCTGCTGCAGGCGGTCGACCTGCCCGAGCTGGTCTGCGAGCGCATCGAGGACTACGAAGCCACCGTGCTGCGCCTGGTGCGCGACCCGGCGGCGCGGGCGGCGCTGCGCGCCCGCCTGGCCGACGCGCGCGACCACGCGCCGCTGTTCGACAGCGCAGGCTTCGCGCGCGACCTGGAGGCGCTGTACCTGCGCGCCTGGGAGCGCCACGCCGCCGGCCTGGCGCCGGACCACCTGCCCGCCGAGCCCGCATGAACACGATCCCGCCCGTCCACCTGGTGGTGATGCAGCCGGCCGGCTACGTCCATTCGCTCGGCTTCCTGGACCAGACGCGCTACCTGCGCCACCAGTTCCGCCGCTTCGGCGCCGAGGTCACGCTGGCCAAGAACCGGCTGCGCGAGGACGCGGTCAACATCGTCTTCGGCGCCCACCTCGGCTTCCCGGCCGCGTGGAAGCAGCGCCATGCCTGCATCTTCTTCAACCTCGAGCAGCTCGGCGCCGGCGGCGCCCAGGTCGGCGACGACTACCTGAAGCTGCTGCGCGGCTCGGCCGTCGTCGACTACGACGCCGCCAACCTCGCGGCCTATGCGGCCGACCCGGGCGAGGTGCCGGTGGTGCCCTTCCTGCACGCGCCCTACCTGGAGCCGGCGGGCGACGAGCTGCCGCTGGAGCAGCGGCCCATCGACCTGCTGTTCTTCGGCAGCATGAACCCGCGCCGCCAGGCCTTCCTGCAGCGCGTCGAATCCTGCGGCGTCAAGGTCACCGGCCTGGCGCATGCGCTGTACGGCCCCGAGCGCGACCGCCTGGTGCGCCAGGCCAAGGCGGTCATCAACTGCCACTTCTACGAGACCAGCCGCTTCGAGCAGGCGCGTGCCTTCCACTGCCTGTCGCTGGGTACGCCCTTCGTGTCCGAGCGGGGCCCCAGCACGGTAGTGCCGGCCGGCTTCGAGGACGCGGTGCAGTGGCTGCGCGGCGACGACGGCCTGGAGCAGTACTTCCGCCACGATTTCCGCAGTGCCGCCGGCTTCGATGCGGCGCGCGCGCGGCTGGCCGCCTGGCGCGGCCACGACCCGATGGAGGCCTATGCCGATCTGCTGGCCTTCGCCGCCGGCTACCTGAAGGGCCACCGCCAGGCCCACGATGCGCTGTCGGCCTGGCGGCCGCGGCAGATGCAGCTCGAGACCGGTGCGGGCTACCGCGCGGGCTGGCTCAACCTGGACCGCGAGGAGCGCCACGAGCCCGACATCGTCGCCGACCTGGGGGCCGAGCCGCTGGAGCTGCCGCTGGACCTGGGCACGCGCTTCGGCAGCCCCTTGCGGCTCGAGGCCGGCGGCCTGGAGCGCCTGTGCGCCGGCCGTGCGCTGGAACACAGCGCCGACGCCGACGCCTTGGTCGGCAACGCGCTGGCCCTGCTGCAGGTCGGCGGTGAACTGCAGTTCGACCTGCCCTGCGGCCCCGGCCTGGGCGCGTCGATCTGGCAGGCCTGGTGCGACGGCTTCGCCGAGCGCGGCTGGTTCGAGCACCGCTTCGAGCTGGCGCGCAGCCGCTGGCTGGACGCCCGAGCCCAGCCCTGCGAGCCCGAGGCGGCGGCGACGCTGGAGGTGGTGCTGCACAAGCGCGAGACCACGCTGGCCGAGCGCATGCAGGCGCGCACCTGGCAGGCCGGCTTCGGCGGCGTGCCCGACGACCTGCCGGCCGGCGAGCCCGTGGCCGTCGTCGCGGCCGAGCCGCTCGCGACGCCCAGCTGATCGGATCGGATCGCGCAACAGCGCCGGCTTTCTGCCGCTGTTCGGCACAAACGCCACGGCCTCGTGCCGGGATGATCGAGGCATGAGCCTCCATTGCGCCCTGGATCCGTCCCTGCCTCTCGTCCCGCTGGCCGACATCGGCCGCCTGCGCTTCGACTTCGGTACGGAGGCGACGCAGACGCTGCTTGAGGTCGCTGCGCTGCCCGAGGACATCACCCGCATCGAGCTGCGCTGGGACCCGGCGCTGGCCGGCCCGCTGACCCGGCCCTCGGCGCTGTGCAAGCTGCTGATGGATGCGGGCTGGATGCCGCACGCCCAATGGCAAGGCGAGGTCCTGCATCTCGACGCCGAGCGCTGCTTCGAGGCCGCGCCCGCCGACACCGGGCCGAGCCGCTTCACCGTAGTCATCGCCGCCAGCGACGACGCCCGCCTGCAGCGCAACGCCGACGCCTCGCCGGGCCTGCGCGAGGTCGACGCCCGCGTCATCGCCTGCACCGGCGCCGCCGGCCCCGCCGAGGCGCTGGACGGCGCGCTGCCGCACTGCGAGACCGACTGGGTGCTGGTCGCCAGCGAGGACGTCTACTTCCCAGCCGGCTTCGGCCATCGACTCAACGCGGTGCTCGCGGCCATCCCCGCCGACGAGCGGGCCGGCACCCTGATCGGCTTCTCGGGCTGCGCGGTGGACGGCGCGGGCCAGGGCTACGTGCCCGCGGGCTCGGTGGTCGACGCCGGGCGTCGCCGCGATCACGCGGGCAGCGAGCGCGCGGTCACGCTGGACGACCTCGCCGTGGTCGTCGCGCGCGACAGCCTGCATCGCCTCGACCCTGCGCTCGGCGGCACGCTCTGGGCCACCGGGCTGGTGCTGGCCGCCGTCTGCGAGCACCAGCGCTTCGCGCAGGTGCTGCGGCTGCCGTTACACCACGATGACGAGGGCTGCGCGCCTGCGGCCGACGCGCTGCTGGCCTCGGCCGTTCATCTGCTCGAGCGCTACCCCGCCTTCGGCCCGATCCCGACCCGCGAGGGCTTCATCGATGCCGCGCTGGTGGCGCGCCTGGCCGCCGCGCGTCGCGAGGCCGCGCCGGCCTTCCGCCACCTGGACGAAGTGGGCGCCGCGATCGAGCGGGCCATCGCCGACGGCCGCCACGAGGACGCGATGTCCGGCCTGGTCAACGGCGTGCACCGCGACTTCTGCCAGCCCGGCGTGGCCCACACCGCGCTCTACTACCCGGGCCTGGACCGCGCGATGCTCACGCTCGCGCAGCGCCTCGCCGCCGGACGCCCGGCCACACAGGCGCTGCCGCCCGGCGACACCACGCTGATCCTGGCGACCGAGCTCTACAAGCTGGGCGGCCACTCCAAGGTGGTCGAGGACGTGTCGCTGGAGGTGAGCCATCCGGTCATCGTGCTGACCGACCTGTTCCAGACCCTCCATAAGGACCGCAGCCAGATGGACTGGCTGCTGGAGCGCTACGGTCACGCGGCGGTGATCGCGCTGCCCGGCGCGTCGCTGTGGTCCAAGGCGCAGACGCTGCACGACCTGGTGCGCAGCCTGCGGCCGAAGAACATCCTCTACTTCAACCACCACCAGGACCCGCTGCCCTTCGTGGCGACGCTGGCCTCGCAGCCGCTGGAGCGCCAGGCGCTGTTCCATCACTGCGACCACAACCCCAGCCTCGGCTGCACGGTGCCCGGGCTGCGCCACGTGGACTTCATCGCGACGCTGCACGAGCGCTGCGAGATCGACCTCGCCCGCCCGGTGCAGCGCCTGCCGCTGTACGTGCCCGACCAGGGGCAGCGGCCGCCGGTGCGCGTCAAGGGCCGGCAGTTCTCGGTCGTCACCTCCGGGCGGCCGGGCAAGTTCGCGCGGCGCGGGCCTTTCGCGCTGCAGGCCATCGTGGCGACCGCGCTGCAGGCGGTCGGCGGGCAGTTCTTCCACATCGGCCCGCTGGACGAGGCCTGGCTGGCCGAGATCCGCGCCTACCTGTCGGCCCAGGGCCTGGCGGCGTCGCGATTCGTGCACCTGGGCCTGGTGCCGTCGGTGTGGCAGCAACTGGCGCAGCTGGAGGCGGCCTTCTACATCGGCTCGGCGCCGGTGTCGGGCGGCCGTGCCGGCATCGAGGCCCAGGGCTGCGGGGTTCCGGTGCTGCCCTTCATGGGCTTCGAGGAAGGCTCGCTGCTGGCGGACTACTCGTCCTACGCGGACGAGTCGCTGGGCTGGGGCAGTCTCGACCAGCTGGCACAGCAGCTGCGCACGCTCGGGCCGCGCCATGCCGAGCTCGCCGCCGAGGCCCGCGCCTTCTACGAGCGCTGCTTCTCGCGCGCAGAGTTCCGACGGGCGCTGCACGAGATCCTCGAAACGTGAACCTGCCCTTGCGCCCGGCCCAGTCCCGGCCAGAATGCAGCGCCAAGCGACCGAGCCGATGCTGAGCGTCAAGTCCTACGTCCCCGAGGCCCAGCCCGACTGGGATGCCTTCGTGCGCACCGCGCGCAACGGCGTCTTCCTGTTCGAGCGCGGCTACCTGGACTACCACGCGGATCGCTTCGAGGACGCCTCGCTGATGCTCTACGACGATGGCGAGCTGGTCGCGCTGCTGCCGGCGCATCGCGTCGGCGCGGACATGATCTCGCACGGCGGCCTGACCTTCGGCGGCCTGCTGATGCATCCGGCTTGCGGCGCGGCGGACGTGCTGGCGCAGTTCGATGCCCTGATTGCAGCGCTGCAGGAACGCGGGGCCGGACGGCTCCTGTACAAGCCGGTGCCGCACCTCTACCACCGGCAACCCGCCGAGGACGACGTCTACGCGCTGCACCGCCTGGGCGCGCGCGTGGTGCGCACCGAGCTGTCGACGACCGTGGACCTGGCGCGCCGGCCGCCGCTGGCCAAGGGCCGGCGCCATGCGCTGTCGAAGGCGCGCCGCGCCGGCGTCGAGGTCCGGGCGAGCGAAGACTACGCGGCCTACTGGACGCTGCTGGGCGAGGTGCTGGCCGAGCGTCACGGCGTTGCCCCCACGCACCGCCTCGACGAGATGCAGTTGCTGGCGCGGCGCTTCGCGCAGATCCAGCTGGTCGCGGCCCATGCGGCTGTCAGCGGCGCGCTGCTGGCCGGCGCGGTGACCTATCGCTACGACGGCGTGCTGCACACGCAGTACCTGGCCAGCTCGCCGGCCGGCCGCGAGGTCGGTGCGATGGATGCCGTCATCGCCCACCTGCTGGAGGTCGCGTCCGAAGGCTGCCGCTGGCTGAACTTCGGCGTGTCCACGACCGACCAGGGCCGCCAGCTCAATGCCGGCCTGGCGGCACAGAAGGAGATGTTCGGCGGGCGGGGCACCGTGCTGCAGACTCTCGAGCTGGTTCTTCCCCCCCGATCGGAAAGCGCATGAGCTCCGCACGCGACATCGACGACTACCAGCGCGCCTACGCGGCCAGCGACTTCGAGCCGACGCAGGCCCTGATGCGCAAGCGCATGCTGCTGGACCTGCTGGCGCGCTGGAAGCCGCGGCGGCTGCTCGAGGTCGGCTGCGGCAGCGATCCGCTGTTCACGCACTACCGCGACTTCGACCGCTTCTGCGTCGTCGAGCCGGGCGCTGGCTTCGCGCAGCAGGCCATCGCGACGGCGGGCGGCGATGCGCGCGTGCACGTGGTCCAGGCCTTCATGGAAGACGCCGCCGGCATGCTGGCCGGCGAGCGCTTCGACTGCGTCCTGCTCAGCGGCCTGCTGCACGAGGTGCCCGACTGCCGGCCGCTGCTGGCGGCGGTGGCGTCGCTGTGCGGCCCCGACACGCGGGTGCACGTCAACGTGCCGAACGCGCGTTCACTGCACCGCCTGCTGGCACTGGAGATGGGGCTGATCACCGAGCTGCACGAGCTGTCGGCCAACCAGCGCAAGCTGCAGCAGCCCCGCACCTTCGATCTCGAGATCCTGGGCGAGCTGTGCCGCCAGGGCGGCTTCGAGGTGCTGGAGAGCGGTTCCTACTTCGTCAAGCCCTTCACGCACCGCCAGATGGCGCAGCTGCAGGGCATCGGCCTGCTGGACGAGCGCATGCTGGCCGGCCTGTACGGCCTGGAACGCCACGTTCCCGGCCTGGGGTCGGAGATCTTCGTGAACCTGCGCCGCACGGCGGGGACGCCGACCTGATGGCGGCGGTCGAGACCCCGCTGGCCATCGTCGGCAACTCGCTGGCGGTGGCCGTCGCCGCGACCGAGCGCGCGCGTCGCGGCTTGCGGACCGTCGTCGTGAATCCGGGCGGGCCCTGGGGCGCCTACTTTGCCGGGGTGCAGGCCGACGGCCGGCGCTGGGACGCCGGCATGGTGAGCTACGAGTTCACCTCGTTCCGCCAACCCGGGACGCCGCCGCCGCTGGCGAGCTACGACCCGATGGTCCGCAACGACATCGGCCGCTTCGTCGGCGTCGTGCAGGACTACATCCAGGGCCGGCAGGCCACGCGCACCATGGCGGCGCCGCAGATGTGGATCGACGGTCGCTGGCTGCCCGACCTGCTGCTGGCCAACGGCCTGGACACGCTGCCCCAGCTCGCGTGCGCCGCGGCGGCGCGGGCCGAGCTGGCCGCCGGCATCGATGCGGCCCGGGCTTCGCCCTGGCACGCGCGGCGCAAGAACGACTGGGCGGCCGATGGCCGCGGCCCCGACGGGGCCCTGCTGGACTGCGTCACGGTCTCGCGGCTCAACCATGGCCGCGTGCTGCACGAGGCCGTGTTCGCCCCCTTCGCCCGGCAGGTGCTCGGGCGCGATGCGAGTCACCTCGCGGCGCTGTATCACCGCATTCCCTGGCTGCCGCTGTACTGGCCGGAGACGCTGTTGTCCTGGCTGGACGGCCGGCCGCAGGCCTTGCCGCCGACCGAGTTCAGCTACCCGGTCGGGGCCAGCGTCGCCGACCTGTGCGCCGCGCTCGGCACCGAGCTCGCGGCCGCGCCCGAGGTCGACTGCCGGCTGCAGAAGCTGGCGTCCGTCGAGGCCCGGGCCCAGGGCTACGTGCTGCGCCTGGCCGACGGCGAGACGGTGCATGCGCAGCGCCTGGCCTGGGCGCTGTCGCCGGCCCAGGGGCTGGCCGCCTGCGGGCAGGACGTGCCGGCGCCGCCCGAGCAGCGGCTGCCGCTGCTGCTGGCCTTCCTGCGCCTGCCGCGCGCTGCGGTGTCGCGCAGCTTCAGCGTCGTGCATGCAGCGGCGGCCGACACGGGGCTCTACCGCGTCAACCACGTGAGCGACTGCGCGGGCGAGTTCGAGTCGCCCGACGTGCGCCTCGTCGTCGAGGCCCATCCCGAGGTGCTGCAGGGCCGTCACGGCGTGCTCGCCGACGACGCGGCCACGCTGCGGGCCGTGCTGGACGACCTGGCCGGCCTGGGCATCGTGCGCGCGGGTGCGACGCCGGCCTTCGCCAAGCTGATGCGCATGGCCGGCGCGCTGCCGCTGCCCACCGCGGACGGCCTGACGGCGTATGCGGAGCATCGCGCGATGCTGCTCCGGTGCCTGCCGGGCGTCGAGGCCATCGGCAACAGCGCCGGGCCGTTCGCGACCGCGCTGTCCGACCAGATCGTCCAGGGCCTCGTGCTGGCCGAAGCGCCGGTCGCCCACTGAACCACGGAGAGTCAGAGATGGCCCTTGCCGACTGCCGCATCATCGAGCTGCCGAAGATCCAGGATCCGCGCGGCAACCTCACCTTCGTCGAGGGAGGGCGCCAGCTGCCCTTCGACATCAAGCGCGTCTACTACCTCTACGACGTGCCGGGCGGCTCGGAGCGCGGCGGTCACGCGCACCTCGCGCTGCACCAGTTCGTGATCGCGATGTCCGGCAGCTTCGACATCGTGCTGGACGACGGCTTCGAGAAGAAGCGCATCCACCTCAACCGCTCCTACCTCGGCCTCTACCTCCCGCCGATGACCTGGCGGGAACTGGACAACTTCTCGTCGGGCAGCGTGTGCATGGTGCTGGCCTCCGAGCATTTCGACGAAGCCGACTACCTGCGCGACTACAGCGAGTTCATGATCCAGGTGCACGGCAACCGCCGCAAGGCCTCGCGCGACCCGGGGACGGCGTGATGGCCGACGTGGCGGTCCCCTTCCTCGACCTCAAGCGCATCAACCTGCGCCACCAGGACGCCTACGCCGCGGCGCTGACGCGCGTGCTGGCCAGCGGCCGGGTGCTGCTGGGCGAGGAAACCGAGGCCTTCGAGCGCGAGTTCGCCGCCTACTGCGGCGTGAAGCATTGCGTCGGCGTCGGCAACGGACTGGACGCGCTCCACCTGGTGCTGCGCGCCTGGGGCATCGGTCCGGGCGACGAGGTGATCGTGCCTTCGCACACCTTCATCGCGACCTGGCTGGCGGTGAGCCAGGCCGGTGCGACGCCGGTGCCCGTCGAGCCCGACGCGGCCAGCTTCAACCTCGACCCGGCGCGCGTCGAGGCGGCGATCACACCGCGCACGCGGGCGCTGGTGCCGGTGCACCTGTACGGCCGACCGGCGGCCATGGATGCCCTGCGCGAGATCGCCGCGCGCCGCGGCCTGAAGCTGCTGGAGGACGCCGCGCAGGCCCACGGGGCGCGCCTCGGCGTGCGGCGCTGCGGCGCGCTCGGCGACGCCGCGGCCTTCAGCTTCTACCCCGGCAAGAACCTCGGTGCGCTCGGCGACGGCGGCGCCGTGACCACCGACGACGACGCGCTGGCGGACCGCATCCGGCTGTTGCGCAACTACGGCTCGCGCGTCAAGTACCGGCACGAGGCGGCGGGCTACAACACGCGGCTCGACGAGCTGCAGGCGGCCTTCCTGCGCGAGCGCCTGAAGCAGCTGGACGCCGACAACGCGCGCCGCCGCGAGATCGCGCGTCGCTACGGCGAGGCCCTGCGCGGCCTGCCGGGCCTGACCCTGCCGGACGGCGCGGCGGATGCGGAGCCGGTGTGGCATCTCTACGTCGTGCGTCATCCGCGACGTGATCGCCTCGACGCGGAGTTGCAGGCGCGCGGCATCGCCACGCTGGTCCACTACCCGACGCCGGCGCACCGCCAGGCGGCCTATGGCGAGTTCGCAACGGCGGACCTGCCGATCGCCGACCGCCTGGCCGCCGAGGTGCTGAGCCTGCCGATGGATCCGACGCTGTCGGACGAGGGCGTCGCCGCGGTCGTTGCCGCGGTGCGATCGGCCTGTAGCGCGATCGTGCGGTCGTAAGTCACGGCGCCCCCTGACAGGGACACGCCGTCCCTGTAGGAACTTCACTGACAAGCCTGTCTGTTCGCGGTGACGCCGCAAACAGCCGTTGCCCTATTCAAGCTTCGCGCTCGGCTGCCTACAGTTCTTCACACGGTGAACGCGAAAGCAACACCCGGAACATCCGCCAGATC
>Ga0268299_1003018_pt1 | contig 17073 bp, 15 predicted proteins | sample NOBtaG_FD_193484 | JGI IMG/M metagenome (GOLD analysis project Ga0268299, IMG submission 193484) | Activated sludge microbial communities from bioreactor in Nijmegen, Gelderland, Netherland - NOB reactor | ecosystem: Engineered > Bioreactor > Aerobic > Activated sludge | place: Netherlands...
GGCATAGCGGCATTGGCAAAGCCGCCGCAACCTGCACCTCCGGGACCTGCCCCTGTTGTTACTGTCCCTGCAACTTCGATTCCAGCGAGACCTGTTCTACAATCAACTTTGCATGAGATTCCTGCTCACAAGGCTCCTGCACCTGCTGCCGCGCCGCCCGCTCCGATCTCACCGCAGAACATTCCGAATCTGAACGTTCAGCCACGTTTGAACATTCCGCCTACTCCTCCGCCAGTTCAACCATCCTCGGCTATTCCAGCACCCTCTATTCCGGCAGCCGCCATTCCCCAAGTTCCAGCTAATTCTCCTGCACCCTCGATGCCTGCAGTAACACCGGTACCAGCGGCTCAGACAACACCACAACCGGCATCACCACCTGCTCCTCAGATTCAACAACCTCCCGTCCAGCCTGCGAAGGTGCAACCAGCGGGTCTTGTTGCACCGCCAGCGCCAGCTCCATCTCCGGCACCAGCTCCATCTCCGGCACCAGCACCAGCACCAGCACCAGCACCAGCTCCAATCCAACCGCCACCTGTTCCTGCTGTTCAACCACCGCAGCCAGCAGTAATGCGACCGATTCCATCCGCGCCGCCACAGCCAACAGTTCCAACTGTGCCGCCTCAGCCTGCTGTTGTTCAGCCAATTCCTCAGGTAGCTCAAGCAGTACCGCCGGTGACACCACAGATTCCTTCACCTCCCCCAGCACCAGCGCCGACACCTGTGCCGACACCAACTCCAGCACCGGCTCCACAGCCCACAGCGCCAGTTACGGTCGCACCACCTTCGATACCGCCGCAGAGCGTACCGCAAGTTCAAAACACGGCAATTCCCCAGGTGCCACCGCAACAAGGAGCACCAGCAGTTGCCATGCCGCGCATCAATCCGAACCAGATTCCTGGTTTACGTGCCCAACAATCTGGTTCAAACCCATCTCTTCCGGCACAGCCCGCTCCACCAGTTCAAACAGCGGCTCCTTTAGCTCCTGCACCACAGGCAGTGGCACCGGCTGTGCCACCTCAAGCTCCCGTTCCCGCACCTGCACCTGCTGTTCCTCCACCTGCCGCACCAGCACCTGCTGCGCCACCAGCACCTGCCGCACCCGCACCTGCTGCGCCACCCGCACCTGCTGCGCCACCCGCACCTGTTGCACCGCCGGTACCTGCGGCACCGCCAGGACCACCACCGCTTGACCAAAATCTTTTGGCACTCGCTCGAGACATTATCAATAAGGCCGCAGACAATGGTTTCTCTGACGTGCATATCGAGCCCCAGACCAACGAATTGGAATTGCGCTATTGGTATGATGGCGCGCTCATCGAAGCTACGAAGCTGGAGAAACATATTCATGGTGAGCTGCTTCGCTGCTACAAATCGATTGCTGGTTTGTCCATGGAAGAGAAGAATAAACCACAAGATCGCAGGTTGAAGTGGACTGAAACAGGCGTTGAGTTGGATATTCGTATCACAACGATCCCATCTGAGCACGGCGAGATGGTGGCAGTTTCTATCAAGTTTGAAGAAGAATAAGACCGGTCAAGCCGAAGTCGAGTTGACTAAAATCGTACAACTTTAGAGCAGGCTTGGAGCGATCATCTGCAGCTCGCGTTTCATTTCTAGAATGTTTTGAAATCTTCTTTCCGGTTGTTTTTCAAGCGCAGTCATGACGCAGTTATTTAGTACTGCGGGATAATCGCGCTTGGTGCAAATTTGATGCAAAGGTTTCGGCTTCTCTTCAATGTGCTTCATGCCTAATTCTTTTGCATCCGTGCCGGAGAATGGCGCGTGACCGGTAAGTGCTTTGTACAATACGCAACCCAAGGAATAGATATCCGAACGCGCGTCTATGCGCTTGCCTTGCAACAATTCCGGACTGGGGAAGCCACAGTTGCGGAACAATCCAGGCGTATCGTGCGTATTAGGCGGGTGTGCGCCGGTGCTTTCGCAATAATAGAAATCAATCAGCTTGACTGACAATTCATTCTTTTCCAAAAATTGGATCATGATGTGATTGGGCTTCAATCCTAAATGCACATAGTCTTGCTTGTGCACTGCATTAAGTGCGTCGCAAACCTGGCTGGCTGCGCTGATGATTTCCGACATTTCGATTTCATCGCGGCGCAGCAATTCTGCCAGTGAGGAACCTTCGCAATACTCACCGACTTGGAATGGCAGGTTTCCGGGCAATGTTCCAGTATCAAAAATGCCGGCAATGTGGCTGTCACTCAACTGAGAGACGATTTTCGATTCGTTCTGGAAGCGGTGAACGAAGTCTGCCAGACCTTTCAGATTAGGCAGCAGAATTTTCAGGACGACTGTGCGGTCGAAAAGCTTTTGCCGTGCTTTATAGACTGCGCTCTTGCTTCCTTTGATAGGACCTGCGACCAATTCGTAACCATTACCGACGGTGGTGTTGATCGGTGGCAAGGTTTCTTCGACTTTCACCGCATCTACGTCCAGCAAAAAGGCCCCATCTTTAGGACAGGTTGTACTTTGGGTCTGATGGGATGCCTGACAGTTTGGACACCACTTCACTATCCGTTCTCCTCGACTTGCTAGATAGCCGCAACTAAGCCTTTGCCGCAAGAGAGCCGTCACTCTCTTGGCGGATTGCCCGCGAAGGCTGATATAGAAGGCTCACTGTTTTGTTTAGCCCACAGAACGGTGGTCAGTAACACCTTAAACTGTCAGTTTGAGAAAAAATTCACTGAGAAAGCTCGGACAGGCGACGTTTCGCGTCTTGCAGCCTGGCATCGCTCTGTGAAGTGGATTCGATAAATTTCGAAAGCTCGGTCTTAGCTCCAGGTTTATCTCCCAATTTCTCAAGTGCTCTGCTCAGTCCAAAATGTGCTTCCGGATCGCTGGGAGAAATGTTGGCGGCTTCACGATAGGCGTCCGCCGCACCCTTCAAGTCGCCATCCTTAAGCAAAGTCGATCCGAGATTTATTCGCGCGGATGTCAGTTTTGGATTAAGGGAAACAGCCTGCCGAGCATGGTCGATAGCCTGAGGCAAAGCGCCTGCCTTGAACAATGCGACGCTCATCGAATTGTGCAAATCAGCATTCTCTGGATAAAGCGTCAACGCTTCCTGCAAATAACGGATTGACCCGGTAGTGTCACCCATTTTTGATGAAGCGTCGGAAAGGGCAATCAGGACGCCTCTATCCTTGGGATTCAAGCGATAGGCCAGATTCATCTGTTTCAAATATTCTTCCGGCTGATTGAGTTTTCTCAACGCAAGAGCGTAGTTGTATGCGAATAATGCATCATTAGGTTTGGCTTCGCAGGCTCGTCTGAACAAATCTGCCGCCAGATCCCACCGGCCTTTGTAGCCCATAACCGTTCCGTAGTCGCTCAAGACGTCCGCATACGTCGGATCGATTTTCAAAGCTTCCTCATACTCTTTGATGGCATCGTCCATCTTGTTGTTCACTACTGCGGTATTTGCTTTTATGTAGTGTGCTTCGGCGGAGAGAAACGCATTCACGCCGGATGGGATGCCGGAAACTTGTTCTGCAGGCGGAACCCCAATCACTAGATCGTTTCCAGTCCAATTGGATTTGAGAACAGGAGATTGCTTCTTGCCGCCCTTGCTGAAGTGGCTGGTTTTGTATTCGGTCATTTCCTTTGCTTTGGCAAACGCCATACTGAGCGGCACTAAACCATCATTTGCGCGCAAACATTCGATCAAGCTCGATGAAAAGTCATCACCATAGGTTTCTTCATTAGGACGGCTGGAAGACAGAATGATGTTTCCTTTGCCCATGATGACCTTTTCCAGATCGATGTTGAAGCCGTGGAAAATGGCTTTAGCTCCGGATTCCAGGCTGGCGGCTCCGGAATACTTCGATTCGAGCACCAAAACAATTCGATCTGTTTTCACATTCTTTTTAAGAGTGCTCATCAGATCTTGCATGGAAAAACAGGTGCCGAAAACATTTGTGAGAGACGCATCGTAAGCGGCAAGGTAAGTACCACCTTCAATCATTGGAAATGCTTCGGTTGCAATAAACACGACAACGAGATCGTCAGGTCCAGCCAGCGCACCCAACCATTTTTCGCCCAGCGTGTTCAAAACATTGGCGCGGGTTGCACTTGTGTTAACGAGCATGCGAACGTGTTCTTTGTCGAAACGACCGCCTTTGGGATCAACCAGATAGTCATAAAACTTGCGCGCCGCCTTATCCATTACCAGATCATCGCCAATCAAGCGCCTTTCCGCGAAGTTGGCTATGCCGACGACTACCGCCCATTTTTGTTTGACCGGGCGGTTTGTGGCGCTGGCATTCGGGTTGATATCTTGCATCTGGGTAAACTGAATGCCTTGCCCAGGTCCTTCAGGAACAGGCGTAGAATCAGCATCGGCAGACAGCGCCGCGATCGGGCAAGTGAGCGAAAGTGAAACAAGCGCCATCAAAGAAACGAGAGAAAACCTTGTCATTTACTTATCCTTCTACGATTTGTCCCATGAGTTTAATGATGGAGGTTAATGATGATGCAATGCTATGTCTACCGCAAGAACGCCGGTATCAAGGCACACAAGCCGTGTCATATTGCTTCTCTTGTTGCTGTTTTGCGCGATCGATGTGGTTTCGGCAACGTCGGCTGAAATTATGTTCGGAGCCTCCGAATCGAACGAAAGCTTCATTCTTGTCGGTACGATGTCTTTTGAACCGGTTTCCCCGATGTATGCAACTTCGATGCGATCGTTGGTGAAGTGGTTGGTGTCCACTTTCTGGCGCGAGAATACTAGACTCAATTTTTCGATGCCGGGTGTATTATCGAATGCCAGCCAGCCTTCATATGGAAGAGGATAGTCGGAATCAGCTCTCAGAATGTTGTGCTGTTGATTGGCTGGTGGGTACAGAACTGCTTTACTGCCGCTCGTTCCTTGTTTGAGAACAACGTACGCGTATCCATCCACTTCGGGGATGACATGGAAGCGAATTTCGTCACCGGATTTGAAAGCTGTGCGGCTGTTGCAGCGGAATCTTTTGCCGCCGCGCTTGAGTTCGATCCAATAAGAGATTCCGGCATTCGATACCGGCGCTTGGCTGGTTGCATCCGCCGGATTTGCCATTGCGACCGTATCTTGAGGGGTGTTTTCCACCGGTTTCTCTTTTTCCTTATTCGATGCTATTTGAATGTCCGGCGCCTGTGGGTTGTCGCGGACGGAGGCGACAGTGTCGGGAGCGTTCATGGCGAGTCGGGAATCGGGCAAGGGAGTGACGTTTTTATCAATCCACGCCAGCACATACGCAACAATTTTGTCGTTGAACTGATTGCTTTCGAAGAGCAAGTGCTCAGAGCTGCCGCTCAGAACAAACTGGCTGTTGGCTGTGCCCAACGCTTTTTTCAGGGCGAAAGTTCCTGCCGGCAAAACCAAATTGTCCTTGCCGCCCTGTACGAAAAGTACCGGTGATTTTTGGACCAGGTGCGCCATCTCCTCATTTTGTTTCATGAAGCTTTGGAACTGCATAAGTTCGTTCGGTGAGAACTCCATGCGAGCCAATGGATCGTTCTTCCATTCTTGGCGAAGTTTTTCATTGGTGGTTGAACGTCTGACCACCATTTTGCCTACATTAATATTGGCGTCGAAGCCGCGGAAGATTGCGTTGAGTGCGATGTGTAATTCATCGTCCTCGCCCCTGTAGCGGTCGCCCGACGGGACTGAGCAGATAAGCCCCGCTACTTTATCCTGATTCAGGGCTGCTCCGTGCAGAGCAAAAGCGCCACCCATGGATTCGCCGGTGAGAATAATGGGCAAATCCGGATACTTAGTCTTGATGGCGGTAAGAATCGAATTGAGATCGTTGAGAGCGCCCTTCAGGTCGACCTTTCGATATTGCTTGTATTTCTGCCACTCGCCAAAACCGCGAACGTCCATGGCATAAGTAATGATGCCTTCTTCAGCCAGACGTTTGCCGAAGTCTTCGTAATTGCCTTTATGCAGACCCAGACCGTGAATACACACCATTACCGCTCTCGGTGTCACATTCGGATCTGCCCAACTGGACACCGGAATGTTGACGGAGGGCTGAGATACAGGAACGTTAGATGCGGCCAGGGCGAATGTGTTCGGCAGAGTTATGCCGCACAGCAGTGAAAACGCCAGGCAAGTTGCAATATGCTTCATCGATGCTCCGGAAACTTGATTGTGGTGCGCCTGAGAGCTTTGGTCTACAGGTATGTAGTCTTTACTGGGACCCCGAAAAAATTAGGGGGAACGCTTGAAAGCCGGTATATCGTGCATTGTAGAGCGCATGCGCCCGGATACGCGACCCATTACGCAAGTTTTTAAATATTCTGCCTCTTCTAACCGACCTGAGGCCAGAAGCAGGGTTGCATAGTTCTCAAGAACATTGATTACATCGGGGTGATCGGCGCTGAGCTTTACGGTGCGCACGTCTAAGGCCCGCTTATAGAGAGGCTCTGCTTCGTCATAAAGGTTCTGTGTGTGGTATAGCATTGCCAGATTCACCGCAATAGTGGCGACATCGAGGTGATCTTTGCCGAGGCTGCGTTCGTAAATTGTGAGGATCTTCGTGCAAATAGGAACGGCTTCTCTGTATCGGCTTTGTTCGTAGAACAAGCCGGCCAGATCGTTGAGCGCGTGTGCAACTTCCAGGTTGCCCGGTCCGAACTGCTCGGACTTAAGCGAAATTACCTGTTCTAAGACTTGCTGAGCTTCGACGAACTTTTGCTGGTGGGAAAGGGATTCTCCCAGCTTTGACAGCATCTGGCAGCGGCGCTGATCCTTTGCTGGAAAAGCTGTTTCGGCAATTTGTGCTGCTTTGCGAAAGAGCGGCTCAGCCACTGCAAACTGCCCTTGTGATAGGGCTTGCTCGGCTTGCTGTCTGGTTTTGTCAAATTCCTGGCTCATTGGGTAAATGCTCCCACCTGCATACCCTTGCACGAATACGAGATGCTTTCAGCAATCATATTCCCGGCTTATTCTATTTCCTTTTGTCGGCGATGTCCCCCGGACGCGGGATTTTTGCCAACAAAAAATGCATTGCAATTTTGCGGAAGTCTGCTACCGTATATATGTACGGTATCCACCTCTGGCACTAAGTCTTTGCAGCTCATACAATGACCGCTATGGATGTTACGACGGTGAACTCTCCAATGCCTTCTCCGGAAGCGCTTGATTGGGCGCACCCATTGGTTGCTCAGTGGTTTCGCGCCCGATTCGGCACGCCGACCGAGCCGCAGATTGCCGGCTGGCCGCATATTCTGGCGGGCGAAACGACACTGATTGCGGCGCCGACAGGTTCTGGCAAAACACTTGCTGCTTTTCTGGTTTGCATCGACAAACTGGTTCGAAAAGCTCTGGATGGCAAACTTTCCAATCACACCGAAGTGATTTATGTTTCGCCTTTAAAGGCTTTGAGCAACGACGTCGAGAAGAATTTGCAAGTGCCGCTCAAAGAAATTTTTGATCTGGCGATGGAAAACAATCTGCTGATGCCGGAAATTCGCACCATGGTGCGCACCGGAGACACGCTTGCCATTGAAAGACGCACTATGCTCAAGCGTCCGCCGCACATTCTTGTAACTACTCCTGAGTCTCTCTACATCATGGTCACCGCTGAGAAGAGCAGAGCAATTCTGCGAGAAGTCGAGACCGTTATTGTTGATGAAATTCATGCTCTGGCCGACGATAAAAGAGGAGTTCACCTTTCTCTTTCTCTGGAGCGCCTGGAATCTCTAACCTGGAAGCCACCCAATCGTGTCGGGCTTTCTGCCACGCAAAAACCTATTGAGTTAACTGCGCAATTTCTAGCCGGTAATGGGCGAGATCTGCCGCACGTAGTCGATGTCGGTCATAGGCGCCAGCTTGATATTGCTGTGGAAATTCCCGAGTCACCGCTGGGAGCTGTCGCCACCAACGAGCTTTGGGGAGAAATCTACGAAAAACTTTTGAAACTTATCAAAGAGCATACGTCCACTTTGATTTTCGTCAACACGCGCAAACTTGCCGAGCGGCTGGCGCATAAACTGGGCGAAATGATCAATGAGGAAAATGGCGACAAATCCGGAGAGAGCTTGGTTCTGGCGCATCACGGCAGTCTTTCGCGCGAGCTGAGATTGGAAGCGGAAAAGCGCTTGAAAGCAGGAGAGTTGAAAGCACTTGTTGCTACCGCCTCGTTGGAGCTTGGTATCGATGTTGGTGCCATTGATCTTGTCTGCCAGATAAGCTCACCGCGCAATATTGCTGTTGCGCTTCAACGCATAGGTCGTGCAGGACACTGGCGGGGCGCCATTCCGAAAGGTCGCCTGTTTGCCACTACTCGCGATGACTTGCTTGAATGTGCAGCGCTTATCAAATCGATTAACGAGGGCGATCTTGATCGACTTTTGATTCCAAAAACTTCTCTCGACGTTCTCTGCCAGCAAATTATTGCCGCCTGCGCAACGCGTGATTGGCGTGAAGACGACCTTTTCGATCTCGTGAAGAGAGCTTATCCGTATAGCGAACTGCAACGCTCGGAGTTCGAAAGTGTCTTACAAATGTTGGCGAGTGGACTCTCTGATGTCAGAGCACGCTATGGCGCTTTCCTGATTCGCGACCGTGTCAATGGCATGGTCAAGGCCCGCCGCGGCAGTCTTTTGGCTGCAGTCACCAATGCCGGTGCCATTCCAGAAACAGCAATGTTTACAGTTCTCACTGAGCCTGATGGCTTGATGGTGGGAACACTCGATGAAGATTTCGCCGTTGAAAGTTCGGCCGGCGATGTGATGCTGCTGGGAACTACCTCATGGAAGATCACCAAAATAGAAGGAAAAGCCGGGCGTGTCTGGGTTGTCGATGCTAACGGAGCACAGCCCAGCGTGCCATTCTGGCGTGGTGAAGCACCGGGCAGATCAAAGGAGCTCTCGGAGCAACTGTCCGGATTGCGAGAGGAAATTAGCAGACTTGCTTTGAGCGCGGATGAAGAGGATTTTGACAACGCCGAATCTGATTGCCATGAGGCCGACCTGGCTAAGACGACAGGAATTCCTCGCTATGGCGCTGCACGCGCTGAAAGTTGGTTGGTTGATAATTGTGGGCTGAGTAAGTTCGCTGCATCTCAAGCTGTTTCTTACGTTCTGGAAGGTCAAGCGATTTTAGGCGGCATACCATCAAGGAAATTGGTGATAGCCGAGCGATTCTTCGACGAAGCCGGAGGCATGCAACTGGTGATTCATTCGCCTTTCGGCAGCCGCATAAATAAAGCCTGGGGCATGGCATTGACCAAGAAATTCTGCCGAAATTTCGATCTGGAATTGCAAGCTCAAGCCACTGAGAATGGTATCAATATTTCACTTTCCGAACGTCACAGTTTTCCTCTGGCGGATGTCTTTCAATTTCTCAGCACCGAGACTGTTGTGAATGTTTTGGAACAAGCTATCCTCCAATCTCCGCTGTTCACCACCCGTTTTCGCTGGGCGGCCAATCGTTCTCTTGCACTTTTGCGCTATCAGGGCGGCAAGAAAGTACCACCGCAGATTCAGAGAATGCGAGCCGAAGATCTTCTTACTGCCGTGTTTCCTCAGGCCGCTTCCTGCCAAGATAACATCGTGGGTGAGATTGCTATTCCCGATCATCCTTTAATTAAGGAAACAATGAAAGATGCGCTTACCGAAGCACTGGATGTCGATGGCTTCATTGAACTGCTGCGCGATCTGAAGGAAGGCGCAATTGCTACTCATGCGATCGATACTCCTTCTCCTTCTGTTTTTTCGCATGAGATTCTAAACGCTAATCCGTATGCCTATCTCGATGATGCGCCGCTTGAAGAAAGAAGAGCGCGCGCCGTTGAGCTTCGACGTGTGTTGCCGGATTCAATTGCTTCAACGGCAGGACGTCTCGATGAATATGCCATTGGTCAAGTACAAATGGAAGCCTGGCCTGACATTCGCAATGAAGACGACCTGCATGATTTTCTCTATACGGTAATAGCGGCCCCGCCTCATCTTTCAATGATTATTCGCGACGGCGGGATGATTAATTGGAGCATTCATTTCCGCAGCTTGCTGAATCAGAGGCGGGCCGGTGTAGCGACGATCGACGGCAATGATTTTTGGGTAGCAACGGAAAGAAAGAATGCATTTCTTGCCATTTATCCGGATGCGAACTTCGAGGATCATCTGCCCGATATCGATGATAAGACCTATTCGCGCGAAGAAGCCGTAGATCTGATGATGCGTGGCTGGATGTGTTATCTCGGTCCGGTCAAAGCATCTGTTTTATCCGAACTATTAGGTCTTCAGCAATTCGATGTCGATGTGTCTCTCTTAAAAGTAGAAGCTCAAGGCTCGATCATGCGCGGTAAATTTACCGGACTTGAAGAAGAGTGGTGCGACAGGCGCCTTCTGGCTCGCATTCACCGACTGACTGTCGATGGATTGCGGCGTCAGATCCGACCTGTAACCCGCGAAGAATTTATGCTCTTCTTGACCAGGTGGCAGCACGTTGCTCCCGGAACGCAATTGGTCGGAGTGCGCGGACTGCAGCAGATCTTGAATCAACTTCAAGGTTTTGAATTGCCCGCTAATGCGTGGGAAACACAAATTCTTCCCAAGCGAATTCGCAAGTTTACCTCCGCGGATTTGGATCAACTTTGCATGACAGGCACGATCGGTTGGGGAAGAATTTCGCCACACCCTGCCACGGTTTTGCCTGTAGATCCTGCACCCAGGAAATTTGTCTTTAAACGACCGCGTTACGGCATGCCGATCGTTCGAACGCTGGCTGATAAAGAGTCTGCTGACCACTCGCCAAAACTTGATCCGGCATTGAGCGTGTCTATCGTTTCCGATCGTGACGAAAAGACACGCCCGCTTTCACTGGTAAGCGATACCAATTTGGCTAAGGAAATTGCAGGGCGACGAGTCATACCAAGCAGCGTATCGCCAATGACATTTTTTATACGCCAGGAATGTGACTGGATTTCCTACTGCAGGCGTTCTGCTGAAAATGTCGATCAATATTGCCTTTCTACAAATGCTCGTCTGGTGTTCAAACAACTGAGACAGCGAGGTGCGTTGTTCTTTGCGGATTTGACCAGGTTTACCGGTTTGTTGAAATCCGAGGTGGAAACGGCACTTTGGGAGTTGGTAGCGGCTGGTCTAGCCACCGCTGATGGTTTCGACAACTTGCGTTCTCTCATAGATCCTAAACGCCGCAGTGGACAGGGCAGTGCTCGCGATTCTCGCCCCCGAAACGCAGCCGGGCGATGGTCCATACTCGGTGAACTAACTTCAGATGAGGAAGTAAACGCTGTAGAAAGTGCCTGCATGATGCTGCTCAATCGTTATGGTGTTCTTTTCAAAGATCTTCTGACTCGTGAGACGACTGTGCCGACCTGGCGAGAAATGCTGCCTATTTTGCGCCGTAAGGAAGCTCGTGGCGAAATACGCGGAGGGCGTTTTGTATCAGGCTTCTCCGGCGAGCAATTCGCGCTGCCGGAGGCTTTGGAGTCGCTCAGAGCGAATCGCGATCAGCCAACCGATGCATTGAAATCCATTGAGGTGTCATCCGTTGATCCCCTCAATCTTCGCGGCATCATTTTGCCGGGCGAAAAAGTTTCCGCGAGTTCTGGACGTTTCCTCAATCTAGGCGATGATTCGACGCCTTCATTCGTCAGAGAGGACGCGGAAGTAGATTATCAGGTTATACGTGCAACTTGATTGCATTGCCGGTTCTTTTTTCAACCTCGCGCATCATCGGGCCTGGTTCCGGCACCGGCACGTATATGGTCGCATCGTAGGGCGTTCCGCTTCGTAGGCGAGATTGTGCGTCAAATTCCTTTTGTTCCTTCTCGAGCTGTCTGCGTTCTTCCGGCGTCATATGCTCGATTACGTACTGGCGTGCCGCGCACTCAATCTTCTGGGCTTGTTGATGGACTTTATCCATGGTCGGTGTCGCCGGCGGTTTTTCGCCTGTAGGAACCAGTGACATCATTGAGCCCTGCCTTCTTTCATACTCTTCCAGAGATCGCTTCTCCGCTTCATACTGTTGGCGCTCTTTGGGTGACAGCTTGGATAGCGCTTCTTGCTCAGCGGCTCGATCGGTCCGTCTCATCAAATCATCGTGATTGGAGCCGAAAAGGCGTTCTCTAATGCGGCTGAATACGCCAGGTTCATCTGTTCTATGCAGAAGGTAAAGCGATGAATCGTCGACTCCCGCGCCGAAGTCGATCGTGCAATCAGGCAAAACTCCCGAGCAGGTCTTTCCTGCGAATTGCATGTCGTTTTTCTGAAAAGCTCTTATTTCTTCAGGCGAAATACACTTTAGTAAATGGCTTGCGTCCAAGTGCGTTGCAGCGGCGCCTTCCTGGTTGGCTTCAAATGGCATATAAATATACCTGCTAGGTTAGAAACGGGGACGCACATAACCTAGCGCATCAATTTTCAAAAAATCTTCAAATCCGCAAACTGCCATCAGTTTTGCGATTGCGGGATACTGTTATTTGCCTTTCGCATGAACACGCTCATGCTCACCCCTGATCTTGGCGTAGACAATCCAGTCAGGATCGCTGGTAACGTTCAGATCGACTTTGTAGTTTGCGGGGACTTTTAGAGCGGCCTCGGCATCGCGGGCAATTTTTTCGGAAGAAACATAGAAGAGGTATTTACGAATTCCATTGTGCGTTTGAACGGCGACGAATTTGCCGTGATCCGGCTTGGTGATAAACGAATTGAGTTGATCTTCGACTTCGTTCACCTTAGCTGTTTCATCCTTCTCAGGCCTGCCGTCGCGAGTGGGATGCAGAAAGTTGACGGCATAAACTGCGCGAAATGGATATTTCGGATCGGCTGGTCTTACAACCATGTTGATACGCACGAATATCGGCTTGCCGTTCGCTTCACCTCTGCCGACGGTCCAGGACTCATCCGAAGCGCCCGCGCTCAGGGCTGGGCAGAAACAGGAAAGAGAAATGAGAGTGCCAAGTAATGATCCCGAGAGGCAAACGCGTGAGCGAGAGAATTGCATGTGTAACTGTTCCTTCTTTTCTGTCGGTCAGGTCAATTATCGATCATTGAGATGCGTTTGATAGCAAGTATGGGCGAACTTGAAAGCTCTTTTCAACACATTTTTCTCATATCAGCTCTCTGGGTTTTTGAATTATGTACATGCCGATGCAAAAGAGAATCGCAGCCCCGACCACGACGATGTAGAAGTGAGGACCAAAACCGGTTTGCACAACGCAATCTTTTGGACTCGCCGGATCGTAATAGATTGTAATTTCGGACCCGAGAGGATGTTCGCGTTTAACATCCTCATCCTTGGGACCCAGTGGATCGATTGTCCAGGTGTAATTCACACCTGCATATGTGGCACCATCCACGGTGAACTGAAAGGCTATATGAGGTCTTCCAAAAAACTCAGGAAGAAAAATTTTGGTGATTAGTTCATCGATCGGGTCATACTTTGCACCGGCTGCCAGAGCGGATTTGAAAGTGACAACTTGCGCATCTGCAGGTTTCCATGTTTGACTCCGGTGCGCTTGTTGCACGTATACGAATTGGCTCAACATCAGATATACCGCAGTCATCATGATCAGCCCGCCCAAGAGCGGTCCCCAATCACGAAATAGGTATTTCAATAGCAATGTTCAGATCGTTCGCGCGGGAAACTCGAGCCAGATACTGGAAGGCTGCTGCATCATGTAGCCGCGATAGTGTCTTTGCCAGTTGTGCATGAAGTCTTCTTCCGCCATTTCTTTCACTACTGAGGACGGCAGTTGCATGTCGATTTGCTTTCGGCGTCCATCGGTGCGATACATGACCCGTGCAATGCGATTGTTCTGCGAATAATAGGCGGCAATAGTCGTCCAGTTGTTTAGTATTGCAGCCTCCAGCTTGATCTGGAATTCGTCCGCGTTTGTGGTCGACTCATTGATAAGCACGCGGCAGCAATCCGATAATTGCACCACAGCACCGATCGTATCTGTAAGCTCTTCCGGTTCGAAAATATCGACTTCTTTTTCCTCGACTTCCGGTTCGCACTGAGCGAGAATTTCGGCTGCCGCTTTTTTGGTTACTTCTTCGCGGTCGAAAATTATCTTTGGTGCCGGCGCTTCTTCGTCAAACGCTGTTGCTGACTCAGCAAAGACAACCTTGGGAATTTTGACGGCATCCACGTCGTTTTTGTCCGTCAGATTTTTCACCGGAGCTTCACGAGCCATGAAATTGGCGCGATAAACATCTTGCTCTTCTTGCGTGGGAAGAAAAATAGAGGTACCCGGTTGGATGTAAGGAATTCTTGAACTGCCGTCTCCCATCATTTTGACCATCGGTCGATTGATGGTTACCAGAAGACCGACAAAACGTCTGTCGCCCAAGCTTTTTTCGGCTATCTTTTCGAGGGTGTCGCCGGACAGCACGATATAACGTGCGCGATTGAGCCCGTGGCTGTTTCTCGATGTCGGTTTGCGCTGAGCCCAACCGGTCAGTTTCTGTAGCGCGCCCATATGTAGGCCGAATCGGCCGCTTCCGTTCGTTGATGACATCCTGAAATCTTGCCTGCGAAGATTATTAACCCTTGTCAAGAAGATATCAGAGCCAGTTCATTTTCCAAGTACTAGTTTTCTAATCAAAGTGCGTCCTGGCGCGCTCGCTCGGCTATTTCTAAGCGCCGAAATTTCTGGAAAAGTGGCTTGCAGTCTTGATTTTGTTTAAAGAACGCGTCATTGAAACCGACCGCGAACCGCATCGCGCCAGCCAGGGCAAGGGTGGGGATCTTCCCATTTCGTCTTGGAACTTAAACCGATATCGGTTTAAGTTCCAAATCAAAAAAAAAACCAGCGCCGATTTCGCGCTTCGCCCTGCCAAAAGCAAAATCGACGCTCAAGGCAAGTCGATGACGATAATCGGCTTTACACTGAGCTGATCGATAGCAATTTCACCGACGCTGTAATGAACGATTTCGCCGCCGTGTTTGTAGGAAACGTTCTCCTTATCGGCTTTGAACTCTTCCAAGGTGCTCTTGGCAGTCTGCGGTTCGATTTTTTTCAAAAGGGACACTGCATAAAGGCGGCCAGCCGGACTGGCATTATGTGTCAGCCAGATTATGTCCGTCTTGACGCCACTGCCGGCCTTTGCAGCTTCTTCGAACGCTTTTCGCAAGTCGCTTTTAGGCGCATTGGCTGGAAGGCGCGAATCTTCGATCAGCTTGGCATTTTTCAGAGTTTCCAGAAAGGCTGGAAGTTTGACGGTTGATTCTTCGCTGGTGGGCGTTTTTGGGGTCTGGGCCGCATCCTCGGCACGAACTCCATTACTTAATCCAGACAAAAGTAGAAAGCTAACAATTAGTGCGTTACTTGCGGGTTTCATGGGCATATCCAGTTTGTGGACCATTGCGTGAATCAATTTAGCACGCTGACGGTGGGACACGCATCCAGTCTGGACCTCAAGATTGGGCGGTTTCTGCTACTTGCGAAGCTACTATTGATGAGAGCAGAGGACACACCTCGCGCTGAAAATCCCAACCCCTAACCTTTGTGAATTCAACCTGGGACCAATACAAAGATGCTGCCGATGCGGCAGCGGCACGTGGCGACTTCGCCACTGCCGAATCTCTCTGGACTCAGTTGCTGGCTGCGGCTGATGCTGCCGGGCTGCATGATGCACGTTTTGCGCTTGGATTGGATAGTCTGGGCAAAGTTTATGCCGCGCAAAAGAGATTTGCTCAAGCCGAAGCCGCTTATGCCAAAGGCATTCAGGTTAAAGAAGCGCTATTCGGACGTATGAGTATCGAAGTAGCGAAGACCTGCAATTTTTTGGCGGCACTTTGTTACGAACAGAACAAATTCGATAAGACAGAGGCGCTTGGTACACGCGCATTGTCGATTTATCAATCGCTGTTAGGAAACGAACATCCGGCTGTAGCAACTATGGCTAATAATCTGGCTCGCCTGCAGCAAAAAATCGGCAGACCGCCGGTATCAGTTGCACCAGTCGCTCAAGCACCGGTGCAGACTCATGCACAACCCGCGCCAGCGGCAGTCGCTGTTGCTCAGCCACCCGCGCCACCACCAACACAACAGCCCGCCCAGACTTACACTGCGCCGCCGGCGCCTCAGTATGCTCAACCGCCACAGCAGCAGCCTGGAGCTTTCAGCGGTCCTCAAACTCAACAAAATCCGCAGTATGCGCAGCAGATTCAAAGCGGCAACTTGAACAATCATTCGCCACAGCCTGCGCCACAATATTTCACCGCTCCTCAATCGCCACCACCGCAAGCACCACCGCAGGCACCACCGCAGCCGCAACCACAAGTGCAACAAGCTCAATCACAACAGATGCAGGCGCAGCCGCAAGTACAGCAATCGCAATCTCAGCAGATGTATCAGCAGCAGCAAGTTCAGCAGGCTCAACCGCCACAAGTGCAGCCGATGCAGCAGGCACCTCAGTATCAGCAGCCCGCGCCACAGCAGCAGCAACCGGCTCCACCGCAACCGGCTCCTCCGCAACCGCAACCTGTTTATTCAGCGCCTCCTCAGCAGTATCAGCAGCCCGCGCCACCGGTGTATCAAGCACCGCCTGTTCAACAGCCGACCTACACGGCGCCGCCTCCGCAGCCGCAGGTGCAAGCTCAGCCGGCAGTCGCGGACCCACAGACACCGCCGGCGGAACCGAAGCCGCCAACGCCTAACCAAGCACGTGTCATCGCGGAGAGAAAAGCGAAACAAGCAGAGCAAGTTTGCGAAGTTTGCGGTCGGTACTATTCCGGTCCAGGATGCATGCAGTGCACGCAGTCGTTAACGCCAATCGACTTTGGATTCGATTCGCTCAATCCCAAACGCAAGGATCAGCGCTAAAGCATTTCCGTATTCAACTGGAAACAATTCAGTGGCGTCTAAAAGCATCTTCAATAGCCGCTCTGGCTGCTAATTCCGCTTTGAGCGAATCAAGCAAAGTCAACTCTTTTCTCAATCTCTCGCCGGTGTTGCAGAGCTCCAGCAGTTCCTGACGATCGTTGGAGGAATTGAAAAACAAAGAAGCCACCCAATAGGAAAGAAGCACGGGGTCGCTCGGCATGTCGTCGGGCATGAGGTTCTCTTTGTGAGTCAATTTGTTGGCCAG
>Ga0268299_1003020_pt1 | contig 17062 bp, 24 predicted proteins | sample NOBtaG_FD_193484 | JGI IMG/M metagenome (GOLD analysis project Ga0268299, IMG submission 193484) | Activated sludge microbial communities from bioreactor in Nijmegen, Gelderland, Netherland - NOB reactor | ecosystem: Engineered > Bioreactor > Aerobic > Activated sludge | place: Netherlands...
ACGACCTCGGGAGCCTCTTCGGTTTCTGGGGCGCCGCCTTGCCCGCGGGTCAGATCTCATTCACGACGACCGGCGGCCCCGACAACTCGATCGGCTGGGACGGGTATGTGTTCAATCCGGCGACGGGCGATTATCTGGTTCGGTATCGCACCTACATGCCGACGCTGGGGAGATGGCTGGAGAGGGATCCGGCGGGATATGTGGATGGGGCGAGTCTCTACCAGTTTGTGGCAAGCAAGCCCGTTACTGGGTTGGATGCAATGGGGTTATGCATGGGCATTGGGTGTCACGGTGGCGGTGGGACGGGGGGGGCTCCTGGGGGAGTGTCAATATCAGTAATGTGGTCTCCACGGGCACCTAGGGCGCCATGGTGGATGCCCGGTCCGTTTGTTGCGGGGATAGTCTGCACTGCGCTGTACAACTCGCAGCTCGCCGCATGCGCAGCTCTTCCTCCGGCGCAGGCAGCTTGGTGTGCAGAGCTGGCAAACTTCTGGTATCAGGCTTGTATCGCGACAGCAGACGCACCATATGACATACCGACATTGGGGTGGTGCGTGTGGGCAGGTCGGTTTGCACCGGTGGGGCCGAGCGCCGAATTTTGCAGTTGGTACCCTCCTAACTGGTCACACTACGGCGTCAACTTTCGGTGCATGTGTATGTGCATGGGAAACGGGCTTTGGGCGAATTGCGTGCGACGTTGCGTTCATTGTGGCATCAGTCGCGGCGCACATCCGTTTACAGTTCATGCTGCATGCTGGGCCGGGTGCTCGGCGGTGTTTCCAGTGCCGCAGCTGCGACTCAACTTCTGCGGTGCACTCTGCTTTGTGCGTCAACAGGTGAGGTGTGGCTTCGGACTGGAGAACTACCCTTGAGTTGCAGTGTAAGCCGCAGGAATGGATTGAGATGTAACTCGGGCGTGCTGAAACTTTCGCTCGGAGCGGGCGTGATGCTGATCGTCGCAAGCATGTTCGCCGGGGCGATTTGGGGCGAGGCCATGATCCCAGGGCTCGTGCGAGGTATTGCCAGGATTGCTGTCTTGGCCCGACATCCGGAACTCGCTCACGTGCGAGACTCGAGAGTGCCCTACCTCGACCGGCGCGGTGCATGGATCGTGAACAACGCGACGAGTCCGGCGATCATTATCGTTGACGGATCCATCAAGGGTGCTGTGCCACCGGGCGAGACGGTCCTGGTCAGTTGTGGTTCGAGCAACGGACCGGAGAAGGCGACGGTCGAGATCATTGTTGCCTCCATGACGGGGGCCGGGACGCCGTGCGGGGTCCGGATCGAGGTGTCGGGCGAAGCCGTCGGTGCAGGCGCGCCGATTCTATTGGCTTGGGGACCGCGCGGTGAAGCGACTCGTGCTCCAGACCCGCTCTCGACGCGTGCATTGGAACCATCGGCGAACTGTGAGTGGGCACTTGCCTTGCTTCCAGAACTCAGAGGTGACACCACCACCGATGTGCGGCATGGAACTCCCGCTCCCGCGCGGACTCCGAGCCGCTGCGAGCTGCTCGACCTTGTCGTGTTTCCGCCACACTCCGGGACGCATGTCAACTCCATCGGATCGAAGTTCGTTCTCGTTCCCGCGAACTCCTTCGTCATGGGATCAGCACGGGGCGACGCGACGAACCGGCCACATCAGGTGGCGCTGTCGAATGCCTATTGGATAGGCGTGACAGAGGTGACCCAAGCTCAGTGGCGCGAGGTCATGGGCACCAATCCAAGTAAGTTTAAGGGCGACGACCGGCCCGTTGACTCAGTGTCCCATGGAGACGCCGTCCAGTTTTGTGATCGGCTCAGCGCGCGTGAAGGACGACGCTACCGACTCCCGACCGAAGCCGAGTGGGAGTGTGCCTGTCGCGCGGGCGCGACCGCAATGTTCCATTGGGGGGACGAAGTCGGTCTGTCATCGCGCTTCGCGTGGACGAATGAGAACGCACGGGAGAGGACTCACCCGGTCGCCAAGCGCAGTCCAAACGCGTGGGGGATCCACGACATGGGTGGCAATGTCGTCGAGTGGTGTAGCGATTGGTTCAGTTGGCGATATCCCACTGTGCCAGTTACCGACCCTACAGGGCCCTCGCAAGGCGACGAGCATGTTCGACGCGGTGGATTCTGGGGTTTCTACCCATTCTCATGTGGAAGCGCGAGTCGGGATTCAGGGCCAGTGGGCTTCGCCGAGCCGACGGTGGGGCTTCGAGTTGTGTTGGAGGTAGAGGCAGGCTCGGAGGCCCCCGATGTCGATCCTGGCGGAACGAAATGAGCTGGATGTTGCCGCAGGTGTCAAGAATGAGTCCAACTACGGCGACTGCCAGGATACCTACGAGGATCGCTGGTTCCATTGGACCAATGGTCAGTTTGCGATGTTCGGAGCTCCAGCCATGACCGGTGTCCGGACGCTCCCCACCGATCCCCACCGTGGTGTCAGGACTGATTGATTTCTGATCTCTAGATACTTGCCCAGGAGCGCACCATGATTCGACTCGACAGCTTTATCCTGTGCCTCGCTGTGGTCGCCGCTCTCGGCTTCTCGCCCATCGCGGAGGCCCATTACAGCCCGACGCAAGGGAGGTGGGTGGAGAGGGATCCGATTGGGTATGCGGATGGGGCGAGCCTTTACCAGTATGCCGGAGGTAGGGCCTCTAGTGCCCTTGATCCCCAAGGCAAGCAGCACGAACCGCCCGGCATTTTGCCTATTGATCCACCGCCCGGCATGTTGCCGGCGATCCCTGGGGCACCCTGGCCAGAGATGCCGCCTCCTCCCGGGACTATTCCTGGCCCATCGCCGCACCGGCCGTCGCAGCCGCCCGACTGTGAACCACCCAAAGATCAATACACATCACCAGAGAATCTAGAAGAGTGTCTTAAGAGGACTGTTCGGCAGACATCCAAGGGCTCATGCGGCATCTATCAGCCTCACTGGTGTCTTCACGAGACCAATGTGCAATGTATGTGCGTTTGCATGGGATCATCGCCGGGCGAGTCTTTTGTGAGAGGCTGCTTACAGTGTATGCTCCGCAAGAGAATCGACTGGAAAACCGCACACACCACCTGCCTTACCCGAAGTAACGACTACTTCCCAGGCGATCCCGCTCCAGGGGTTTTAGGATATTGCGTCAACCACTGCCGCGAATGGCAGCGCAAGAAGTTCCCGAATCAGTGCGAGTGGCCGCCCCCCTGTTACGGATGCGATGAGTAACCCGTTTCCAATCCCGTCCTAGGACCTCGTAAGAGGCTGCGTGCGGGGCTTCAAAGCCAGCTCTATCATGAGACACCTGTTGTCGTTCAGCCGACAAGTGCGCTGTCGAGTTGTGATCGCTGTGGTAGCTGGAGTGGTCATCACCGCGACCATCGCTGTGGTGCGAGCGTGTTTTCCAGTGCCAGAGAACTATCCGATTCCTTCCGGTAGCCGCGACGGGTGGATGGCACCAGCACCGAGGAACTGGCCGAGCACCCCGACAATGCACTTGAGAACAACTGGATTCGGGATCCAAATGTCGACGGCGACAGCCGTCAGCGATACCCCGTTTCGCCTAATGAGGCAACGAGAAGTGCGAGTCGGATGGCCACTTTATGCGTTCAAGTGGTCGGTGAACGAATACTCCGACGGTATCGGTTATCATCTAGCAGATGAGTCGCGAATTCTCCATGGCATTCGATTGAAGGCCAATAGTGAGGACGAGGCGAGCCAATGGGCGCGTATACCGCTTGTTCCAATCTATGGGGGAGTGATTGTAGATGTTGGAATCTGGAGCGCAGTTACATATGCTTGTTGGACGTGCATGATGTGGCTGCGATGTCGCATGCGACGGCAGAGGAAACGGTGCGAGCGCTGTGGCCACCTTGTTATGCCGAATCAATTGCAGTGCACGGAGTGTGGCACAGCCACGCCGGTTCGCGATGTGCCGCGGCACGGATCTGCCATCCGAGGTTTGAGTTGCCCATCTTCGGTGAACCGTGGCGACGGATAGGAGATTGCCCCGCGATCGCAGCCTATGGAGAGGTCCATCGAATGGCAGTGTCAACTCGCGTGTAGAACTGACCCACTGCCGAACATGGAGATATGACCCACCCCGGCCTGATCCGTCACGCTGCGGCCTTCTCGCCGTTGGTGTCAGGATCTCCAACCGATCCCCACCGCGGTATCAGGACCGATTGAGCGGTCCGACTGATGGAACGAGCGCGCGCAGTTTCGCATTCTGTTGGCTTCCCTCTACTTAGATGGCTCGGTGAAACTTCACCGACCCACAGGTAAACGACGAACGCCTCGGCCGACTGGTCGGGGCGTTTGTCTTTCAAACGCAAGGAAATCGCCGGTGTTTCGCGCTCTCGCACCGCGCCGAGAGGCACGAGCCGAGAGTCGCGCGCGACACTGGAGTACGCCATCTGGGGGGTCCCGAGCCAAAGTCTCGAACTCTCTAACCAGAGAGTCGCAACTGGTTATAGAAGAGCCATTCATAACCCGTCGCGGCGCGACTCGGTGGTGACTCGCGGGTAGTGAACAGAGGCCCCGACCAGGTGTCAGTCCCAGAAATTCTGACGAAGCTTGGTTCTCGCTGACGCGGGTCATGTCGGTGCAGATGCCGACTCTTTCGGCTGACGATGGATTCGCCATCCATGCGCCACCCGCTGCAGGATCGTCGTCGGGGCGAATCTTTCACCTTGCTAATCCGGACGGAAACACGGACCTGTACTTCGTGCGGGGTGGCGTTCCCCAAGCCGGCTTGAAGCTGTCGCCTGGGGGGCGCGTTGGAATCGGCAACCCATTGCTAGATGCGGGTCGCCTGACGGTTCAGATGCAGGGCCTCAACCCAGAGGAAGGGATAACGCTCAAGCCGCCGGCCGGGGAGGGGCCTACAGCGCGCCTCTTCCAGGTCGCTGACGGCGCTGGAAGCACAAGCTTCCACATCACGCGAGGGGGCGGTCTGCATTCTGGCCTCACCCTCACGGCTTCTGGACGCATTGGCATCAACGTGCCCACCGCGGCGCAGGTTGAGTCCGAGCTGACTGTGAACGGCACGACTCGAACAGGAACGCTGACAATCACGGGTGGCGCGGACCTGGCGGAACCGTTCGAGATTACCGATGACGGTTCGGACTCGTCGGAGCTGGCTACTGCAGGAACAGTGGTCGTCATTGATCCCGACCGCCCCGGAGCATTGAAAGTGTCATCGACTGCCTTCGACAGCCGCGTCGCCGGAGTCATATCGGGGGCGAACGGCCTTAACCCAGGAATGATGATGAGTGCCACATGTCATCGATCACTTGGTGCAACAGGGCGCCCTGTGGCTCTCGCGGGCCGCGTCTGGTGCCTTTGCGACGCCGATGTGAACGGGGGCATCAAACCAGGAGACCGCCTGACTACGTCGACGACGCCCGGACACGCCATGCGTGTGGCGGTAGGCGATCACGCGGACGGTGCCGTTCTCGGCAAGGCGATGACGGAACTGAAGTCCGGACGTGGGCTTGTATTGGTTCTCGTGAATCTCCAATGAGTGGCACAATTGTCCATCGCATGACGGCCGCAACCTTGGCCCTCGTAGCATCCGCTGCTGCAATTGGCGAACGATCCCACAACAAGAATCGAGAGCGACTCGCCGAAGGAACGACCGATGGACTCGCCCGTGGAGCTGTCGTGGCGGCGCCGTCGACTCCACGAGCCGAGGGCCACTCCGAGTCCAATGGCGACAACTACACCACCGGCAATGACGAGGGGGCCGTAGTCAGGTTCAATGATTGCGACGCGGGTCATTGGCGCCACGACACGGCGCGATGCCGCTTGGCCAGTCTACGCGAGGGCGGGGAGGCTCATGATCGGTCGGAGCGATTGTCTCTACTCCGCAGGGACCGAAGTCTTGCCTGCCGTTGGCGCACTCGCGGGCGCGATGCTCGGGTGCAGCGTGCTCTCGACGGCGGTGATCACGTCCGCGGAATGGAACGTCTCGGTGTTCAAGACAACGGCACCCGTTGAGTCAAGGACCATGATTCGGGGGACCGTAATCACGCCGAGCTGCTGCATGAGTGCGAGTGAGCCGGGCGCACTCGTTGTTACGTCAACCTTGAGAGCCGAGACTGGCATGAATGCGAGCGCGAAGTGAATCTCCCGGTAGAGCTGCTCATCTCGTTTCCAACTGGTGACGTGGGCCCATTCGGCAGTGAACCACAGGACAATTGGGCGGCCGCGAGCCTGAGCAGTCGCGAATGCCTGCGGCGTTCCATCACGCCACGGGTTCGTGATCCAGAGCAGGAGTGGGTCGTGGTAACGCCAAGTGACCGCGCCAACGACGACGACCAGTACCGTGATCACGACCGCGCGGTAGCGGCGCCTGTATCGATAGTCACGCCAAGTGCGGCGTGCAGACGGGTCTACCTTGCGACCGCATTCAGGGCATACTGCCGGCCCCGCCACAGCAAGTTGATATCCGCAGTTCCGGCACTCGAACAAACTGTCGATTGCGCGCGCGTCTGACATTGGCCAGCCCGCCTCGCCAGTCTACGCGAGGGCGGGGAATTGACGCCGCCGCAGCAGCCGTCGGCCTACTGCGGTGCTGGAACCTGTGGCCACACTCGGGACACACCTCAGAATCGGAGTTCCGGCATGGGTATGGAGAGAATGGTAATGCGCAGGCGGTCGTCGTCTGCGACGGCTCAGTGCTCACTTGCGAGATTGGCTGCGCGATGCCTAACGCTGAGCTCAAATGCAAGGGCCGCGACGCGCGGTCCCGCCTCCGCCCCGCCAGTCTACGCGAGGGCGGGGGAGCGGCCTCGTCGCACCAGCCTGCTCCGCGTGCCGGGCGGGGAGGGCGGTTAGAGATAGGCGCTCGTGTTCACTTGCTAGGCGCCGCCGTCTGAGCGGTGAACTCAATTCCGTTCGCAGTCCGACGACCAGATCCAGCAGGCACCATGATCATCACAAGTATTCCCGAATTCACCAGATGTCGATCGGTAAGCAAGACTTCTCGCGCCCTTTCCTCATCAGCCGGTTCGACATGCAATCCCGACTCGTCAACCGTGGCAGCGATGCCCGCTCTCATCAGCGCGTCTGCGACCTGCTCTCCAGGGGGCGGCGTGACTGTGCGCCCGTCCTTGTCGAGGGTGGCGAAATTGAACCACATGGCAACCGGCATCGAGTCTTCGCGCGTGTCGGTGTGCAGAGTCTGACACCCTCCAAGGCCGAGGACGAGCAACGCCGCGATCGTGGTGAGTCTGTTCCACATACTGTTGATCTCCGCTGAGCCGAACGAATCCCTGCGTGCGCTCCGCGCCAGTCCGTCAGTGCCAGCCTACCCCGCGTGCGGGGCGGGGAGGGCGAGGCCCACGCAAGTGTCACCCATCAGTCCGGTCGCTCACCAGATGCTGCGGATGCGCTCGAACGAGGAAGCTCGGTGCCGTCGGGATTGACGGTCCGCCAGCTATCTCCGCTTTCTTGCGGGCGTGACTGTCGGTAGGGACGAAGCACCTCGAGTAGCTTCCATTCAGCTGCTATCCCCATATCGTAGAGGCAAGTGCCATCGGGTGTATCCACGGCCAGCTCACTGCATCCGAAGCAAATGCGGACACGATGGGTGTTGTCTGAAGCGCCAATCATCGTGGCAGCGAACCACATCGCCAGCGAGCCCGCGCCAATCACTCCCCGAAGCGCGCACCAACGCCCCAATTTGGTCGGCGGTGATACGCCGAATGTTGCGGGATCAGCTGAATCGAAGTGTCGGCCACACTCCGGGCACTTCGGGCGGACCAATCCGCTCAACTGGTAATGGCAGGTGAGGCAATGCAACCGGCGTCAATTCCCTGATAGCGAGTTCACGCCTTCCGATACCGCCCCTTCAGCCCGCGCGAGCCGTTGGACTTGAGCACCGCCGCGTGCTTCTTGCCGTCGAGCTCGTAGCCCTCGGTAGCGCGCTTCCACGCGGCGGCGGCGCCGTCGAGCTTGAGGCCTGCCGCCTTGACGATCTCGGCCTTGGTCTTCCAGTCTGACGGCGCGGACTTCGCGAGCGCCTGCGTCATGCGATCGACATCGGCGGCGGTCGTGCGGAATCGCTTACCACCCTTGCTGACGCGCTTCGCTCCGCCAGCGGCCTTGCTGGCTGAACCGCGTGGCCTGCCCGGCCCGCGACCTGAGCTGCCCAGCATCTTGGCGATCGCGTCCGACTCCTGCCTGAGCATCCTGACCTCGACGAGCAGCGCGGCGTTCTCCTTGCGGAGCCGCTCGGCTTCCTGACTGCTGGAGACGAGGGCGCGGAGACGGGAGGCGATGGAAGTGGCTGATGGCATGGCAAGATCATAACCGTCGCTTTCCCTTTGGGAGGGGCGCGCGTGACGGCTCGAATCTGTAGTTGGCAGGAATCTCTGCCGTCGTCGTCAACAGCTGCTTCAGATGGTGCCGCATGTGCTTGATGTAGTCCTCGACCAGCCAGTGCAGCGTGACGGGATCGCCGTCACCAATGCGGCACGGAATCGTCGCGGCGGTAGCTGGAAGCACCTCGATCACCTGCGCGAGACGCATGTTGAAGAGCGACCACAGCATGTGCATGTGGTGCCAGAGGGCGTCCTGGTGGCGCTGCACCCTTGCCCAGCCTTCCTGCTCATAGCCGGGGAAGGTCAATTCGCCCTGCAGTGCCGCCCGCACGAACCGCTGGTGGTTGTTGGAGGCCGAGTCGACGAGGTGGCCGAGGATCTCCAGCTTGGACCAGCGCTCGGGACTGGGCTTGATCGAGACATCCTCGTGATCACCGATCGCCGCGAGTTGGCCTGCGGCACCTTCAACCAGCGTCTCGAGTTCGGCGGCGAGTTCGGCGAAGGAGCTCATGGGACAGAAGATAGTCGGGGAGCGCCGACTTGCTGCGCCGGTGGCGTACTTACCTCTTCATGGACGCCATCTCTCGCCGCTCCGGACCGGCGGACGCCGCCCCGCACTTCGACCCCGCCGAGGCCCTCGCCGACATCGCCCGCATCCTCGCCCGGGCCGCGGTCCGGCAGGCCAGCAGCCGTGGCCGCATGGAACTTGAGGTCTCGCGCGACTTGAGGCTCACTGTCTCCACCGGTGCCGCGCCTGATGCGGGCCGGCAGGAGGACCAGCCTTGAGTCTCGACATTGCCGCCGAACAGACCGCGTTGGAAGCGATGACCACGGGCGAGCTCGTCGAGCGGTACGCCGAGATCACCGGCGAGCGGTCGTTCAGCCGCAACCGCGTCTATCTGGTCCGCCGCATCCTGTGGCGACTGCAGGCCAACGCGTACGGCGGCCTGTCGCAGCGGGCGTTGGAGCGGGCGGAAGAACTGGCCCGCGATGCCGATGTTCGCGTGACGGCACCTCGGCACCAGCGCCCCCGCCCCGGTGGGCCACGCAGTGGCGGCGGGTCGCGAGAGGCCGGGGCCATGGCCACCGAACCGCCCCGACTCCGCCTTCGCCCCGTGCCGCCAGCGACGCCAATGGCCGACCCGCGATTGCCGCGACCGGGCACGACGATCGTGCGCCGCTACCGCGGCGTCGACCACTTGGTCACGGTCCGCGATGACGGCCTCGAGTACGACGGCATCCTCTACGGCTCGCTCAGCGCCGTTGCGAAAGCGATCACGGGCAGCCATTGCAATGGGTACAGGTGGTTCGCGCTGACCGGGGCAACTGGCGGTGGGGGCCAGCGATGAAGCCGCGTTCCGGCGTGGCGACCGCACCCGCGAAGAAGCAGATCCGCGCCGCCGTTTACTGCCGGAAGTCCACCGAGCATGGACTCGGCCAGGAGTACAACAGCCTCGACGCGCAGCGGGACGCCTGCACCGCGTACATCGCCACCATGAAGCACGCGGGCTGGGTCTGCGTGGCCGACGACTACAGCGACGGCGGCTGGTCGGGCGGGAACACGGAACGACCGGCGCTTCAGCGGCTGCTGGCCGACATTGAGGCAGGCAAGATCGACGCGGTCGTCGTCCATCGAGTCGATCGGCTCAGCCGGTCGCTTCTCGATTTCACGCAGATGCTGACTCTCTTCGAGCGCCACGGCGTCTCGTTCGCGAGTGTCACGCAGAGTTTCGACACGGCCTCGTCGATGGGCCGGTTGACGATGCACATCCTGCTCAGCTTCGCCGAGTTCGAGCGTTCGATGATCGGTGAGAGAATCAGGGACAAGATCGGCGCTCAGCGTCGTCGCGGCATGTGGGCGGGTGGCAAGCCGGTGCTCGGCTACGACATCGACCGCTCGGCCGCGAGCCCGCGTCTGGTTGTGAACGCCGCTGAAGCCGAGCGAGTCCGCGCGATCTTCACGCTCTACCTCGAGCTCGGCAGCCTGATGCCGGTCGTCGAGGAGCTTCGACGGCGCGGGTGGACGGCGAAGGCGTGGACCACGAAGGCGGGTCGGTCTCTCGGCGGCCAGCCGTTCGACAAGCCGACCGTGCACGCGCTGCTGACGAACCCAATCGTGACCGGCAAGATCGTCCACAAGGGCGCGGTCCACGACGGCCAGCACGAGGCGATCGTCCCGCGGAAGGTCTTCGATCGCGTGCAGGAGCGGCTCAAGGCGAACGCGCGGTCTCGATGCATGGTTCGCGCAGATCTCCCGCGTGCTGCTGCCCGGCCATCCGTTTTACATCTGGGGCGGGTATGCGAACCTAGCCAATTACCCGCCCGTATTGAAGAGACACGGCTTGTATTTCAGCCAATCAATCGTGTGGGACAAGATGCATCCGGTGTTGACGCGAAAGGATTACATGGGCGCGTTCGAGCTGGCCTTCTATGGATGGAAGGAGGGCGCAGCCCACAAGTGGTATGGGCCGAACAACGCAAGCGACTTGTGGCATGTGAAGAAGATCCCGCCGCAGCAGATGCAGCACTTAACTCAGAAGAGCGTCGAGCTCGCCGTGCGCGCGATCGAGCATTCGTCGCAGCCGGGTGAGAATGTGCTCGACCTGTTCGGCGGTTCGGGCAGCACGCTGATCGCAGCAGAGCAGACTGGCCGCCGCGCCTTCCTGATGGAGCTCGATTGCGCATACGCCGATTTGATCGTTCAGAGATTCCAGAATTACACAGGGGTGCCCGCGATCCTTGAACGCACCGGCGAATCGCCGATCCCGATTGGCGCGCGAGAGGAGAACATGCGATGACGATCACGCCGCAGAAAACCCCGACCGTAGCCGGGGTGGAGGCGGTGGAGTGATGCCGCGATCAGGTCTTCGCGCAGCCCGCCTTGAACGCATCGATCGCCGCATCGACGCTGAAGGCATCTGTCTTCGTGAGTCGGTTGTCGAGCGACCGTTCCCGAAGCAATCCAAGGCGCTTCAGGCATTCGACCGCCACGAGGCACCGCGTCCATGTGCGGCCCGATGGCGCGACCAGCTCGTCGACCACGAACCAGCCGCGGCCGTGGTCGTCGATCTCCTCCTCGATCGACTGGGCGATGATCTCGATGTCCTCGGCGTCCGCCGCATCGATTCGTTCGGAGCCGTCGGTTCTGGTCGACCGCCGAACGAAGCGATCGCCCTCGAACGCGTAGCTCGGCTCCGTGGATTCCTCGGCCGCCGTGATCGCCCTTTCGAGCGAGCACCACTCCTCGGGCGTATCCGAGTCGTGGCGGCGGGCCTCGGCGAGTTCGGTGGCCGCACCGAGGAGCGCTCGATGGACCTGTTCAAGTCGCGTCATCGGTCACGCCGCCTTCGTGTTGATGGCGAACATGCCGCGCTCGATCTTCACGAAGCGGCTGCTCCTGCCCTTCGCGGCGATCTCGCGACCGATCGCGGCGTAGAGCGTCTGCGCGGGCGTCTTGCCGTTCGGGCTGGCCCAGAGTTTCCGCTTCGCCATCTCGGCGATCAGCGCCTCGGCGTTCATGGGCTCCTTCGCGCTCTTCAGGACGATTGCGGCAGCGTCAAGGGCGCTGACCCGCTTCGGCGTGGCCACCTTCGAGTTGGTGCGGCGCTTCGGGTCCTTCGCCGTCTTCGCCGCGTGGCCGCCCGTGTTCGCCTTGGGGACGCCGCGCTTGCCCTTGGCGGCCTTCGCCGACTCGGCGCTCGGCTCAGCAACCGGGGCGATCGTGGGCGATTCGGTGGCGGCGGTGGGGTCGCCCCCGGATTCGAGCGTCGCGATGCGTTCGGCGATCTCGGCTTGCGCCGCCTTCTTCAGGCGTTCGCCGGACTTCGAGTCGCTGGCCTTCTTCGGTGCCTTCGTCTTGGTCGTCGTCATGTTGTCATTCCTCGTGCGGGCTGTTGGTGGAGACTCGTCGCCGCGCCCGCGTGCGGCTGGAGTCGGTTGTGGCTTGGTTGGTGGGGCCTGCGTGACGACCGTCACGGCGCGCCTGCCGAAGGCGATGGCAAGGCGATGGCCGTTCCTCAGGTCGTCGAGCAGCGATTGCTCGCCGCAGAGGGGAAGCGCGACGCCGAAGTCGTCGAAGCCGACCAGCGCGTTCGCGGTCTCGTGGGCCTCCTCGTCGATGTCGGGATCGCAGCCGTCCACGAAGGCGCAGACGCAAGGGCCGTCCGGTTCCTTGATGTCGTCATGGCAGAGATACAACCCGTGGTCATGCGCGAGCATGAGCGGCTTGCCGCTGTTCACCGCCGCTTCGACGAGGCGGCGAACGAGTGCCTGATCCGGAAAGTGGAGGCGTGGCATGTTCAGCGCTCCGCCACGCCGCTGGCCCGCGCGAGGGCGCGGAAGCACTTCGCCGCTTCGTCCATCGCGGCGAGGCGGCCGATGCCCATCTCGACATCCGTCGCCTTGGTCTGCAGGATGCCGCAGGTGTTCGGCGTTCGCTCCTCAAGCAGCGCGCGGCGTGCTTCGTCGAGCGCTTCGATGGCGCTGTCGATGCACCGAAGCAGGCTGACCCGCGTCTGGTGGTGGAGCGCTTCGAACTGCCGCTTGGCGTGCTCGGCCTCGAACCTGCTGGTGTCGTTGATCTGCGTCATGGATGACTCCTTGGTGCTGGGCAGGCATCGCCTGCGACGCTCGCATCAGGGCATGACCCCGCCAACGCATCAAGGCCCCTCGGAGGAGTTCCGCCAGCAATCCCGCAGTTACTGCGGACGCGGCCCGCATGGGTCCGAGGTGTCGCGGAACATGCGAGGTCACGCGCCAGTTATGGAGGCATGCAGATGAACGCACTCGAACGCCGCATCGCGAAGCTGGAACGCACCTACTTCCCCGAGCAGATCGTCTTCCTGCCGCTCAAGAGCAATCCGCTCGCATACCCGGATGAACCGCAGGAGCCGTGGCCGTGGTCAGTGGCGAATCCGTACACGCCGGCGAAGGCACGCGAGCGCGATGGCCCGTGGACGCTCACCTTCGCTTGAACTGAACCATGCCTCGCCGCTACCGACGCTCCGGGCCACGCAAGCCGCTGCCGACCGAATTGATGGTCGAGAGGTATCCACGGCCGCGATGCCCGCTCTGCGGCAATCCGCACTTGAGGAAGTACCGCTCGAGCGTGGCGGAGAACATCGCCGTCTCGTGGGTCAGGTGTCGCGAGGAGCAGTGCGGCCATCGGTTCAAGGTCGTGCTCGAATGACCTGCGCCATTGACCGGCCCGGAATCAACCGGCTATGATCCGCCGTTGACGGGACTTCCGGATGAACGCACTCGCGCGACGCATCTCCAGGATCGAAACTCAACGCGGCACCGATCGCGAGGAGTGGAGCGTCGTCGTGCAGCCGCCGAGAAGGGCGCCTGAAGCGGCCGAGCGGGACAGCGACGGCGCGGGCGTCGAGAGTCGGCTGGTGAATCCGAAGGAGCAGCCATGACGAGCCGCCTGGCCAGCCGAATCCGGCGCCTCGAGAATGTCATTCGCCCCGAGCCGTTTGTGATGTCGGATCGCCTGCGGCAGACGGTCGACCGCATGATCGACGGCGTCCGCAGGCTGGTCGGTGAGGAACCGACGCCCGAAACGATCGAACGGCACCTGGGCCGCGTGGTCCGAGGGGAGACGCAGTGATGGTTTCGACCGCCGACGAACAGACCGGGCTTAGCGCACAGCAGGAGGAAGTGATCGTTGCGTTGCTGAACGAAGTAACCGTTCAACGGGCATCGGCCGCAACGGGCGTGCCGCAACGCAGCATCTACAACTGGCTGCACGAACCGAAGTTCAAGGCCGTGTATCTCGAACGCCGTCGCGAGGCGTTCAGCCAGGCCACATCGCTGTCGCAGCGATACGCGCCGCTGGCGATCAATGTTCTCGCGAAGATCATGAACGACGAGCGGGCAGCGCACAGTGCGCGCGTCAGCGCGGCGAGGACGCTGCTTGAGTTCGGTCGCACGGGCATCGAGATCGACGATCTCGCGGCACGCGTGGAGGCGCTGGAGAACCCGACGAAGGGCAACGGTGTCGTCAGTCTCAATCTGCTTCCTCCGCGGCTCGAACGGCACGAATCGAACTGAGGCGGCACGCAGCTACGCCGTTGGCGTGGCCGCAGCGATCGCGCGCACGCCTCGAATCGCACCGCATTCCGAGCATCGCGCATCTTGTGACTGCAGCGGCCCGTAGCCGCAGCGCAGGCATGCGCCGCGACGGTGGCGTTAGCAGGAGTTGCTCCCTATCCGTCTGCTCGGTGCCCCCATCCGCACTCGGGACATGGCGAGCTGTAGTTGCCTTGCACGGGGTACCGACACTTCGGGCACTCTCCGCGCTTGTATCTGCGAAGCTGACGAGTGAGTGAGAGTGGAAGTGTCATGGTGAAGATGACAAATGCGAATAGGAACGTGTTCGCTAGGAAACCTGTCCACAGCGGAGCGAGCGGAAGGTCCCGAGGGTGAGGCATCGACGTCAACTCGAAGCTCCAGCCTGCCGTCATGTCGCTGAGGCCGGTTGGCAACTTCCAACTCGCAGAGCGCTGGGCAGTGTTGCTCTCGGCAACAAAGCACTCGCGTTGCTGCCATGCAAGGGCACGGAAAGGGAATCCGCAGCACTTGGTCACAATCGAGGTTTGAGACCCTGGGGGCGCATTCGCGGGAGGTTGCCGAGCCCACGCGGAGAGATCGGCAAGTTCAGTATGCGCGTCATCTGACGATTCGACATCCGACTCAAGAGGGTGGCGAAGCCATTGGACCTCGTAGACGGTTGCACCCAACCGGCGTGAGCTGCGGGACTGAAACGAGAACACGGGACCCGACCCGGTGTCAGGAAAGCGCCGGAACGGGTAACTCAGATAGTCCCGAATGTTGAGTGATCGAACTGGTACAAGTTCCACTCCATCCCATAGGGCACCAAGCCAAGCGGTTAGGAGCGTCGAGATCGCCCCGAGCGCGAGACATACGAGAATGGTCCATGGACCACTCCGATTGCGCCGTTGTGACCGAGTCATTGCCGGTATCGGTTGAGCCTATCGAACTCCAGGGCAGCGATCGAGTGTTTCAGCACCGAAGAATCACCCGAATGACCTGCCGTACTCATCACCGAGCGCTAGGGAGTGTATCTCACCCCTCCGCCGCCAGCGCGGTCCGTTTACGCCGCCCGCGCACCGTCTCGATTGCACCCGCACTCCGGACAACCGTTGCCACTCAGCGGCCCGTACCCGCAGCGCAGGCAGGCGCCACGACGGTGCCGAAGAAACCGCCGCGTCGTCGGGAACACAGAGAGCAGGAGCCACCACGCCGAGGCGAAGATCAGCGAGTCGACGGTGAAGCCGAGTGGAATCAAGCCAAGCGGGAGCACGGTCTTCTCGCCGACCACGAATGTGCTGAAACTGGTGCGACCAGGGGAGGGTCCTGGCGAAGGGCGCTGAAATGCCCTCATCGCTGGCTCGCGCCACCACGACAACATGGAGCGCATCGGCCAGCCACTCGCGGTGCAGATCCAGTCGTGCGACCGATCCAAGCCGGTCGTCGGTGCCCAAGCAACTGATGTCCATGCGGGCAGCATCACGCCCGTTCTATCCGAGTAAAAGCGCTGTTGTGAATTGGTTGGATAGTTCCCGGCGCTCACCTGAGTCACCAGCAATTGCTCTCGCATCTTGAAGAGGATCGAAACATCGCCGCGAGCTGATTGGCCCTCCGTGGCTGGGCCTCGACCAGGCGTGTAGAGCGCGGCCCCTCCCCAGGCAATCACAACTGTCGTGATGATTCCCAGAATCGCGGCGCCGAATATGCGAAAGGCAACCGACTGGATCGAACGCATTGCTCCGAGCCTACAACTGGAGTGATGCTCGCGCCCCGAGGTAGTGGTTGTGTCCGTTTGAGGACGGACCGCGACTGTGCCCACCACGCCAGCCAGATCGAGACGACGCAACCCGGGCAGAGAGCAGCTCCGGCCGCAGCGCACCAAGCCCAAGCGACGACTGCCGCCAGAAGTGCTCAGCCACGACGAAGTGCAGGCACTGCTCGCCGCCTGCTCGAAGCGGTGGACCGGCGTCCGGAACCGCGCCATGATCGCCGTGCTCTATCGATCGGGCCTGCGAATCACCGAAGCCCTCAGCCTGCACGCGAAGGACCTCGACGCGACCGCAGGCACCGTCCGCGTCCTCCACGGCAAGGGCAACCGCAGCCGCACCGTCGGCATGGACCCCGGCGGATTCGCGATGGTCGCAGCGTGGATCGAGAAGCGCGCGGCGCTCGGCATCGACCCGAACCAGCGTGGCCCGCTGCTGTGCCTGCGCGACGGCAGTCGGATCGAGTCGTCATACATCCGCACGCTGCTGCCGCGGCTCGCCCGCATCGCAGGCATCCGCAAGCGCGTGCATGCTCACGGGCTGCGGCACACGCACGCAGCAGAACTCCGCGCTGAAGGCATCGAGGTCGGCATCATCTCGAAGCAACTCGGGCACGCCAGCATCGCGACGACGGCGGTCTACCTCGATCACATCCAGCCGCTGCGAGTGGTGGAGGTGGTGAGGGCGAGGGCGTGGTCGAGCGGCAGGCAGTACGAGCCAGCGGCACTTCTGCGTGACAGCGTTGGCAGCGGAGTCAATGCTGCGAAATAGGACGAGGGTCGTGAATTTGCGACGGAGCCGCAAGGCTCGCCGAGCGTTCTTGCTTCATCGCGATCGCTCGTGTTCTGCTCACGGCTGATCCGGCTGCAGGGCGGTCGCCCAGCTCGCCGCGATCAGCGACGCGTTCGCTTCGCTTGCGGCGAGCGCTGCGGAGACGGCCT